>WNFX01006666.1_pt1 | contig 10956 bp, 14 predicted proteins | sample 5400111 | NCBI WGS metagenome assembly WNFX01 (sample SAMN13153363, study PRJNA577476) | soil metagenome | isolation source: 40 cm soil or saprolite under grassland replicate 1 | place: USA:California | collected 2016-06-15
GCAGGCCGCAGCAGACGCCGGGGTGCCGGTGAACGCCGTCATCTGCCGCGCCGTCGAGGAGCACCTGGACGCCCGCGAGAAACGGGAGACCACCCGGTGAGATGCGGATTGTGCGGCCACGGCGGGCCGCTGGACGAGCACTGCGACCAGCCCCGGTGCGCGGACGTGCTCGCATGCCTGGACCGCCGCAGCCAGCCCCGCGCCGCCGGGGGCTCCGGCGGCTAGGCCGCGTGATCCAGGCGGCAGCGCTCGCCCTTGCGCTTGCTTGAGTTGCAAGGGCGGCACAGCGTCGCGTATCCGGCCGGGAAGCCCTGCCGGGCTAGCCAGGCGTAGAACCGTGGTCCGCCATACCCCTGTGATCTGCCGTATAGCTCTAGCCGGTGCTGCGCGCCGACGCCGTTGACATGATCGATCGTCAGGTTCTCCGCCGTCCCGCAGCAGGCGCAGGCCGTGCCGTAATGACCGAAGATCAACGCCCGCAGCCGGGCGCGATAGCTGCGAAGCCAGGCAGTAGCTTCTTCCCGGTTGGTATCGCGGTGCCTGCGAACCCGGTCTCGAACGCAGTCCTGGCAATCGGACCTGTATCCGTCTGGGGCGTCATCTCTGCGATAGAAGCCGCACAGCGGCTTGACCACTCCGCATACCCGGCAGCGCTTGGTGGCAGGATCGGGCATAGCCGCACCTCCATGCGGTCAGGCCCGGGATCACGGCGGTTGCACGCCGCCCGGGCCGCTTCGGTCTCGTGTTCTACTTTACGCCGATGATCATGCTGGCACTACGGAGTTCTCGGCCGGGTTCTTGGTGACGTAGAACACGAGGCTGATCACCGACGGGTTCCCGAACGCGGTCGGCTTCGCCTGCGAACCAACTTTAATCGGGAAAATGTCCATCCGGCGCGCTGCGATATCGCCCTCAGGGAATTTAACTATGTAGCCGACGGTGTTACGCGGCAGCAGGGTCCGCACGTCCGCGCTGGTCGAGTCGGCGTACATGTCCAGCGTCGACCCGTCCACCGACACCTTCCCCGGGATCTGGGCGGTGAACGTGGTCGCCAGGTCCGGCGCGTCGACCGCGTTGGACGTGATGCCCCAGTTCCCGGCGTTCGCGATCTCCGGGGTCAGGTCCGTGCCCGCGTTCAATTCTGCCCTGGTCGGCGAGTTGTAGTTCGCGATGGCGGCCACGAAGTAGAAGTGGGTGACGCCCTCTGGAATGTATCTTGATGATCCTGCGATCGGCGGCGCTGCCATGTCCTACTTTCCCTTCGATGCGGTCTTGCTGGCGGCGGCCTCGCGCGCTTCGGCTTCGGCCTGGTTCGCGTTGTGCTCATCGAGGGTCAGCCACCCGGATACCCGCAGGTGCGGCACCGCCGACTCCGGCACCTGGGCTTGCGCGTCCGTGCCCGGGTGGTACATCGTCACGTCGCTCATGGCGTCATCAGCACCGCGTACGTGATGCCGGTCAGCGTCCCGGCCCATGTCAGCGTCACGGGCCCCGCCCCGTACACCGAGGGCGGCAACGGCACCGACCACGGCGTGTTGCCTGACGCGATGGTGACCAGCCGGCCGGCCACCGCCTGCGTGCCGTCCACGTTCGGGATCGGGATCGTCACGTTTCCCGACCCGGACCCGGCAAGGATGAGCAGTCCGAGCCCTGCGCCGGTGGGAACGGTGTCAACGGCCCCGGTAGTAGGTGTCGTCATGCTGAGCTGCTGGCCGGCATGCGTCGGCGACTGCACAGCGAGGGCAGTCATAAGGGTGTCCCTTCCGGTGGTTACAGCGCCCTGAGAACGATCTGGAACGTGACCCGGGCGAGCGGGCCCTGGTCCGTGTTGTCCTGATGCAGCTCCGAGGCGGTCACGCCCGGGTCGGCGGTCAGCCCGTTGCCGCCGAACTGCGTCGCATCCGCCCGGACCAGCGCCTCCGCGGCGGCGGCGATCTGGTACGCCGCGGCCCGCTGCGCGCGGATGCCTTCCTCGCCGGACCACGCCTCCGCCGCGCACGGGATCGTGATCAGCTCGCCCTGGCCGCCGAGCCCGGACCAGTACCGCTCGGACGTGGCGGCCAGCGTCCCGCCATCCGGGTCGTCCAGGCCGACCCACAGGGTCAGCTGGCTCACGGCCGCGGTGGTCACCGGGCCGTCGTACACGGCCACCGGCGGCGTCGCGGCCCCCAGGGTCGGGGCGGCGGCGAACGTGTCGGCGAGGTAGGCCAGGGCAGCCGGGACACGGGAGATGATGCTGGTCACGCGACCACCGGGCGGGGCGGTCCGAGCCATTCCTTCGCGCGGTTCGGGATGGTGAAGAACTCGCTGGGGACGGCCGCCAGGTCCCCGCCGCCCATCGACGGCCGCGCCGACGGGCCGCGCTGCGTTTCCCACACGTGCTTCAGGAACACCAGCGCGCCGCGCCGGTAATGGCCGGGGACCTGCTGGTACCCGGCGAGGTAGGTGACGTCGGCCAGGCCGGTGACCGGCGGCCCGGCCAGCACCCGCACCACCCCGGCCTCGCTGACCCGCATCCCGGTGACATCCCAGGTGACCGCGCCATCCCAGGAGACGACGGAGACCAGGGAGATCACCGGCGCCGACCAGAGCCGGAACTGGCGGCGCCCGCCGTAGCCGCCGCCGCAGAGGTCGAGCGTGTCGGTGACCGTGCGGCGGACGATGGTCTCCTGCTTGTAGTCCTCGATGGAGCCGGTTATCCCGGCCAGGTAGTCGCGGAGCAGATCGTCCTGGACGTGGCTGGTGAGGGGGATGCCCAGCTGGGCTTTCGCGTCGGCGAGGGAGATGATCGCGGGCCAGGGGGCTGGGGCGGCGTCGAACTCGTCATCCCAGGACGTGACCGGGCCGGTGGTGACGGCGTGGGCGGTGTACCGGCCGGGGATGGTGGTCTGGTAGGCGAGGCGGTACTGGCCGGGGACGGCGGTGTCGGTGATGGCGGGGGCGGCGGCGGTGCCGTCGGGGAGGGTGATCGTGAGGGTGGCGGTGGCGGCGTGGGCCAGGTTCCCGGACGTGTCGTAGACGTCGAACGCGATGGGGTACATGCCGCCTGCGGAGATCACGGGTACTGGCCTCCTTCCGCGCGGGGTAGCGTCATCTGCCCGGATTCGGTCTCGCCGATGGTCATCCGCCCCTGCCGGGCGGAAGCTGCGGTCAGGGCAGCGGTCCCGGATTGCGCGCGGGGCAGTCCGGACTGCCCCGCTGCGGCGGCGGGGATGGCCATGGCGCCCTGCCGGGCGGTCCCGTAAGTAACCGGGGTGATGGCTAGCGCGGACGCCGCGAGCGTGCCCTCTGCCGCCAGGGACGCGGCGGCCCGCTGCAATGCCAGCGCGGTCAGCGTCCCGGCTGCTGCGAGGCCGGCCCCGGCACGCTGGGTGCCTTTCGCCGTCAGCGTGGCCGCGGCTGCCAGGGCCGCGGCGCCCTGGATGGTGCCGCCGGCGGCCGTGCCGGTGCCTGTCAGCGTGGCGGCGGCGGCGAGCGCGGCGCCTGCGATCGCGGCGGCGGCCGGTGCCGTCAGCGTGGCCGCAGCGGTCAGCGGCGCGGCTGCCTGCTGGACCGCTGCGGGCGCGGCCAGGGTGGCCGCTGCGGCGAGGGTAGCCGGGGCGGCCTGCCGTGCCGCGGTGGCCAGCGACGCGGCGGCGGGCAGCGATGCCACGGCCCGCTGGGTGGCCGCAGCGGCGAGTGTCCCGCTGGCGGCCAGGGACGCGGCTGCCTGCTGGGTTGCCGCGGGCGCGGCCAGGGTGGCCGCTGCGGGCAGCACGGCGGCGCCGGGGATGACGCTGGCGCCCGTGCCCGCCAGCGATGCGGCTGCCGTGAGGGAAGCGCCCGCCTGGGCGGTGGCGGGCGCGGACAGCGTGCCCTCGGCGGGCAGCGACGCCGTGGCGGACTGGACGGCGGGCGCGGTGAGCGTGGACTCGGCGGGCAGCGTGGCGGCACCGCTGACCGTGGCGGCCGTGGCGGCGGGCCGGACCGCGATGGCCGAGCCCATCATGTTGATGGTCCCGACCAGGCCGGTCGCGGTAGCGGTCTTCGTGCCGGTCGCGGACGCCGCGCCGAGCAGGAGCGACGCGGCCTCGACGGCGGCGCCGGAGACCCCGGCCGCCGCTGCCGCCACGTCCGCCTGCTCAGTCTCGGTGGCGTCCGGGGTGAACGCGGTCGCGCCGCCGTTGGTGCCGTTACGGACCGCGTGGAACGTCAGCAGCAGGCAGCCCGCGGTGACCGGCGTGATCGACGGCGCCCGCACCGACGGGGCCGTCACGCCCGTGTTGTCATCGGCGGCGGGCGTGACGTCTTCGGGCGTCGTGTTGTCCGCGCCCTGAACCGCGGCCAGCGCCATCGCCATGCGGCCTGACGTGAACGTGATCGCGGGCGCGGCGTCACCGGCCTGCATCACCCGGCGCAGCACCCCGTGCAGCGTGTTCGTGGTGCTGCTGGCAGCGTGGATGGGGGTGAATACGCTGGTCCACCCGGCCGGGGTGGTGACCGTGCCCGAAGTGGCGGTCAGCTCCCAGCCGATGTAGATGACATCGCCGGGCTGCCAGCCGGGCGGCAGGTCCGGCGTGGCCGGGCTGGCCTCAGTCCCGCCCGAGGCGTAAGTGGAGACGCTGCGGACGCCGAACCCGGTGCCCGGGACCGCGGTCGCAGCGGGCTGCCGCGGCAGCGGCCTCAGTCCCCGCAGCGCCGCCGGGGACTGCAGCCCGGGCGGGACGAGCAGCGCAGGCATATGCCCTCCCGCCCGCCAGGGTCAGTCCATGTCCTCGATCAGCCACTGATGAACCTGGATGGACTGGCTCGCGACCGATTCCGTCGCCTGCAGCCTGATCAGCCCCGCCACGGTCGTGTCCACGGTCGTGGCCGCCGGGGCTGACGGCGGCAGCAGCGCGTCAGCCAGCTGCCCCGCCGTCGCGGGCGGCGACGTGGCCAACGTCGCGAACGCCATCCGCCCGGCGGCGAACAGCGACCCCGACGTGCCCGCCGCCCGGCAGATCACGTATGCGTCAAGCTGCCACGCCGCGTTCGTCAGCGACGCCGTCCAGACATACGCGCCGGAGGTGAGAACCGTGACAGGGGTCGCGATCAGCCCGGCCTGCAGGTTCAGCGTGAGCGTGCCCTGCGCCGCCGTCGTGGTGAACCGCCCGAACGCGTAGGCCCGGATGACCTTGCCCGGGTACCAGTAACCCGGCTGGTACGTGAAATCCGGGGCCGGGGAGATCGTCGCGGTCGCCGCCGACGCCAGCGCGGTGCCATCCGCGGTGGCGGCGGGGGCATTGGCCAGGGACTCCCAGAACTGGGAAGGCATTCAGGCTGGCTCCCTAGGTCAGCGTCGCCACGATGGCCTCGGCAGCCACCTGGAACGTGTTACCGGTGGCCACCGAGATCGGCTGGCCGTTCCAGTTGCCGTACCACACCCGGACCGGCACCGAGTCAACGATCTCCAGCGACACGATCGACCACGCCGCCCCGGAGTTCGTCCACGAGATCGCCGTCGTGTGCGGCATCGTCACCCCGCCCGCACCCGACGGGGCCAGCGACGCGGTCGAGAACGCCGTCCCGCCCGTGGTGTACCCCGACCCGCCGGTCAGCTCCGTGCCCGCCGCCGTCGCCGAGCTGGCGGAGGAGAACAGCTTCAGCTTCATCGCCCCGGCGCCCAGCGCCACGAACGACGTCCCTGGCACCCCCGCCGTGCCGGACGGGGTCAGCGCCACCAGGATCCGGTTATACAGGGTCTGGTCCAGCGCGTTCGCCATGTCAGCCTCCGCTCACGGGCGCCACCGGAACAGACCCCGGCAGGACCGTGATCACCAGCGGACGGCACACCGCGCAGCCCGGGTTATCCACATGATGCGGGCCCTCGTGGTCGCCCGTGCACGCGTTCGCCGCCTGCCCGTGATGATGGTCGATCTCGCAGCAGCCCGCGCCCGGCGGGCAGGTGACCAGCGCGTCCAGGTCAGCCGCCGGGCAGCCCGCCAGGTGCGCGCCCGGCACCGCATCGCAGCCCGGAAGGCATTCCGCGTACGCGGACGTGCCGCAGTTCAGGTGCTGGACGTGCAGCACTAGGTCACCTACTTTCTCGCCGCCGCAGCCCTGGCCGGGGCCTTAGGCTCCGGCTCGGCAACGTCGTAGTGCACATCCGGCGGCTTCCACAGGTCCGGGTTCTCCGTCACGATCGGATGGCTGTCCCGCGCCATCGTCACCCCGGCTTGCAGGACATGCGGGATGCCGTCCAGCGTCACCGCCGCGTCCTGCGCGGCTACCACGATCTCCGACATGCCGATCACGCCCTTGCCTGGAGGAACACCTTGGTCACCGTCGCGTCCGCGACGGTCTGCACGAGCCGGACCCGGAAGAACGGCGACAGCACATTGAACGGCGTGCCCGAGGCCGGGAACGCGCCGTACAGCGTGGTCAGGTCGGCGTCCAGGGTGGTGCCGTCGAAACTGCCCTCGGCGGTGGCCGTGCACGTGCCGGTCGTGAACTTGTACGACGGCAGCACGACCGTGTACCCGGTCGTGTCAAACCACGCCGTGACCAGCGGGGACGCCGCCTGCGTCAGCGGGGCAAGCTGCACCCAGATCCTCTCACCAGGCCGGGCCATCGCTGCGGGTCAGCCGATCTTCAGCAGGCGGAATGCGTTGGCATTCAAAATGACGGCATTATTGCGCCACCAAGCGAAATATCCGCGCCTACCTGTCGGGAACTGTCCCTGCGCTGCGCCGAAAAGCGTCGGGACAAGTTCCATGTTCATCCCGACCCTGTCGACGATCAGGTAGTTGGAGAAATCCCCGAAGAGCAGCGGGAACGCGCCGGTGGTGGTGACGACGGCCATCGCGGAGACCTCGTTCACCGGGTACCCGATCAGCTTCGACGGGACGCCCGCCTGCAGGGACTCGGCCCAGATGTTCGCGATCGACGTGCCGAACTGGCGGCACAGGTCGTAGATCGTGGACGACGCGCACCACTGGCCGCGGGGCCGGAACCGGTTCCCGACCGAGTTCTTCAGCTTGAAGATGTCGGCGAGGGCGAACGTGGCGACCGTCCCGGAGGTGACCTGCTGCCCGACGGGCAGGGTGGTGATGATGCCGCCAGCCTGCGGCGCGGTGCCGGTGCCGAGGACGAAACCCGTGGTCGCGCCGCCCGCGTCGGCCTCCTCCAAGGCCTTCGCGTCGGCGAGCAATTTAAGCATCTCGGCCTGCAGCGCGGCCCAGTCGCCTTCAAGCTCGACGCTGAACGGGATGAACGCCTGCACCCGGTTCGCGCGGATCGTCGGCTGCGCCAGGGTCGGCGAGTCATCCACGGCGGGCGCGGCCTCAGCGACCCGGTGCGCGGTCACCGAGCCCGTGGTGACCAGGTCGTATTCCTTCCCGACGATCTTCTCCACCCGGGAGATGTCACGCAGCGGCGACACTCCCCCGGATGAGGTAAGGACCAAAGTCGGGTCCAGCTGGAACGGCACGGCGTACCCGCCCGCGGTGTCCGGGGACTCGCCCAGGGCCAGGATCCGGCTGTCCTCATTGCCGAGCGCACCCGGGTTCCCCGCCTGCAGCGCGCGGCCGAACACCCGCGTGTACGCCGGTGACCCGGTGGCCAGGATCCGGCGCGGCAGCTCCCCGTACTTGTCGTCAGAGACCGTGTCGAGAAGCTTCACCACGGCGTCCTGCGCGGCCTCCCGCGACGGCGAGCCGGGGAACCGGTGCTGCTCGATGGCCCGCATCGCGTTGTCCCGGTACAGGCCCGGCAGCTCATCCCGGTTGCGGGCCTGCTGCTGGATCGCGACCAGGTCGTAAATGTCGCGGGACGGGTGGAACGCCGGGGTGCCGCCGGGCCGGCGCGGAGTGCCGCCGCCCTGAGGCCGGCCGCTGCCCTGCCCGCCGTCATGACCCTGCCCGTCGTGCGCGTTCGGCATGGCCGCGTACATCTGCGCGAGGTCGGCGTTGCGCTGGTCCACCGCCTCCAGCGCCTGCCGGTGCTCCCGGCTCTCGATGACCAGCCGGTCCCATTCGGTCTGCACGTCAGCGGGGAACACCGACGCCGGGTAGGACGCCATGACCTCCCGGCAGCGTCCCTCGATCTCCGCGATCCTGGAGCGGCGTCCCTCGATGGTCAGGGTGCCGTCATCGTTCGCCATCCTGGTTTCCTTCCTGCTGGCTGACGGCGGGGCCGCCACGCTGGATGATGCTGCCTGGCTCCCGGAGCCCATGGCGTTCTGATGTGACTTCAGGTGCTCCTCCGCGGCCTGCTTGTTCAGCAGCCCGTCCGTGCCGGGCAGGCGGCCCAGCGCGGCGGACACGCCGTGCCGGTTCGGCGGGTCACCCGGGCGGTAATGGTGCGGCAGGGCGTGCGCGCCCTGCGTCTTCGGGTCGCCCGCTTTCTTCCCGGCGCAGATCCCGTTGTAGAACGCGGCGGGATCATCGGCGGCGGCGCCTGCCGCCCACGCCTTGGATGCGTCCCACGCCGATTCATCCGCGCCCGCCGCCGTGATTGCCTGATCTGCGGGCGCGGCAGCCTGGATCGCCCCGGGAAGCGCGGCGGCGGAAGCGCCTGCCCCGGCCCCGGCGGGCACCGGCTCACGCCCGGTGCCCGAGATGCCGGTGATCAGCCCTGCGTCCAGCGCCTGCTCCGGCGTGAACCACGTCTCCGCCTGCATCAGGGCCCGCCAGTGATCCGCCGTGCCGCCCGCCGTGTCCGCGTAAATCCCCGCGATCTGCCCCGACACGGTCTCCAGCCGGGCCACCATGTGCTGCAGGTCGGCGGCGTTCCCGTCGATCCCGGCCCACGCGTCGTGGATCATCAGCTGCGACGTGCGCGCCATCAGCCGCCGCTCGCCCGCCATCGCGATCACCGACGCCGAGCTCGCGGCAATCGAGTCCACGACCGTGGTCACGCCCGGCCGGGACGCCAGCGCGTTGTAGATCGCATAAGCCTCGAACACGTCCCCGCCGTCAGAGGCGATGTGCACGTCAACCGGGCCGTTCACCGCGCCGAGATCACGCAGGAAATCCTTCGCGGTGATGCCCCACATGCCGATCAGGTCGTACAGCAGGATCTGCGCCGGGCCGTCGCCGGAGTTGGCGATCCGGTACCAGCCGGTGCCGTCACGCGGCTGCCGGTCACGAGCGGTCCTGGTCATCGACTTAGCTCCCGGTTCGTTCGCGTACAGGGCCGCCATCTGCTTCTCGGCGTCCGCCTTCGTCGGGTGGCAGCCCTCAACGGACCCGTCGGCGTCTTTGATCACTCCCCACGGGCGCGAGGCCGGGCATTTCGCGGTCTCGGTCACGTGCCAGGGCACCGGATGGCCTCAGTCATGGGCGCTCTCCGTGATCGGTGAGAGAATGCGTCATGGTTGCAATCGATACGGATGAAATCGATGCCGCGGACTGGGAAAAAGCTCAGGCTGAGTACACGAACCCGGCAGGCGCCAACGCGAGCGAGCGGGTAGTCACCCGAATCGCAGCGGCACGCCGGATGGGCGAGATTGAAGCTCGCTGGGAGCACCTGCCAGGAGGCTTTCAGGCTGTGCGGGAGCGCTACCGGGAGCACAAGGAACGCATCAGGCGGATCGCCGACGGCATCAAGCTATCCGACGAGCAGCTCGTCAGGATCGCGATCCTGATGCGGCCCCGCGAGTAAGGCACCCGGGCTCACCTCTCGTCCGCGGGCGACGCCCAGCCGCGCAGCCCGTGCCCGTTGCTGGCGGCCGGGACCGGGGCCGCCCCGGGGACCGGGGCACCGCCAGCCGGCGCGGAAGGAGCCTCGCCGCCCGCCCCCGGATGCCGGGGACTCTCACTGCCCGGCTCCCACAGCTGCACCGAGATCAGGCCACTGTGCTTCAGCAGGCCCCAGTCGTTATTCCGCATCGCCGCGATCACCGATTCCGGGACGAACCCGTCCTTGATCAGCGCCGCGATCGTGGTCGCCTCCTGCGCCTGGATGGCCGCGGAGTCCTTCGCGTCCTCCCGCATGAACGGGACCCGCGCGTCGTACCAGAGCGACGCGGCGCCCTGCCCGCCGCCTTCCAGCGGCCGGCCCCGCCGGTCCCGCGGCCGGTCCAGGATGGGTTCCAGCGACGACGCCGCGTTCCCCCACAAGTGCACGCACGTTCCGTCTGAGAGCCGCCGCCGCGCGGAATCGAAGTTCCCGGCGTTCAGGGAGCTGCCGGCCAGGCCCTCCGCGAACCCCACCCAGGACGGCGGCACCCCGGCCGCCGACGCCAGCCGGGACTCGGCCCGGCCCTGCACCACCGCATAGTCCATGTCCTTGAACGACGACCCGACCGTCACCGGGTCAGCGCCGCCGCCCAGGTACAGCGTCCTGAACGCGTTCGCCACGCCGCGGTGCTCGGTCTCCAGCAGCTCCTTGAAGTCCCGCACCGCGTCGATCGCCACCGACGGGTCAAACCTGATCGCCATGTTCGGCGTGGCGGAGTTCTCGAAGAATTTCCACTTGTGCTCGGTGCTGGCCTGGTCACCCTGCAGTTCCCGCAGCACCGGCGTGATCCACGACATGCCCAGGAAATGCTGGTCCGGGTCCGGGATCGGCGCATAGTGGGCAATCTGCGACGGCAGGAAGAACCGGGCACGGTCCTGCCCGCCGTACGGCATATGCAGGTAGCCGGCGACAGTGGTGTCCGCCGCGGCCCACGGGTTCTCCGCATCCTCCTGAGAACCAAGCACGATGATTACCCATGCCGGGCGCAGCCGGTGCAGGCTGCTGCCCTTGCGGCGGATGTACGCGTTCCCCGCCGCCGACACGTCCCATTCCATCCGGGCCAGCAGGTCCGCGGTCACCCCGCCCGGCCACGGCCGCTCCAGCACGCCCAGCTCAGCGGTGCCGAACAGGTCACCCGGCTGTGACCCTTGCATCCGGGTCCACTGGAACCGGATCTGCGAGAACACCTGCATGCGGGCCAGCACCAGGGAGAACACCGGGCCGGACGTCTTCGCCGCGTGCTCGGTCGTCCAG
>WNFX01006669.1_pt1 | contig 10952 bp, 10 predicted proteins | sample 5400111 | NCBI WGS metagenome assembly WNFX01 (sample SAMN13153363, study PRJNA577476) | soil metagenome | isolation source: 40 cm soil or saprolite under grassland replicate 1 | place: USA:California | collected 2016-06-15
CTTCTTCCAAGTTAAGCTTGAGTCTGTCTTCAACTGCTTCATTGTAAGGAACCAAAATTCTTACCTTTACTGCTCGTTCTTTTGCTGCCTCTATTGCTAATCGTATTACTCCCATTTTTTCTTGACGAATAAATGCATTGCTTGTTGGAAATATGAATAATATTTCTTCTTTAGCATTTTTTACAAGTTCCAAGTATAGGAGACGAGCTCTAGCTGACCTAGGAATGACTTCAATATCAGCTAAATCAACTCCTTCTTTGATATCATCTATTCTATCCTTAGCGTCTATCGAGTTATCCCATAATTGTTCAAATATGGAATTATAGTGATCGATATAGATGGGTTCAGTACTAACTAAGAGACTTCTAATCATTTTACCCCCTTCCATCTTTTCTGCCGTACCCTGGAATTCTTTATTAGAAATACTGAAGCTTAATGGTGTGATATTTTTTGTGTGTCTTACCTGTACTCCTTCATTCAACAGTAACGTTGCTAATCCTTCATTGTCCTTGTTTATGGTTGTAAGGCACCTTATTCCTTTATGTTCACCTTTTCTGTAGCTATCTAGTACTTTTCTGTATGATTCATGAAAGTTATTGTAAATTAGTTCCAATCCACCTGCTTGGGAGCATATTTTAATTTCGTTAGATGATTCAATATTCTTTTTTATTCTTTTGGCAATTTCAGTACTATTCCTTAGTGCAATAGTTTCAACTCGTTCTCTTCCATCTTCTATCTCTCTAATCCTTTCCTCAACTGGTATCGCGTTATTCCATAGGATTTCGAAAATATGTTGCTGCTGCTGGATATCCTCTTTCACATTACTGTAGACTGCATGTTGAAGAGTTCCGGTTGTGTTTGTTTTTGCTGCTTCTGTTTTTTGTTCTATGTCTGACGCTGCTATATCTGGTACCGAGACTCTATCGGAAGTTGAAATATATTCTGTATCACTTACTCCAAAATTTCCTTTTATTCCCCCTAAATGTCTTATCTCGGCAACTTTCAATACTGAGTCCTTACAAAAGGTGACATTATCTTTTGTAATTTCAGTGACAAATCTAAATTTGACTCCCCTATTTTTGGCATCTAAGATTGCTCTATTTACTTGTTCAATTGCAAAAGGTACTGCTAATGAGTTAGTATCTGCATAAAAATCCCACCTCTTGTTTGCGTTGTCAAGAATTTGCGAGTATACTTTAGTGATTGTCCCTGGATTGTACAATATTTCGAGAGTATTATTGGACACAGAAGCTCATCCCATCCATAGTTGTCGCGATATATGTCTATATTCACCTATACGATATTAAGGTTAACAGAATCGCAAAATTTGGTCTAGACTTAAACTTTGTAGGCAGAACGAGAGAGAATAGCATTGATTGCCGCCCGTTACTTGTAAAGAATCAGGTCACGTGAGTATACATGGAAATATATACAACGTGAGCATACATAAGCCAGGCACAGAACATACAAAGCTGGGGGGTAACTGAAGGAGGCTATTCTGTCATGGTGCGGATCCTAGATGTCTGGCGAGTACGGATAATGATCAGAATTGTTCCACATTCAAGAAAAGGATTTTGGAAGAATACAAATCGACAGAGTACTTGAGATGCAAAAGTGGGCCGATAATATTAAGGCCATTCATGTGGAAGAGTAAAGCGTAGAGTCCGTTGGATCAAAAGTTTTAATCTAATCAAAGAGACATTACATTTGGTACTAACATGACTATGAATTGTCCTCTATGTGGTTTGTTGATGGTTTGGCTTAACGGATCAATCATGCACGATCCCCCAATCAACTACTACCAATGTAGAAATGACAACATATATGTTACAAAATTTCAGGATTGGAACTTATGAGATTCAATATCCAAAGAAAAATAATAAAAAATTCCAAATCGAGTATAAGTAACACCACAGTTTTGGGCCTGTACGAATAAACTAAACTTTTTATAGAATAGAGACTTCCAAGCAAGCTTGAAAACTCGACGCATGTACATGAATATCTGGCTTGGCATAAAAAACTTATAGGCTAAGTCTTCATAGGGAGTACATATCATTGGAATATCCGTCATGGAAAGAGCTTATTGAAAAGGAAAGAATATTTGATCAGGAAGTTGACAATCAACTTAGTGAGACGACCAAGGGATTATCAGACAAACATCAAATGGCCGCTATCGCTTTTAAAACGTCAGTTCATGTTTTGCCGCCACCTTTTGATGCAATGGCAGAAAGTATTTACGAAAGTGTTGATGATTATGATAAAGAAAAACTTAGCGAAGTCAAGAAATTTCTGCATACAATTAAGAGACAGGGTGAAGATCATTACACCGAGCTTGCACCCAAACTCGGCAGAATCACTTATGATATCATTAATCTAAAAAATGATACAGCAAGACAAAGTACACTTCTATACATCAGAGATATCATAATTGGCAAGACTGATACCATCGATCAAAAACTGCACAAAATTACCAAAATCCAAGAGGAGCTAATGCATATCCAAAGCTGAAGCTTTGTGTGTGCTGTGCTGTATTTAAGATACCATAAGTAATCATTAAATCAGATTATTATACACAGATGGAATCAGTGCAAATCAGTTTCTCTAAGTTCAATTGAAATCATTCTGAGGGATCACAAAGGCATTGTGCACATAGTCGCATCAACTACTCTCACCAACTGATTGGAACCCTCAGCCAGCTGCTGCGAAGCGTTACTTCTCTTTCGAATCTTTCTTTCTTGCCCTTTTGTTTTAGGATATGCTCTATTGCATCAGGGATAAAAGGAGATTCTCCAGCTTGGTTTGAGCTCAAAGAAATACTCGTAATCAAATCCTGCGGTGGATCTGCCGAGTATCTGTCCGGGTGGACCCTTCTCGTATTTTGGTAGGAAAGCAGGTACTGCTTTCTAACATGTGTCGTGCTTGTGGATTTTGCATACTATTGTAACATTGCAATTGAACATAAGTGTACTGTGCACGACCCCCTCCCTCTCTCCATAGTGTTCCACATATTATTACCACATTTTACAAGATGATCATTACATGTCAACAATATCGCAAGCGGAAGCATCCAAACCGCTGGAACAAAAAAAGATGCAAGAATGCAACAGATGTAAAGCAGCAGGATTCCCTAATCAGTTGATCGGCTTTGAAAGGATAGGAGAAGATTTCACAACAGGGAAAATTAACTGGAAGTTAATAGACGAAAACGGTGTGGAGCACAAACACAAATTCGTACAGGATTTATCCATTGAGAAATCAGCAGCTACGACCTCATTTAGACGCAGAAGGGTTGCGGATATATCTGCAGTTACAGATGTCGTAGAGGCAAGAAAGCTGCTCGCATCAGGTTGGGAATATAAAACATCCTATCCTGCGACAATTGCAAATATACCACACTATATACTCGTGAAAAGAGAATAAGAAGAATATCTAAAGATGAAAACAGGGAATTCCTGGATATATTTTTCTTAGTGACCAGAACAGATGACGATATGCAGTACGAGTCAGTCCAAGCTATTACTCGAAAATTCGACTGCAAGGACTAGGTACTAAGTATTAAATGAATTAAGTATCAAATGTATTAGTAGACTGTGTTGAATTGAAAACTTCTGTTATTAGCCTTCCTCTACATGGAGGACATGCGCCCCAATACTTGATTACACGAATGATTAAGCTCTGTAAGGCGATATCAAAAGTGATTGTAGACGAATATGGGCAACAAGAGTTTTTGAGAAGGTTATCCGACCCTCTATGGTTTCAAGCTTTTGGATGTATACTAGGATTTGATTGGCATTCATCAGGAGTTACAACTGTCGTAACTGGTGTATTAAAACAAGCATTAAAGGCAGATTCCCATGGGATCTCCATCGCTGGAGGAAAAGGTAAGAAGTCTACAACAACAAAAAACGATATCCCAGAACTTGCCGAAAAGTATTACAACCTATCTTCAAGTAAAATTAATGAATTATTATATGCAAGTAGGATGGCAGCTAAAATAGATAATGCTGCAGTTCAGGATGGTTACTCTTTATATCATCATGTAATCTTTTTTGACCAGCACGGAGATTGGACTATAATTCAACAAGGAATGAATAGCATTAATAGAATGGCTAGAAGGTATCACTGGATTTCAGATAATATGAAGAGTTTCATTTTAGAACCACATTCAGGAATTATATGTGATTATAAAAGCTCCAATGTTCTCAATATGACGTCTATCGATTCAACAGATAACCAACGAGTTTGCGTAGATTTGGCTACAGGTGATACTGAAAATCTAAGATCATCTGTCTCCAAAGTATCTTCTGTACTTGCCTCTATGCGAGGAAATACGCTAGACAGATGGTTCATTTCGAATTCTGTTTGCGAAGATGAACACAATGGTAACAACAATTTCATTGAGCATTACGAAATGCCCCGTAAGTTGGATTGGAATCTCTTCAAACGAATTTATGACATCCATCCACAAAATTACGAACAACTAATTTCTATTTCTGGTGTCGGTCCTGGTACAGTAAGAGCTCTTTCACTTATTGGAGAGCTAATTTATGGAACGAAAGCATCATGGAAAGATCCCGTGAAGTATAATTTTGCCCATGGTGGTAAGGATGGAGTACCATATCCTATTGCACGAAAGATATATGATAAATCGATTAGATACCTCTCTTCTGCAATTGAGGGTGCAGAGATAGAAAGAGACGAGAAAATCCGATCCCTAAAAAAATTAGCTGAATACTCGGCAAGGATCTTCAATACACACTAGGATGAATATAAAACGAAACGAAAATACTAATAACTAAGGATTGGGAAGCCTACAATAAATCCCTCAAGTATAATTTGCCTGGCCCTCCAGGGATCGTAATCACCATTCTTCTTCGGCCACTCACTAACCTGCATCCAAGTCATTAAAGACCTTTGTTTTGGAGTTCCTTGTCCTCTTGTTCTGACTTTTCGTGTTCTTTGAGGGATTCTATTGTGTCGAATACTTGCCCACATTCCTTACACGTTATTATTTCGCTGGACGACATCTATTGTCTAATAATATGTCAATAGTTAAAAATATTGGGTGAGCTCGACGTATAGACTAGCAGGACAATAAACTGAGAGACGCATTACCATGCAAAGCGAAGATCCTCAAATACTAGTTGTTTCAAATGCTGGCAGGCTCCCTCTGTTGAGCAAAAGTGCAATTGCACTTGTGCTGGATAGGATCCCATGAGTTTCTGTACCGATCAAATCTGTTTTAAAGATTAGGATAGGTTCGCTTTTGCCAACAATCCAAGCAGTAATCGCCGTCCGCCTGAAAGATATCGGCAGCTTTATCATCACAACTATTGCATAAATTATCATCGCCAAGCATGTTATCACTAATGTGCTCATTAATCGAAATCATGATATAGTAAGTGTAGTACTTACATAGATAGGTGACACTTTCAAATACCCACATAGGTGACACTTTTCTGCTTGGTATTATTTCTGTTATGCGATCTATTGAATGTTTGTAGAAACATTTCAGATGGTGTTAGGCCATTTATACCTCCATGCTCCCTTTTGTCGTTGTATGCCTTGACAAACATATCATATCTTAGCCTCCATCTATCATTCCAGATCTCTGGAAGCTAGGTGTAAACAGAAAAAAGTTGTCTCTACTTACTAGAGATATATCAACACTAACGTCATTTTGAAACGCATCTTGCACTTTTCTTAAAACCTGTACTCCTGCAAAACCTCCACCTAAAATAAGTATTTTTTTCTGTTCAATTGGTTTTGTTCCATGAATAAGTCCTGATGAAACCAAACCAAGAGTAATACCAAAAACTAAATGCATTATGATTGAACCGATCATTATAGTAAGAAAATTGTGTGAAATCTGGTTAGCTGCTTGTGCTAGACTCATAGATTTATCCATCTCTATCATTGTGCTAATGATTTGCGGATTCAGCACAAATTGTTGCACGGGTATAAAGAATATCAAGAAGATAGCTGAACCAGAAATAATTCCGTACAGCAGACCGTTAGATACTTTGCTTATATTGAGGTCCTATTAGGACAAACGTTGGAAGGACAGAAACTGGAATCGGTTAGTTAACCCAGAACGTAGACAATTCTTACCTTCAAATGCTTCTCTACGACTCTGCTATCTTCATACCTATGAAAGACTCGTCTTATGGAACGACCCTCCTTCAGAAAAGATAACTGAACGCATACAAGGGATTAGGTAACATATAGTTCATTGTTCCAGTACTTGGCTAGCAACGGTGCCTTTCTACCGATGTCAAAAACACTATCTATCCATTATAGCATTCATCATTTAAGCAATTAATCTATCAAGCAATATTTGATTAACTTTTTCTCTGTTTTCCAAATCGAGGTTTATCAGAAGACTAGATTTATTTCTGAACTCGTCGGTTAGAGGATGTTGTAGCTTTTGGTTAACAACAACAATTACTTTCTTGTCTACATCAAGTAAATTTTTTACGGAGCCTATGAACTCTTTTGATTTGAGCTCCATAGGACCAATCTCGTCACAAATGATGACGTCAGAATTCCTTACTGCATTCGTGAGTCGTTTGGCTGCAAAGCGGCATCCTGCAACGTTAACGAAATATTTTCCAACCTTAGGACCATTTCCAGTGATAGATGCCAGAACATTTGTATCATTTGTGGTAAGATCGATGAACTCGAATCCTATCCTCATATTATTGGTTCTTAGCTCTCTGGAAACTATGCCTCCTACTATCACTCCTCTTTCTTTTAATACTCGGGCAACACGTATTACAGCTGTGGTCTTCCCGACTCCTGGAGCTCCAGTTAGAACTATAATTGTCATTATTCTTGATTGAACAAACCCGTTTAAGTCGTTTTAATGCTAGAAGCGAGGGGTCACATTATGCAGCCAATTCTATCCCTCGTTCATTTACCAAGCAGCAGCTGGTTAGTGCAGTATTATCGAAGTGGATTTTGTTGTAACGAACTAGAGCATTGAGGAAAAAGTTAGCAGTCTTAATTTCTGTCCCATATCACATCGAGAAGCTTTTTCCCCGTCATTGTACACGCTTAGTTAGTTTTAAAGCAATAATTTACGAAGAATCTAAGAACCAACTCTTTTCATCTTTGAACCGCATTTAGGGCAGGCAGTTTGACCGTGTTGTTCTCCACAATTCATGCAGTAATATTTCAATTTGCCACTACCGAAACCAGAACCAAAAATTCCTCCTCCTTTTCCTGTGCGCATTCTTTTCATCATTATCTTTCTCATATACATGCTGACCAAAATGAAAATTCCTACTATGACAACCAATGATACAGGAAATGGCAATATGATTGAAATTGCAATACTAATTCCTAAAGATATTCCTATCCATATTATTTGGTTAAGAAGAAACTGCTTGTTGTTGATACCCATCTTTGCATATATCTCCTCCAAGCTATCTGATGTTTAACTAATTGAATAAAGTAATCTATTAGAAACTTAGTTGTGCTGTAATTTGGTGGGAGTCTGCTGTTGTTGCGCAGCCTGATCTTCCCACCTGGCTTCTGGCAATCCTAACATATTTCTAAATATATTCACAGTTCCAGAGTTCCAAAACCAGCATAATGATTATTTGCTGTTACAATTGCAGGCTATCTACCTATTCGATAAAACGCAATATATTGAGAAGTCAAAAGTTATCGGGCTTCATATGTTGTTATAGGCACCGGCTAGGGGTTTGACTGTATTTACCATACGGATGATAAATTATTTTACGATAAATCTATCTCTCTTAAAGGACTCTCTTGAGGGGAATTCGTTTGTAATAAACAATTACAACAGTTGGGACGTAAGAGATTACAATAGAGAATTATACGCTAAGAAGTATTCAATATGTGACAAACTGCTTAAGAGATATTTGTTACAATAATTATAAAGCAAGAACTAGGGTATTGTTATTTGATGAAAATCAAACATACAGCGGTCTGTTCGAAGGAACTGACAATTTCGTACATGGTACTCATAATACTAATAATATTGCCCCCACTATTACTTTTTAACAATACGGAATTATTGGCTTTTTCCGCTAATACCAAGATAGCAGGGGGATACGGCGCTGGCACAATTACTTGCCCTAACAAACTTGTTTTCAACAACGAGCAAATCCAATTTCAAGTCAATAAAAGTAGAGCGGCTGGAGTAGGATCAAACGAACAAGGAACAATTAAATCATCATTAATATCAGGTTTTTGGAAAGTTGGCACATTAAATATACCATACACTACACATATCAATTTAGGTTCAATAAGTGATTTACATTTATCGTCATCACTACATAATATATCTGTTAAAGGGATAGAACGACAAAATAATATCTGCAATAATGGAAATGATAATATGAATACGAGTGTTAAACTTAACTACATCAATATCACAGGACAATGCAATTCCAAAGATACACGGATTTCCTTTACTTCTCTGGATGGCAAAAAAGGAACATTCAATGGTACAATAGTATGTAACGCGTTAAGATAGGATTGCTATAATTTAAAGAAATTTAACTGTCACAGTTTTCTACTTGTATCACGAGGACACACAGAAGACGCTCTAACGTATCTGGGTGGTGAATTTTATTCGAATTTCTTAACAGTCTTCATTTCTTCTTTTTCTTGCTCATCCATTACCACATTAACGTCGTGGTCCTTATTAGAACAACAAGTACAATTTGCAGTCTCACACTCTACAGCTTCCTCGTGGTTACATTGAGTACAAGTACAAACCATTTATGTTCTCAATTTCGCATATACACGGTAAGAAATATTAAACTATTGCCTTTTGTATGTCCGTCAGTAATTTACTCTTACATCCTCATTTGGACATGCTGGCTATGTGTGGCTATGCGTAATTCATATGTTCTAGAACAGGATGAAATACTAATAGGAGAGGGATTTACTGCTGACCATTGTAATCCATCACGATGGCGAAAGTTACTAACAATTCGACTGCTTAGTTAGACCAAGACTGGCGTCTGTCTGACACCAATAGAAATTTGAACCACATGCAAATCTATAATAACATAGTGAGACAAGAAGCAGTGAGCCCCCTTAGAGAGTCGTCTCTTTTGCATAACCATTCCCTACTATCTCTTGACATGAGGGGGCTCTATAGAGTAGTTTGCAAAAATAAATACTGACTGTTCGCTAAGTTTGAAAAATTAATAACCTCACGCAGTACTACTATAGAAGTAGACGAGATCAAGACAGAATTATAATGGCAAAACACTGGGGGATCGAAGCAAAAACGGTATTCTTATAATCAAGCCTGAGATTTACTTGATTAACTTGCCAACCGCCTTATTTCTCAATTTTGTACCATTATGAAACAAATTAAACTAAATATGCCCTTATTCGGTGCATATAATCAAAATTCTCCTTTAACGTTTTTTTGTTATTAGATCCTAGTTCATCAATTGAGCATACGGAATGAGATGGTTTCATCGCACTCATTGTCGAAGGTTTTAACTGCAATTGCCGATGATAAATCCTTGCTTATTTTCCAAACTGTCGCTTCTGGATGTGTCGAAAGTGATGTTCTTCTAAAGAAAACGAATCTTAGTCGTAAACAGTACTATTCGAGAATTTCTGCGATAGTAGAAGCAGGCCTAGTGACGAGAAAGAATAAAAAATATTGTTTCACTTCATTGGGTAAAATCGTTTACATATTACAAATAACAATCCAAAACGCACTCAATAATTACTGGAAGCTTAGGGCGGTTGACTCCTTCGATGGTGTTTCAGAACTAGAGCAAGAAAAAGTGATAGAAAACTTGATTGGTGATGAGAATCTGCGAGAATTGCTTGCAAAGAAATGTCCTGATATTGCTACGAGTAACGTGGTAGAAGACTCCTCATGTATTCATCAGCAAGCTGAGGAAAGGAGTCATGGTAACATTATGCTAGTAGAAGACGAACCAGATGTTCTTTTTGCATTCAAAACTATGTTGATATCAGAGAGGTATAATGTTGATACATTTACAGACTCATTTGAAGCATTAAAGCACTTTGTCAAATTAAATCGTCCTTACTATGATCTAGTGATACTCGATATAAGGATGCCTGGAATGAACGGGATCCAGCTCTATCAGAAGCTAAAACGTATAGATGATGACTCGCATGTGATATTCGTAACAGCACTTGATGCGGCAGAGGAGCTAGTCAGTATCCTACCAGATTTAAATCCACTTTATATTATTAGAAAACCAATCTCTGCCCAGAATTTTATAAATGTAGTAAAAAAAGCGGTCACTTACATGCCAATGAAAGTTACAAATGATAGTATGTGAGATTATCTACTTGTATTTAGAGGATGAATCTATCAGTGTAGGACATCCACGAAACGACTATCAAAATCATAAAGTCGGAATTTCTCCTTCATAGGTAACTACTTTTTAAATTGAAAATAATTTGACTTACTCCCGACACGACCCCAATTTAGATCCAATAGTCTTCACTATAATTCGCTGGGTTGTATCTTTCATCACAAAAGATACTCCGAAGGAGGAGGAATAAGCCGACGTCGGGATCATCACATAGCTCAAAGCCCTTTTCTTCATTCTTTTCCAAAAATGAAACTCTAATTAAATATACACTAGTACCATCCATTCCTCTTTCGGTAATAGCAATTCTATCTATTAATGCTAATACCTGGGTACTGTCTGAAATACATCATTTTTATATTGAGATGTTTGCTGTGATACTTGCTGCGATACTCTCATTCTACTATATATCACGTTATCGTACTTTAAATGATAAATTCAGTCTCTTTCTTGGAATAGGATTCCTGACTAATGCTTTAATTGATTTGCTGCATGTTATAGTATCTTATAATTTAATAAATGAGCCACTCTTTCTCAAGGATTTTATACCACAGACATGGTTTGCAGGGAGGCTATTTCTCAGTGCTATGTTTGCTATGGCAATTG
>WNFX01009419.1_pt1 | contig 10951 bp, 8 predicted proteins | sample 5400111 | NCBI WGS metagenome assembly WNFX01 (sample SAMN13153363, study PRJNA577476) | soil metagenome | isolation source: 40 cm soil or saprolite under grassland replicate 1 | place: USA:California | collected 2016-06-15
GCCACTAGTGTAAACATATCATGCGATCCCTCCCTTTCATGATACTACCAATTTCCCCAGCGCCCCAAAACGGTACGTTCTGAGGATGTGTTTTGCTCCTCAAGCCAGTATATTTAAGGAAGCAAGAGTATAGCCGTGCATTGTGTGCACAAAGAAAGGTTAGGAATAGCAATCATGGTTCAATCTCTCCCTAAGAGCGTCGTCAGGCGCTCCTGCTCCGTAGGAACAAATGGACTAGTGTAAACACACTTGTACAATAAGGAGAAATGTTTATGTCGAATTTAATCGCTGCACGTGTCCAGATGGGCAATTCACTGGCATTTCATATCGCCTTTGTAGTATTGACCATGGGAATGCCGCTGATGCTCTGTATCGCTGAGGGACTTGCTCTCTGGCATAAAGATCCCGTCTGGATGGCCATTGCCCGTCGCTGGTCCAAAGCCGTCGCCATGATCTTTATCATCGGCGCCGTCTCCGGCACGGTAATCTCCTTTGAACTCGGTCTGCTCTGGCCCTCCTATACCCAGTTTGCCGGCTCCATCATCGGCCCGCTGTTTGCCTTTGAGGGTATCTTCTTCTTCACGGAGGCCATCTTTTTGGGCATCTACCTCTACGGCTGGGACCGCCTTTCGCCGCGTGCTCACTGGATCTGCTCCTTCCCTATCTGGATCTCTGGCCTTTTCGCCGCCTTCATCATCGTCACGGTGAACTCCTGGATGAATACACCCACCGGCTTTGTGGTTCAAAATGGGCAGATCACCGGCATTAATAGCCTCCAGGCCATCTTCAACCCCGCCCAGCCGTACGAGGTGGTGCATATGATCCTGGCCTCTTTTGTCGGGATCGGCTTCGGTGTTGCAACCGTCTATGCCATCGCCATATTACGCGGCAAGCGTGATGCGTATCACCGCAAAGCCATGCTGCTCGGCATGGTCGTTGGGTTGGTTTCCATCCCCTTGCAGATGATCGCCGGGGACGCCATCGCTCGAAGCCTGGCGACGCAGCAGCCGGTCAAACTGGCGTCCATGGAGGCCGTCTACACCACCTCCAATGACGTTCCCCTGCACCTGATGGGTTTTCCCAATGTTCCACAGCAATCCTGGTATACCCAGGGGCTGGTCATTCCCGATGGACTCAGCCTGCTGGTTGGCTTCAGCCCGGATACCACGGTCCAGGGGCTGAACTCCGTTCCTGCCAATGATCGACCCGGCGATGTCTTGATTCCCATCATCCACCTGGCCTTTGATTTGATGGTGCTGTTCGGGTCGTTTATCATGCTCGTGGCCTTCGTCTTCTGGATCATCTTCTTCGTGCGCAGAAGCGTCATTCCTGAATACAAATGGTTATTATGGAGTATTATCCTGTGCGGACCGATGGCCTTCATCGCTGTCGAATGTGGCTGGGTCGTCACCGAGGAAGGGCGTCAACCGTGGGTCATCTATAATTACCTGCGTACCAGTGCAGCCGTCACCACGGCCCCGTACCTCAATTTCACGTTTGGCGTCTTCACCATCATCTATATCCTGATGACGATCATGCTGATCATCCTGCTGGTGCGCCAGGCGCATACGCCCATGCCGAAGATGGAATGGGCCGAAGTCACCCGCGTGAGCCCGGTTGAAAAGCCGGCCGTTTGAGGAAAGGTTGGTGCTGTTATGACACTGTCTAATGTGCTCCTGAGTATTCTGTGGCTCGCCTTGATCACCTACACGGTCCTCGGTGGCGCCGACTTCGGCGCAGGGATGTTGGAGCTGTTTGCCGTTGGACCCAGCGGGGCACGCCAGGATGCTCTGATCGTTGATTCCATGGATCCGGTGTGGGAAGCGAATCACGTGTGGCTGATCTTCCTGCTGGTGGTCTTCTTCACGGCGTTTCCCCCCGCGTTCGCAGACATCAATGTGATTCTCTTTATCCCGTTGATGCTGGCGGTGATCGGGATTGTGTTGCGTGGCGCGGCCTTTGCCTTTAAAGTGCACGGCATCATTGAAAGAAGCCAGGTCGCCAGGATCTTGAGCCGCATTTTTAGCGTGGCCAGCGCCATGACCCCCTTCTTCCTGGCCGTGGCGGCGGCAGCCATTGCCAGCGGCCACATCCAAATTCAAAGCAAAAACCTGCAAACGAATACAGGATCCTACTGGTTAACGCCGTTTGCCCTGACCATTGGAGCCATGGCGCTTACCCTGTGTGTGACCATAGCCGCCATCTACCTGACACTAGAGGCCACCTCGAGGGGAGATACAGAGCTGGCCGAGGCGTTTCGCAAACGCGGGCTGATTGCAGGCGCTCTGACCGCCGCTCTTGGTCTGCTTGGCCTGCTCCTGGCGCCATCGGAGGCATCGTTTCTCTGGAACGGGATGCTGGATCACGCGATCCCCCTGGTCATTGCGACCGTGCTCATCGGGTTGGCAGCGGCTGCGGCGTTGTGGTTCAAGCGCTACGGGTGGGCACGAATTTTGATCGTCGCCGTAGCGGCATCCTTGCTTTTGACGTGGGGGGTGTCACAATTCCCCTATCTGATCCCCCCGGATGTGCAGGTGCAAAACGCGGCCAGCCCCCAGAACACGCAGGCGCTCTTGCTGATTGGCATTATTATCGCCCTGCTCATTGTTGTGCCCTCACTCTGGTTTATGTTCTACGTCTTTAAGGTAAAGAAAGTGGCGGGTGTGGATGTGGTGGCGCACCCTCCTACCGCTGAGCCTGCTGCTGAGTAATGGAGACGATATGCCTGCGCTCATGCATGCGTCACAGAGAAAGGCGCACAAGCGAACGCGTGCGTGTAAAGTAACAAGGAGAGAAAGAGATGGAGTTTTTCATTCTCATGATTTCTGTGCCCCTGTTTTTGCTAGTAGTGCTGCTTTTATCGGTGACCGTGCTGGCAAACTACTCCGGCCGTGAGCCAGCGCAATTGCATCTCAACGAGCAATTGCATCTCAATGAGGAAGTGATAGAATCGGGAAAACCGCAAGGAGAGTGAGGATTGCGAATGGCACTCTCCGATAAAATCACACATCGGCCTCAGCCCGAGCTTCCCTATGCGAGCCGCGCCGGACGCGCCTGTAGACCAGGTCGATCACTTCCAGGACAATCACCAGCAGCCAGAAATAGATGGCCAGGTCGTTGCGAAATAAAATAATGGCAATGGAGAGAGTAAAGATCATCGGGGGCAGTAAGACACGCAATGCGATTGATATGATTTGCGACCCGTCTATCGACTTATCTATGAGCCGGTGTCCTCTGGCTGCATACAACCAGATCACGAGGAGCATCAGACCTGTGACCGCCTGGTTAGAGGCGTAGAGGATGGTCGTAAGCTGCGATTTCGGATAGGTTGCGTGCAGCGTGTTGAAAGGAGGTTGTAACTCGATGCACAGCAAAAAGGCAAAGTTCAGCCAGATCAACATCATGTTATGGCGTCTGATGACCATGTAGATGCGATGGTGGGAGAGCCAGTAGAACCCTACGATCAGCAGGCTAAAGCTATACACAGGTAACTCTCCCAGCACCGCGCCCAGCGTCGTCGAAAAAGGCTGATGAATGTTGGACAGGAGCGTGCCCGTTATAGCTGCAATGAGGAAGGTGATAGCCACCGCTGTCATATTGTCTGTAATCGAGCAGATGCGTGTGGTCCCTTCCAGGTAGCCCGATCCGGGATGGCGGCGATAATAGAGGCTGCGCAAGGACCACCCCAGGACGTAAAAGAAGAGAAAGATGCCCTCTGCAACCCAGACGTTGTAGAAGGCGATGCCAATGGAGAGAAGGGTACCAATTGGGATGACAAACAGTCGAGCCGTGGTGTAACTGAGGTACTCTGGAGGCACCTCTGAATCCAGCAAGTGGTCTACCCTCGCAACGACCCACATCAGGAGAAGTGTTGCGCTGGTGACCACTTGCGTGGTAGCGAACACTTGCCAGACAGCCGCCTGGTTGCCGTAGCCGTAGAAAAATACAACAGTGACGGGGAGAAAAACGATCGATGCCAGGAACAACACGTTCAACATGATGAAGAGGCTGCTGGATCGCTGCAAATAGGTGAAGATACGGTAGTGCGAGATCCAGGAACTGGCGACCACGAGATAACTGAAAAGATACACCAGCAGATCGGGCAGGATGGTATGCAAGATGTAGCTCTGCAGCTGAGGCTCGCTCAGGCCTGCTGAAGGGAGCCGGATGTTCTCAACGAGGAGCGTGAATGCGACTGCTATGACGCAATCGCTGATGCCATAGATGCGCTGGACATTCGATCCTGGCTGAGGTCGAAACGCATCCACAAAAGACGCCTTCTGCTGTGTTCGCGATGCAGGTGCCCGTGTATGCATCGCAGAGGCTGAATCGCCGCTATGTTTCAGTTCGTCTGTTGGTTCCACGGGCGCCTTCTTCCTCCCGATGTTCAGCGACACGACTCCTAAGGCACTTCTACCCAACCGTGTTCTTCGTGGAAATTCAATCCTTGTTGCTTTGCCTCCTTCCCCGTCAAATAGGGGAGGAGGTGACCCACCAGGGGTTGTTTGGCTTTGAAACGGCGCAGATTGTCCTGCGCACGCTCGATCATCAATTGCAGACCTCCCAATGGGTCCCCCAGTGTCTCTTGTAAGGACTGCAAAAGCCCTGCCGCTCGCTCATCTACACTCAACCTCTGTCGCTGATGACCCAGGTGACGGGCAACAGTCAGCATACTCTCTTCACCAATCAGCTCGAGGTGCTCAGCCCAGAGCAACATGCGTAAGCCACGCGCCAGTTCTGCATTGAGCGTGGCGACATTCAGTTCGGTATCGTCGCGCATGCCCCGGTTGTTCAAGTTGGCGGAGCCGACCGTTGACCAGAGATCGTCGACGATCGCGACTTTCGCATGCACATAGATGGGTCGGTAGCCTTCTTCGCCTTCTCCCTCTGATGAAGCAGCCAGGCAGAAGACCTGAATGCGCCCCTGTGCCGCAGCTTCGGGCGCTTCTTTACGTAAGCGGGCAAGCCCGGCATCAGTGAAATCACGACCTACATTCGGATGGTCGGGCAGCACCATGGCGACTGTCGTGCCACGCCGCAATGCTGCCGCTAGCGCGTGTAGGTTGCGCTCCATGTCTGGGCTATCGATTCTCAGGAGCGTATGGTCGATCCCATAGAATGCATGGATCCAGAAGTACTGGTTCTCCAGGTAGACAAAGTGTTGCGCATTGCTGAGTGCGTTCGCGTAGAGTTGGGCAATGTCCTGGATACCGTGCACTGGAGCGAAGCTGTAGGTGTGTGCGGGGATGGTACGAGCTACTTGTACCAGGCTGGTGCTTTCTAATGGAGGCGGGAGCGGGTGTTCGGGAACGAGCAGCTGGTTGTCCCACTCGTGTCGCTGGACGACATCATTCCAGCGTTGGCGAAAATTGAGTTCCACGTCCCCCACTGCTGGTCCTTCTATGATGGCGTGAGCATCATGCCAGTTGTGCGGGGTGCGATCCCCTTGGTTACGGCGCATAGGAGAGGAGTAGTGGTGTGAGTGCGTATCCCACCGGTCGTAATCGCCATTGAGTTCAATCAGCATATCGATGCCGCCGACGAAGGCATGGGTGCCGTCCACGACCGCGATTTTTTGATGCAAGGACTCGATTGGGTGATGCAGAATGCCATGGGAGCTGTCATCGAGGATGCAGGACACGCCTACCTGGGTGAGTTCCTCATGCGCTGCTTTGGGATCGTAGTGTGAAAACAGCTCTGAACTGGCCCAGATCAATGCTTTCACCTCAACACCCTTGCTCACCATAGAACCCAGGACTGCTTGTACGGTCAGATCGTGTGTACACCAGAAGTCAATCTCGGCCTCCTGGAGACCTTCCGTGCGGAGTTCAGCCAGGAGCGCCTCCTGTTCAGGACTGCCGTCTGGTCCTGCGCGCTGGTCTGCTCCACGCACCAGTTCCATCAGTGGAGTCAACCCCCAGGCAGCAATGTAGATATACTTACGTGCCATGAGAAAATGGCGGCACATCGAGAGGAAGGCGGAGTGCGCATCGACGAGATAAGTCACATGGGAATCGGCATGGACGGGTGTATCACCCTCGGCCCACCAGTTATTCACTGGTTGCTCGTTGTGAGCTGACATAGATCATCACCTCTTGAATACTTTCTGTACCTGCGTTAGAACGACTGGTACTCGTGGACAATGAACATACGGAGATGTTCGTCTGAAAAGGCTCGACATCAGGGTGGAAGCGATAAAACAGTCGACGCAGAACACCGAACGTGACAACGACGCAGGTCAGGTGCGCCTGAATGAAGACATGCTCGCGACGATGGATGCTGCTGTTGAGCACACGTCATGATCTGTCCCTTGCTTCTTGACCGGAAGGTATTTCTTAACGACTCCTAAGAGTCACCATGAGGAGCCACGAGTTCTACCTCATGGTATTCTAACCACAGGGGTTCCTTCATTTGCACTCCTTCGAGAGCGACCAGGTAAAAACAACACAGCTCATCAAGATCATCAGTGATCATATGGTCTCCTTTTGTGGATACCACTGGCCCTCAGACAGGGGAGGAAACAAAAGCCCCGTCAGGGGAGCCGTTTTGAGTCGAGAACGGCTAAACTCTCGCCGGTAAGGCCCTGGCTTGCGCCAGTCTGTACATTCCCTTCGACGCTGATTGCACAGAGGCTACAGATTAGGGAGGCGTCCGTAGCGTGTGAGGGACTGGCGTTAGACCCCACTTAGCAATTCAGTTGCCTTCAAACGACCGCTTACACGATCTTAGCCAGTCTAGTCTCGCAATTGCTCCTGCTCGTTTCCCGTTGCCAGGACGGTACTTCTACGCAAGCCCATCTCGTTTACGGGATGAGTGCTTGACATGAACTTCATGGATTGTCCCTCTGAGTCCTCTGAAGGGGCTATAATTTGTTACGCGTACCCGGCTGCTTATTGGAAAGACTTCTACCCCAAGCTATGTTGATCTCCTCTTCTCAGACTCCCCGGCCTCAAGGCGCGGGGGTTCTGGCTTTGCTTCCACTCTCACCATCCTGCGATGGGGCCTCGTGGAAGGTCTCCCAGACTTTGAAGCCGACGACGTCTTCCGTGGAGGGCCTCCGCGTTTCAGAGCAGCATGCTCGTCTTTCGTTCGTTGCTCCTCTTGCTTGCGCGCTTGCGCCCATCTCCGGACGCCGCTCGCAAAGGAGCATGGCCGCGAGAAGTGGGAAGGGATGCCTGCGCCTTCAGGCGATGGCTCGTCTGACGGTCTCACGGCTCCTCTCTCTCAAGGTCTTCTTTCTGAGGTGGCACAAGGTGGAAACACCCCACCCCTCTCCACCAGATAAGGAACGCTTTTCATCCCCCGCATACATGGCGGGGGCTTTCAAGCGATCTTAGGTGTAATGCCTTTCATCACGTCACCCGATCACCCCGGTTATCGGGTGATCAGGTGACGTGATAGCGCTTTGCTGTCTACTTCATGCGCTCGAGGAGATGGTCTCCCACGCGTAACGCATTGGCTATTGCCGTTAAGGCCGGGTTCACCGCGCTGATGCTGGGGAAAAAGCTCGTATCGACGACGTACAGGTTATCCAGTTCGTGCGCTTTGCAGTTGACATCCAGGGCGGACGTCTTTGGATCCCTCCCGAAGCGACAGGTTCCGGCCTGGTGCGCCACTCCGGCAACCGGGATGTCGGTCTTGAGGTAGGCACTGCGCGGGATCAGGTGGTCGGGGTGCATGCCCAGGTGATTGAGCATGGACTTGAGTTTGTCGTACAGCTTTTGCTTTGGCACCTCGTTATTGGGCGTATAGCTCAGCGTGACCTTCCCTTCCTTGTCGACGCTGACGCGATTGTTAGGATCCGGCAGGTCTTCGGTGGAGAGCCAGAAGTCGACGGCGTGATGCGCGATATCTGTCATTGTAAACATCGGCGCCAGCTTCGTCTCGACGGGTTTTTCGCCCTTGAACATCGGTCCCTGGGACTTGCCGACCATCTGGATGTTGCCCACCGGGTACGCGAATCCCTCCATGCCAAAGTAAAAGTCATTCAGCGCGAGCGTCTTCTGGAACTGGGTCGGATTCGGCTCTTTCGAGATCGCCAGTACCGCTGTGCAGTTGTGGAACATATAGTTGCGCCCGACTTGATCGGAGCCGTTGGCAAGCCCATTGGGGTGCTTGTCATTGGCGGATATCAGCAGCAGTTTGGCCGAGTTGGTAGCGCCGGCTGAGACCACGACGATGCCGCCCTGGTAGGTTTCGATCTCTCCGTTGCGCTCGACCACCACCTCTGTCACGGTGGTGCCAGTCGCGTTGGTATGGAGCTCAATGGCCCTGGTGTTGGTCAGCAAGGTGACGTTCGGATACTCCAGCGCCGGGCGCACACCTATCACCTCCGCATCCGATTTGGCATGCAACAGGCACGGGAAGCCGTCAACATTTGAGCAGCGAATGCAGGCGCTGAACGGCCTATTGTCTTCGTTGAGCATGATCCCGCAGGGAGCGTGGAAGGGATGGTAGCCCGCCCTTTCGAGGTCGTCGGATAGTTTTTGAATGCGCGGCTCATGCGAAACCGGAGGGTATGGATAGGGCGCGCTGGACGGCGGCTCGATGGGGTCTTCGCCCCGCGCTCCGTGTACCTGATACAGTTGCTCGGCTTTCGTGTAGTACGGTTCCATCTCGTCATAGCTGATGGGCCACGCAGGAGAAATGCCGTCGTAATGGCGTAGTTCGCCGAAATCTTCCTTGCGCTGGCGGTAGAGCGCCGCCCCATAAAGCTTGGTCGCGCCGCCGACGAAGTAGTGCACCTGTGGTTGGAAAGCCTTGCCGTCTTTATCGTACCAGGTGTCCGGCGAGACATAGCGGTTCTTGACGAACACGGAATCGGCATCCCAGTTCTCAAGCTCGCGAGGCAGCCAGTCGCCTCGCTCAAGCAGCAAAATGCTCTTACCCGATGGGGCAAGGTGACGGGCGAGCGTCCCACCACCCGCTCCGCTGCCAATAATGATCAATAATGATGACGTCATACTGTGTAGCCATGGGCTTTTTTCTCCTTCAAGTTATGTGTGAGTGTCTTTTTGTATGAAAGTACAGGCAGGGGTCTACGACAAATCTGTACACATAGAAGTGAAGGATGCTTGCGGCTCCTTTGCCGGTTCGAGTTAATAAGCATCCTCCTCCTGAGGGCAGAGGAAGAATCCATGCACCTCATTCACATCTTCCCGGCCCCTGAAACAATGATCTAGAGCCCCCCCGTGTTGACCGACAAGCCACCATCGATCACATAGGTCGAGCCGTTCACGTAAGCCGCTGCATCCGAAGCTAAGAACAGCGCCAGCTTCGCGATCTCTTCGGGTTGCCCCATGCGATGCAATGGAATTTCTTTGAGCAGTGCCGCCATCTTCTCCGGGTCGGCTTCAACATCCGCATCAATCGGCGTATGAATCGCTCCCGGCGCGATATTGTTGACCGTGATATTGAAGGGGGCCAGTTCCAGGCAGATGGTGCGGGTCATCATGCGTACTCCCCCTTTGGCGCAACAGTACGGAGCATTTTTGGGCATCGCAATGTCTTCGTGAACAGACGAAACGTTGATGATACGCCCGGCCGTTTTGCTTTTGACCATCTCGCGGGCAGCCGCCTGCGCGCAGAAAAAGGCGCCTTTCAGGTCAACTCCGATCACACGATCGAACTGCTGTTCAGTGTAATCCAGGAATGAATTGTGTATCTCCATACCGGCATTGTTGACCATAATGTCCAGTCGACCAAGCTGTTCGACAGTCTGCTGGATAAGCCCTACTGCCTGCTGGTATTGTGAAACATCGGCCTGGATCACCACGGCTTTGCCATTGTCCTTTTCGATAGTATGGAGCACTTCCTCGGCTTTCGCCTGGGCATGTGCGTAGTTCACTACCACCGTGGCCCCTTCTTGCGCAAGCTGGATGGCGATAGCGCGACCAATGCCACTATCTGATCCTGTCACAATGGCAACTTTCGAATCTAATTGTCCCATGAAAACCTGTCCTTTCTTTCCTAACTTTAGGTTGCTACTCTAACGCATATCAGCACGAAGACACATTCTTAGAACACACCATTTTTGCTTCTGTTTTCGCAGGCTGCATTATCAGGAGCATAGTATAAACGCACTAGAAAAGGGTGGCATTGCACACGAACAGAACTACTCATAAGCCTCTGACTATTACGTCGCCGTCTTATCGAGGGTGTCCGCCTCCGGCTTATCGAGGGTGCGCGCCTGCTGTTGATAGGTGATTGCTTGTTTCCTGCCAAGCATGATAATCCTTGTCCCACCCTTGCGCCGGAAGGCGCTAAAGTAGGCAAAGAAATACGTCAGGAGTACCTGCAGACGATTCCGATAGCCGATGAGGTAGTAGATGTGTAAGAACACCCACATGATGAAGCCAAAGAATCCCGCCGTGTGAATTGGCCCGGACTCAACAACGGCATACGTGCCCCCCACGACTGCCATTGATCCCTTGTCGAAGTACTTAAATGGCTCCTGGTGTTGCTTCCCTGCAACCCGGTCGGCGATGACTGAGGCTGCATAGTGTCCTCCCTGCATGGCCGGTTGCGCGACACCAGGAAGCGGTTTCCCATCTTGCATGACGCAGGCGGTATCACCAATCACAAAAATGTTGGGATGGCCCGGCACCGTCAGGTCGCTTTGGACCTTGACACGTCCACCACGGTCAACCTCGGCCCCAAGCCATTGGCCGGCCGGAGAGGCCTTCACCCCGGCTAACCAGAAGACGTTCTCGGTCTCAATGTACTCGTCTCCCACTGTCACCCCATGCTCGTCCATTTCCGTTACATGGACACCCGTGATGATCTCCACGCCTAACTCTTTCAGCTTCTTCTCTACTTTCTTTGTGAGTTCAGGGCGAAACGTTGGCAAAACTCTCGGTGGTCCCTGCACGATGACGAGACGGGCATCGCCTGGTCCGATACGTTGGAAGTTGCCCGACAAGATATGGCGGATATGCACGGCTGAAGCAGC
>WNFX01027638.1_pt1 | contig 10951 bp, 14 predicted proteins | sample 5400111 | NCBI WGS metagenome assembly WNFX01 (sample SAMN13153363, study PRJNA577476) | soil metagenome | isolation source: 40 cm soil or saprolite under grassland replicate 1 | place: USA:California | collected 2016-06-15
TGAAACATTTAAGGGTTCGGAAAGGTACGGGTGAATAATACTAAAGACTGCTTCTTTTCGTTTTTATATAAGCTGAGTCATTTTCTTTTCAAATAAGAATTTATAATTTGGCAGGCAAATCCATTATTTATGAAAAACGCAAAACTCTTTTTTGCCGCTTTTATATTATCATTTTGCTTCATTTTTAGCCGCTGCACTCCTGATACAGCGGGTCTTGTTTCTTCTACTGAAGAAGTATTAATTAGAAATGTATGGTCGGTTGATTATTATTTTCATAACCAGGATATGACGAATGACTTTGGCAGCTCAAGATTATTATTCAGTAGCACCGGCTCTGTTGGCTATCAAAAGAATGGGGAAACTATTCCCGGAACATGGAGTAAAACGGCAGATGTTTCAAATAATGAGTTCATCACTTTACATTTTAATACAAAGGATGCAAATATTATCATGCTAAATGAATCATGGAGGATAACAAGCCGTTCTGATAACTCAATACAATTTGAAGAAACCGGCGGAACGGATATCATTCTCAGGATAAAAGCGCAATAATCCGTATTAGTCTTCTATGGCTTTTGGATGATCAAAGAACCAGAATTCTTTTTTCGCCGTTCTGAAATTTTTCCATTTATCTGTATCGATTTTTATCGCAAATACGCTGCAGGTGGGCATATCACCGACCCGGCTTTCGGTAAGTGAATTTGCAAAAGCTGTAATGCCGGGGTTGTGAGAAAATATAGCAACGCTATCCCATTTATTTTTTAAACTTTCGATCACCTCATAAAAGTTTTCCTCACCAGCTTCATATAGTTTAGGTTCAAGAACAATATCCTTTTTTTTGAGATCAAATTCCTTCGCAAAATGTTTACATGTTTGCTTGGCTCTTTTTGCCGGGCTGGAAACAAACTTATCAATCTTTATTTTTTTTTCGGTCAATCTTTTTGCTATTTCCGGTGCATCTTTTTTCCCCCTGTCATTCAAGGGTCTTTCAAAGTCACTTAAGGCCGGATCACCCCAGCTGCTCTTGGCATGGCGAATCAAAAAAAGCGTTTTACTCATAATATTATGCTTAGGGTATTCCCTGAAAGCGATGTAAAAGTAAACGTATTAAAAAATATAAGCTCGATTCTCAGTATAAACGACCTTCTGGCGTTGATTTCTTCTTTATTTTACAGTATACAAAAGTTAAAGAGATGAAGAAAAATTTATTTTTTGTAATGATGGTGACTATCGCGTATGGTTGTGTAACGAATCCATACAAAACTTCAAACAAGACTTATAAGAAACAGGTAAAGGCTTTTGCAAAAATGCTGGCGAAATATCCTCTACAGGATTCGGTAACAAATACTTCTTATTTCATCGGCACTACAAATTTCAACCTGCGCAAACCTAATTTTGTTATTCTTCATCACACGGCCCAAAGTAGTTGTGAGCAAACACTGACTGCCTTCACGACAATCAAAAGCCAGGTCAGTGCACATTACGTGATATGTAAAGATGGTACCGTGCATCATATGCTGAATGATTATCTGCGTGCCTGGCAGGCCGGCGTTAGTAAGTGGGGAAATGCGACCGACATTAATTCTATTAGTATAGGAATTGAGATCGACAACGACGGGTTTGAACCGTTTACTGATGCACAGATAAATAGTCTGTTACAGTTGCTTGACCGGTTGAAGAAGGCATACAATATTCCGGCCGCTAATTTTATTGGTCACGCTGACATTGCTCCCGGCCGCAAAGTTGACCCTAATAAATATTTCCCCTGGCAAAAACTGGCTGAGAAAGGTTTTGGAATTTGGTATGACACGACAGGAATACAAGTGCCGGCTGATTTTGATGCTATGCAAACCTTACGATTAATTGGATATGATATCAAAAATCCCGAAGCAGCTATTCAGTCCTTCAAATTGCATTTTGTGCAAAATGATTCAACAAAGGTGATCAATGAAGATGATAAAAAGATCCTTGTTGACCTGGAAAAGAAATATCAATAAAGCAAAACTCTGAATTCTATATATTCGATCCTGTTTTCTCTTTCTCAGACTCTGAACTCTGAACTCCTGACTCCCAATTTTTATATCCCCATCCACCACAACGCCTTTGCCACTCCTGTTTAAATTTTTCTCTTTCATCAGGCGTCATATTATTCCATTTTTGCGTCATCCTTTGTTTCCAGTAATGGCGTCTGGGTCCCCAGCCTCCACGAAATCCACCAAACAAAATTTTACTTAATACCAGTATACCCAATGCCTGCACAAATGTGATTGTATGAACATTTGTGACTGCAGCGAGCACATTGTTCCATAACAGCACAACGACTTCACCAAAAAATAAGATCGCAACGGCAGCAATCAGGATAAAAAATAAAATTCGTCTTGCCCAAAATCCTCTTTTCATAATTAATGTTTTTTATTGTTCAATAATTTCTTTATATAACTGCTCTAAACGTTTTCTTAAATGTAACACAGCATACCGTTTTCGGCTGATCAATGTATTTACCTTTTCACCCGTTCTGTCCGCAATTTCATTGAATGAAACATCTTCCAATTCATTCCACACAAATACTTGGCGCTGTTCTTCCGGCAATTCATTTAAGGCTGTAAATAATTGTTGCCAGAAAAGATTTCGCAGATGTTCAGTTTCAGGTGTAGAATCTCCGGCCAGCAATATCTCCCGGAAATTAAAATTACCTTCTTCGTCTTGACCAAACATTTCTTCTTCCAGTGATGCTGGCCGGTGTTTACGATATTTATCAATGATACGGTTTCGTGCAACCCTGAATAACCACGCACTTGTTTGTTCTATTGGTTCTGTTTCCAGCACGTTACTGAACTGATACCATACATCCTGCAAAATATCTTCAGCATCCTCATCCGTGTTTACACGGCCACGAATGAAATAAAATAACCGCCTGCCGTAATCCCGAACTGCCTGGATAATATTTTGTTTCCGTTGATCAGCCATTGAGATCGTCATCGTCTGCCTGTTTGAAAGAGAAGACGCAGAGGCAAAGGAAATATTTTAAATGCAGATAAAAATTACGGAGTCTTCAGGAAGCAGGCTTACTGTTTAGTTAAAAGAATAATACAAACAAGTTCATAGATTTGAATTGCAAAAATCAGCTTATGGAGTTTGGACGTTTACCGGAAGATGAACTTAATAAAATTGATTTTAAGCTACCGACCGACCCTGCTTTTAATAAAAAGATTCTGAAAGGAAAACCTGCAGGAAAACCAAAAGTTTACGTTGGTTGTGCCAAGTGGGGGAGGCTTGAATGGCTGGGAAAGATATATCCACTTAAAACAAAAGAAAAAGATTTTTTGGATCATTATGTTCATCATTATAATAGCATTGAGTTCAATGCCACACATTATAAAGTATACGGACCAAGAGGTATTCAGAAATGGGCAGCTAAAGCAAATGGAAGAGATTTTTTATTCTGTCCGAAAATGTTCCAGGGCGTTACTCATCGCGGGAGTTTAAAAGGGAAAGATTTTATATTAAATGAATTTCTGCGTGGTATTGTGGCATTTGAAAAACACCTGGGCCCCATCTTCGTGCAGGTAAGTGATACTTTTTCTCCAAAACGAAAAGATGAGCTGTTTGGGTTTTTAAAATCGCTACCCACTGACCTTCAATTTTTCCTTGAAGTTCGACACCCTGGTTGGTTTGGTAAGGAAGAGATCAGGGAAGAATTGTTTTCGACGTTAAAAGAGATAAATATGGGTGCAGTTATTACCGATACAGCCGGACATCGTGATTGTGCTCATATGTATCTAACCATTCCCAAAACATTTATTCGTTACGTCGGAAATAGTTTGGATAGAACAGATTTCCCAAGAATTGATGATTGGGTGAGCCGGATAAAATATTGGCTGGATAATGGGATAAAGGAAATTTATTTTTTCATGCACATGCATGACGAAGAAAAATCGCCGGAACTAACTATTTACCTTGTTGACAAGTTGAATAAAGTTTGCGGACTGGATTTACAAAAACCAAAATTTATTAATGAAGAAAAATATTCGACATTACTTCATTAATGCACGACAAACAATTCTTCCCATCTTGTAGTATATCTTCCGCTTCGCATTTCCTGCCGCATCTTCCAGTTCCGTTTTAAACCGCTGGCAACATATTTTACTACATCATCTCTCATGCTGAAATTAATATTGTCCATTGCTTCCATCAATATTCGCTGGTGATTTTCTGTTTCTTTCCTGAATATATTTCCCTGGATGGATTCATCAGGAACTAGTCCACCGAGCATAACGCCAGCTTTTAAATATTTAGAACCAGCCTTATATAGTTCCTCAACCAGTGGTACCGCGTTTTTAATTAATTCATGAGTGTGCGATGTTGGTTGCAACAATTTTGTCTGATTATGTTTTGTTTGCGGATTATACTGGTATTGCTTTCCCTCATAATCATTCGTTACCACAAACACATCAATAAATTTTGCCGCGCAGGATTGACGACGCAATTTTTCTGCCGCTCTTGAAGTATAACTGGCCACCGCTTCCTTCAGGTCATTTAATTCATGAACCGGTTTACCAAACATTCTCGTCGTAGCGATCATTTTCTTTTGCTCCAATGGATCTTTCATTTTGATTGTCTGCTCACCTTTTAATTCTTTGATCAATCTTACTCCCACTACCCCGCCTAAAGTGGCCCTTGCCCATTCTTCATTTTTTCAATGCCCGTATAATTTCTTCTTCTGTGTTAAGCACCATTATGCAATCCGTTTTTTGTTTATCTTTTTTGGATAAGCGATTGGCAAGTTTTGCAAGCACTTTAGTGGGAGCCACACCAATTGAAACTTTAATACCTGTCCATTGTTCTACCGTTTCTTTGATTTCCTTTGCTACGTCATATAATTGTTTATGGGGTACTGTACTAAGATCAATAAATGCTTCATCTACTGAATACACTTCCACTTTGTCCTCTCCCACCAGTTCACGCAATGTATCCATTACCCGCATACTCAGATCACCATACAAATTATAGTTGCTGGAGAAAACAGCTATATCATTTTTTTCGATCACGTCTTTATTTTGATAATAAGGCGCTGCCATGCCCACCCCTAATTCTTTTGCTTCATCGGTTCGGGAAACAATGCAGCCATCATTGTTGCTAAGTACAACAACCGGTTTGTTCCAAAGATCAGGTTTGAATACCCTCTCACAGGAGCAATAAAAACTATTGCAATCGACAACGGCCTTCATAATAATTTTTTGTCCAAAGGCTGAAGCTTTTCGCAATTCATGAATTTCCATAGCCTTTAGGCTATTGATGAAATAATTTTAAATCGATATTTCTGCATGAATTCTTCATATTTCTGTTGAAATGTTTTCTTTTTATGATGCCATTCCTGGCTTTTGATGTATTCTCGCACTCTGTTTATTCCCGATTCACTGATGGATACAGCGAAATATTGATCCTGCCATCCAAATCTTTCTGGTGTCAATTTTTGTTGATTGACCCAATATGAGCTTTCGCCTTTAATTAATTGTACAATGCGAGATATGGTTTGTTCTTTATTTAATGAAATGAGAATATGGATATGTTCGATATATCCATTGATGAAGTCAACACAAATTCCTTTTTCTTTTGCATTCTTTTCAATGTGTGGAAATAATATTGATCTTACTTCTTTTGAAAGAAGAGGCTTTCGATTTTTTGTTGACCAAACCAAATGAATCCAAACTTTTAAATAACTCATAATTTTATTTTTTATCTAATCCAAAGGCTGAAGCCTTTGGGAAATCAGCTTTTGGGAAATCAGCCTTTGGCAAGTCATTTCATAATTGATGGATTGAATACACCACCACGCCCCACAAGGCAAAATCATTGAACTCAGCAAGATTGATAGATTTGAACCTGTCATTCTCAGGAATTAAAAATGCAGACGAAAAATTTTTATGAAATCTCCTCACCAATAGTTCTCCATTTAATATGGCTATGATCACTTTTCCATTTGCCAATTTTAATGAGCGATCAACTATCAACACATCATTATCAAAAATACCTGCGCCATTCATTGCATCGCCTTTCATGCGAAAGAAAAAAGTAGCCGGTTTGTTTTTGATAAGTTGTTCATTCAGATCGATGCCGCGTTCGGCATAATCATCAGCCGCAGCGCCGAAGCCGGTTGCGTTAGCGGTTCTTACATCCTGCTGCGAAAATTGCTTTGAGCCACGATAGGCTGCACCGTAGAATTCTTCCCCATCCATAAAGAAAATTTTACCTCACCTCTAATTCCTCTCCTGAAGAAGAGGGATATCGAAGAGTCGTTAGAAAAAAATTTTCTTAAAGTTCATCATTTTTTTTGGAAATAACTAAATATTTTAGTAAATTTATGCTAAGATAATTTGCTTTGGATTTATTGAGCAGGGAACAGGAAGATGAACGGATTGCGACGCAACAGAAGTTTAATCGGAGTGGTAAAGCTGGTACTCTAAAATTCGGGAATTACCATGCCCGGATACCGGGTCTATGAATATTTGCTTGTGCTGAATCCACATGAGGAATTGCGCAATCGCATTATGCAAGTAAAAAAAGAGTTTTTTGAGGTGTACAAAGTATCAACGGCTAACGGTGGCAAGCCGCATGTGGCGCTGGTGAATTTTCTCCAGTATGAAATGATGGAAGAGCGGCTTGTCAACCGGCTAAAAACAATTGGAATGGGTTATTATCCCATTAAGGTGGAGCTGAAAGATTTTGGAAGTTTTCCCAGCCACACAATATATATTAATATAACATCGAAAGTGCCGATACAAAACCTCGTAAAAGAAATTCGCAGCCAGGCGCAGCGGCTCATGAAACTGAATGAGGAGAACAAACCACATTTCATCATGGAGCCGCATATTAATGTTGCCAGAAAACTTCTGCCCTGGCAATACGAGAAAGGCTGGCTCGAATACAGCCATAAGCATTTCACCGGCAGGTTTATTGCTGATGGAATGCTTTTATTAAAACGGCCGATCGGGGAAATGAAATATCAAATCGTTGAAAAATTTCAATTTCAAAATTTGCCGGTAGTAACGAAGCAGGGAGATTTATTTATGTAACCAACAGATGTAATTCTTATCAGCGTTCATTGTGTCACTCACTTGTACGTTGAGTAATTCTATTCAGCTTTTTATATTGAAATTTTGGAATCGGGAAATTTCGAATTCAATTTCTTAATTCCCAATTCCACTTTTTCCAATTCCACTCACCATCAAAATTTAATTCTATGTCCAACCAACTTCAGCAGGATCATTACAAAGTAGCTCCAAAAAAATATGAAAGTTCGGAAACCTCCCCTGAAGGAGGAGGTTGGGAAGGAGCTGCACAATACCTGCAGGGAAGAGGTGCACAGTTCAATACAAAAAACCGTTTCCTGAAAGATGAGCGAACAAAAGAACATATTGAAGCCATTGATGATTGGGAAGAAGCCAACACACCCACTCAATACATGGAGCAGGAGGTAAAGAGTATCGTGAATAAAGTGGAAAGTCCTGATTTGAATATGATGTACAGTATGAATCCTTATGCGGGTTGCGAGCATGGATGCATTTATTGTTACGCCCGCAATGTGCATGAATACTGGGGTTATAGCGCCGGTCTTGATTTCGAAAGAAAGATCATTGTGAAAGTAAATGCTTCGCAAATGCTTCGGAAATTTTTGATGCACCCAAAATGGGATGGCAGTCACCCCATCATGCTAAGCGGTAACACAGATTGTTATCAACCGGCCGAACAAAAATACAGGCTGACAAGAGGATTGCTTGAGGTTTGTAATGAATTCAATCAGCCCGTTGGTATTCTTACAAAGAATTCCTGGATCATAAAGGACAAGGATGTGCTGCAGGAAATGGCAAAGAAAAGATTAGTATCGGCGATGGTTTCCATTACGTCATTCAATGAAGATCTGCGCCGCGTGATGGAGCCAAGAACTACTACGGCAAAACAAAAACTAAAAGTGATCGAAGAATTAAGTAATGCCGGTGTTCGCATGGGAATAATGATGGGGCCGATGATACCTGGCCTGAACGAGCACGAAATGCAAAGAATAATGAAAGAGGCAAGAGATAATGGTGCCACATTCATGGCCTATACTTTTATAAGATTGAATGGCGCTATTAAATTTTTATTCCATGACTGGCTATATAAAAATTTTCCTGACAGAGCAGATAAGGTTTGGCATTTAATTGAAGGCAGCCATGATGGAAAAGTGAATGATACCCGATGGGCCGTAAGAATGCGGGGTGAAGGAAATATTGCACAAATGGTAGCCCAGCAATATAAAAAATATGGTAAGCTCTATGGCATGAATGCTGAAGAGTGGAGTTTGAATACAAGCATTTTTAGAAGGCCGGGAGAGCAGGGAAGGTTGTTTTGATTGTCGAAATAGTTTTTTATTTTGAAGATCAAACCTTCTCTTATGAATTAATTTGGTGGCGATTGGACAAAAACAAAAATTGAGATATTAGTTGACTATGCAAGAGCATATTTGACGATAATGAAAAATAGAAGATTTTTTAAACTTCTTTATTTTGACGGATTTGCTGGTTCAGGTGAAATTATAAAAGTGTATGATGATCCAATGAAAGGCACCTATGATGTTGATATAACTATCGGTGCGGCAAAAAGAATAATTGAAATTGAGGAACCGAGGGCATTTGATGAATATTATTTTGTCGAAAAAAAACCTAAAAATTATAAACAGTTAGAGGTAAGTACAAAAAAATTGTTTCCTCAAAAGAAAATTTTTACTATACGGAAGTATTTCTTGGTCTTCCAAGAGATGAGATCGAAAAATATTTTTACAGAAGGGCTAATACACTATTTCCTGATATTTCGGGTATAACAAAAGAACATGATGCTATTGAAAGATCAGCTAAACTTTATACAGAAAGACTACAAGAAGTGTTTGAATTTGTTTCGAAGCCATATGAACTTAGAAATAAAACCAATTCGATAATGTATCATTTATATTTGACTTCGAATAATGAGACTGCAATTAAAATTGCAAATGACATAGTAAAAAAATACACCTAGCGATTATGGCACAATCCAGTATTGAATGGACGGAGATGACCTGGAATCCAACAACCGGTTGTGATAAAATTTCTGCCGGTTGTAAATACTGTTATGCTGAAGTGATGGCCAGGAGATTGCAGGCTATGGGTATTGAGAAATATAGAGACGGCTTCGAACTTCGTTTACATGAAGATGCTTTGCAAATTCCTTATGACTGGAAGAAACCAAATGAATTACATGATAAGTTAAACTGGACAACAAATATCTGGATGGGCGTATCGGTAGAGAATGAAAAAGCAAAAGACAGGATAGACTTTTTAAGAGGAACAAATGCAAAAGTGAAATTTCTTTCCTGTGAACCTTTGATTGGCCCGTTACAGAATTTAGATCTTGAAAAAATTCACTGGGCAATCGTGGGAGGAGAAAGTGGCCGTAAAGCCAGGCACATGAAAGAATGGTGGGTTTGGAACATCCGCCAGCAATGTGCCGACCAGGGCGTGGCCTTTTTCTTTAAGCAATGGGGCGGCACGAATAAAAAGAAAACCGGCCGTGAATTGGGGGAATGACCTATGATGAAATGCCAATGATTTTGGAAGAATTATAATAATGATTAATAGAACTTTTCTTACAGCCAAAGGCCGGAATGCATACCAGCTCGTAGATTACAAGAACTTTAATCCCGCAAGTCACTGGTAACATATTAACTTATTCAGTATCTGTTTATTTTCTTCTCTTGCCAGTCCCATTCATACAATTATATTTGCATTTAAACGTTTGGAAAGCCAGCGTTTTGTCACCGGCCAAGTATAAAAAACAGACTGTGGCTGAGATGGCGAAGCTTTGTAAAAAATGAACGAGCAATTAAACCGTAAGTGGTATGCAATTTATACCCGCCCCCGGTGGGAGAAAAAAGTAAACTTGCTTTTAAAGGAAAAAGGCGTAGAAGTTTATTGCCCTTTGAATAAAATAAAGCGGAGGTGGAGTGACCGGTTAAAAACCATCGAGGAGCCCCTGTTTAAATCCTATGTTTTTGTAAAAGTAGGCGACGGAGAAAAAATGGCGGTAAGAATGACAACCGGAGTCATCAATTTTGTGTACTGGAATAAAAAACCCGCTATCGTCAGGGACAAAGAAATACAAACCATAAAAAGATTTCTTGATGAGCATGAAAATATTGAGGTGTACTCAAGAGAATTGAAACTGAACGATCGGGTTCGTATAACGGCCGGTTCGCTGATGGACCAGGAAGGACAAGTACTGGACGTGCGCCATAAGGCTATCAAAGTTGCGATCGATAGTTTGGGATATGTTTTAGTAGCTCATATTGAAAGAAGTAAATTAACTTCGGTTCAGTCCAAATAGGATCAAAACCTACTTTTGTAGCAGGTTACCATAACTTCAAAGAAACCTAATGAAATTATCCGGTATTTTTTATTTAAGCCTGGCTGTTTTTTTTCTTTCCTGTAGCTCGCAAAAAAAGGTCCCGTATAATTACATTGAAAATGCAACTGACACTATCGGGAAGGGAGCGGTAAAAACTTTTGAACCTATCATACAAAAAAATGACCTGCTTTCAATCCAGGTTTACAGCAATTCTACCAAACCTGAAATTTCTGATGCATTGTATAATCCGCCCGCAATAAATGGCACATCGGGTACTTCATCAAATGCTGGTAGTGAACGCGGTTACCTGGTTGATGTAGATGGAAATATCAGGTTTCCCAGGTTAGGTATAATACGTGCAGAGGGGTTAACAAAAAGACAATTAGCCGACACACTTACCTCAAAAATTACCGACCTGGAGAATCCGACAGTAATCGTTCGGTTTCTTAATTATCACATAACTGTTTTAGGAGAGGTTGGTCGCCAGGGCACATTCGTTATACCTTATGAAAAGGTTACAATTCTTGAAGCTATTGGT
>WNFX01014371.1_pt1 | contig 10950 bp, 8 predicted proteins | sample 5400111 | NCBI WGS metagenome assembly WNFX01 (sample SAMN13153363, study PRJNA577476) | soil metagenome | isolation source: 40 cm soil or saprolite under grassland replicate 1 | place: USA:California | collected 2016-06-15
CACCGCCCGCAACTCGTCCCATAGCTCGCCGCGCTTGGGATCGCCGGCGATCCAGGCTTGGATTGCGGCTGCTTCCTCGGGCGAGCAGTCGCCTTCGATCAGACGGAGCAGGTCGGCTTGTTCGAACATGGGGCTCTCAATCCTGAGAACCCCTGAGGAGTCCTAAAGTATGAAGAGGTACGGCGCGAGCTTTTCCTTGAGCAGCACCGCCGCACGCCACATCTGCGACTTGACGGTGCCCAGCGAGACCCCCGCACGCGCGGCGATCTCGTTGTAGCTGAGGTGCTGGTGACGACGCAGGACGAAGACCTCACGACACCGAGCTGGCAGCTCCGCGATCGCGCGCTGCACGGCATCGGCAAGCTCGCGTCGCAAATAGAGATCCTCGGGGCTCGATGCGGTTGGCGGCTCTTCTCGCGCTGCGCGCGCGATCCAGGCGGTCGCCACGCGGCGGTGGCGCAGATACTTCAAGGCGCGGTTCTTGGCCGCTACATACAGGTACGCCCGCGTCAGCTCCATCCCGCCGCGCCGGGCGCGCGAATCCCACAGGCGTAGGAAGAGATCCTGCACGAGGTCCTCGGCGGCCGCTGCAGATCCGACGAAGCGGAGGACGTACTCGCACAGGTCGACGTAATACGTCTGGAACGCCGACTCCCAGGTGTGCTGCGTGGGATCGGCGACGGAGGGGGGCGCCGATCTGGACTGCGGGTTCGGGAATGCGTATCGCGACGGCTCCGACATGGGCGCGTTGTCGTGGACGTACTTCAGCTATCAAGCCTGGCCCGAGAGTATACCCCCTACCCCGCCGCACGATCGGTGGATGAGCGATCGAATGATGTGCGGTGCGGTCGATTGATTCTTGGAAGCGCCGAGCGTACGCTTACCATGTCGCCGGACCCTTCCCGAGCTCGCCATGCCGGTGACAGCGAAGCTATCCCGAAAGTTCTACGAGAAGTTTGGGGATGATCTGACGAACGAGCTCGTGGAGTGGTTCAACCAGGTGGACGCGACGTATCGGTCCGAGCTGCGTGAGACGAATGACCTCAACTGGGCGCGGTTTGAGTCGAGGTTGGCCCAGGCCGTTGCTGAAGTACGAGCCGACCTTGCGCGCCTCGAGACCAAGGTGATCCGCTGGATGTTCCTCTTTTGGGTCGGGACTCTCGGCACTCTCGTCGCGCTGCTAAAGCTTTAGCCGGACCGCTGAAAACCGTGTGCTACAGCTCCACGTATGCCCCCACTTCAAACACTTGATTTGGCGGAATCTTGAAGAAAGCTGTAGCCCTGAGCGCGTTGCGCGACATAAACCCAAACAGCCGCTCCCGCCACATCGCCATGCCTGGCCGATCCGACGCAATCAACGTTTCGCGCCCTAGAAAGAACGTCGTCCCCTCGAGCGGGATGTCGAGATGGCTCTGCTTGCACGCCGCCAGCACCTCACCGATGTCGGGATCCTGCATGAATCCATAGCGTGCAGTGACGCTGTGAAAGCCCTTTCCGCTCCGTTTGACGATGACCCGTTGATCGTTCCCCACATGCGGCACGTCTTCGGTGGTGATCGTGAGGAACACGATCTTCTCGTGCAGCACCTTGTTGTGCGTGAGGTTGAGCACCAGGGCGGGCGGGGTCCCGTCGGAGCTCCCGTACATGAAGACCGCGGTTCCGGGGACGCGCACCGGTGGCTCGGCAGCGAGATCAGCCAGCAACAGTTTGAGCGGAACGGTCTTCTCCATCATCCGCTTGGACAGAATCTCGCGGCCGCGCTTCCAGGTGCTCATCGCGAAGTACAGCACGATCGCAATGGCCAGCGGTACCCATCCGCCGTGCCAGATCTTGAGCGCGTTGGCCACAAGGAACGTCAGATCGACGACGAGGAACAAGCCGGAGACGCTGGCCGCCTTGAGAAGGCTCCAGCCCCACACTTCACGGCTCATCACGTAGAACATCACCGTCGTCAGCGCCATGAGCGTGGACAGCGCCACGCCGTACGCTCCCGCCAAGTTGCTCGACGACTCGAAGCCAAAGACGAGCGCAATCGTCAAAACCATCAGCATCCAGTTGATATTGGGCACATAGATCTGCCCAATCTCCCGTGAGCTGGTATGCTCGATCTCCATGCGGGGGATGTACCCGAGCTGCACGGCCTGGCGCGTGAGTGAGAATGCTCCCGAAATCACGGCCTGGGAGGCGATGACCGCCGCCGCCGTCGCCAGAGGGATCAGGAAAAACAGCGCCTTGGCGGGTGCCAGGAAGTAGAAGGGATTGGGAGCGGTCTCCGGATGCGTCAGCAGCAAGGCGCCCTGCCCGAAATAGTTGAGCAACAGCGCGGGCAACGGAACCGTAAACCAGGCGAGTTGAATCGCCGAATGGCCGAAATGCCCCAGGTCGGCGTACAGCGCCTCGCCGCCGGTGACCGCCAGGAAGACGGCGCCAAGCACCAGCAATCCCCGTCCCGGATCCTCGCCAAAAAACCGGATCGCATGCGTCGGCAGTACCGCGCCGACGATGCCGGGATAACGCAGAATCCCATTGAGTCCCAGAACGGCGATCGTCAGAAACCAGACCAGCATCACGGGGCCGAAGACCGCCCCTACGCCCGCCGTCCCGCGCTTTTGAAAGAGAAACAGCCCCACTAGAATGACGAGCGACGTCAGCAGGATCACCCAGTGCTGCAAGGTCGGCGCGGCAATCTCAAGACCCTCGACCGCCGATAACACCGAAACTGCGGGAGTGAGGGCGCCGTCGGCATACAGCAGCGCCGCTCCGAAAATGCCGAGCACGATCATTAGCCGGCGAGGCGGGAGGCCCCGCATCAATCGGCTGCCGTTCACGAGCGCCATGAGCGCGAGCACGCCACCTTCGCCCTTGTTGTCGGCGCGGATGATCACCACGTGATACTTCACCGTGACGATCAGAAGCAGCGACCAGACGATGAGCGATAGCACGCCCATCACGCTGCTTGCGGTCAATGGAATGGCATGCGGCCCGTGAAAAGCCTCGCGCAACGCGTACAGCGGGCTGGTCCCGATGTCGCCGTACACCACCCCGAGCGCCAGCAGCGCGAGACGGACGAGATAGCGACCCCTGGGGCGGCTGTGCGCGGTAGTCATGTGGGGGTTTTCAGGTGCTGCAGGGGCGCTCATTGCGGGGGAACCCTACGCAAGCCGCTCCAGAAAGGCCAGAGGATCACCAAACCAGAAGCGCCAACTGCACTTACGAGAAATGCCGTCGCGCCGCTCACGCGCTGGAAAATGACACCGAGCGCGATTCCGCCCACCAGCGCCGCCACTCCCGTCAGCGCATGGTAGACCCCAAAGCCACTCCCCCGATGCACCCCCCCCGTCGCCGTCGAGACGAGCGCACGCTCCGGACTTTCCGTGAGCCCGGCGACCACGCCGAGCGCCAGAAACAGGAGCCAGGCCGCCAGCGGACTCGCCGCCAGCCACATCCCCGCCGTCAGCGCGACGTAGCTGAGCCAGCCGATCCACATCGTCCGCGCCGGGCCGATCCGATCCGACAGCGCGCCGCCGAGGAACGAGGTCGAGGACCGGACGACGTGCAACGCCGCCCAAAGGAGCGGGATGAGGGCGACGGCGATGCCTAACTGCTGCGCCCTAAGAATCATCAGGGTCTCGGGCATGCGGAGGAGATAAAAGATCGAGATGGCGATGACGGGCGGCGAGGGGCGGCGAAGGGCGGCGGAGGGCGGCAAAGGCGACTCTGCCGCCGCCTCATCTCGCCGCCCCTCGCCGCCCCTCACCGCCCAATACGCCAGCACCACCACAATCACACCCGGCACGAAGCTCGCCAGGATGACGGTCCGCAGATCGGCATGCCGTTCCAACAGCACCCACGCAACCAGCGGCCCAATGACGGCGCCGACGTGATCCAACCCTCGCTGCAATCCAAACGCCCGCCCCACGAGGGGTGGCGGCGTCACGTCCCCGATCAGCGCGTCCCGCGGCGGGGTCCGCAGGCCCTTGCCGAGCCGGTCGACGACCCGCAGGCCGATGACCTGCCACGCCGCCGCCGTGACCGCGATGATCGGCCGGACCGCCGCCGCGACGAAGTAACCGCTCACGATCAACGGCCCGCGGCGCGATGGACGGTCCGCCAGTCGCCCGGCGATCAGCTTGACAGCACCGAACAGCTTGACCTGCCTGGGGAGCTGATTACTCACCCAAGCCGAGTCCCCAGCGGATCAAGGTCACGGGAAGTCCGCCGTACGGGAGCACGGCGTCGTGGAAGGCGCGCAACGAAAACTGGCTGCCCTTGGCTTTCCGAAAATCGTCCCGCAGCCGGAGCAGCTCACGCCGCCCGACGGCGTAGCAGAGCTGATAGGCCGGCCAGGCGCAATAACGCCGCACCTCGGCCTCGGCGTTCCCGCGCTCGACGTGCAGCTCGTTCACCATCTGGTCGACCGCTTGCTCGCGCGTCATGCCGCGGGTGTGCAGGCCGACATCGAGCAGAATGCGCATCGCCCGCCACAGCAGATGCACGCGCTGGAAGAACAACTCCTGGTCGGAGGCGTAGAAGCCCTCCTCGCCCATCATGTCCTCGCAATAGAGCGCCCAGCCTTCGACCGTCAGCGGCGTCCAGAGGTTCTTCCGCACGTGCGAGGACGACTCTTTCGCGATGACGAGCTGCAGATGGTGCCCGGGGTAGCCCTCGTGCAGCGCGGTCGCGGCGAGCTCGTAGCGGCAGTGGTCGCGCAGGATGCGCTCCTGCTGCGCGGTGGGCAACCGGGAATCGGGGACGGTCACGTAGAACCAGCCCGTCCGGTCGCGACTGTAGGCGCCGGGGCTGTCATAGGCGGCGTACGGAATGACCGGCCGCATGAACGCGGGTGTGGGAATCACGCCGAGCGGCGCCTTGGGAATGGGCGCGAGTTGGCGCTCCGCCACGAAGTCGCGTGCGCGCGCCATCTCCTTCGAGTAGGCATCCACCAGCTCGTTGGGGGCCGGATGATCGGCGCGGAGCTTGTCGACCAGGTCGGGCCACGGTTTCCCGTCGAGCCGTGTGGCGATACGGACCAGATCCGCCTCGATCTCTTCTTTGAGTCGCAGGCCGTAGCGCCACAATTCCGGCGCCGTATCGCGCAGCGCGTGCTGATAGTGCAGCAAGAAGTTGAAAGCGTCCTCGCCGATGGCGAAATGCTCCGTCCCCATTTCGAGCCAGCGCTCGAGATTCGCATCGAATTTGCGGAGCGCCTCACTTGCCTGCGCGGCGGCGGTACCGAGCCGGGCCGCGTGCATCGGCGCCTGGGCGCCCAGCGCGGCGGCCATCTCCTGGATGAGCATGCGCCCGCCGTCGGTCATGCGCACGGCCGTCTCGACGAACACGCGGACCGGTTCGTCGAGCGCGGTCTTGAGATCCTCGAGAAAACCGGGGATGTCTTCCAGCCGCCCGATCGCGGCCACGGCCTTCTCGGCCGGCGTGCGGTCGGCGGAGAGCAACAGGTGGTGCAGTCCGCCGAGCAGGTGCGACAACCAGAACTCGGGGTTCTTGGCCTGCGGTTTGAGCTTCTCATAGCGGCGCAGCATGACGCGGATTTCGTTGAGCAGCGCCGTCCGGTCGATCTCCTCTTGGAGATCGGCCGCGTTCACTCCCTCCAGCGCCGTGGCAATTGATTTGAGGGCGGCGAGGTGCGGCGCCAGCGCGCCGGCGCTGAAGCGACCGTAGCGATCATCGTGTCCCGGCACCCCGGCCTGCGTGGCGGCAACCGGATCCATGTGCCAGTAGAGGTCGAAAAACGACTTCTCGATGTCCGAGAAACTCATGCGTTCAACAACCGGTGGCATTCCTCGTCGGACAGCACCCGGTCGGTCCGCTTCGCCGCGTCGAACAGCGTGCGGCACGCGGCCTCGTCGTTGGGATCGTAGCCATGGTGCTCGAGCCAGTACTTTACGTTCGAGATGCCCGACACCGGTGAGATCTCGATGCGCTGCTCGAAGCCGAACTCCTCGGCCGGGACAGAGCTATAGACTCGATCGGCGAGCCAGTTGTGGCCCTTCTTCTTCGCCTTGATGATCGCGGCGGCATGCACGCCGGTCCCGGTGCGAAACGCGTCGTGACCGACCACCGGATAATTCACGGGAATCGGCACGCCCACCGCTTCGGCGACGAGGCGGCAGTACTCCGGCAGCTTACGAATATCCCCTTTGTGCGCGCCCAGCAGCTTCAGGTTGACGATGAGGAGATCCATTTCGGCGTTCCCGACGCGCTCCCCCACGCCGAGCGCGGTGGCATGGACGCGATCCACGCCGGCCTCGATCGCCGCAAGACAGTTGATCAGTCCCATCCCGCGGTCACGATGACCATGCCAATCTATTTTGACGGGTTGGTGCTGGACGATTTCCTGCTTGACGAATCTTATCAACGCCTTTACGCCGTCCGGCGTCGCGTGCCCCACCGTATCAGCGAGGCAGATGCGCCGCGCCCCGCACGCGATCGCCGCGCCGTACAGCTCCTTGAGCGTCTCCGGCCGGGCGCGGGTTGTGTCTTCCGTGACGTACATGACCGGTAGGCCATGCTTTACGGCAAACGTCACCGCCTCCTCGGTCGCGGCAACGATCCGGTCGAGTGTCCAGTCTTCCGTGTACTGGCGAATCGGCGAGGAGCCAATGAACGTAGCCGCTTCAATCTTGATGCCCAGCTCGTCGGAGATGCGGACGATCGGCTCGATGTCGGCCAGGACTGTGCGGGCGGCGCAGTTGGGGGCAATCGGGAGCTTCTGATCACGAATCTCGCTTGCCAAAGCGCGCACCTGTTCGACGACCCGTGGACCGGCACCCGGCAAGCCAATGTCAGCCGCCACAATGCCGAGGTCGGCCATGAGGTGCAGGAGGCGCTTTTTGACCTCGAGGGAGGGATCGGTGACCGAGGGGGACTGCAACCCGTCGCGCAGCGTCTCGTCGTTCAGGTCAACGCGGGCACGGGTCCAATCGAAGTGGCCATCCGGGCCGCCCGCGTTGTTCCAGTCGTAGATGAGCTGCCGCTCCTCCATGGGTCTAGTGTCGCCCCCGCTCCAAGCCAGGTCAAGTTGCACCCGCGCCATACGTCATCATAGTTTGGCAGCGTGATTGCCGCACTTCTCGAGAACGACCGGATCCGCGCAGCACGCGCGCATATCGAGCGTACCGACGAGGTGACGCTCGCCCGCCAAGCCGCGCTGTCGGCGATCCCGGCACCCACGGGTGCGGAGGCCGCACGCGGCCGGCGTGTGGCGGAGATGTTCGGTGACGCTGGCCTGGACGACGTCACGATTGACGCTGTCGGCAACGTACGTGGCTGGTGCGGGAAACGGGAAACGGGAAACGACTGCGTTGTGCTCAGCGCCCACCTCGATACGGTCTTCGGTCCAGAACTCGATGTCTCTGTCTCGCGCCGCGGACTGCGGCTCGAGGGACCCGGCATCGCCGACAATGCACGCGGCCTCGCCGCGCTCGTCACGGTTGGCGAGGCGCTCACGCGCGCGCGTGTGCACACCGAGCGGCCGATTCTGTTTGCCGCGACCGTCGGCGAGGAGGGTAGCGGCGATCTCCGTGGGGTCCGGCATTTGTTAGGCCCGTCCGACCGTCCGACCGTCCGACCGTCCGCCTTTATCGCCCTCGACGGCGCCGGCATCGAGCGCATCGTCCACCGCGCGCTCGGCGCACGCCGCTACCGCGTCACGTATGCTGGTCCCGGTGGCCATTCGTGGGCCGCCTGTGGCGTGGCCAACCCCGCCAATGCCGTGGGTCGTGCGGTCGCGATGATCGCCCAGCTTCCCACGCACAACGCACCGCGCACCACGCACGCGGTCGTGCGCATCGGCGGGGGCACGAGTCTCAACTCGATCCCGCAGACGGCCTGGTTCGAAATCGATCTCCGCAGCGAGGATCCGCGGGCGCTCCAGCGTATCGACGAAGCGGTGCACGCGACGGTGACGGCGGCACTGCACGAGGAGAACCGCCAGCGTGTTCCGGGAACGGCGCCCCTGGCGATGGATGTCCGGCGTGTGGGCGACCGGCCGTCAGGGCTGACGCCGCGCAGTCACCCGCTGGTGCAGACCGCCGTCGCTGCGACGCGGGCGATGGGCCACGAGCACCAGCTCGCCTGCGCCTCGACCGACGCCAACATCCCGATCGCGCTCGGTGTCCCGGCGGTCGCCCTGGGCGCGGGCGGTCGCGCGGGCGACGCGCACCTGCCGACGGAGTGGTACGAAAACGACAAGGGCGCGCTCGGAATCGTGCGCGCCCTGCTCGTTACCGCGGCGATGGCTGGAGCTCGAGCAGCGTAATCTCCGCCGGCGCGCCGAGCCGCAGCGGCGGCCCCCAGTAGCCCGTCCCGCGACTGACGTAGAGCCACATCGACTCGAGGCGGTGCAGCCCGGCTACGAACGGCTGGAAGAGCCGCACCAGCAGATTGAAGGGGAAATACTGCCCGCCGTGTGTGTGCCCGGAGAGCTGGAGGTCGTACCCGGCGGCTTGTGCGGCGAAGGCGCTGCGCGGCTGGTGCGCCAGCAACACGCGCACGTCGCTCGGCGGTGCACCCGCGACGGCTGCCGCCGGATCCGAGGCCGCTGAAAGGTCGGTGACGCCCGCGACGAGCAGTCGCGCCGCGCCCCGCTGCACGATCCGATGCTCGTTCGACAGCACCTCCATGCCCAGCCGCTCGAGCTCCGCCATCCACCCACGGACATCCCAATAGTACTCGTGATTGCCCGTGACGAAGTACGCGCCATGCGGCGCCCGCAGACGGGCCAGGGGCGCGACGTGGTCGCGGAGATCCCGGACGAGCCCGTCGGCCACGTCTCCCGTCACCGCCACGAGATCAGGCCGTAACGCGTTGGCGCGGTCGACCACCGCATCGACAAATCGGCGGCGGATCGTCGGCCCAATGTGCAGATCGCTCAGCTGCAGTATCCGAAACCCCGCGAGGTCGCTGGGCAGATCCGCGATGGGCACGGTCACATGAACCACACGCGGCCGGCGCGCGAGCACGATGCCGAGGAGCGTGACCAGCGCGGCCGCGCCCACCACGGTCCATACCACCCTCACGGTGTCCGGCAGACGCAGTAGATCGACGACGAAGAAAGACACGATCAGCAGCGAGGACAGCCCCATCGCGATGTAGGCCGCCCAGTCGAGCACGCGCGTCATGAGTCCGGACGCCGCTTCGATCCTCTCGCGCCGGGCCGTGAACATGGCCACGAGGGGCAGCCAGGCCAGCAGCAGCACGGCAGCCCAAGCCACGACGCGTACGCCGCCGGCGAGCGGCGCCGGGCCGAGCACGTGCGCGCCCACGTAGACGTTGAGCAACGTCCAGATGCCACCAACAATCGCGAGCCGCCTCAGCATTTGCGTCTTGGTCAATGTGCCGCCGCTCCCGCGCCCGGCATGCCTTTGCTCTTGTGCATCAGCGGCAAGAGTGCCAGCGACAGGACGAAGACCGCTCCGAAGAGCAGGAACAGCTGGTCGAACGACAGCATCATCGCCTGCCTGGTCACGATGCCGTTCAAGAATCCGACCGCTTTGGTTTGCGCGATCGCCGGCACTTCCCCGCGGGCGATCAGCGCCTGCGTGATCTGCCCCAGGCGTTCGCGCGTGGCTTCGGAATAGAGCGTGATATTGGCCGCGAGATCGGCGCGGTGAATCGCGGTAAACCGCTGTAGCAGCGTCGCCGAGAGCGCGATCCCGACGCTCCCGCCCAGCTGCCGCATCAGATTGAACAGACCGGTTCCGTTGGGGATTCTCGACATCGGCAAATCGGCCAGCGCCAGGTTCGTCAGCGGTACGAAGATCAGGCCGAGCCCCACCCCGCGGAAAATCAGCGGCCAGAAGAAATCGCTCATGCCACTTTCGGTCGTGAAATGCGCGTGTTTCCACATGGCCAGCGCGAAGATCGCGACGCCTGCCACGATCGAGAGCCGCGCATCGAACTTGCCCGTGGTCCTTCCCATCACCGCCATGGTGAATGCGCTCGCCAGCGCACCCGGCAGGATCACGAGGCCGGTCTGGTTCGCGGTGAAGTTGCGGATGTTCTGGAGATAGACGGGCAGGACGAACACCGTCGCATACAGGCAGACGCCCAGCACGAGTCCGAACACCACCCCGACCGCGAGCTGCCGGCTTTTCAATATTCGCAGATCGACCACGGGATGGTCTGTGCGCAGCTCGTGCCAGATGAACGTGATCAACGAGAGGACGCTGGTGATCGCGAGCAGCCGGACCTGCCCCGACGACCACCAATCGAGCCGCTCACCGCGCTCGAGCATGGTCTGCAACGCGCCGATCCCCACGGCCAGCAAACCCAGGCCGATGAAGTCCACGCGGTCGGCGCGCTGCTGATGCAGTGAGTCGTTGATGAACGACATCGTCAGCGCCAGCGCGAGCATCCCGAAGGGGATGTTGATATAGAAGATCCACGGCCAGCCGTAGGTATCCGTAATCCAGCCGCCGACCGTAGGGCCGAGCGTCGGGCCCACCATTACGCCGACGCCGAAAATCGCCATCGCGGTGCCGTACTCCTCGCGCGGGAACTCCTCGTACAGAATCGCCTGCGACGTGGAGAGCAGCGCGCCGCCGCCCAGCCCCTGCACGATCCGCCAGAAGACCAGCGCCTCCAGCGAGCCCGCGTTGCCGCACATGAACGACGCGAGCGTGAACAGCGCGATCGAACCGGCGAAATAGCGGCGCCGCCCGAAATACGCCGACAGCCATCCGGTGATGGGTAGGACGATCACGTTCGCAACGATGTAGCCGGTGGACACCCAGGCGATCTGGTCCAGCGTCGCGCCGAGATTCCCCATCATGTGCGGAATCGCCACGTTGACGATGCTGGTGTCGAGCAGCTCCAGCACCGACGCGAGCGACACCGTGATCGCGATGATGTACTTGAAGCGATACCTATCCTCAGGTATCGGGAGAGCGATCGCCGTCATTAGTGAGTCTTGATCGTCGCGACGACACT
>WNFX01006672.1_pt1 | contig 10948 bp, 15 predicted proteins | sample 5400111 | NCBI WGS metagenome assembly WNFX01 (sample SAMN13153363, study PRJNA577476) | soil metagenome | isolation source: 40 cm soil or saprolite under grassland replicate 1 | place: USA:California | collected 2016-06-15
GACCCGACCGGATCCGGCGACGCCTTTTCCGCCGCCTACCTCGCGGGCAGGGCAAAGGGTCTGGCGCCTGTGTCCGCGGCACGCCAGGCAACGGGCGTCGTCGGGGCGCTCTTGACCGGAAGAGCGACGTGACCGCGGCCGTTCGGACGGCTTCCGGGACGTACGTCGTCGACGTGGAAGCCGAGGAAGTGATTGGCGCAGGCGACCCCTTCGAGTCGCCGCCTGTCGCGGTCGAGCTGCCGCGTGTCGTTGCGGCGGCGGCCGCGGGTGCCACCGTGGTCGCAGTCGTCGACCGGCGCCCGCCGCTCGCGATCTCGAACGACGCGGGCCGCACGTGGCGTGAAGCAGGCGGCGGCCTTCCGGCCGGCTTCGCGGTCGCGATCGACGAGGACAATCCAGACCTGATGCTCTTCGCCGGACGGAACCGCCTGTACCTGTCAGAGAACGGCGGCATCTTCTGGCGCGTACTCATTCCGGAGCTTCCCGAGATCGAAGCGGTGGCGTTCCTCTAAACGGTCTTGTCCAAGTCGCTCCCCTGTGGAACGTACGTCACACTGACGTCACGGTGTCCGACACCAGGACGTGTCGAGGAGTGACGAGCGGTCGAACGGCTTGACTCCAGCGATCGCGGCGAACGAGAGACTCGGTCGTCACAACAACGGCACGGTGTCCGACACCAGGACGTTGTCTTAAGGGGCACGTCTCGACGTGAGGGTCTACGCCGCTTGCTAGAGACGGAACTCGCCACGCGCGACAACGACCGCCGACCCGCCGACCTCGACGCGGTCGATCTTGTCCGGCGGCGACCCGTCCACGCGGACGTAGAGCGTCGACGGCCGCCCGACCTCGACGCCCTGGGAGACCTCGACCTCCTCGCCGAAGCCGATCCGGCCGTGCCGCACGAGATGCACGCCGAGCGGCCCGCACGCAGATCCCGTCGCAGGATCCTCCGCTACGCCGTCCGCCGGCGCGAACATCCGCGTCTTCCAGCGCCCGCCCGATCCCGCGAAGCAGTTCACACCGTGGTGCGTCAGTCGCGCGAGCGCGTGGAAGTCCGGCTCGAGCGAGGCGACCTCAGCTTCGCTGCCGAGCTCGAGGAAGACGTGGTGCGGCCCGAGGTCGTACGTCTCGACGGGAAGCTGTGAACGCACGCCGAGCAGTTCCTGGAGCTCCTCCACCTGCTCGAACGGCGCCCAGTTCGGGATCGGCTGCTGCATTCGACCGAAAACGATTCGCGGGCCTTCGCGCTCGAGCGTCACGGGAATGATCCCTGCGCCGGTCTCCAGGCGGATCTCAGCGAGCTGCAGCGGCATTCCCAGAACGAACGCTGACCCCAGCACGGGATGTCCTGCGAACGGCAACTCGATCGCCGGCGTGAAGATTCGGATCCGCGCATGACCTCCCGCTTCGGGAGGCAGCACGAAGACCGTCTCGGAGAAGTTGATCTCACGCGCAAGCTTCCGCATCGTCTCGGCGTCGACATCGCGCCCGTCCGTGAAGACGGCGAGCTGGTTCCCGGCGAGAGGAACGTCGGTGAAGACGTCCGCAACGACATAGCGGAGAGTGGGCACAGTCTGATCCTCTACCATGACCGCGTGATCCGGCGGCCGTGAGCGCGATCTCCGTCCGCGACCTGAGAAAGACTTACGGAACAGAGGAAGCGCTCCGCGGGATCAGCTTCGAGATCGAGAAAGGCGAGGTCTTTGGCCTTCTCGGCCCGAACGGCGCGGGCAAGACGACGACGATCGAGATCCTCGAGGGCTACCGCACGCGCGACGGCGGTGACGTCGAGGTGCTCGGCTTCGACCCCGGGCGGGCCGGCTCCGCGTTTCGGGAGCGCATCGGCGTCGTCCTGCAACAGTCGCAACTCTGGCCTAACCTGACGGTTGCGGAGACGCACCGGATGTTCGCCGGGTACTACGAGCACCCGCGCAACGTCGACGAGGTCATCGTGCTCGTCGGGCTGGCCGAGAAGCGGGATGCGCGCGTGAAGACGCTGTCAGGAGGACAGAAGCGACGTCTCGATCTCGGCGTCGCGCTCGTCGGCGATCCGGACCTCGTGTTCCTCGACGAGCCCACGACGGGCTTCGATCCTGCTGCGCGACGTGCAGCCTGGGACATGATTCGCTCGCTGCGGTCCCTCGGCAAGACGATCCTGTTGACGACGCACTACCTCGACGAAGCGGAACAGCTCGCCGACCGGCTCGCCGTCTTGCGTGACGGGGTGATCATTCGCGAAGGCACCCCCGCGGAACTGACAGGCGGATCAAGCGAGACCGAAGTCCGCTACCGCAAGGACGGTCGCGAGGTCGTGGAACACACCACCGACCCCACCCGGCTTTTGCACGAGTTGACGACCGAAGCGTTGGCCGAAGGACGCGAGCTCGAAGGCCTCTCCGTCCGGCGCCCGACGCTCGAGGACGTCTACCTCTCGCTGACGGCGGACCACGAAGAATGAGGCTCCTCCGGCATCAGCTGAAGTGGGAGCAGCGACTCTTCTGGCGCAGCCGCGAATCGGCGGTGTTCGTGTTCCTCTTTCCGATCCTCCTCTTCGCGCTTCTGACCGCGGTCTACAACGGCCGCATCGACGGCCTCCCAGCATCGTGGGCGCTGCTCGCGGGGATGATCGGATACGGCGCGGCGAACACGGCGTTCGCCGGGCTCGCGATCACGCTCGTGTCTCGACGCGAGATCGGCATCCTCAAACGGATCCGTGCCACTCCTCTTCCGCCGCCGGCGTACCTCACGGCGGTGCTGCTCTCGATCATGATCGTCTTTGCGATTCAGGTCGCGTCGCTCTTTGCACTCGGCCGCCTGCTGAAGTCGACACCATGGCCGAGCAATCTGATCTCACTGGCGCTGGCGCTGGCGCTCGGAGCCGCGGCATTCGCGGCTCTCGGCCTGGCAATTACGGGCTTCATCCGCTCGCTCGAGGGGTCGTCGGCGGTCCTCAACGTCATCGTGCTGCCGATGGCCTTCCTCACCGGATCCTTCGGTCCGACCCGTCACTACCCGCAGGTGCTCCGCGCGATCGGCGCCGTTCTGCCGCTGAAGTACCTCCTCGACCTGATCAAGGGCGTCTATCTCCACGGGCAGCAGCTCTGGGACAAGCCCCTCGCCATAGCCGTCCTGGCCGCCTGGGGGTTCTTCGGAATGGCTGTGGCAATACGCACTTTCCGCTGGGAGCCCCGAGAGGGTTAGTCCGGGGCCGAGTCGGCTATACGGCCCGTAATGCAGGTCGAAAACGTCATCGCCTTTGCCACCGAGCAGACCCCGGCCGGCCTGGAGATCCGGATCAACTTCGGCGTCTTCGCAGGACGAGACGCGACGGCGGCCGAGCTCGAGGAGCTCGGCAAGCTCCTCGTGCCCGAGGCGGGCGAGGTCTCGATCGTCGGCGAGCAGCGCCACGAGATCTCCGAGGACGCGGAGATCGTGCTGCATCAGGTCCGCGTCTCCGTCTCACCGGAGAACGTGCCGGACGATCCCAAGGCGCGCAGGGAGCTCTGCGAGCGGCTGGTGACGCTGGCGGAGATCTGGGCCCGCCAGTGCATCCACGAGCGTCACGCAGAGATGACAGACCTCTAGGTCGTCACCGCGCGCGGGCGGCCCGCACCGCGAGCCCGGCCACACGCGCCGGGCGTCCGGCCTTGGAGATCACATCGTCGAGCGCCGCGGCGAACTCCTCGAGATCCTGCTCCGACACGACGAGAGGCGGCAGACCCTTCAAGACCGGCAGATCGTGACCGGCGACCTGGCTGAGGATCCGGTGTCGCGTGAATAACGGCATCACTACGAGCTGCGCGAACAGACCGGCCTGCACGCGCTCCATCACGCGCCAGGCGAGGCTTCCGCTTTCCGGCTCGCCGAACTCCATCGCCCACATCAGTCCGAGGCCGCGCACTTCCTTCACGGCGTCATGACCTTCAACGAGTGGCTGGGTCAGCTCCGACAAGCGGCGGCCGAGCTGCGCAGACCGCTCGATGAGCTTCTTCTCGTCCAGCTCGCGCAAGGTCGCAAGCCCGGCTGCCATCGCGAGGTCGTTCGGCGCGAAGGTCGAGCCGTGGCTGACCGAGTGTTCCAGGGAGTCGAAGACTCGGTCGTACACGTGCCGCGCCATCAGCAATGCGCCAACAGGTACGTAGCCCCCCGACAGTGACTTCGCGACGGTGACGAGGTCGGGCTCGAGCCCCCAGTGTTCGAAGGCAAACAGCTTGCCCGTACGCCCGAACCCCGTCTGCACCTCGTCGACTGCGAAGAGCGTCCCGTGGCGCCGGCAGAGTTGCTGCGCGCCTTCGAGATAGCCCTCCGGCGGCAGGTTCACGCCCTTGCCCTGAACCGGCTCGACCAGGAAGAGCGCCACGTCCTCGCTGAGCAGCTCGCGCTCGAGGGCATCCAGATCGCCGAATGGGATCTGCGAGAACCCCGGCAGCAGCGGCCCGAAGCGCTCGACGAAGTGGGGATCCCCGTTCGCCGAGAGCGAGCCGAGGGTCAGCCCGTGAAACGAATGGTCGGTCGAAACCACGCGTGAGCGTCCCGTTGCGGCCCGGCCGAGCTTGAGCGCAGCCTCGACTGCCTCGGTTCCCGAGCTCGTGAAGAGCACGCGCTCGAGTCTTGCCGGGGTGCGCCTCACCAGCTCCTCCGCGAGCAGGCCCGGCAGGAGCGACACGCCGAGCTGCACCGAGCCGGGAGTGTCGAGCTCGAGCGTCTCCATGAGGGCGGCACGGACCCGCGGGTTGTTCCGGCCGACGTTGAACATCCCGAACCCGCCAAGCAGATCGAGGTACCGGTTGCCGTCGGAGTCGTACAGGTACTGGCCCTCGGCACGCGACCAAACGCGGTCGAAGCCGATCGTCCTCAGCACGCGCATGAACTGCGGATTGATCGTGCGCGCGTAGAGCTCGTACTCCTCGCCCGCACGTGCCTCAAGCAACTCGCGGATCACGAGGGGAGCGTATCGCTCCGAAAACGACGAGAGCCCCGCGGCTGCAGGGCTCTCAGGTTGGAAACGTTCTGAAAAGCTGCTACTTGCCGTGGCCCTTGCCGCCGCCACCTCCTTGCGTGTGGCCGCTCTTGCCATGACTCTTCACACCGCTGGGATGGACTTTTGATGAGCCATGGACCTTGTTGGGCTTGTGCCCGTGACTGCTCGTGGATGTTGTGGACGTCGCAGAGGTCGTGGACGTCGTCGCGGCGTTCTTGGTCGTGAGGCAGGCGCCTTCGGCGTCGCCGTGCGCCTTGTGCGCGGCAAGGGCGGGCATTGCGATGTTGATGGTGTGCTGGCCGCCATTGCCCGTCTTGTGACAGACGTCGACCTTCGTCTGGCCGTTGCCCTCTGTGGCGGCCCCGGTCGTCGTCAGCGCGGTCAGCGCCGTCGTGGTGGAGGCCGTGCTCAGACTCGTCGACGTCTGCTTGCCGTTCCCGTCGGACTCCGATTCGAAGTCGCTCTCTTCTGACTCCTTTTTGTCCGCGGACTGACTTTCGGGGTCGCCGCTCGTCGCCAGGGTCGAGGTCGTCTGGGACGCGGTCGTGCTCGTCGATGCCACGCTCGGAGTGGAGCCGGCTGTGATCTGCGCAAGTCCGACGCCCGCAGCGGCGGCGAATCCGAGACCGACGAGCGCGCCTACTAATGAACGGCGGGTAAGGCTGCTCAATCGTTTACGCATTTGGGGAATCCCTTCAGCTTGGGGAAAGTTGCGGCCTACGACTGGTCAGTCGCCATCCGTGGACAAAACTTGCGCCGCGCTCGCCCGACTGAGAGAGTCCGAGCATCCGTCTACTCATCGTCGACCACGACCGTGGCCTGGACGCCCCCCTCCCGGCCGAACTCGTCGTCGTAGACGTCCAGGACCTCCCGGGCACGGCCGTCGGGTAGTTGGACCGTGTCGCCCAGGCTGATGGTCTCAGAAGCCCACCTCACGATGCCTATTTCCGAGCCGGTCGAGTCGATAAGCCGTACTCGAAACTCATCAGCCATGCGAGAACGATAACGCCACCTGGAGTCGGGTCCGAAGCCACTGACAACTCGGGCTTTAGGACGTGGCGCCGAAGTCGACGTCCTTGGTCTCGACCGTCCCGGCCGTCCGCCCCGGCGCCGTCTGGTAGGTCCAGTACAGGTTCGTGTGCGCGATGACCTGGCCCGGCGGCGGCGCCCCCCATGCCGTCTGGTCCTCCGTCGTGTGCGCGTCGCTGACAAGGGTCGCGTCGTACCCCCGGGCGAACGCGCCGTGGAGCGTCGAGCGGATGCACGCGTCGGTCTGTGCGCCGACGACGACGAGTCTCCCGACACCGAGGTCCGACAGTACGGTCTCGAGGGTGGTGTTCTCGAAGGAGTCGCCGTAGTTCTTCTCGACGAGCGGCTCGGCGTCCTCCGGGGCCAGCTCGGGGACGATCCGCCACTCGTCGCTCTCTTTCGCAAGCCCCTCGTCGGAGTGCTGGACCCAGACGACAGGTACCTGTTCCCGCCGCGCCTTCTCGACGAGGCTGCCGACGTTCGCGACGACCGTGTCGCGCTCGGGAGTCCCCTCGACGACGCCGTTCTGCACGTCGACGACGAGGAGTGCGGTGTTCGGCCGGTTCTCTAGTGTGGTCATGGTCTCCCCTTTCTTCCGCTGGCCTTCTGTGTCCGCCCACGTTAGACACACCGACAGCGGGCCGACGGAGCAGATCATCACATCGAATCTCCGAGGCTCGTGTCCGGGTTGCAGACTCTGCCGCGCGCTCAGCTCCTATCCCGCGGCCCGGTTACCCTTGCCCTTCCAGCCCCCGTAGCTCAGTGGATAGTCGACGGGCAAATTCGCGGCGACCCTTTGCACTCAAGAGCCGAGCAAGCGCGGCTCTACCGTGAGTGAGCCACCGGGCGCTTGGCATCGCCAACGCGCGGTCGACTACCTCGGCGAGCGACAGTTCTGCACCGCGAGCTTTCGCTTCATCGATTTCGTCGCCCTCGAGATGTGCGCTCGCCTGAGCCAGCAGGCGCTCCAGCAGGTCGCGCACAAACGTCTCGTGCGACGCACCAATCAGCTCACGGTACGCGTCGTAGGCACCCACGAAGAAGCACGCCTTTTCGAAATCCTTGCGCGCCGCCGCGATTGCCGCCACGGCAACGAGGTTGTTCGCCGAGCCGACGTTCGGTCGATCCCTCGCTCTAGCTGTAGAGCCTCGAGCAGCAGCTCCTCTGCTCGATCGAATCGTCCTTCACCAAGCTCGATGAACCCAAGTGTCCCGATGGCATTTGCCTCACTTCCAACATCCAGGTTCTCGCGAGACAGTTCGATGCTCTCCTGGACTAGCTTGCGGGAGCTCGCGTAGTCCCCTCGCTGCAGCGCGAGAAGGCCGAGATCGTGCGTCGCGACCGCGAGATCACCGGTGTCGTCGAGGGTCGCAGCAACTCCACCGCCCAGCGCGGTCTTCTTACCGTTTCAGCGCCAGTACAAGCCGCACTGGCAGATCTGGGGCTACAGCCCGCAGAAGGCGATACGGCTGCTGCGCGCCCACGGCTGCCGCAAAGGCAGCGACGGAATCTTCAGCTGCGACGGGCGGCGGCTGTCCTTCCGCTTCGCGTCCACAGGTCTCGACTTGCGGGAGCGCACGTTCGACCTGATCCAACTCCAGCTCAGACGTGTCGGGATCGACCTCGTCAAGAACTACAGTCCCTTGTTCGTCAGCCGCTTGCTCCCTCAGGGGGACTGGGCTCTTGCGCTGTTTGCCTGGGGGAGGGCCGTCGATCCGCCCGGGGCGGACTCGCAGGCTCTCTGGGCCTGCAACGGCGTGGTGAATTACCTGGGGTACTGCAACCGCAGGGTCACGAGGCTCCTCTCGAAGGCGGCGACGGAGCTGAGCTCAAGCGAGCGCGAGCTGCTCCTCGACCGTGCCGACGCGCTGATCGCCCGCGACCTCCCGACCCTCCCCCTGTTCGACAAGCCCGGCTACCCGATCTACGACGGCCGAATCAGGAACGTCACCTGGAACCCGATCGACGTTCTCTGGAACGCGCAGGACTGGTGGATCGCCCGTCCGTGACGACCGCAATTCGCGTTTCGCCGCCAGCCAAAGCGTGCCGCTGAGGCCTAAGGCCTCCTTACCATGTACCGCCGAACGCAACTGATCGCGACGCACGGCAATGGTTTTGGCTCGTTTTAGCCGTTTTCGGACGCGCCGCGTTTGCGACTGATTGCCACTGGTTGCGACCACGGGCTCCATGAAGGCTCCGTGTTTCGTTGTCAGTCGGGACGACGACATTACGGGGCGACGATTGCCGCGGCCACACCTATCGCGTAGGGCTCCTCTTAAGGACGCTCCGTAATGGGCGCCGTTGATCCGGAGGCGAAGGCGCTGCACGGCGAAGCAGCCGTGCTCTAAGGAAGATACACAGCAGGCACCGGATCCACGCGCGCGGCGGCGACTTTCGGGGGAGGCGCAAGCGGCCGTACGTTGCTCCCGTCGAGGCCGGCGAGCATCGGGCGACCGGCGATCACGCCATCAGGAGTCGTCCACCGGAACGCGAGCGTGCGACTGGAGCGAGAAATCGCCAGCAGGTCCGCGCTTCCGCATCCGCTACGCGACACGATCGGGCGTGTGCGGTTTGCCGTGACATCGATGGCGCGAAGGCCGTTCGACCAGGTCGTCGCATCGCAGTCCGGCAGCTGCGGCACACACCGTTGTGGCGCGCACTTGTACGGAAGCACGAGCTCTCCGCCGTCGGGTGTCCACGCGAGATCCTGTCCCCCGAACATGTTGACTGCTTCGCCGACCTTCCGACGGTCTTTTCCATCGAGGTTGACGATCGAGGGTCGGCACGAAAACAAATCTGCGAAGTCGCACTCGAGATAGGCGATCTGCGACCCACTCGGCGACCAGACCGCGCGCCAGAACTGCCCGCCAAACTTGGCAACGACCTGCGGCCGGCGTCCGTCTGCTCCAACCGTAAAAAGGGTTGACCGAATCGCGTTATCCGAGCGCGCGCATTCGTAATCGTACGACGTCACTGCGTAGAGCAATCGGCTGCCGCTGGGCGACCAGCCTCCCACCCAAACCGTCGTCTTCGCGCGAGTCGGTCGCGTTACGTGCCGAAGATGCTTGCCGTCGGCGCCCACAACCCAGACACTCGATCCTGCGCAACTCACCGTTGGTTGTCGGACGAACGCGAGCCTGCTGCTAGTCGGCGACCACGTGACGTCGCGTATATGAGTTCGACGCATCGAGCGCGCAACGAGCTGCGTCCTCCCGGCGTCGGTGGCCACGTAGATCGCGTCCGCGAAGCCGTTTTCGGCGGTCCGCTCGGCGGCGAGCTTGTCACCGTTCGGCGACCAGTCAAAGTCCGACCAGCCGTGTCGGCTGGTGGGGACGAGCCGCCGGACGCTCGACCCACCAATATTGACGGCAACGATCCAGGCGCGTCCGCGAGGACCATGAACTTGATACGCGAGCTTGCCAGCCTCGGGATCTCCGGCTGCTGCCGATGAACCAAGCGCAGCCCATACCACTACGCCGCACGCGAGGGCGGCACGCGCTCCTGCCCAACCCTTCATTCTTCAGGAGGCTACTACTGCAACCTGCTCGGCGAAACCGCGGCGGGTCCCGCCGTCAGGGCCAAGAACCACCGCGACGCGGCGGCGAATCGCCAGTCATCGGAAGGCGCCCGCGGCTCCCCCGGCGGAAGCGCGAGGTCGTGGTCGAGGAGCTCGTGCCGGAGCTGCAGGCCGCTTAGCAGTCCCGTAGCGTGAGCCACGCAAAGCCCGCGACTGGACCTCGACTGCTGGTCGAGTCGGCCTGGCACGCGCGCCGCCGGCCGACGGTCGGCTACCAGCTCGCCCGCCGCCAACGCGGCCAGGACGCCGTCGTCGTTGAGCGCGCCTGGCGCTGCCAGCAACGCCTCTACCAACGCTGGCAACGGATGGCCGGCCGCGGCAAACCGCAGCAGAAGATCGTCGTCGCCTGCGCGCGCGAGCTCGCCGGCTTCGCCTGGGCGATCGCGACCGAGCAACCACTCCGCAGCACCTGACCCCGAGCCTCTCGGTCTCGAGCAGCGGATGCGTCCAACCACACGGAGAACCCTCGAAACCTCTATGCGGCACCGACCGGTGACCCGCGACGCTAGACCGAGGCAGCTCCCCACGGTTCCCAGTCATGCCGTCCCGACCGGCGAATGTCAGTCTGATCCACCGTCGCTGCCAAGACCCATCCGCTGCTCCAGGCCGAGAGCAAACCCATCAACCCGAGCCGGACCCCTTGACCTTTTGCTCCATGTCAGACCGGGTTTGGTGGTCTAGTGCCCGCTAGCGGAGAAATGCATGTAGTCCTTCGTTGACCCCGTCCAGTTCCCGCCCCAGCCCCATCCGATCGAGCTGAAGGCCTGGACAACGGCCGGGGTGACCATGCCGCGGCGTTGCCGTGAGCGATCGAGATACGGCATGCTGGCGCGCTTGCGGGTGCGACCGCATCCGACGTAGGGGTTCTCGATCGGGTTCAGATCGATCGCATCGCCGTAGGCGTGCTCCGACCAGCTGCCCGTGCCGGTGCCGCCCGAGCAGGGGGACGGTACGGCCTGCCGGCACTCGAACGCGTCGCTGATGTCGCCGTCGGCCGGTTGCAAGCGGGTCGGTCCGTAGGCCTCGGCGAGGCGTATGTGGCGAATCCGGAAGCGCAGTTGGTAGAGCCGCTTGAAGACGCGCGCGAGCGGGGCGGCGGCGTGCTCGTTGACGACGACTTGGCCGGTGTGCACGCGGCCATCGAAGCCCCAGTGGGTGACGGTGAGGACGCGCAACCGCGCGAACGGAACCGGGCAGCCCGGGTGCCAGAAGCGGCCCGTCAGCTCGGCCCGCAGCGGCGCCGACAGAGGTTGGATCGAGGCGTGGAACGCGATCAGGACGAACGGCAATGCGAACAGACGCACCATCGCCCACTCCCTTCGTCGACGGCAGGAAGCCTAACTCGCACGTCTCTCCTGACC
>WNFX01007405.1_pt1 | contig 10948 bp, 13 predicted proteins | sample 5400111 | NCBI WGS metagenome assembly WNFX01 (sample SAMN13153363, study PRJNA577476) | soil metagenome | isolation source: 40 cm soil or saprolite under grassland replicate 1 | place: USA:California | collected 2016-06-15
TACAAAAATTATTTGAGACAACTAAAGATAAATTGATTGTTATCGGCTTTCCCGCTAATGACTTTAGAGAGCAGGAAAAGGGAAATGATGCGGAAATTGCACAATTCTGTAAAATAAATTTTGGAGTAACCTTTCCACTTGCTAAAAAAAGTTCCGTCAAGGGCAAAAACCAAAATGAAATTTTTAAGTGGCTGAGTGATAAAAATGAAAACGGGTGGAATAACAAGCAGCCTTCATGGAATTTTTCAAAATATTTGGTAAATGAGCAGGGTTTGTTGACACATTATTTTGATCCGGCTATTTCTCCGTTAAGTGAAGAAGTAACGAAGGCAATTCAATAAACACATGAGCGTGAAAATTTTCAGGAATATTACCATGATAGAAAATTATCTTGCAACACCCAATTCGACGACCACACTTTATTTAAAATTTCTTCCTGAAAAGAAAAGCCTGGAAATCGGATTCCAAACAAGAGAAGTTTACCAGTATTTAAATGTTCCTCTGAATCTTTGGAAGAATTATTGCCAGCAGGTCTTAGCTGGCGGTTCATCAGGAAAATTTTTTAACGAGAACATAAAGGACAAGTATGAATTTATAAAAAGCACTTAACCAACTTTTATTTATGACTTACAACGACATCATCGGCACCATTGGTGTAGCCTTAATTCTAATTGCTTACTTTTTGAATACCGAGAGATTAATTCCTGTGAACGGAAAATTGTTTTTTGTGATCAATATCATTGGCGCTGCTCTCGCCTGCTATGCATCTTATCTTATCAGCTACTGGCCTTTTGTAATACTGGAAGGAACATGGATGTTTGTTAGGCGGTATTCTTTTATGTTGGGAAGCCCTTTTAAATAATTGGTGTAATGTCTTCGCATTTCATTGATGCCTGGTATTAATCCTTTCCATTCAACAGAGTGATGTAAATGCTGGCGAATAACTTCAATCCTTTGCTCAATAGTTGGCGCAGATAAATGCTCACCATTTAGAATAAAATGTTTGATTTCATTGAAGATCCAGGGATAGCCAATAGCAGCCCGGCCGATCATGATTCCATCAATCCCATAACGATTCCTATACTCCAATGCTTTTTCTGGCGAATCAATATCACCATTGCCAAAAATGGGAATGTGAATGCGTGGATTTTCTTTCACTCTCGCAATGAGCGTCCAGTCAGCCTCGCCTTTGTAAAGCTGTGCTCTTGTTCTGCCATGAATAGCCAGGGCTTTAATACCTACATCTTGCAACCGTTCAGCTACTTCCTCTATGTTTTTTGAATTTTCATCCCAACCTAATCTTGTTTTTACCGTAACAGGCAGTGAAGTAGATTTTTCCACGGCCGCTGTCAATTTTACCATTGTCTCCACGTCTTTCAGTACAGCAGCACCCGCTCCTTTCGTCACCACTTTTTTTACCGGGCAACCAAAATTTATATCAACAAGGTCAGGATTTACCGCATCAACAATTTTTGCACTCATAGCCATAGCTTCTTCATCGCCGCCAAAAATCTGTATGCCGATGGGGCGTTCGTAATCAAAAATGTCAAGCTTTTGCCTGCTTTTGATTGCATCGCGAATCAATCCTTCGCTGGAAATAAATTCCGTGTACATCAGATCGGCACCGGTTGCTTTGCAAACTGCACGGAATGGAGGATCACTCACATCTTCCATTGGTGCAAGAAGCAGCGGGAAATCGGACAGTAGTATGTTTCCTATTTTAAGCATCGAGTCAAGTGTTGAATTAATAATTATTAATTAATAATTATTAATTGCGGGCTATTTTTGCCTGCCCGGGATTCGGCGTGAATCTGCAAATTTATTTAATCTTAGCTGTATGGCATATCTGGCAATGAAAAGAATAAGTTACTGGGGCCAGTTGGGAATATTAGCCGCTTTTACAGGCGCCGGTCTTTTAGTCGGTGGCATCGTAAGTTTAATTCCCCTGGTTGGCAAAATAGATTTAACGAGTTTTCACGGCTTATCCAGCAAAGAAGTTATGAATTCGCTTTTTGTGCCTGAAAATGCAAGCGCATTGCGATGGGTACAGTTTCTAACCACTCTTTTTCTGTTTTTTCTGCCACCCATTTTTTACGCATGGATATGTCATAAAAAAGCTTTTACACATTTAGGTTTCAAGAATAAAGTAACTATTTCGCAATTTTTTATTGTTATAATCATCATGGTTGCGGCACTTCCGCTGGTGGGTGCATTGGCAGAATTAACAAAGATGCTGCCCTTTTCGAAAATCACGTTTCAAAAATGGCAGGCAATAGAAGACTCCTATAACAAGCAGGTAGCTATAATCGGTCGCATGAATAATTTCAGGGACTACATTCTTTCTTTATTCATGCTTGCCCTTTTGCCGGCCATGTTCGAAGAAACTATTTTCAGGGGAGGAATGCAAAATCTTTTATCACGGTGGTGGAAGATGCCAATCCTCTCTATTGTGGTGACGGCAATAATATTCAGCATTGTTCATGGTTCTTATTTTGGTTTTTTAAGCCGTGCTGTGCTTGGGTTTCTCTTGGGCTGGATGTATTACAGAACCGGTAACATTTGGCTGAATATCATTGCGCATGCTGCTAATAACGCCGTTGCCGTTACAGCGATCTATGTGATGCGATTAAAAGATCCGAAGATGGATATAGCAAAAGCTGATGTCAATTTATCTATCTGGTGGGGTTTGATTTCTTTGGCGGTTATTTACGGTTTGTTTGTTTTATTTGAGAGGGTTAGTCAATATCAAATCATTAAACCGGGAGAAGAAGTTATTATGCGGGAGGAGGATTATAATAAGCCATCATGGGTTACCAACCAGGAAGCCTAATTTAATTTTCATGGCATTTAACTGGCAAAGTTTCAAAACAAGAACGCTGACCGCTGCAATTTTTGTGGTGGTGATGCTTGCCGGTCTACTGTGGAGTGGATTAAGTTTTATACTTCTTTTTACTATTATTCATTTTGGATGTTGGTATGAGTTTGTCAGATTGGCAAAGAAAATAAAACCTTTCACGTATGGATATTTTCTACCAATTGGTTTGTTATATATCACTCTTCCCTTTTTGCTTATAGTAGATCTTGGATTTCCTAATACAAGTCATTGGTTATATCAAAGAGGTTATGAAGATGCTTTTGATTATTCACCAATCATTCCATGCGGGATTATTTTTTCCATTTGGATAAATGATACTATGGCTTACATTGTTGGCTCTATCATTGGTAAAACACCATTGTCAAAGATATCACCCCAAAAAACATGGGAGGGAACAATTGGCGGCGTTATCCTTGCAATAGTAGTTTCGTTTATCTGCGTACAAATTTTTTACTCAGGATTGAAAGTAGAAGTTTGGCAAATACTGATGATTACTGTGATTGCAGCTGTTGCCGGCACTTTTGGCGATCTTCTTGAATCTAAACTCAAACGGATGGCTGGCGTGAAAGACAGTGGTCATATCATGCCGGGTCATGGTGGGTTCTTAGATCGTTTTGATTCTTTGCTCGTCGCCATTCCATTCGTTTGGTTGTATGTTTATTTTTTTATGTCGTAAGATGCAAAATTTTGTGTCTCTACCGGTAACGCCTAATTTTGGTTTTCAATTTTCACTAATGATCATTCATAAGGAAGGCTATAAAACTATTGCGTTGGCCATTATTCTATTCGGCGCTATCAATATTCTCTCCTTTTACATTTTTAGCTTCCCGTCACCTGTCGTAAGCTGGATTATTTTCTTTGTTACGCTGGTAGTGCTTGTTTTTATTATTTCCTTTTTCAGAATCCCTAATAGAAATTTCACCACAGGAGAGGATGTGATCATAGCTCCTGCTGATGGAAAAATTGTAGCCATTGAAGAGGTAGAAAGTGATGAATATTTTAAAGATCGCCGCATACAGGTTTCTATCTTCATGAGTCCTCTTAATGTACATGTGAATCGTAATCCGATCGGTGGCGAGGTGGCATACAACAAATACCATTCTGGGAAATATTTAGTGGCATGGCATCCTAAGTCTTCGACAGCTAATGAAAGGCATACCACCGTTTACAGAAATAATGAAAAAGAAATTTTGGTGAAGCAAATTGCTGGTGCTCTTGCGAAGCGGATTGTAAATTATTTGCAGGTTGGACAGCAAGTAGAGCAGGCAGCCGAAATGGGATTCATCAAATTCGGATCGAGAGTGGATGTTATATTGCCTTTGAATATAAAACTAAAAGTAAAGATTGGCGATTGGACAAAGGGCGGCGTTACAGTGATTGCCACCTGGTGAGATTGTAATTTTTTCCCCGATTTACGTCTTGTGACTTGAATGGTCTCAAAATATTTGTTCCAACTCCTTTAAAGAAGTCACTGTATAGGTTGGTTTTACGGTGGTTTCAATGCCTAGATGATTAACGTATACCTGGTCAATACCTACATTCATTGCTCCCATAATATCGACTTCGATATTATCACCGATCATGATACACTCATTCTTCTTTGCGGCGCATCTTTCAAAGGCAAATTCAAAAATTTCCCTGTTAGGTTTTAAACTGTTTGATGATTCCGAGGTGATAATTTCCTTGAAAAAATTTTTCAGACCCGAATACGTCAGCTTGCTGTGCTGAGTTTTTTCAAATCCATTGGTGAGGAGATGGAGGATATATCCCTTGTCAACTAAATATTGTAAAATCTCAGTTGCGTAAGGAAACAAAATAGTTCTCGTGGGTAATAGTTCAAGAAACCGGGCACTCATTTCTTTTGCCAGTTCTTCATTGGCGATTTTAAAATCGAGCAAGGTCAGCCACATTCTTTTTACTCTCAATTCGTCTTGCCTTACGAATCCATTACGATAAAGTTGCCAGAGCTTTTCATTATGCGCTATGTAATTTCTGTGGAAGAGGTCAAAATCATTTATTCCTTTTTCTTCCAATTGCAGAGTAGTGTGCAACTCTTTTAATGTTGCTTTTGCGTTAGCTTCAAAATCCCAGAGGGTGTGGTCAAGATCAAAAAAAAGGTGATGGTAATGCATTTCGAACTTTAGATTTGCAAAGGATTAGTTTTGATTATTCAGCCTGCAATCTACGATCTGCAATTTTAAATCTGAAATTATGAATGTTATCGTTACTGGCGCATCGCGGGGATTAGGACAAGCTATTGCAGAAATTTTTGCACAGAACGGCCATAACCTTTATCTCACTTCTCTCCATGAAGTTCGGTTATACAGCGCAATGGAAAAAATGCTGAACAAATATCCCGTGACTATAAAAGCAAAGCCTTATGATCTGAGTAAAAAGGAACAAGTATTGGCCTTTGGAGAGTGGTGTTTAAAAAATTGTTCCCCGGATATACTGGTGAACAATGCGGGAAGCTTTACGGGAGCAAATGTGCACGACGAACAAGAGGGCGCTCTTGAAGAAATGATTGAAACAAATTTATACAGCGCTTATCATCTTACCCGCGTTATTGTGCGTGCAATGATTGAGAAAAAAACCGGTCATATTTTTAATATGTCATCGATTGCGGGATTAAAAGCTTATCCCGGTGGTGGATCTTATAGCATCAGCAAATTTGCTCTTCACGGGTTTTCAATAAACCTCAGGGAGGAATTAAAGCCCTTTAATATTAAAGTAACCACAGTATTTCCCGGCGCCACTTACACCGACTCATGGGCCGCGAGTGGAATTGACAAAAAAAGATTTATGGAATCGGGAGATATTGCTAAAATGATCTATGCGGCTTCGCAACTTTCTGAGCAGGCTTGTGTGGAAGAGATTATACTAAGACCTCAACTGGGGGATATTTGAAATTATCCTTTTATCATTTTCGATAGACTAATTCGTATTGAATTTTTTATTTTTAAAGTGATGAAATGGAATCGATCAATACTATTTTTTGTTTTCCAGTCCACCTGTTTTCTTTCTGGATTTGCACAGGTAAAATTTAAGACAATCGTGCCGCAACACCCGATTGTTCGGGGTGAATCTTTCCAGGTGCAATACATTGTTGAAAACGCCGATGAAATATCCAATTTTTCGCCACCGCAGTTTTCCGGCTTTCGGGTTGTATCAGGCCCAAATATCTATGACGGCGATAATTCATCATACAAAAACCTGGTGGTTACTTTAGTAGCTATTAGAGAGGGAAAATTTAAAATTAATGGCGCTTCCTGCTTAGTAAATCGAAAGTTTTTAAAAAGCAATGATGTTATTCTTCAGGTAATTGCCTTAAAAGAGCCTGATGAATCATCTTATTTTTTAGCGCCGGGTGAAGATCCGGAAAAAAAAATTCGTGAGAATTTATTTTTGAAACTCGTTATCGATAAGGAGGTCTGCTTTATTGGAGAGCCGTTAGTCGCAACTTTTAAATTGTATTCACGGTTACAGTCAAAATCAAATGTTATAAAAAATCCTGGCTTTTACGGATTTGGAGTGTGCGATATGATCAATGTAAACGACAAAGTTCAATCTCAGGAAAAACTAAAAGGTCATTGGTTTGATGTACACACCATTCGCAAAGTGCAGCTTTATCCTTTACAGGCAGGTATCTTCACCATTGATGCAATGGAAATTGCCAATAAAATTGAATTTTCACGAAGTATTGTAAATAAAAAAACAGAACAAGAGATCAGCGAGAATATGTATAATAATGAATCGACAGACAAGCATGTCGAAAATGCTGAAGTATATGAAATGAATATTAAAACAGATCCTGTCAATGTAAAAGTGAAATCACTGCCTGTGAGGAATACCACCGATACATTTGCCGGAGCTGTTGGCAATTTTTCTATCAATGTTCTTGTTGAAAAGGATACCATTTTAAAAAATGAAGAAAACTCGTTGGTTATAGATATCCATGGTGCTGGCAATTTTCAAAAGATATCTGCTCCGGTTTTTAATTGGCCGCAGGCCATTGAAGCTTTCGATCCGTCGACAACCGATAACCTGGACAAACAACAGGTGCCTTTAACTGGTCAAAGAAAGTTTAAATATATTTTTCTAAGTAACAAACCTGGCTGGTATGTAATACCCGCTATTTCTTTTTCCTTTTTCGATCTTAAAACCAAAACTTACAAAAATATTTCATCAAAGCCTCATGCCATCTTTGTCAGCTCGAAAAGTAAAAACGATCGATCATTACTTGTCGCGCCAATCTCAACAATTTCAAATAGCAAACCAGCCTTGTGGTTTATTGTCGTTAGCTTGTTAGTTTTAATAACGGGGTTATTGACATGGTTAATCATCAAAAAAGAAAAGGCAAGAGCGAAAGTTAAACAAAAAGAAAAACCTAATGAGGAGTTATCTCAACTTGTTGTTATTGATGAATTATTGAAACCGACTGAATTAGTCTTAACTGGTGATGACAAAATCTTTTTTAAGACGCTCAACCGGGCGGTGTGGGATTATTTTAGTCAGCGATTTCAGCTTTCGGGCAGTCAAATGAACAAATCGGGGCTTGCGAAAGTTTTAACAGGAAAAGGAATTAAGTCTTCAACAGCTGATGTGATGATAAAACTTATTCGGGAATCTGAAAGCGCTCTCTATGTGGATGCGGAAATCGCCTTAAATAAAAGGGAGCTGTTTGAAAACACTAAACAAATACTAAAAGAAATAGAAGCCGGGTTCATGTGAGATTACTCCGAATACTTATATCCGACTCCTCTTACTGAATGAAAATATTTTGGATTCCGGCTATCCTCTTCAAAATATTTTCGAAAACTCAGAATGAAATTATCAATCGTTCTTGTTGTAGGATACACATTATAACCCCAAACTACCTGCAAAATTTTCTCTCTCGGTACTACTTCATTTTTATTTTCGATCAGCAGCTTAAGCAGCATCGCTTCCTTCCTGCTCAGTTGAATTTTGTCGCCATCTCTTGTAATTGCTTCCTGTGCTTTGAAATCAATTGTGTTATTTCCGAAACTATAGGTATCGCCGACAGAAGATTTGTCCTGGAGCTTTTTATTTTTCTCAATCAGTTTTTGAACACGAAGTATCAGCTCTTCCAGATTAAACGGTTTTGTCAGGTAATCGTCCGCTCCTTTTTTCAACCCCAGTACCCGGTCTGCGCTGGTATTTTTGGCACTTAGAATTAAAATGGGGATCTCAATATTTTTCAGCCGAATGGTTTCTGTCACATTAATACCATCCACTTCCGGCAACATCACGTCGAGGATTATCAGGTCAAAATATTCTGATTGCACTGCCTTCAATGCGGACGCTCCATTATATGCAGAAATCACTTCGTAACCTTCCAGTTCAAGATTTAATTTCAAAGCTTCATGCAGATTCTCTTCATCTTCAACCAACAAAATTGATGCTTTCTTTTCCTCGGCCATTTTTTTATGATTTGACTAATTCTTTTTCGATAGTTCTTCTTTTACAGCGTTTGCGATCGGCGTCGGGGCATTTGCCGTCTTGACTCTTGTATTCTCGGCAATCCTATTCAGCTTCGTTCCTTCAACTTATCCTCGGAATGGCTGAAGGACAACGATGAAATTACTTCCACCCGGTAAATGATCTGTCACTGTAATGTCTGCATTATGATCCTCAGCAATCTTTTTACAAAGATACAGACCCAGGCCTGTGCCCTGGGTTTTACGCGTAGTCTCGTCTCCAATGCGATAGAATTTTTTAAAAATATTTTTTTTCTCGATGTCAGTGATACCAGGTCCCTCGTCAATTACATGAAGCTCTATTTTTCCATTGTGCTCATTAAGTAAACAAGTGATTGGCGTTTCTTTTGGTGAATATTTAATTGCATTCTCAAGCAGGTTATTGATGAGTAATTGTAACAGGAGCGGGTCGCCCTTTACGTCCATATCGGGTTCAACAGACTCAATGAATTGTCTTTCGGGGCAACGCTGCATAAAACTTCGAATACAATCTTTAAAAAGATCACTTAGGTCAAGCTCTTCTTTTGATGTGGTATAACCACCACCTTCAAGTTGCGATGAGATCAGGATATTATTCGTTAAGGCATTCAATCTTTCCGTTTCTTCCAGCGTCATCCGGATCAGTTTTTTTTGTTTGTCAATATCTAATTGATGTTTCTGTAAAGTTTCAAGGTTCAATCTCGCTACTGAAATAGGAGTTTTTAGCTCATGCGTTACGGCCATCACAAAATTCTGCTGCTGCTGTTGTAAAAGAAATTGCTTCCGCACAGATCGATAAACAAATGCTGCCCCCACCAATATTAAAAGAAGAAAAGTAGAACCTTCGCTGATATATTTTACCAGGTTTCGCTTATAATCATTTTCAATCCTGGTGAGTGAGTTATCATAAAGGTCTGAATTACGGATTCTATCAATAGAAATGCTTAACTGTTTTTTTTTAAGATCGGCCATTTGCCGATTTTGTTTTTCAAGCGAAATAAACCACCATACAAGAGCAGCCACAATGTAAATTAGCAATAGCCAGTAAATGGTTGTGACAAGGCGAATTCTCTTTTTGTTGCTGTCCGGCATATCATAAAGAAAAATGGTTATTGTTTTTTCTCCACCCGTAATCCCACATTCATCACATTTTCCAATGGATCCTCTCTCATTATCTGCTCAATTTTGAAATGATACAATCCAGCCTTTAAAGTAATAGGCTTAGTTAGGTTGACTCTATGCTCATATATATCATCCATGCCGCTACCCAACCATCCGGCACTACTGGCTAGTGGAAGCTCGAACGGAGCCTTATGGATTGTGTCGCCAGGCGGTTGTGAATATAAATTGATCCAGATATTATTATAATTATATTTTTCATTATGCCTTAATACGAGAAAAAGCTGGTATTGAACAGAAGTATCCTTTATCAGGAAGGTAAATTCTGGTTTAAAACTGCTTTTCCACTTAAATCCGGGAATGGTAATGTCTTTTTCGTAAAGGTCAACAGTTGTACAAGAGGCAAGATACAAAGTGCAAGGAACAAGGAGCAACAGGGAGCTTTTGATCAACTTCATTTCGCAAAGATAAATGGAACAATGAACAAGGTACAAGAGGCAAGGCATGGATACAAGGCCCAAGAAACAATTCCTAGTTAACCTCATTTATAAGAATAAAGGCCTGAACCTTGTACGTTGGCGCTTGTGCCCTTATAAAACGTTTAGAATTTGCTCCTTTGCTTTTTCCAATTCATCCTTCATAATGACCACACATTTTTGTATAGTAGCATCATAAGCTTTAGCACCGGTGGTATTAATCTCTCTTCCTATTTCCTGGAGTATGAAAGAAAGCTTTTTGCCTTTTGACTCTTCGGGTTCAAGCATTGTTAACTTAAAATAATCACAATGATTTTTCAATCTCACCTGCTCTTCGCTTATGTCAATTTTTTCAATATAGAAAATCAATTCCTGTTCAAGACGATTGCCATCATAATTTTCTTTTCCTACATTTTCCTCAAGCAGCCGTGTTAATCCTTCTCTTATTTTCTGCTGACGCAGTGGTTCAAGTTTTATCACTTCTCCTTGTTGTTTTAAAATATTATCTATCCGCAGCAGCAAATCCTCTTCCAATGATTTTCCTTCCTCCGTCCGATGAAGATTTAAATCATCAATTGCTGTAATCAGTATTTTTTGAAAATTATTCCATTCTTCGCTGGTCAGTGTATCGGCAGTGGGAGTAATTACTTCAGGCAATTTGACGAGGGTACTCAGGATATTTGAAGGGTCTAAATTCAGTGCTTCGGATAATTCCGCGAGAGGTTTGTAATAGGCTTTTGCAAGGTCGGTATTGATAGTTACAGGTTTTGCATTTCCTGTTTCTTTAAGACTGATAGTGCAATCCAAGCTTCCACGTGCAAGCTTACTGGAAAGAATACGGCGGATGTCAAACTCAAGCGGCTTTAAAAAACCAGGAAGCTTAAGCAACAACTCAAACTGTTTGCCATTGAGTGATTTTATATCTACCTGGAACGTTTTATCACCCACCGTTTGTTCGGCCCTGCCGAAACCAGTCATGGATTTAAGCATGAATTATTATT
>WNFX01015001.1_pt1 | contig 10948 bp, 8 predicted proteins | sample 5400111 | NCBI WGS metagenome assembly WNFX01 (sample SAMN13153363, study PRJNA577476) | soil metagenome | isolation source: 40 cm soil or saprolite under grassland replicate 1 | place: USA:California | collected 2016-06-15
ACCCGACCGTGGATCCGACGAACGCCGTTATTGCGGTCGACAACGGCACAAACCGTGGCGTTAACCGCGCCATCTACAAGGGCGCAACCCTCGGCGTTGCCAACGGTCACAATTTCCTGTTTGCGACAGATTTCCATACTGGCAAGGTTCACACCTTTGATGAGAATTTTCAGCAGGTGAATCCCAACGGCTTCGTTGACCCCGACCTTCCGGCTGGTTACGCACCGTTCGGCATCCGGACTTTCAACAATGAGGTCTTTGTGACTTATGCACTGCAGGATCACGCCAGGGAAGATGACGTTGCCTGTGCCGGCTGTGGCTTCGTCAACGTGTTCGACACCAGCGGCAACTTCCTCAGGCGCTTAATCTCGAACGGCGAGCTCAACGCCCCGTGGGGACTTGCTCTGGTAGAGGGCGACGAACTCTGGGTCGGCAATTTCGGGGACGGCCTCATCAATAATTACGATCCGGTCAGCGGCAATTTCATCGAGACGCTGATGCGGGCGGATGGAACGCCGCTGCAGTTTGATGGATTGTGGGATCTTCTCCCGCAGGCGGGCGGAGTCTTTTTTACCGCTGGAATCGCCGACGGATTAAGTGCCGGGGGGTACGCGCGTATTGGAAACGCAGCACGCACGCTACGTGCTGCGTTTCGCATCCTCGCAAATACTGGCCTTCGCGGTAAGAGCTGCAAATGGAGGCCCGAGGTTGTGCACTAGTTGTTTGTTTACATCAAACAGGAGGTGTGAACGTGCCAGCCAGTCATTTGGCACGCAGCGCCTAGGCTGCTAGGCCATTCGGTCTTACGCGGCGGGCTTACTCACTTCGAGCTGTGCGCTCACTCTTTGCAGGCCTGCAGATCGAAATTTTCCCTAATGTTTTTGCTGATTTTACAAAACAATGTTGACGAATTCTTTCGAACTGGTAATGACGAGAGTTTTTGTCTGCGACTGCGCCGATTGAAGAAACAAAAGACATAAGCAAACCAATCCACATACATCTTAACCTGCAAAGTCAGCTCATCTCCATGCTTCAAATTATATGAAAAGAAACTGCTCCACTCGATCCGCATTCTTTGTCCCGCGCATTTTGATCGGTCTTTTGCTAACAACAGTTAGTGTGGTCCTCGCGGTGTTCGCGTTTGGGCTTACGCCGCTCGACGATAGCGAGTCCCAGACACACAATCCCGGCTGGTTTAACCGTTTGGCTTCAGCTTTCGGCGTGCATCTAGATTCCCAGCAGTTCGCTGCTCCTGAGGTCCGGAGGCGCGGCGGCGGCGCACCTACGTCCAAGCGATCAGGAGACCCGACCCAGGCAGCAGCGCAGAGCACCACTAGCCCAGCCTATACGGGTCCGAGGAACAATCTGCGTCCGGTAAGCAGCGTTCGTACGCTTCCCTTGAGGAACATGCCGGCAATCCCGCCGCTCCTAGCACCTGTTCGGATTGAGCGAGAGCCGATTCGTCCGCAACCTCCAACCGACCTAACGGGCGTTGATCGCGCGGCGCAAACTTTTCAAGGAGCTGTCATCTCGGCGCCAACCCCTGCAGGAGTGAGTTTTGAGGGTGTCGGAGTTGGGATCCCTGGTTTCGTTCCTACCAGCAACCCACCGGACACAAATGGCCGCGTCGGCGCGATACAGTACGTTCAGTGGAACAACACCAGCTTCGCCGTGTTCGATAAAAACGGCACGCGCCTTTATGGACCTGTCGCGGGCAACACGCTGTTTCAGCCGCTCGGCGGCGCGTGTGCTACGCATAACGACGGTGACCCGGTGGTCGCATACGACATCCTCAGCGGACGCTGGATTCTCTCTCAGTTTGTGGTTGGCGCGAGCCCCGACTTCTCGCATCAGTGTGTCGCTGTTTCCGCTACGGGTGACGCCTTGGGATCGTACTATTTGTACGACTTTGTCACTGACTCGACGAACTTTGTTGATTATCCGAAGATCGGCGTATGGCCAGACGGCTATTACATGACCGGCCACGTTTTCAACCCTGCCGGCACGAGTTATCTCGCTGGAAGAATTTTTGCCTTTGAACGCGATAAGATGCTGCAGGGGCTACCGGCGCGGCAGCTTCAAGCCGACCTGAGAAAGTATAACGGTCGAGCGCAGTACGGATTTCTCCCATCAGACCTTGATAGTCTTACGCCACCGCCCGCAGGTGAAGCGGCATTCGTGATCGGGCCTGATCCTGTCTCGAACCGGAACCTCGATTCTACCAGAGTCGCGGTAACGTGGAGAAACACACCCAGAATCACATTGACTGAGACTAGGATCGCCGCGACTTGGAGCGTTCCGCCTTGTGTCGGTAGCCCGTCCAATGCGGATTTCAATTGCGTTCCGGAACCTTCACCGGCTACCGCCGCTGACTACCTCGACAACCTTTCGTTCCATCTCATGTATCGTCTGCCGTATCGGAACTTCGGCGGCAGTCCTGTGCAGGAATCTCTCGTCGGCAACATTAGCGTGAAGGGCAGCGCCAGCCAGCCTGCACATGGCGCGATTCGCTGGTACGAATTCAGAAACGCCGGAAGCTCGATTACGACTCCTACGATTTTTCAGGTCGGCACGTTTGACCCAGATAACGCGTACCGATGGATGGGATCGATCGCTATGGATAAGGACCAGAACATTGCGCTCGGCTACAGCAAGTCCAGCGCTTCCATCATTCCCGGTATTTACGTCAACGGTCGACTGAGCACAGACCCACCAAACATGATGGGGGCGGAGACGACAATGGTAGCAGGCACTGGCGTGCAGATCGCAGGTGGAAATCGTTGGGGCGATTACAGCGCGATGACACTCGATCCGGTTGATCAGTGCACCTTCTTTTACACAAACGAATACCTTCCTACCAATGGCGAGTTTAATTGGGCAACACGCGTTGCCACTTACAAGTTCGGATCGTGCGTGCCGGCACCTGCGTGGGGAACCCTAACAGGCACGGTGATTTCGTTACCGAGCAGAGCGCCACTTTCCGGCGTCTTGGTTACTCTTAACAATGGATACGCCGGGGCGACTAACGCCAATGGCGTCTATTCGATTTTGGTGCCTCCTGGAGCTTACACTGCCACGGCCGCCGACCCCGATCGAAACTGCACAAGCGCGTCGCCGCCTTCTCCGAACATTGTCGTCACGAGCGGCGGAACGTTGACTCAGGACTTCTCGATGACCGGCGGCTCAAACCTTGAGTCGAATGGCTTCACGATTGATGATTCGTCAGGCAACCACAACAGCGTCATCAACAGTAACGAGTGCGTTAATCTGAACGTGGCTCTTAAGAACAACGGATGTGCAGACGAGCGAAGGATCTCAGCAACGCTGACTACCACCACTCCCGGAGTGACGGTAACGCAGGGGAGCTCGAGTTATCCCAACCTAGACATTGACGAAAGTGACGTCAACAATGTGCCATTCCAGATCCAGACATCGGACTCGTTCGTTTGTGGCGCGAACATCGAGTTTAGTCTGAACCTCACTTATGCTAGTGGTAACAAGGTGGTCACGTTTAGCGTCCCAACCTGCACCGGCGGCGCTAGCCAGACGATTCCTTCTAGCATTCTTACGACGTCTGATTTGACGCAAAGCGACAGACTCGGCCGCGATGGTCAGCCGAGTGGATGCGCTGGCAAAGGCTGCCCAGGTGGTGGGTTTGCCGGAACGAAGTTTTACAAGACCTATAACTTTAGAAACGATGGCGGCGCGCCTGCGTGCTTCACTGTGACGATTAACGCTGCGCTTGGTGGCCCAGGCGACATCGAGAGCGCCGCATATCTAAATAGCTATAATCCAGCCAACCTATGCCAGAATTATCTTGGCGATAGCGGAGTAGTTGGTTTGGGCACTACGATTCCGAACGCAACGTACTCGTTTACCGTTCCTGCAAATTCGGATTTCGTTGTCGTTGTCAACACGACGGGTACGACTACCTCATCCGAATTCTCTGGTACCGTCTCGGGCTTCTTTGACTTCACTCCCGGACCTGGGCCCTGCCCGGCACGGTAGCGTTTACAAGCGAGGTTCACAGCCAGAATCGCAGACGAAGAACACGGCGCTGGTGATTGGATCATTGGTTTTGGGGTCAGTCCTCATTGGCCATCGGGGCGAGGACTGACCCAAATGAGACCATTCCGTAAAAGCTGCTACAATGTCAATAGTAAGCTCTGACCCCTTCTGACCCTGCTACCCGCCCATCTCGTCTGAGTGACGCTTGTGTTGTTTGTGATTCTTGTGTTGTTTGTGATTCTTGTGATTCTTGTGATTGTTTTGATGGTTTTTCGCCTGCTTACCGCAGTCTGATCGCGCGGCCTCCGATACGATCTGACCTATCTCTTGCTGGCTAATGCAGCCCTCGTTTGCCAAGCTTTGTGCCGCGTGCGCGACGGAGGACACATACTGGCCGTGATTTTTCCAAGTCCCACCCGAGAGTGGACCACTGCACGGAACGAGTTGATCGATGATGGCTACCGGATCCATCTCACCGGACAGCGAAAAACTTGCATTAAATGGCCCCTGATGGGTGATGTCGGTCCCAATACGCAGCCAATCGGGAGCGAGATTATCATTTCGTATCCAGCTTTGCAGGTCGCCTACGAATATCGGGGGATTAACAGGCTTGGGCGCAGAAAGCCACAGAAAATTGCCGCTACTTAACCCCACTTCGGGCCGAAAGAAATAGTGATCGGTCGGAAGCAAAATTGGTGGGTCGAAAGTGACGGTAATGGTCACCTCAGTGCCGGTAACGGGACCTTCGCCCCCGGTAAATGGATTCGGGCCGTTGATTCCGTTTACGACGGAATTCAGGACAGAAAAAGTGGGGTTTACCAGCGTCGCGTTAGCGGTCAGGCTGCCGTCGAGAGTATCCCGCGTGGCATCATCTATCTCCACGTCGCTTGGTGAATTTGTTCGCGTCGGCACGACGGGCGTGCGGCTTGTGTCGGAGTCAACGGGGAAAACGTGATAGACCTCGACTTCAACCCTGTTGATGCTTGTCAGCGGCGCTCCCAAGGGAAGCAACCCGGTGAAGGTCGCTTGATTAATGAGCACGCATTGGCTGAGAATGAAGTCATCGGCTGTCTCGGTCTCAACCAGGCCGGCGCTGGCAGGACGCGACAGCGTCCCGATTAACCCATCGGGAGATCCCGTGGAAAAGAAAAAGGAACTCGCCGACGCTCGAGGCGGCAGCAGGAGCAAGGCAAGCAAAGTTAAACCCAAGACAAGCTTGGCAGCTGTGGCCGCATTTGTTCTTCTTAAACTGGCCTTCGCAGAAGTTGAGGTTCGGAGGTCTGCCACGTTAGTCCGATAATAAATTTTCATACGACTGTTCGTCTTGTAGTTCATATTTATTTTCCTTTCTCTGGTAATCGCGTGAAGCGGCGGTCCTAACGCAGATTCAGCCCCACGAGCTTCTTCAGCTCGGCCAAAGATGCGTTGGGAAACGTCGGATGACGCACCTAGCACGAGTTTTTACGAGAGCCGCGAAAATTTGTCAAGCTTCATTTTACGCGGGCGCCCGTGTCCGAATCGATGGCACACCCATGCTTCCGCTGCCCTCGCGCGTGCGCGTGGGGAGCATAGCGAAAGCGTTGCCGACCAAATCTAAATATTTAACATTGTGCCAAACAACTTTCTCGCAGCATCCGCATCGTGACTCGAGCGTATTCGGCGAATTCTCTGGGCCACCGCAGTGTAATCCAGTTAGCGCCGCTCCCCATTCAGGGCCCCAGCAAGCTCCAGCCGGCTGGAAGAGTTGGGCCGAACCTGCCGCCGGTGAAAACGTTGTTGTTGAGATACCATATCGCTGTCCGCCGACTAGCGGGATTGTAAAGCAGATAATCCGGGTGCCCGTCACCGTTAAAGTCTGCAACTGCCACTAAGGCCCAGCCACTGGGAATGGTCGGCCCATAAGCACCTCTAAGGAACTTTGGTCCTGACAAATACCAGATCGCGGTTTGGTGATTAGTGGAATTGAACAAGACATAATCTCTATGGCCGTCGCGATCAAAGTCGGCTACTCCCACCAAGCTCCAGTCGACCGGAAGAGTTCGGCTATAGGCGCCGCCGACATAAACATTGTTGATGAGATACCATATCGCTGTTCGGTGACTGGTGGCATTGAACAGCACATAATCCGGGTAGCTGTTGGCGTTAAAGTCCTCTGTCGCTAGCAATTCCCAGCCACTTGGAAGAGTTGGCCCAAAGGCGGTTGCGATGCGCGTTGGCCCTGACATATACCAAATCGTTGTTCGATCGGTAGTGCGATTCCAGAGTGCGTAATCTGGATGCAGGTCGCGATTGAAATCCGCCGCATCCTCCAGGACCCAGCCAGCTGCAATGGTTGGACCCAGAGCGCCACCCTGGTAAACGTTGTCGTTAAGATACCATATCGCTGTCTGCCGGGTACCGGGATTACGGAGAATCAAGTCCGGGTGACCGTCGCCGTTAAAATCAGCAACTGCCGCTCTAGGTATAGTCAGCACGTCGTTACCGACGTCGGGGTTGATCCCTTCCGGTGCTGTCGCCGTGACAATACTGCCTATAAAAACAATGGCACCTGCGATGACAATTAGCGGAGTTGCGTTTTTCAACTGAATGAAAAGATGCATCGTTTCTTGCTCTTTCTTTTCCGACCGTTTGATTCTGTGATTGAGGGTACCAGAGCAGACGATGAACCGCGCGTGGAGAGAAGTTCTTCGCCTGATTCGAGATCCGTTTATAAACAAATCGCGGAATCTCTCCATTTTGGTTGGAAAAAATGCCACTGATTTTTTTAGATACTCGTCATCTCAGAGTGAATGCGGCCCGCGCACTTGCACCCGCCGGAGCCGTGACTGAGGTTGAGTCTCGTTACGAGCACATGGGAATATGAAAGTTGAAGGACTCAAAGGTTGTTTCGAGAAGACTCGCGGCGTTTTCTACTTTGCCAGGATGTGCTCCAAGATTCGCCTCCACGCGCAGGGCAGGCTTCCGAAGGATTACCAGGAGGCGTTGGGACAGGGATTCGATGGCCGAACACTAATCTACTAATCTCTAATCTACTAATCTAAGGGGTCAGAGCTTACTATCGACACTGCCGAGTAAATTAGAAACATAGCTGGCGCTGCCCATTCTTAGCCGATCAGCGATCCACTGGCGATGCATGGGAGTTTGCTCCCGCAATTGCTGAGCAATCTTTACTTTCACATGGTGTCCCTTCGGCTGCGTTGCGAGGTCCTCGGCTAAAGATGCGTCGGTTTCCCGCCGTTCCCTAGCTAGCTCCCCTTTGCGCCCTCGACGCGCCAGCTTGTCGGACAACCAATCGCCAAAATCTTCGGCTCCAATCCGCCACCCGCGTCGCATCAACTCCTGATCCCCGGGTTCCAATCGCGCTTGTTTCATCCGTCGCTCGAATTCTCGCCGACTCGCCGCGGTGTCTTTCTCCAAACCGTGTTCACCCAGCAAGCGACCTACTCGCAGCCATGGCGGTCGCAATTTCGGCCGCCGATAGGCCGGATAACTGCTCCAGCGAAACGAGTCCAGTTTCTTATTCCGCGAGATAATCCGGGCCCGCACCGGATTTAGATGGACGTAATCACAAGCGCACCGCAAATAGCCCGGCTTTCGACCGTCAATCAATTGCGCTCTGTAGCGGCCGCCGAAGAGATGTCCCCAGTGCCGATGCCGCCGGTTAAATCGCTGCGTGTACGTGCCCAGCAACCATTTCATCCCTGCGGCCAGATTCGGCTGCGGCGTCTCAAGGACCAGATGAAAATGATGCTCATTAGCACCCACGCATGCCCCCTCCAGCCGGTCCATTCACACACTACCCCACAGTGTTTGATAAAATAAGAGCCTATCGGCTTCGTCGCGGAAAGTACGCTCTCGTCGATTCCACGCGCTATCATGTGGTAAAACGTCCCTGCCATATTGGGTGCTATTCCGGGAGCAAATCACTCGGTTACTGTGTTCTTGCCGCTGAACTTTGAACCCCAACTGGCCGGATCCATATTTTCAAATCGGAGCGAATCGACTAGCTTTTGAATGGAGTCCAAAGGAGGGCGAAATGTTGCTTCGTTCTTTCCATCTAGAAATGTCTCCATTTGCCTCAAGTATTTCATGTACGCTTTTTCGCCGATAGGCTCACCAGTCTGGTCAGTTACTATGCCGTCTTTTTCGGTGGGCGGTAGGTCAGGATGACTAACATCGAAGTATGCAGAAACCGCAATTTTCCTATCGGCAGTTAATCCTTCGATTTGGTAATGAAGCCGTGACCCCACAGCGTACTCGCTCGCATCTTGCGAGTACTGTACGAGGAAAGCAATGCCAGAACCCCACGAAAAGTCCAGGTATCTCACATGACTTAAGAAATATTGCGAGGACATTTGGTTCTGAATCGTCGGAATCTCCTTTGGGTTGCCGGACGGATGGCGCTGTGGAGCTGCCGGTCGATCATGGAGCATATGCGTTAATGCAGCCGCCCTTTCAGCAAGCTCTGGATAAGCAGCATTAAGGTCTTCCACACTGCTATCTTCCAGCGGATATAATGTAATCAAGCCGGTGCAGTGCGAACCTACATAGAAAAGAAACACCAGAGTTGCCGGATGTACGTTAAACTGATCGCGAGGGTGAGGCAAAGCTTCCTTCCTCGACTCTTCAATCTGCAGCTTAGAGAACATCGCTGTGTCGTATGTTAACGATACACCGTCTTGACTGATAGTTTTCTGCTGTCCCCAGGTCGGAAGGACAACGCAGAAGGAAATCCCGATGCAAAGCAACTTGCTCCTAAAAGTTCTTTCCATAAAAGACTAGTTCCAACGATAGGACATCACTTCAGTCTCACTGTCGTTGTTCATGTGGTTTAGTGTGAATTACGTCACTTGCAGCGTCCTGTGCCTCTTGTGTGCCTTTCCTAATCTGCACGTTGAAATCGGATTCGGAAGGCTTGGGATCATAGCGCTTAGTCGCATTTACCACAGACCAGTCCCCCTGGCTAGGGTAGACCAAGCGTTTTTGAAGGGAACCGTTCTCGCCTTGCCATTGATCGAGAATGATGGCCTTGCCGATGTTATCATTCCACCCCATTTTGATTCCGGTATGATTCAGGATCTTGCTGCCGTTCTTTTCAGCTTGTTCGGGACTTTCATTAGGATAAACGCCGTTTTTCCATCCCCGCGCAACCATGGTGCCGTTTGGAGTTTCCTTGGTCAGCGGCGCACCCTGAGTCCAGCCATTGTGTCTCGCCGAAGGCGCATCATGCAATGTGCCGTCGGCTGTCCTCGTACCCGTGAGGAATTGCGCTGCTCCAGCACATTGGCGAGTAGTGCCATCCGTTTTGTTGACCACGTAGCTCCCAATGATATTGGGCACAACGACATCGCTTCGTATAACAAAGTGATAAGTTCCGTCTCCGTTCGATATTCCGTCTAGCCCCATTGGATCAGTTAGATCGAGTGGATCGTTGTGACAGTAGCGGAAGAGGTTGTAATCGCCGGCATCGAAGAGCTTGGGGTCTTCGCTCATGAACCGGCCAAGGCCGGGATGATAAGCGCGGGAGCGATATTCGTAGAAGGTAAAGGCCGGGATGTAGGTTCTCTGGTAAGTCGCAGCGTACTCGCGTCCCGTGAATAGGAAACGGTTGTTGTAGGCGGTGCCATTGGTTCGCACGTTGCCGTCACGATCGTACACCGTCACCGCGCCGAAGGCATCGTAGCGGTACCACTCGACCACGTTTCCGGCCTCGTTGATGAGATGGGTCACGCTGCCCTCGTGATCCTGCTGATAGTAAAAAGGCGCGCCAGCGGGGGAGTTGACCGTGGGATCGGCGCGCATCAGGATTTCGTCGATTCCCTTCCCATAGAGATTTCGCGCCGGGTGGCTCAGATCACTTGACTTGTATTCCAGCACCGGTTTTTCACCGTCGTAAATGTAATAGGTGGTAACCCCATTGAGTGTGCGCTTCACACATCGACCTAGCGCGTCGTAATACAGATTATAAGTGTTGCTCCCGGATGTGACCTGCTTCAAGTGCTCGTCGTTGATGTAAGTGTAATTGACGCCGTTGTAAGCGCTGATCTCGTGCTCGCTCCCGTTGCTGATGGTGCTGCCCGTCACGGCGGTGTACTGATTGAGAGTGTTGGGCGTATAGGTTGCGCTTGGGTAAACAGTATCACCCACATAAGTCCGGTTGCCTGCTTTGTCCAGATAATAGCCCACCCAGCGGTCCATCTGCGTGGTGTCCTGCGGCTGCAAGTTGGCCGGAGGAGGATCGCCGGGATCGTCCGGAGGTGGCGTGGGTTCGGCTTCCGCCGTCTCAGGTGGCTGATAATCGCCCCAGGGATCGACGCTGTCCGTGGTGTCCAAGTCCGGGTCTTGCCCTTCCTGCAAAGGCGAGCCGGTCTGCACCCTGGGTGAGAACAATAGGGGTCAGTCAACAAATCTTGACAGACTGGAGATACTCTTTTAAAGCCGCTGGTAACCTGGATCTCCGGGCACGGTACCGGCGGACTTGTTGGCTCACGTTTGCAGCGCTGCGCATCGCCAGTTTGTCGGCAATCCAGCTCTGCCTCGCTACCGTCCGCTCTAAGACCAAACTTGCCAAGGCGACCTTGCGCACGTCGGAACCGGACAAGGAATCGAGTTCGCTGGCCGACAACCCGGCCGCTGCCAGCCCGCCGTCTAGGAGCCGCCGTGCCTCCTTCTCGTCGTGAGCTCGGAAAAGCGCTGCGCTGCGATAGGTCCTATTTCTCCTCGTCTCAATCCCTTTCCCTGCCAACTGCAACATTCTTTCGGCGAAAGCCTGGCTACCCCAATACCACCCATGCCGCAGATGACTGTAACGTCGATCTTCTCCCGGCTCGATCACGCCGGCCCGAATTCCTTCCTCCCGCGCACGGTTATCCAGATGCTCCACGAAACGACGCCGACCCGCCGCCGTGTCCGCACATTGTGCCATGGCCAACCCTTCCTC
>WNFX01017832.1_pt1 | contig 10945 bp, 10 predicted proteins | sample 5400111 | NCBI WGS metagenome assembly WNFX01 (sample SAMN13153363, study PRJNA577476) | soil metagenome | isolation source: 40 cm soil or saprolite under grassland replicate 1 | place: USA:California | collected 2016-06-15
CGGCAAGCGGGTCGCGCTCGCGAACAAGGAAACGCTGGTGATGGCGGGCGAGCTGGTTGCGCAGGCGGCGCGGGAGGGCGGCGGTGAGATCGTGCCGGTCGATTCCGAGCACAGCGCCGTGCTGCAATGCGTGGCCGGCCGACAGCCGGCCGAGCTCGCGCGTCTCATTCTCACCGCGTCGGGCGGTCCATTCCGCACGTGGGGGCCGGAGCGTGTCTCCCGGGCGACGGTCGCGGAAGCCCTCAAGCATCCGACGTGGACCATGGGCAAGAAGATCACGGTCGATTCGGCGACGCTGGTGAACAAGGCGCTCGAGGTCATCGAAGCGCATTTTCTGTTCGACGTTCCGTACACCCGGGTCGACGTGGTCATTCACCCGCAGTCGGTGATTCACGGGTTCGTGGAGTTCGTGGACGGTTCGGTGCTCGCGCAGGTGGGCTTTCCGACGATGGAGCTGCCGATTCTGTATGCCTTGACCTACCCCGATCGCGTGCCGGATCTGGGCGTGCGCCGCTTCGATCCCGTTGCGGCCGGCGCCCTGACGTTCGAGGCGGTACAACCAGATCGCTTCCCGGCCTACGTCATTGGCCGCGAGGCGGCGCGGCTCGGCGGCACGGCGCCGGCGCGCTTCAACGCGGCGAATGAAATTGCGGTGCAGCTCTTTCTCGAAGAGCGCATTCCCTTCGGCCGCATTGCGGAGATCATCGAGCGAGTCCTTGGAGTCGGGAGCCGGGAGCCAGGAGCCGGGGCTTCTCTGCAGGATGTGTTGGCGGCGGACGCCGAGGCACGGCGCCTGGCGGGGGAGGCCGCGTGCTCCTGACGATCGCGTCGCTCATCGTCGTGCTCGGTGTGCTGATCTCGGTACACGAATTCGGGCATTTCATCGTCGCCAAAGCCGTCGGCATTCAGGTGCTGCGCTTTTCGCTGGGATTTGGGCAGCCGCTCATCGCCTGGCGTCGTGGCGAGACGGAGTACTGGATCTCGTGGATCCCGCTCGGCGGGTACGTGAAGATGGCGGGCCTCGAAGAAGAAGGGATGGCGGGCGAGCTCGAAGGTGGCAAAGCCAACGTCCCGATCGATCCGGCGCGCGCGTTCGACAAGAAGCCGCTCTGGGCGCGGATGGCAGTGATCCTGGCGGGCGTCACCATGAACGTGATTCTCGCATTTGTGATCTACACGGGGCTCGGCATTGCGGTAGGCAATCCCACGCGACCCACCACCCGGATCGACACGGTACTGGTCAGCCGGCTGCCCCCGGGTGCTGCAGCCCTCGCCACACTCCAGCGCGGCGACCGCATCGCCATCATCAACGGCGATACCGTCCGGAGCTGGGAGGACGTGCAGATGCATTTGCTCCGGGATACGGGAACGGTGCTGCTGCAGGTGGCAGGGAAGGGCACGATTCGGTTCACAGCGCCGCGCGACGACAACGCCCGGCTCGCGCTCGCGCGTTGGGGAGTGGAGCCGCTCATGCCGGCGCGGATTGGGAAGGTGTTGCCGGGCGAGCCCGCGAGACGGGCCGGTCTCAAACCTGGCGACCTGGTCGTGCGCGCCGGCGGCGACACCGTGCGGTCGTGGAGCGATCTCATCCATAGACTCTGGGTCAACCCGGAGCGGCCGATCGCGCTCAGTGTGCTGCGCGGGGATTCGATCGTGCAGCTCAGCGTGACCCCACGCCCCGAAACCGAGGCGGATAGTCAATCTCCCCGACCCAAGACGTTCGGCTACATCGGCGCCGAGGGCGGCTTTGTCGTGAACCGGCGCATTTCCGTGGGCCAGGCGGTTGTGGACGGGGCGAAGCAGACCGCGAGCACCGTCGTCGTGATGGTCGAGAGCATCAAGCGCCTCGTGTTGGGTCGCGCGTCGGTCCGGGAAGTGGGAGGCGTAATCACGATCGCCCAGGTCTCGGGACAGGCTGCGCGCCTCGGCCTCGTACAATTCCTGAGCTTCCTCGCGTTCTTCTCCATCAGTCTCGCGGTGCTGAACCTGCTGCCGATTCCGGTGCTGGACGGCGGGCATGCGATGTTCCTCATCGCCGAAGGCATTCGCCGCCGCCCACTCTCCCCGCAGCTGCGGCTGCGACTCACCCAGCTGGGCATGCTTGTCGTCCTGGCGATCATGGTCGTCGCCTTGAGCAACGATGTCCTCCGCCTCTTCCGCTGACCCGCTGGCCGCCTATCTCGCCGGTGAAATGACCGCGGAACAATTCGTGGTCGCAGTGACCGCCGAATACTATCGGGAAACGAGAAACGGGAAACGGGAAACGTTACGGCCGATCATGGACGTCATTGAAAGCGCGCATCCCGGAGTCGTCGAGCTGAAGGCAAGTGAAGCCGGTCCCGGCTTTGATGTGCAAGTGGCGGGGCGTCCGTTCCCAAAGCGACATGAAACCGATTTACGAAGGGCGGTTGAGAGAGTCGTCGGGACGTTTCCCGTTTCTCGTTTCCCGTTTCCCGCAGCACGTGCCCCGAAGGTCGCTTTGTTTACGCGGATAGTCGCTGCAGTCCGAAAGCTGCTCAGCGCATAAGCCGCACCACCAGACCCACCAGCAGCAGCAGTCCCACACCCACGCCCGCAAGGACCAGCCAGGTGTGCCGGCGGGTCCGTGGATCGGGCAGCGCCTCGGGTTGCGACGTTCCCATCGGCGCCGTGCCCACCGGGAGCGACGGCCTGCGCTTCTGCTCGACTTCGTCCAGATCCGCGCCCAACTCGGCGGCGTTGGCATAGCGGTCGTCGGGGTGCTTGGCGAGACATTTCATCACCACCCGTTCGAACCGCTTCGACAGCTCGGCACGTTTGCGGCGGAGCGACGGCGGCGGATCCTCCACGTGCATGCGCGCCAGCTCGAACCAGTCGTTCGAGCTGAATGGCACCTCACCCGTGGCGGCCTTGTAGAGGGTCACGCCCAGCGCGTAAAAGTCCACCCGTGGGTCGAGCGGCCGGCCTTGTGCCTGTTCCGGGGACAAATAGTGCGGCGTGCCGATCGTCATGTTCACGCCGGTGGACGCGACGTAGCCGGAGACCGCACGCGCGATGCCGAAGTCGGTGAGTACGGCGGCGCCGTCGGAGCGAATGAGCACGTTGTCGGGCTTCAAGTCGCGGTGAATGACGCCTTGCTGGTGCGCGAACTCGAGTGCCGCCGCGATGTCGCGCGCCAGGCGGAGAATATCCTCCTCGGGCAGCGGTCCCTCGCGCGCGATGCGCGCCCCCAAGCTGTCGGCGCAGAGGTCCATGGCGAAGTAGACGTGCTCGCGGGTCTTCGCGACGGAGCGAATGCGGATGATGTTGGGGTGCTCGAGCTTCGCCGCCGTCTCGCTCTCGTTGCGAAACCGGCTCTCGAACTGGGCATCGCCGGCGTAGCGCGGCTTGAGGACCTTGATCGCGACCGGCGTCCCGTCGGCCTCCCGGCCGACGAACGCCCAGGCAAACCCGCCCTGGCCAAGGAGGCGCTCCAGGGTATAGGGGCCAAGCGTGTGACCGACGAGGTCGGTAGCGGCGTGAGTCACTTTACAAAGAGGTGCAAGTCGGTTAACCTACGGCGCTTCCAACGATTAGGGAACAGGGACGATGTACGACAAGACGACGCCGGTCAGGAAACACGGGCTGCACGACCGGGACACCGGGTCGAGCCGGGTCCAGGTCGCGCTGCTCACCGAGCGGATCAACAGCCTCACCGAGCACTTCCGGGTCCACGCCAAGGACGTCCACGGGCAACGGGGCCTGCTGCGCATGGTCAACCGCCGGCGCCGCCTGCTGGAGTACTTGAAGCGCACCGATCTTGCGAAGTACCGGCAGCTCATCGACGAGCTCGGTCTCCGACATTAAGCCGTGCAAGGCGTCGCGCTGGGCGCCCCCGGGAAGAGCACCGGGGCGCTCCGCGTGTTTACCAGTGCTCTAGACAGGCAACGCGGTGAAGCGCGTAGAAACAAATTTCGCCGGCCGGACCCTGAAAATCGAATCGGGGCGACTGGCCAAACAGGCCGCCGGATCGTGTCTCGTGCAGTTTGGCGAGACGGCCGTGCTGGCCGCCGTGACGGTCTCCGAAAACGTGGCCAACCTTCCATACTTTCCCCTGACCGTCGAATACCGCGAGAAGGCCTACGCCGCCGGCAAAATCCCCGGCGGCTTTTTGAAGCGCGAAGGCCGGCCCTCCGACGAAGAAGTCACGTCCGCCCGCGTCATCGACCGCTCGGTCCGGCCGCTCTTTCCCGAAGGCTTCAAGAACGAAGTACAGGTCTTCGTCTACGTCCTCTCGGCTGATCAGGAGAACGATGCCGACGTCCTCGGCGTCGTGGCCGCGTCGACCGCGCTCTCGATCTCCAAGGTGCCATGGAACGGGCCGATCGCGGCGGTGCGGGTCGGGCGCGTGGAAGGCGCCTGGATTCTGAATCCGACGTTCCAGCAGCTCGAGTTCTCGGATGTCGACCTGACCGTCTCCGGCTCGCGCGACTCGATCGTGATGGTGGAAGGCGGCGCGCTCGAGCTCACCGAGGCGGAGATCATCAAGGGGCTCGAGGTCGCGCATAAGGGCATCAAGGAGCTGCTCGAAGTCGCCGATCAGGTCGTCGAAGCGGTACGGCAGCCCAAGCTGGAATGGACCAAGGCCGAGCCGCCGGCGGAGCTGGTGGCGCGCGTGAAGGAGCTCGCCGAGCCGCGCGTCGAAGAAGCGTTGACGCTTGCGGAGAAGGCCGAACGGACCCAGGCACTCAGCGCAATGAAGGCCACGATCAGCGACCAACTCGCCGAGGAATTCCCCGACAAGCTGCGTGAGATCGTGGAAGTCATCGAAGGGATCGAATACAATACGATGCGCGAGCGCGTGCTGACGGCGGGCGAGCGCGTCGACGGGCGCGATCTCGACACCGTCCGGCCGATCACCTGCGAGGTCGGCTGGCTGCCGCGCGCGCACGGCTCGGCGCTGTTCACGCGCGGCCAGACTCAGGCCCTCGCGACGGTCACGCTGGGCACCACGGACGACGAGCAGCGTATCGACTCGATCGACGTCGCGCAGGAGACGACGAAGTCGTTCATGCTGCACTACAACTTCCCGCCGTTCTCCACCGGTGGAATCGAACGGCTCGTCGTCCATGGCGACGGTGTGCAGCGGTTCGCTCGCCCTGATGGACGCCGGCGTCCCGGTGAAGTCGGCGTGCGCGGGTGTGGCGATGGGGTTGATCGCGGAAGGCGGCCGCACCGCGATCCTCACGGACATCCTCGGCACCGAAGACCATCTCGGCGACATGGACTTCAAGGTCGCCGGGACGCGCGACGGCGTGACGTCGATTCAGATGGACATCAAGATCGAGCGGCTCGACTGGAGCGTGATCGGCCAGGCGCTCGAGAAAGCGCGTAAGGCGCGCATTCACATCCTCGACATCATGCAGCAGGCGATGCCCGAGCCGCGCTCGCAGCTCTCGAAATACGCGCCGCGCATCATCACCATTCAGATCCGTCCCGATAAGATCGGCGACCTCATTGGCCCCAAGGGCAAAACGATTCGCGGCATTCAGGAGCAGACGGGCGCCGAGATCAACGTGGACGATTCGGGGTTGGTCACGATCGCCGGCGTCGGCGAAGCCGCCGAACGGGCGCGCGACATGGTGTCGGGCATCGTCCAGGAGCCCGAGGTGGGGAAGGTCTACGAGGGCGTCGTGAAGAGCACGACCGCCTTCGGCGCGTTCGTCGAGATCATCCCGGGAGTCGAGGGGCTGCTCCACATCTCCGAGCTGCAGCACGGTCGCACCGAAAAGACGGAGGATGTCGTCAAAAAGGGCGACCATCTGAAGGTGAAGCTGCTCGAGGTGGACGAGCGCGGTCGCATGCGGTTGTCGCGGAAAGCGCTGATCGAGAAGAACTAGCCCCCCCCCCGTGGCCCCCACGCTAGAGACAGTTCGCCTCGACCGGGAAATCCACCGCACGGCCGCCCCCAACGGTGTGACCGTGCTCAGCGAGCGCGAGCCCAACGTCCGGTCGGTCGCGATCGGCGTCTGGGTGCGCACCGCGAGCGCGCACGAGCTGCGACCAAAAATGGGCGTCTCGCACTTGCTCGAGCACATGGTGTTCAAGGGCACGGAGCGGCGCACGGCGCAACAAATCGCGCTCTCCCTCGAGTCCCGCGGTGGATCGCTCGACGCCTATACGTCCCGTGACGCAACGGCCTACCACGCCCGCGTGCTCGACGCCGACCTGCCGCGCGCGCTGGACGTGATCACCGACATCGTGCGCCGGCCGATACTGCGCGACAGCGATCTCTCGCTCGAGCGCCAGGTGGTGCTCGAAGAAATCAGCACGGTCGAAGACACACCGGATGACGAAGTCTTCGATCTGACGTACGAAGCGATGTGGCCGACCCATCCCTACGGCTTCCAGATTCTCGGGACCAAGGAGACCGTGACCGCACTGTCGGCCGAGGACCTGAAGCACCTCCACGCCCGTGCTTATTTCCCCGGCAATTGTGTCATCGCCGCGGCGGGCAACCTGACCCACGACGCGCTGTTGAAGGAAGTGGAGGCGCAAGGGTGGTTCGATGGGGAAGCTGCGGTGGACCAGCCGCCGCCGCCGGTGCCACCCGTGCCTCCCGCCGTCCGCGGCGCCACCCGCACGTTTGAGAAGGACACCGCGCAGACCCACATCGTCTTCGCAACCGACACGATCCCATACGCGGACCTCAGGAAGTACGGCCTGCTGGTGCTGTCCAACATCTTCGGCGGTGGCATGTCGAGCCGGCTGTTTCAGCGCATCCGCGAAGAACTCGGCCTGGCGTACGCGATTTACAGTTTCGCGTCGTTCTATCGGGCGGTCGGGATGGCCGGCGTCTACGTGGGGACGCAACCCGGCCGTTCCGAAAAAGCGGCCGAGGCGATCCGGGGCGAGTTTGCGCGCATGGCGAAAGAAGGCCTCCGGGGGGAGGCACTCGAGGACGCGAAACAGCAGACCCTCGGGCAGCTGATGCTGTCGCTGGAGAGCCCCACGTCCCGGATGTATCGTTTGGCGAGCACGGCCGTCTACGGCGAGCAGTATCGCAGCCTGGATGAGGTCCTGCGCACCGTGGAAGCACTGACCGCCGACGAGGTATCGGGCTTCGCCGAAGAGTTCTTTGCGCCGGAGCGGCAGACAGTGGTGTCGCTGGGCCCCAACGGAGGCAAACCGTGATCATCGGCGTGCCCAAAGAAATCAAGACTGCGGAGCATCGCGTGGCGCTCGTGCCGGCCGGCGCCGAGTCGCTCGCCAGCGACGCGCACACAGTCCTGGTGGAGCAGGGCGCAGGCCTCGGCTCCGGCTTCAGCGACGATGCCTACCGCGCGGCGGGCGCGGAGATCGTCCCCTCCGCCGAAGCGGTGTGGTCGAAATCCGAGATGATCCTGAAGGTCAAGGAGCCGATCGAGCCGGAATGGGCCCGGCTTCGCAGGGGGCAGGTCGTGTTCACGTATTTCCACTTTGCTGCGTCGGAGCCCCTCACCACAGCCGTGATCAAGTCGGGCTGCGTCGCGATCGCCTATGAGACGGTGGAGTTGCCGACTAAGGAGCTGCCGCTGCTCACGCCGATGAGCGAGGTCGCAGGTCGCATGGCCGTCCAGGAAGGCGCGAAGTACCTCGAGAAGGTCTTCGGTGGATATGGGATTCTGCTCGGCGGGGTACCGGGGGTACTCCCTGCGGAAGTCCTGATCCTCGGCGGTGGCGTCGTGGGGACCAATGCGGCGAAGATGGCCGCGGGGCTGGGCGCCCACGTCACGCTCCTCGATATCTCACTGGACCGCCTGCGCTACCTCTCCGATGTCCTGGCGCCGAACGTTGACCTGCTCTACTCCAACCGTCATAACGTGCTCGAGCAGCTGGCCAAGGCCGATGTCGTGATCGGCGCGGTACTGCTCACCGGCGCGAAGGCGCCGCGTCTGGTCAAGCGCGCCGATCTCAAGCTGATGAAGCAGGGATCGGTCATCGTGGATGTGGCGGTGGATCAGGGCGGCTGCATTGAAACCACGAAACCGACGACGCACGATCACCCGACCTATGTCGTCGACGGCGTCATTCATTACGCCGTCGCGAATATGCCGGGTGGCGTGCCGCGCACGTCCACCTTGGCGCTAACGAACGCCACATTTCCCTATGCCAAGAAGCTCGCGCGGCTGGGTTGGCAAGCCGCGTGTAAACAGGACGCCAGCCTGTTCCTGGGGCTGAATGTCGTGGAAGGCAAGGTCGTGTACCCGGGCGTAGCCGAGGCGTTCGGGCTACCGCTCGCGGACGCCAGATCCCTGGTCTGAGCCCAACCATGCTCATTCATGCCATCCTGCTGGTGCTGCAAGCCACGACGAACGCCGAGCTCGGCTACGTCATGAGCCTGCCCGAGGATTTCGTCGCCATTCCGGCGGAGTTTGCGGGAGGGAAGGATGTGGTCGGCTGTTGGGCGGGAGAGGGGTCCCAATCATCACACGGTGCGTTCGTGCTTTGCGTTCAGCGCATGCACGCAACCTTGGGTCGCGAACATCTGAAGCCGGCGGACCTGCCCCGCCAGTCCCAGCTGCTGAGCGTGAAATGGAAAGGCCTCGACATCGACGCGATCCGGACCGACACGGGGCGGACCGGCACGGCGATCACCGTCTACACCGCCCAGGTGCCGCTGCGGCACGAGGCGATTCAAGTGATCGTTGCCGGGCCAAGCGCGCGAGCCGCGGAGGGTCTGACCATCCTCAACTCGGTCCTCGGCTCCCTCAAAGGCGAGACTAACTGGCTGTCGTCCACCGATCGTGCCGCTCGCACGGGTGCGATCTTCGGCTGGGTGATCGGAATTGCGATTGGCGTGCTCATCGTACGTATGATCGTCTCGCGGCGGCGGGTGCAGTCGAGCCCCTGACCTCGGCGGTGCACTTCTCGTTTGATCAGGAGCAAGCTATGAAACGTGCCGTTCTCGCCGCGCTCTGCGGTCTTGTCGTCATTGCCTCCACCGCATACGGCCAGGCGCAGCCGAGTCGTCCCGCCGATGTTGCCGCCGCAGCTTCGGCCCGGAAGCTGCTTGCCGCCAGTGGCGCAACCAGGCTGATGCTCGGCAATCTCGAGTCCATGATCGCTTCCCAACGACAGAGCAGCCCGCAGATCCCCGCCGCCTTCTGGGACGCCTTTCTCGCGCACGCGCGGCGCGACACCACGCAGCTCATTGACATGCTGGTGCCGATCTACGCCTCGCATCTGACCCAGAGCGAGCTCGAGGAGCTCGTCCGGTTCTACACCTCACCGATCGGTCAACGCTTGACGGCCGCCCAACCAACGATCTTCAAGGAGAGCATGGCGGCGGGCGAGACCTGGGGAGAGCAGATCGCGCGCATGGTGGGCGACAGCCTGCAGAAGGCGCAAGGAACCCCTCCGCCGCGCTGATGATACCGGCGCAGGAGGCGCTGGCGCGCCTGCGGGAGGGCAACCGGCGATTTGTCGAAAGCGGCCACGGCCCGGTGGGCCGTCCCAGCGCGGCCCAGCAACCGTTCGCCGTCGTGCTCGGCTGCTCCGATTCACGCGTTCCCGCGGAGCTGGTGTTTGGCCAAGGCTTTGGAGACCTCTTCGTCATTCGGGTCGCGGGCAATATCGTCGCGCCCTCACAGATCGGCAGCGTGGAGTTTGCCGTCGAGCGGTTCGAAACGCGTCTGGCGGTGGTTCTGGGACACACCCAATGCGGCGCTGTCGCGGCGACGCTCGAGGAGCTCCGCCAACCGCAGGCCAATCAATCGCCTAACCTCCGTGCGATCGTAGGTCGGATCCGGCCCGCCGTCGAGCCATTACTCGGAACTCCCCTTGCGCGGGACGCTGTGAAACTCGCGCACGAGGCGATTCGCGCGAACGTGCGCGCCTCGGTCCATCAGCTGCGGCACGGATCCGCTCTGCTCGAGCAGCGGATCGAGCGAGACGGCCTGTTGATTGTTGGCGCCGAGTACTCTGTGGAGACTGGTGACGTGGAGTTCCTGGCCGTTGACCGGCAAACACCGCTTCCAATATTGCCGCCATGAAGCGAGTCATTCTCAAATGAGCGCGGGGGAGCCCGCGACGCTTCACCTTGGGGGTCACGAGGTCACGATCTCGAACCCGGACAAGGTGCTGTTTCCAAAGCCGAAGTACACCAAGCTCGATCTCGTCAACTATTACGTGGCCGTTGCAGACGGCGCGCTGCGGGGCGCCGGCGGGCGCCCCAACATGCTCGTCCGGTTCCCGAACGGGATCAACGCTCCGTCGTTCTATCAAAAGCGTGCGCCCGAGTCGCGCCCCCCCTGGATTGAAGTGGTTACGTTGCGCTTTCCCTCCGGCCGCACCGCCGACGAGGTCGTGCCGCGTGCGCCCGCTGCTCTGGCCTGGCTCGCGAACCTCGCCTGTCTCGAGCTGCACCCGCATCCGGTCCGCGCCGAGGACCTCGATCATCCCGATGAGCTGCGGGTCGATCTCGACCCGGTGCCCGGTATCAAGTGGCCGCAGGTACGGCAAGTGGCGCAGATCGCTCGGGCGGTGCTCGAGGAGCTGGGTCTGGTTGGTTGGCCTAAGACGTCAGGATCGCGCGGCATGCATCTCTTTGTCCGCATCGAGCGCCACTGGGGGTTTGATGAGGTGCGCCGCGCCGCATTGGCGCTGGCCCGTGAGGTGGAACGGCGGGGCAAGGGGCTCGCCACAAGCAAATGGTGGAAAGAAGAGCGACAAGGCGTGTTTCTCGATTACAACCAGAACGCGAAGGACCGGACCGTCGCTTCGGCCTACTCCATCCGGCCCGTCCCGGATGCGCGGGTCTCAGCGCCGCTCAGCTGGGATGAGGTCGATGTCGCCGATCCCGCTGATTTCACGCTCGGCACGATGCCGCGGCGGTTTGCGGAGGTCGGGGATCGACATGCGGCGATGGACGATCACGCCGGATCGTTGGAGCAGCTGCTCGAGCTGTCGGTCCGCCAGGAGAAGGAGGGAATGGGCGACGCGCCCT
>WNFX01007135.1_pt1 | contig 10944 bp, 9 predicted proteins | sample 5400111 | NCBI WGS metagenome assembly WNFX01 (sample SAMN13153363, study PRJNA577476) | soil metagenome | isolation source: 40 cm soil or saprolite under grassland replicate 1 | place: USA:California | collected 2016-06-15
CTTGCCGAGTTCCTCGACCAGGCGGACAACTTCCGCCGCGCCGACACCGTCATGCGCGGCCTCACCGAGGAGGAGTTCCTGCGGGGCAAGCAACGGCTCCGCCGCGCCATGCAGCACGCCGGGCACACAGCTCGCACGGAGACCAGAACCTCGTGGCTTGACATTCTGGTCCTGCGCTGACCGTTTCCGCACCGGGCCGGAATCAATGACGAAACCGGCTCCTGGCAGCTCACCGGGCCAACTTAGATGGCAGACCGGAGACCCGCCCTCTGCCAGTCAAAAGGGCCCGCCCAGGTCAGAGGCGTCATAGCGGGCCGAGATGCCTGTCACCGGACATCCGTGCGGCGAATCCACTGCAGACCAGGTGCCGATTGGGGCCAGTGTCCGGACATCGGCATGTCGCAATCATCCCTGGGTGCCATGAACGCAAGCATCAAGACTGCGGGCAGCTGATCAACCAGCCCGGTCTTTAGATGTGTCGGCGCCAGATCCGGCATACGGATGGCCTCTGCTGGTGGTGGGTGGGAACGAGACCGGGTAGCGCTGTCGACGGCAAGCGCAGGCGATGGGGGCTTGAGTCTTCGCACGCGGCACCTGCGGTGGGCTGGCGAGAATCCTGATCCCTTCCGCCGCGAACACGGCGTCGAAGGAGCCGGTGAACTGGCCGGCGCGATCCCTGATCAGAAACCTGACTGAAGTCGTAAGTTGGCCGAGGTCCATCAGGGAGTTGCGCGCTGCTTGCGTCGTCCACGCGCCGCCACCACAGCACCCGCGCTCCCGCGGGCGGGGACGCGGTGACAGACCCGGAGGGGGTCGCCAGGCCCGGGCGGGCTCGTAGATCAACCTGAGCCGGTCGTGCCGCGCTCGTCGAATTGATTGACCCACTCCGCCGACCCACGAACCCCACCCGGAGAGCCAGCCCAGCCAACCCGCCCAGGCCAGCCCCATAACCGGCAGACTGTTCCTCGCCCACGATCATCGGCCGCCGCTTGCCGGCATCAAGCTCGTTCGTCCTCGCCAGCGCCCTGACGGGTTCTAACGCTTCGAGCGCTCCAGCTTGACCCCACGGCCGCGCGGTGGGCCCGGAATCCGGGAGCTGCGAGGAACGCCAGCACAACAATCCAGCCCGACGACCAAAGAGCAGGTCACCGGGCCAGACAACGACGCCCCTTGCCAGGCGGTTCCCCCATGGGTGGCTGATCTAGGCATCCCAGGCTGACCGGCACGGGTTGCCGGCTGGCCGCAGTCGGGCCCCCAGGACTTCGGCTCAATGCACGTCAGCCGTTGCCTTCATACCTAGCTTGGGTGGCGTTCTGGTCCGCGCGCTACAGGTGCGCGCCGAAGAAGTCGATCAGAATGGGGGTGATTACCTCGGGCGGGGCGTTGTGATCGTATCCTTCGAGAATCTTTAGCCGCGCACCTGGCGTGGCAGCGGCTTGTTCCGCGGCGGAGCGCTGGAACCAGCCCGGGCTGTTCTTGCCGCCAAGGACGAGGACGGGCGCAGTGATCTTCCCCAGTTCGGCCGCTGGCACCCCGCCAGCGGCAACGGCGAGGTCGTAGGGGAGCGTGGGGGTCAGGGGTTCCAGGTCTGCTACCCACGGCGCGCCGTCCATCTGCGCGAGCATCTCGCCCGGCAGCCTGACGACCTCGGACATCCAGAAACCAACGGCCTCGCGCCTCCGGCCGGAGCTGACCAGCTCACGAATATGATGCGCCGGGTCGACGGCTGGCTGTGGCGTGTCCTCGTTGAGGAATGGCGCCTCGTACGCGGCGATGCCCGCGACCGGCAGGCCAGCCGCGGCGGCCCGCAACGCGATTGCCGCGCCGGATGAGTGGCCGAACACGAAGGGCGGTTCAGGCCCGGTCGCCGACGCGACGGCGGCGAGGTCCTCGTACTCCCTCTCCGGGGCGTATGGCTGGGCGTCGCCGCTGTCCCCTCGGCCGCGGCGGTCGTATGTGACGACGGTGAAGCGCTGCCGGAGATCGCTGGGCGCGACAAACGCCTGGCGAGTGCAGAACGCGCCCACGCTGACTATAAGCGGAGGGCCATCGCCAGCACGGTCGTAGGCGATGACCGTGCCATCGGCGGACTTCACGGTTTCCATGTGCGTCCCCTTCCGTCTTCGGCAATTGTGACCATCGGGCAGCTCGGAACTCATCGGCAATTACCAGCTGTCGGCCAACAGCGCCCGGGAGTCCGCGGGCCGTCGGCCATGGCCAGCCGGCAAACCCACGCGACACGCTGGCAAGGCGATGACACGGGTGGCCGCACAGAACTCCGACCGCGGAAAGACCACGCCAGAACCGGCAGTTCGGTGCCCACCCGGCCGCGCCAACTCCGTCATCTACCTGCCATGCAGAGTCAGCGCTCGGTGTCGTCCGGCGGAGGGCCTCACGCTGCGTGATCAGCCCAAGAATCTGGTGTGGCGCGCACAGCCGCCGATATGGTCGGCGATTGGTGCAGCCTGGGAGGCTGTCAGGAGCGCCCTGGAATGGCTGATCTGCGGGCCGCGCTCGTCCGGCGCGCCGAGATGCTCATGGGATTGACACGGGCTGTCGTGTCGCCTGCAAGGAGGGCCTGCAGCAGTGGCCGGCACCGTGTCGCACTCTCCGTACTGGTATCGACCGCCATCTTCTCCGTCGGGGACGACGCGCAGGCGGGCCCGGACCACATGGGCGCGCATCGCACGATCGCGCCAGTGCGCACGCAGGAACTCCTGCAGATCCACCAAGATGATCGCCCTGGTGCCACGCCCGGCCTGCTGCCGCGTCGTTCACGATCTGGACACTAGACCCGGATGAGGGCACCGTCCCCACCAGGATTGTCCCCTGTCAGGCTTGAACCGGGTGTGGAGGCCTGTTTCAGCAGCCAGGCCTCCACACCCGGGTGAGGTCACTTAAAGATCATTTACACCGCAGTTGCTGCTGGACAGTTGAGGCGTCTGAGATCAGGGTCGCCGCGGTAGCCGGATCGATCCCCGTGCCCGTTTGGGATTTGACGGTCCTGACAAAGCTGCTCAGGTCTCTGCAGGCCCGTCGTGGATTGTTCGCGTTGATCGCGTTCTCGGCATCCACCAGTTTTCCATCGAGGGTACTGACGAGTGTCGGGTCCGAGAGTTGCGAGACGATCGCGCGCATGGTGGCCAGCTCGGCAAGTACGATTCCCTTCGCGGCCAGCTCGAAGGCACCGAGGTCAGTGACCGCAACGCCGTCGAAGTTACCGTCGAGCGGCCGAGTGGTTCCTTCGATGTCGAGTGTCGGAGCACCTGTGTTTGCTCCCGCATCGATCGCGGGCGACGAGAACTGCAGATGGTAATCACCGGCCGCGCCGTTAACGAATTGCGGATCTGCGGAGAAGTTACCGTTCTTTCCTTGCAAACCGCTGCACGAGCCCGCGTAGGCGGTCCCGCCGCCGGTGCTGATCGCATCGTTATTAAGCACGACTGGCGGCTGCGCCTGGTAAAGCGTGTCGCAGTTGAGCACGCTGGCACTGGTCGACGATTCGAGAATGTTGTTCACGATGTTCGCCTGATTGTCGAATCCTTCCATGTTGATCGCGGAACCGGGAGATGCGACGTTCCCCACCAGGGTGTTGTTGAAAATGAAGGCGCCGCGATCACCGAAGGGCACGGACTCATCGATTCCCCCGCCGGGAAATCCCCTGTTCCCGGTGATCACGTTGTTGGTGATGGAAACCTGAGATTGCCCGTTGACGACCCAGATCCCGCCGCCCGGGCCCGAAGTGGTGTTGTTGTCGCTGATTACGTTGGAATCGACTACGGCCGCGGCGGCGGCAAACAAGCTCACCCCACCCCCTTCAGTGGCCGAGTTGCCCGAGATCACGTTGTGCAGCAGCTGAACCGATCCTGCGCCGCCGATACTGACTCCACCGCCGAAATCTCCGCTGCAGCCGGACTCATAGTTGCCCGAGATCACGTTGTCACGAATAGTAGCGGAGGAAAACGAGGCGTCGACGCCACCGCCGTTGTTGCAAACGGCATTGTTCGTGATGCTATTGTTTTCGATCAGCGCCGGGCCGCCGGTCGTAGTGACTCCCCCGTTGCTGCCTCCTGTGATCGTGAACCCGTTTAGCGCGGGCTGCTCCCCCGCATTAGCATTGATCCTTACTACCGGGGTCGTGCTGCCGCCTGAAATGGTAGTGACATCGCGGCCCGAGGTGCTTGCGAGCGTGATGGCCTTCGCTTGGAAATCAACCGGGCCTGCGTAGGTGCCAGGTGCGACCAGCACCGTGTCGCCTGGGCTCGCCGCATTTATCGCGGCCTGAATAGTTGCGTAATCTCCGGGGACATTCAGTGTGCTGGCCGCGGTCGCCGGCGCGGGAATGAAGGCTATCGCACCCACTGCCGCGAGAATGCATAACGCGAGTCGAGCCACTCTGGCCTCCCTATCCTAACTGAGCGCTTGTATGGACGCGGGGAACCAACGGCGCGTTGAGCAGGGCCGGAAGAAACCCTTGGCAACCGTTCAGAGCCCCCGTCGGCAGCGCTGCCACATGACCGGTCGGCACCCGGCCACACCTGCACCGCAGCACCGCGGTCCGGCATTCCTGCCTAAAGACACCATAGCCAATAGCGTCAAAACCGGTCACGTCGTTACTCAAGCGACATAACTGGGTAAGCCGCGCGGCGAGGTGCCTGCTGGGCAGGTCCTTTTCCGCGCGACTCCCGCCGAACCCCGCGGGCCAGTTCCCCGACACGAGCAGTCTCTACCCGTACCGGTCGCCCGCGCCCAGGCCGCAGTGGCCCGCCGTAGCCCGAACCTGAGGAGGCCAGACGCGCGCAGTCGTGGTCGGCGTGGACCTGGGCGGCGTCTCGGTGGCCAAAGCCGCCGCCACGGTGCAGGCCGCCGGGCTGGCTCACCTCGCCCGCTTCCGCGTCGGCGACGCCCGTACGGTTGCCGTTCCGTGACAGCGTCTTCGACGCCGTGTTCTGCGAATGCGCGCTGTGAACCCTTCCCCAGCAAGCCCGCGCCGCGGAGTTCGCCCCGGGTGCTCGCCCCGGCGGGCGAGCCTGCATCACCGACGTCACCGTCACCCCCGCCGGACTCGACAAGCGGCTATCCGGGTTGGTCGGCCAAATCGCCTGCCTCGCTGGCGCCCAGCCCCCTCGAGCGTCTGGCTGAAGAAGCTGGGAAGCAGAGCATCGGTGTCGGCCGTCTTCGGGGAGGCCTGTGGCGCGCGCGGGCATCACGATCATCCCGGTGGCCAGGGTTGGCTTCGGCGCCGGCGCCGGCGCGGGACGCAAGCAGGCCGAGGTCGCGCAGGGCGGGGGCGGTGGCGCCCCGGCCGCTCCGGTCGGCTATATCGAGATCAGGGACAGGAACGCCGTGTTCAGGCCCATCCGCGATCCGCTGGTGGATGTCATTGTCCCGCTGGCCACGCTTGTCGCGGGATTCGCCGCACCGCGGATGGTACGGCGTCTGCTCCGGCGCCGGTGAGGCCGCGCTGTGGAGTAAACCGCCGCCAGGCCAGCGCCTGGCCCAGGTCGCCCGCGCCGAGCATCCGCACGCCCGCCGACATCAGCGGCACATATCACGCTCTGCCGCAACGCTAAGGTGTGCTTGACGTGCGCGAACCGCCGATCTGTATTTCGAGTGGCCACAACGGAACTGCGGCCGCTGCCATGCAGAATGGTCATTCTGCGTGGTGAGGCTGTGCCAGCGAACGGTTCAGTGGGTGGAGGGGCCAGGCTGGTCGGGGTGTTCCGGCTGCGGGTGGCCGCCGTGATGAGGAGCGATTGATCGATCATGCGAGTCAGGCTGCGCACCGGGGCATCGTGGTGACAGCACCTGGTGGCAGGTGACGGTGCCGGTGATCCGATCGCCGGGGCTTGCGGAGATCAGCCAGGATAAGCGGGTGCCGGAATTCGTCCGAACCTCGGCTCGGGCTCCTCGGTGCGAGTGACCGCCGTTCCGGAGATGCGTGGTATCCGTTCGGTGATCGCCAGCTTCAGCGCCAGCCAGTTGACCGTTACCGGCCACTGATGGCTGGCCAGGCTGCGGGGCTGAGCGGGTCCGGGCCGCCCGCCGAACCTCCGCGCGATTATGCCGGCCTGTTCGCTGTTGAGCGGGACCGGCTGACCGGGCTGCTCGCCGGCTTGCTGGCCGCGGACTGGGAGCGGCCCTCGCCGTGCCCGGGATGGAGCGTCCTGGGTTTGTGCTGCCACCTGGTCGGCGACGATTTCGGGTTGCTGGCCCGCCACCGCGACGGCTACTACGGCACACCGGGTCCTGGCGGCGCGACGGAGGCGGAGTTCGTGGCCTGGCTGGATGAGCTGCAGGCCGAATGGGTCCGCGCCGCGCGGCGGCTCAGTCCGCGCATCGTTGCTGACCTGCTGCGGTGGGCGGGGCCGCAGATCGCCGGGATCTTCCGCCGTGAGGACGCGCGGGCGCGCACTGCGTCGGTGTCGTGGGCCGGGGCCGGTGCCAGCCTGGTTGGACCAGGCGCGCGAGCTGTCGGAGTACTGGATCCACCGGCAGCAGATCCTGCAGGCGCTCGGCCGGCCCAGCGACCTGCGCCGACCTGGCCGGGCCGGTGCTCGACGGGCTGCGGTGGGCCTACCCCTGCCGCCTGGCCCAGGCCCGGGCGCAGCCCGGCGACACTGTGACGATCGCCGTCACTGGCCCGGTCACCCAAACCTGGCGTCTGGTCGCCGCTGGACCGGGATGGGAATTCCGGGACCAACCGGGCCCGCGTGCAGTAGCCAGCCTGGCCATGACCACCGAGCAGGCCTGGCGGCTGCTGACCAACAACCTGCCAGCCGCCGGGACGGCGCGCCTCGCGGCATCGGGCGACAACGCGATCATCAGCATCCTTCTCCGGACCCGGGCGATCATAGGCACGCCCAAATGAGCATGACCACGCGCACCGGCCCGCCCTAAGCGCGGCTAGGCCCGGTGAGCAGGCTGGCTGTCCGCGCCGCGCCCGAACGGGGGAATCGGCGCCGCCGCGAATGCCCCGGCCATGCCGGTACGCGAGCATTGGCGGGGCATGGTCACCGACGCTGCGATCATTGATGTATGCAGGGGTTGCTGAGGGCCGGCGCGCGTTCGGCGGTGCAGATTTGCCTGTCATGAGTAGTCGGCGACAACCCGGCGCGCGGCGCCGTCGACAGTGATTGCGCCGCCGTGCGGGACGATCCACTGCGGACGCGTGTGACCAAACGGAATGCCGGCGCACATGACGGCTTCAGGGTTGTACCGGCCGACAAGCTCGACGACGACGTCCCGCTGCTCAGCACGCAGCCGGGCACGTTCTGCGGCAGAAGGCCGGTGGGTGAAGCCGGACACCGGCGGGCGGGCCACAAGGACCGCATCGACCGCCGCGAGAATGCCGCGCTCGCCCAGCGAGCGGACGATCCATCCGACGTTGCGCGCGGGCAGGAGTTCCTCTGAGGTTTCGATGATCAGCACGCCCCCGTCGAGGACATCCGGACCGAAGGGGAACCGCCCCGCAGTGAGGATCCATTCGATGACCTCAAGGCAACCGCCCCAGGTGCGGCCGGTCACCCGCCGCGCCGGGCCGTGCCAGCTCCACGGCTCGGTCGGCTCACGTTCACCGAAGAAGGTCAAAGCGCGCGGGTCGCCCCAGTCCACCCCGACATCCTCCGATTCGCCAGGATCCGTGATCTCGAGCGTCTCACCGGTGACAAGAGCGGCTCGCAGCGACCGCGCGTGGACGTCGTCGACGCCAGGGCCAGGGCCGAGATGCACCTGGGACGAGCCGCCGTAGAAGCTTGCCACGCCGTTTGCCCACAGCCAGTGGTGAAGGTTGGTGTTGTCGCTCATCCCCAGGAACGGCTTAGGGTCGCGGCGGACCGGCTCGGCATCCAGGTGCGGGATGACAGTGATCTGGTCCTCCCCGCCGACTACCGCGAGGATGCCGCGGATCGCCGGATCAGCGAAGGCGGTGTTGATATCGGCGGCACGTGCCCGCGGTGTCGCGCCTACGTCGCGCGTCGTCGGGTACTCGACCGGGATAAGACCGGTCACTTCGGTGAGCCGGCGCATTGCCTGTTCGTGCACCGCAGGAAAAGCGCCGGCCGCTGCGAACGACGGTGAGACAACGGCAATGCGTTCGCCGCGGCGCGCCTTGGGAGGGCGGACCAGGTCGTTCGCCATGCGCGTCATCGAAGCACATCGCCCGCACGCGCACACCAGACTTTCCCGGCCCCAACCACATGAGAGGGAATGGCCGCGCGATACCCGCTGCTGCCGCCGACACAGCGACCCCACCGAGCCTGGAGGCGTCGATGCGCATGCGATCTTCAGCCCGGCGAGCTCCTGCCTGCTGACGCAGCTCCATCACGGCAGCCGGCGAAGCATAGTCGTCGTTACAGAGCGTGGCCGAACAAGGGGATACGAGCCAACGCAGTCCCGCCGATCGGCGCGCCTGGCCCTGTGCGACGGGAACGCCGTCGCGCTTTGCCGAACAGGTCGATCTGCGCGCTGCCGCGCCAGTGCGGCTTTTTCGGCATGGCCGCACAGGTTGTAGCGGGGGTCATTCTGTCGCTCGAGGGACTGAGGCGGTCGAAGATCATCCACGACCAGCCGATGAGCGGTGTTGGGGTTTGGGGGAGAGCCCAGCTTTGTCGCAGGGTGCCGGCACTGTTGGGCCCTGATCGGATCACATTGGGTTCAGTTCGCTGGCGTTGAGACGTTCGCCCGAGGTTTCGCTGCCGCCCGCGAGTCTCTCCGGGCACGGTGAGCGGTCCGCGATGGCCGGTTCGGGACCTGACTGGGAGGCGCTGCAACGGGGTCTGTCCGGGATTGTCGCGCTGCCCGGCTCGGTGGCTTATGAGCGGGCGCGCCCGGGGGCGCTGGCTCGGCCTTCCCCGCTGCCGGCGCCCAGCCGGGCAACGAAGCGCGGTCAGATATCGAGGTCCTCGATCTCCCGGGCGGCGTCAGCGTCGGCTACGAGCTTGGCGAACTTGGGTGGCACGTGCTGGGTGAGCTCGTCCATGGTGTCGTAGACCTCGAGAACGGCGTCGCCCGGTTCGTCGCAGGCTTCCGCTTCAGCGATGGAGCTCACCGGCCCAGACCAGCCACCGCGCGAGCGCCGTCCCGAACCCGCGGACTCCGACAGCTCCGGCAGGGGACCCCCGGTGCGGCGGTAGACGGCCAGCCGGCCGGCTGCGGTCCGGTAGGCCACCAGCTCCTCCATCGGGGCGGCTTTGCCCGCCGACGCCAGGCCGCGCCCAAGGCAGATGGCGGTGAAGCGTTTCTTGCGGCGGTTCCCAGCCGGGCCGACGCTCACGGTGACGCTGTCATACTGGTGAAGCCTGGCCGTTTCCGCTGACCGGACGTACTCCCTAAGCGCCTGGGCGATCGCCGCGGACAGGCTGCCGTCCGCCAGCGACTGCGCCCGCTCGAACAGCGGCAGGTCGCTGTCGGAGACGTAGATCGTCTTGTTCGGCACGACCTCATTATGCCACGTATACGTATACGTATACGTATACGTAGGCAATGGAAGCGGCCAGGCGCCCAGGCATGCGACGCAAGCCGCAATCGGCATCAGCTGATCAGGCAAGCGGCTGGGGCCGGTCAGTCCCTGTACCCCGGTTGCTCGCATCGTCCCCGGGCGGCCCGCCGAGCTTGGCCGTCGAGCAACGCCGGCCGTCACCATCGGCGCGGTCCTCCAGCAGCCACGAGAACCCGCCACGCCGCGACGGCCGTCGGCAGCCTCACGCGGCCGCGCCGAAGAGGTCACGATTCACGCGATCGAAGACCTACGGCGCAATGGAGCAGGCAGCACTACCGACGCCGTTGCGATGACGGGTGCGTTGTGGCTGGTGGCGGCCGTCGCCGCCGTGCGGAACAACGACCGATGGGCAGCTCACGACCGGCTCAGAGACAGGGCGTGGCCTGCCGCGTGACAGGCGGGCGAAGGAAACGTGATGTGGACGGTATTCGGCCCGATGAACGTGGGACTGCATGCCGTCAGCATCGAAATGGAGACCGGCGAGGCAGCCGAAGCGCTGCGGCTCGCGGACGACATCGACGTTTCCGGTGCGCCTTCCCTTGAGCACGACGTTCGCGCTTGAGGTTGCCCGCTGCTACGAACAGCGCCGCGACGATCCCGGTGTCTTCCCTGCACCCGGTGAACGCTGAGGCCAGCGGCCCGGAGGACATGCGCTACAACGCCCTGGCTCGCGACCTGGTGCAAGGTCTGCTCAAACGCGCCCGGCCGACCTATGCGTCGCAGGTACGCGCACTGGCCGAACGCATCAGCCTGTTGAGCTGACCGCCGTCCGTACGGCGAGATCACCCGAACTGAGAGTTCGGGTACAACACCCAGCGTTGCCTAACCTCGCCGGGAAGCGTGCCGGGCAAATGTGGGAGTGCGAGATGACGGGCTGGGCGATGGTTCCGTGCGCCATATGCGGTGGCCGGGGCTGGAAGTTGGTCATGTTCCGGCGCTGTGAGGCGAATGCGGGAAGCGGCGCCGAACACCTGGCCGTCGTTCGTCGGCGTGCCGATTGCCTCGCGTGTTCTGCAACGCCAAGCCATCCAAGTCTGCGCCCGTTCAAACGGCGAGCCCGTCATGAACAGCGGCTACTGGGCCGAGGGCGACGACGCGGGCAACGTCTTGGACATGCGGACGCCGAACGTGGCGCGGATGTTCGACTACTACCTGGGTGGAAAGGACAACCTGGCCGTCGACCGGGTCGCCGCCATAAAGGTGCTCACCGCTGCCCCGCAGGTGCCCCGCGCGGCGCGGGAGAACAGCGATTTCGTCACTCGCGTTATCCAGTTCCTCACCGAGGAAAAGCACGTCGAGCAGTTCATCGACATTGGGCCCGGCCTGCCCACCAATCACAACGTCCACGACATCGCCCACCGCTACCACAAATACGCTCGGGTCGCCTACGTCGACCACGATCCGGTCGTGCTGGCGCACGGTCGCGCGCTGCTGGCTCGGAAGCA
>WNFX01017609.1_pt1 | contig 10943 bp, 12 predicted proteins | sample 5400111 | NCBI WGS metagenome assembly WNFX01 (sample SAMN13153363, study PRJNA577476) | soil metagenome | isolation source: 40 cm soil or saprolite under grassland replicate 1 | place: USA:California | collected 2016-06-15
TGTGTCCCTCGACATTGATAATGGCCGCAAAATCGCCCTTTTGACGTAAATCTTGCCCGACCTTTTGCAGGGAATACTTGTCTCATAGGGAAATCCACGACACAGAAAACGCCTCAAAGTGCAGACCTGCTTGTACAGAAGCCTCGTTTCGGAAAAGGTACTTCCTCGGTTCGGTACTCGGCCACGATATCAGCCACAACGGACACTTTTTGCGTCCATTTTTGGTAGTTCAGTTCCACTCCATACGGTTTTCCATTGATGCACTCAGATCCTCGATGTTGGCCGTCTCTCCGCCCGCTTCCAGCCTGATCTCAATGATGGGCCTCGATGCTTGCGCTGAGCCTTTGTATCTCATTTCACAGACAGTGGTGACAAGCCATTTTGTCATGATGAGTTTTTTGTACACGCGCTCTACAGGCTGAACCCAAGAGGAGAGACGATGGTTGTGGATAGCTGTATCTAGATACGTGTGAGACAGGCTTCTCCTGCACACGAACTGACTTGTTTCGGGTCACGAAACAAGTCCCCAGCGAGGCGCGAATTGGCCTGTCGAGATCACTCATCGTATGGCTGTCATTGACTTGCTCAATGCGACTTTCGCTGTAGTACCTCATGCTTGCTCGCCTGTTCTGTGACACGGCTCTGTCCTCTCTGACGCATTTGCTGACCGTTAGTCCACGAGAGGCCCGGCATGATTTGAGGGTGTAAATACCGCAAAGGTCAAAAGAACTCGCGGCCATGATACGAGTCACGCAAAACTTGAGGCAAAAGAGAAAGATCAAGGCTCTACCTTGCTTCACGCGTTTACGCGGCCATGATATGGGAGACCAATTTGGCCAGGAATTACTTCGAGGTACACTGGTACCTCGCCCACCTGCTCCACCGTGAAGATCTCGTCGCGGTTGGCATCCAGGAAGACCAGCAGATCCGCGGCTGCGCGTCCGTTGAGCAGGTGCTGGCCCACAGGTGTGGTGATCAGCAGCGTGTTCTCGGTCCAACGGAAGGTGAGCCCTCCGACGGTAATACTCTCCATATCATTTCCTCCTGATGGTACATCTCTCTGTTGGTAGAACGAACCAGCCCTTAAGTTTGCCTTATTTGACTCGGCTTTTCTGCTGATTCAATACTATAGCATTGCGATCTTGCGGTTTCGCTTGATTGCGAAAGAGCTGTTGTAGAACTGGAAAGGAAAGTTATGGGTACAATATTTGGTATTGCTCTAGAAAAAGGAGGCGTCGGCAAAACTACCTCCACTCAGGATCTTGCGACAGAGTTCGCACTCCGTTATCCTGAAAAAAAGGTCCTTGCTATTGACATGGACCCGCAGGGTAATTTGACCAGGGGATTTGGCGTACGGATGGAAGAAGGCGAGAATAGCGTGTATGAGGTACTACTCAATCCAGATTATGGCATCGAGTACGCAGTGAAAGCATCAACGTCAGGTGTCGATCTCCTGCCCTCGACGAAGGCAATGGCAGGAGTAGAATACGAGCTGGTAAATGCCATTGCACGCGAAAGTAAGCTTACTCAGGCACTACGAGACGCCGAAGGATCTGTCGCATATCCTATCGAGCGACAAGCCATCGACAAATGGGACTATTTTTTCCTCGACAGTCCTCCGAACTTGGGACTCCTGACGATGAACGTCATGGTCGCTTGTGATTTCCTCCTGGTACCTATCCAGGTGCAGGTGTATGCACTCGATGCAATGGATCAGCTTGAAGCAACACTCAAGCTGATCAAGAAACTAAACAGGAAGGCACAGATTGGCGGGGTCTTCTGCACAATGCACGATGCCACAACGAATTTGAGTGCGACCATTGAGCAGGAAATCAGAAGTCGCTATGGATCTCTTGTCTTCCAGACCGTTATCCCAAAGAACATCAGGCTCGCAGAAGCGCCTGCCTTCGGGAAATCTATTCAGCACTACGACCCGAAAAGCTCAGGTGCACGTGCTTATGCGGCTTTAGCGCAAGAAATTAAGGAGCGATTCACATTATGAGCAAAGATGAACTGAAGGCCGCTATTTCGAGCAACAGGAGACCAGCGCCGCCACTGCAACGAGGCAAAGGGGTACAACTTTCCGTTGATACGCAAGAAAGCGATACTGCAAAAACGCAATACAGCAAAACAGCGTCTTTGCAGGAAAGTGGTACCGCGGAAAAGCGAGAGAGCGAATACGCAGAAACGCAATACAGCGATACTGCTAATCAGCTACAAAGCGGAGCTGCAGAAACGCAAGAGCGCGATGTTGCTCGTCTACGAGACAGCGATACCATGAACGCGCAAAATAGCAATACTGCGGAAGTGCGACAAAGTGTATCCGCAGAGACGCAAGAAAGCACTAGAGCGAAACAGCGAAACAGCGATGATGCAATATTGCAGTCGCGCGATAGTGCGGAAAAGCGGGAAAGCTCTACCGCAAAAGAGCAACCAAAGCGCATCAATCGGGGAATTAGCCTGCCAGAAGAGTTATTTGACGAATATAAGTTGTATGGAGTGCTTCTCAAAAGACCAATGCACTACTTGATGGAAGATGCACTCAGAGCCTATCTCCCTCAAATCAAAGCGCAGGTAGCTGAACGGAAAATGTAAGGATAAGTGATGAAGAAGAAAGACAACTTAAGCGAACAGGACCATGCCAACATTGCCAAGTATCATCAGAAGACGCGTCTTCCATGAAGCGATCACGATGGACTATTTGACGCCGCAGCAGGTTGCAGAGCTCTACCACGTCACGGAATCCAGCGTGTATCATTGGATCAAAGAGGGCTGGCTAGAGGCCGATAAGGTCTACGGCAAGAGCGCAAAGGTTGGGCGCTATCGTATTTCACCTCTCGTCCTCTCCGAGATGGACAAGCAGCGCGAGCAGATCATCGAGGAGAGCAAGCGCTACTGGATGCGGCTCTATGTGAAACTTGGCATGAAAGGACGAAAATAACAACCAGGGGCCAATCTGTGCTACGGTCGTCCTCGGGGGTGAGGGATGGTGTTACTCTGAGCATGGGTGAGGGAGAAGAGTGGTTTAGTACCGTTTTCCACCAAAGAAAGCAGAACAGGTCAATGAGAGAACCCCTCGCGCGTCTTGCAACCAACGGCGTATGCTAAGGGGCAGATGACGAGGCAGCAGCATCGACGGCAACGGCGTGTGCTTCAGGGAACCAAAGGGATCCTGCGGGCCGTCTTTCGCGCGCCCATGCATCTCTGTACCAGGAGCTGCAAGCCGGGCATGTTCCCGATACACCTACCCGGATTGCGGCCTGTGTGAAGGCATTTGAGGATGGCTACCGGCACGGGTGAATCGCCCTCTGACACTCTTTACGAGAAGTACCTTTGAATAAAGGAGCGAAAAAACCATGGGCATGGCACAACTTTCACTTATTGGGAATCTGGGGCGTGACCCAGAGATGAGCTATACCCCGGATGGGACGGCGATCGTGAAGTTCTCGGTCGCGGTGACAAGGAAAACGAAGGACAAAGAGTCGACCACCTGGTTCAATTGTGTCGCATTCCGCAAGCAGGCAGAGACGATCAACACCTATGTAAGAAAGGGCCAGCAGGTCTATATCCAGGGGGAGTTTGTTCCCCGAGAGTACACCGATAGAAATGGTGCGCCTCGTATGGCCCTGGATGTGCAAGTGGAGAAGTTCCAGTTTATCGGCAATAAGCCTGCAGCCCCCGCTGGTGTGGCTGCAGGTTCTGGTGATGCGGATGTGCTGGGGGATTTAGAGGAGCATCCCTTCTGAGAGAGCAACGCACCTCTCATATACGCTCACAGAGGAGAGCACAGCAGCGGCTCTCTTCTTGCTTGTGCTGGTAGTTTGTATGACCCATCGAACACCTGCCCTGCTCAAAAAGCCTGAGTGTTCGATGGTTCACGCCTGGTTGGCTGACAAATTTAAGGCTGCTTAAAAAACGCTGAGCTTACACAGCAGTTGAGAGGTCAACATCGTTCCTCTCTCCGACGACGGCTCGACGAGAGGCGAGAGCTGGGAAGAGGTCTGGTGCGGGATCAAGCCAAAACGGCGCAAAGGCTGGCCAGCCGCGTTGATCCTGTTGCCGTCGCCATCGCCACCCGATTTTCAGGTAACTCAGACCGCGATCCCAATGGGTATCCACGAAGCGACGTTTCCCTGCTTGAACGACGCCGGCTCCAATACTCGTCAAGTGAAGAGTGGTCATGGCCAGGATCAGGATCAGACGCTCCAGCGCTTCGGGCGTAGCGAGTTCGCTGGTGTGGATTTGGTATCCGCCAGATTTTTCATCGAGAAAGCTTTCCTCAATGTCAAAGCGCAAACCGTACTCGCCCAACGTCTGTACGTTGGTGATCTCGTCGCTCACCACGAACCAGGGATCATCCGGCTGATCAAGCAGACAGGCCAGAGCCAGAGAGACTGGCCCAACGGCGGCTCCGAGAATCGACACGTTCTGGAAGAACCGTTTCTCTCCAGCGGGAGGACAGAGGTCTTTGACGGCAGAGATTGACGAGGACTCCAGGTGAACGAGGGTGTTGCTTGTCAGTCGCAAGCGAAAGTGCCACCGCTGCTTGCGCAGGTAGTGGAGCAGTTGCTCATGGACGAAGCCGCGATCGGCCAGCAGAGTGATCACCAAACCAGGAGCCACGATGGAGCGCACCTGCTCAAGCACGGGCTGATAGTCCTCAAAAGCGACCTTGGTACTTCTGTGGCGCATGGCTCGCCACGCCAGAGGAATCGCCCGACCACGATAGACCAGGGAGGCACGGATGAGACCACATCATTAATGACTTCACGCCGTTGGGGTGTCCAAACTGGCAAAGGGGCTTGTCAACCGTCAGGCCATTTCTTACACTCTTCTTGAGAAGCGCGAGTTCTGTGAGGACCGCGCCAGCTTTCAAGGATTGGTGTAGGAGAATGCCATATGCTCATTGTGAACAATGACCAGCTCTGCCGAGCCTCGATCGTGAGCCTGGAGGAACGGTGTCACTACTGCTCAAAAACGCTCGCCGCGTATCCGCTCATCATGAGCGACGATGCAAAGCAGACTGTGTACCATGTCACCTGCGCGCTCGAACTCGCCACAGACCTTATGGTGGATCTGTATACCTTCTTCAGCCCGCCTGCCCCATATCCCCAGTTGTTTGTTCTCACGGCACCCGAAGCGGTATCTAGCAGCATGCCGCACAGCGAGCGGGTGCAAACGGAAGGAGTGGCACATGCAGTCAACGAATATCGGTCAAATCAAAAAGGCCCTTTGGAATCAAGCCTTCCTGGGGAATACCCTCGTTCTTTGCCCCATGGGGCCAGTGGTAGCCATCAGGCGACGAAAGGGGCAACTTCTGGCGATGATCCGAGGCTGGGGGCACTGGTATCCGGTGGAGAGCGTCAGGATTGAGTATGCTGGCCGTCAGCCCCTCTCGTAGACAACCGGCGACCTCGGCTAGGTCCAGTTTAGTTGTGAGCAGCAGTCCCATATGTAGGACTGGTTGAAAGCCGAAAGGCGGAAGCAAACACGATGAAAGAGCGCCTGCAACATCACCTTTCCGACGTGGGAGAAAGTTTCGATTACCTTCGGAGCGATGTCCGAAACCTTAGCCGCTATATGGCTGAACTTGAAGCGTTGATTGAACGCTACCGCACGTTTGCCGCGAATGCGACCCTCTCTACGCCGACAGATCGGGCAGAGATTCGCAGGCTCCTGAAGCAAACGCACAAAGTCATAGGACCGCCATCAGACCAGCAACGAGAGTCGCATGACACTGATGATCAGGAGACGGAAAGGAGCGTTCCTGGCAATGATACGCAGGTGGGGGCACTGGCATCCCATTGAGAGCGTGAGGATTGAAAAGAAGTTTGCAGGACGCCGTTCCCTATGATGATCGAAACCATTTTCCTCTGCTACGAGAGGATTTGCTGCGTCGTCTGAAAATGCAACTTTGCAACGCTTTCCAAGATATCCTCGCCCCATTTTGCGACGAGAGATCTGCCAATGAGAACAGTTGAAGCAGAAGCACCTTTTGGCAGTTCCGCCTGTACAGATCTGGAAAGTCTTTCCAAATCGTGAAGAAAAGCCGCCCGTGCAAGGATCGAGGCTGCTGCTACAGCCACATCATCCTCGGCATGCGTTCGCTGCTCCAGCGTCATCCGACATCCCAGTGCTTGTAATGCTTGTACCACAGGTTTCGCACTGTTTGATAGAGCTGGTTGTACTCAGCGGGCTGGTAGGCAAGGATATGAAAGTGCTGAGGGGAACAGAGGCGTTTGATCTCCTCAGCCAGAGGAAGAAGCGCCGTATCCGAGATGGTTTTGCTATCACGAACCCCTAATGCGCGGAGTTGCGGGGTTGTTTGCTCATCGACAAAGACGCCTGCGACAACCAACGGACCAAAGTAGTCTCCTTTTCCCGCTTCATCAGTTCCAATGTGAAACGGCAACGCTGTCGCCTCTTTCGGTATTTTTTGCAGATTCCACCACGTTTGCAGTTGTGTTTTGAGAGGACTCGCCGTTCCCTGAACAAGCACATTTCCAGTAGTAAAACAGACAACAGGCGTCTGGTTTTGCCCATCTGTCACCAACAATTGGAGAGCATTTTTGATGGGTTTCTCCTGAATGATCGACCAGTGTTGTTGCTGAATGTATGCTCGAAAGAGTTCCACAGTAGCTTGGAACGATCTCATGGGCAGCTCCTCTTTTTCGTTTATCCAGTCGCGCCAAATGCAGGCAGAACGAGTTGCTCCGCCAGGGCAACCACCTTGCCCGGCTTTTTCCGGGCGACTGGCTCTGGCCGCCGCAGCGCGAGCAACCACTCAGTATCAGAAAGCTGCCAGAGGTCCAGTTGTGGGCTGCGAAAATGCGTTTCCAGACGGCGGGCGTTCTTCACCTCAGTGATCTGCTGCTGATCGGGCGAAAAGCGCACCGAATAGAGTGAGAGGGTTGTGGCCTGGTGCTCCACTTTCAGCGTGTCCTCATACACCCACACAGAGACCTCTTCTCCGGCGGCCAGCCCATTTTCCCCGAAGAATTTCCAGTGCTTGAACCTGACATAGCCATGGCGATCAATCTGGCGCGTAAACTGCATGGCGTACAAGGCCCGCGAAAGCACCTCTTCGGGAATGGTGCGGCCTAACATCCCACGCAAGACCGCCTCCGGGCTATGTCGTCCGTCCTGGCGCTCGCGGTGGGCGTAATGGTGCTCCACGTTGTAGTTGTGCCACCAGGTTTGATGGGCCTGCTGAATCTCCGGCCAAGTCCGCACGTTGGAGAAGGCGTGGTCAGCGAGCCTCCGCTGGATCGAGAACAAGGTTTCTGCGTAGTTCATCCAGGGTTCTCCCGGCTCAATGCGCTCTTTACGGATACCCAGCATGTCATAGAGTTGTAAGGCGACTGTTGAATAGAACTGCCCACCACCGTCGGTCACAAGGGCTTCAGGTACCCCGTAGCGCCGAATCGCATCAGCCAAGACCGCAAGGTAGTCCCATTGGTTCTGAGAAACGCTGATGGCAGATGAGAGGACGCTACGCGAGAAATTTTCAAAAATCGTAATGACGTACACGGGACGGGGATCAGGCAGTAAGTGCTCTTCGATGTAGCGAATATGGTAGCTAGGCAAGAGAGATTGCTCCCTCCTGCCCGCCTCCAGAACCGGACATGAGAGCTTTCCCCTCATCCGGCTCCTCAGTCTGATGGCTCTTGTCATGAGTACCCTGTTCATGCTCCTTTGCATGACGCTGATCGTGGCAATGTCGATGCAGGGCGAAAAGGTTACTGGGTTCATTTGTCCCCCCTTCGCTTCGAGGGGTGATGTGGTCGATCTCGATTAAATCGCCCTCTTGAAAATGCAGTTCACACCACCGGCATTTTCCTTGCTGTTTGTGCAGTAAGGCTCCCAGCGTGCTCATTGTGAGTGGATGAGATTGTTGTAATCTCTTAGCCCAATAGAGCAGATTTCCATCAAAGGGGCTGGCGTTTCCTTTCACCTTGACGTGGCGTTGGATCGCGATTGCCGCATGGTTAGTGAGAGTGTAGCCCTCCGATGTGGCAAAGCGCCAGCGATCTTGCCCAACGGTGCGCCAGTACCGCAACCGTATCCAGCTTGCTGACTTTCGCGGATGTCGGCGTTTGGCCCATCGAAGGAGAAGGGGATAGAGATGGTAGTCACAGTCGTTGAGGATTTTCTTTGCCACGACACTTCGGTAGTATCGTGACCATCCGCGTATCTTTGGGTTGAGTTGCCCAATGAGTGCTTCTTGTGAAAGTCCCTGCCCGGCATGGACCACCACCCGTAATGCTTCCCGATGGCGTTTGATGGCCTCTTTACTGGGTTGGATGATGGTTTTGAAACCCAGAAGCTTCCCGTTGTGTTTTCCTGAGCGGTACTTGCCGACCGGGTGTTGCCGTATCTCGAAGCCCAGAAAGTCGAAACCCGGTGGTTCCTCATTCAGGGAAGTCAAGGTATGGACAAGACGCGTTTTACTTGGCTTTAATTCTAAGCCGATGGCAGCGAGCCAGTGTTCCAGGACTGTTCTGGCTTGTTCAATGCCTTCCAGCGTGGGGAACAAGACGACCAGATCATCGGCGTAGCGAACCAGTTTCGGCTTTGGTTTGTCCTTTCCTTTCCAAGGGTATTCTGCCTGGATGGCTTGTTCCATTCCGTGCAGAGCAACGTTGGCGAGTAAGGGACTGAGCGGTCCTCCCTGGGGGGTTCCCGCTTCCGTGGGAGTAAATACCCCTTCTTCCAATACTCCCGCCTTGAGCCATGCTTTGATCACACGTCTCATGGCCGGGAAAGTATGGAGCTTTTCTAAGAGGACAGTATGATTGATGTTGTTGAAACAATTCGCGATGTCGGCATCCAACACGTATTTGGGTTGTTTGCTAATGATATTGAAAATTGCTGCAATGGCATCATGAACTGACCGACCTGGGCGAAAGCCATAACTATTCGCTTCAAACCGCGCTTCCCATTCGGGTTCCAGGGCCAGTTTGACCAGGCATTGATGAGCGCGATCCAGCATCGTAAGGATGCCGAGTGGCCTTTTCTCCGCCTTTCCTGGCTTGGGTATCCAGACCCTTCTGGTTGGTTGTGGTTTGATGGTCTTGTGATGGCGCAGGCGTTGCACCATAATGAGCCGCTGTGCCGGTTCGACGGATTTTATCCCATCGATACCAGCGGTGCGTTTTCCCTGGTTGTCCTGCGTCACCTTTCGTACCGCAAGGGTACGGGCAGCTTGGGATTTCATCAGAAGTCGTTGCAGATTGTGAACGGCTTTCTCATTGCCACGATCAGAGGCTCGATAGATCTGTTTTTGCAGTCGGTACACCTTCCGTGCCAGCTTGCGCCAGGGGATATGTGCCCAGTCTTCGATTGGCTGTAATGCCATCGCTTCCGTTTCTTTCCTGTGACTCATAGCTCTCTCTTCCATCCGACCGTGCCGATGTCAGCCTATCCTCCGGCTTTCCCAGAGGCGTTTGCTTCTTCGGCAATCCCTCCCTCAGATGGCTTGCGGTTGGTTGCCTGCTCTCTGGATCGACCACCAGAGAGAGCCAGGTGAGGGTTACTCCGTTCCGATCAGGTGTTTTGCGTTCCGGTAGGTCCACCTCTATCCGCCGGGTCAAGGGAGTGAAGCCGAGTACCGCGTCGATGCTCTCGACCCCTGTGCGACCATGACCGTTTTGGTCAGAGCCTTTTACCTCGTGTAAGCTCTTCTATCTGTAACGACGGTTCAGATGAGGGTTCGCTTGCGCTAACCATGGGAACCTGCGTAGCGGAGATCACCCGGTCGAGGTCCAAGCTCTTCCGCATTTCTCCCTGCTTCACGGATTGACGACCAATCTCTACCGTGAGGGAGCCGCGTTTCCTCTTTCACCGAGAGGATGGGGAATTGCGCCCCACGTCACCTGATCAGTTGTCAAGGATTGTTTTCACCTCCTTGCTCACCATCCCCGAGCGGGTCTCGCTCGTTTCGGTGAAACGGATCGCACCGGCACTCCAGTACTCGTGCCGACGCGAGGCTTTGAAGGGCATTTCCAGCTTGGCACGAGGCTGGCGCTTCGGCTTCTCAAGTCCGTAGAGCTGCCGGTTCGCGGCCATGATCCGGCCACAGGTCGCCGGGCTGACCTCGATGCCCGTACGCAAGAGTGCCGTATGGACGCGCCATTCACCAAGCAGGGGATTCTCTTGGAGTTTGCGGATCTCATTGCGAACCGAGAGCGTCGCCTTGCGTACCCCCTTGTTGGTCTTTGGCTTCGCATCCAAGCCTCGGGCCCCCTCCTCGGCCCAACGCTGGAGCGTGTCATAGACGGTGTGCCGACTCGTTTGCATATACTCCGCAATAGATGTGATTGACCACCCCTCGCTGTGGAGCCGGATCACAGCGAGCTTGCGTTCCGCTGGATCGGGAATCAAGTGCCAGGGCTGGTAGCGCCGGACCTGGAGAGAGGGAGGTGGGCCAGAGGTCGCGATGCGCTTCACGTGCTTATGATGGGGCTTTCTGCCATACTGAATATAGCAGACCTCGGCAATTTCACGCCAACTCATCGTGGGCATTTCGTGGTACAGGTCCACTATGAGCTGGCGGATCTCATCCGGCAGGGTTTTGCTGGTTTCTCGCGCTCCCCCTTGCTCTCCAGAGGGGAACAGGCTTTGCATTCCAGAGCGTTCAAACTCATCCGCTTTGCGGGCCAGGGTGCGCTGGGGGACATCGACTTCTTTGGCTCGCTCCCCTGCGGTTTCATGAAATAAGATCAGGGGGCGAATCGCCTCATACAGTTCTTGCTCTGGCCAGAGTGTCCATTGCTTGATACTCGCCCACTCATCCGTTCGCTCACGGCGGGATCGGTAGGGTAGGGAGCGGTTGTCCCTCTCAGGATCACCCGTCACCCTCCCTCAGAACCGGACATGCACGCTTTCCGAGCATCCGGCTCGCCCTTTACTTGTCTTTTGCGGTATTCTCGATCAGGAAGTTT
>WNFX01016002.1_pt1 | contig 10941 bp, 8 predicted proteins | sample 5400111 | NCBI WGS metagenome assembly WNFX01 (sample SAMN13153363, study PRJNA577476) | soil metagenome | isolation source: 40 cm soil or saprolite under grassland replicate 1 | place: USA:California | collected 2016-06-15
ATCGTCACTACCGATCGAGGACGTACTCACATCCCTGCTGAACGCCTTGATCCAACTCCCTACGGAGACCGTGCTGGTGGTGGACGACTATCACCTCATCGAGGCTCAACCCATCCACGATGCGCTCACGTATCTCGTAGAGCACCTGCCACCGAATGTGCACTTGGTCATCGCCAGTCGAAGCGACCCACTCCTACCCCTGGCACGTCTGCGTGCGCGCAGCGCTTTGACCGAGTTGCGTGCCGCTAACTTACGCTTCACTGCTGAGGAAACCACCGCCTTTCTCACGGAGGTCATGGGGCTTTCGCTTTCAGCAGAGCAGGTAGCCGCCCTGGAGGCGCGCACGGAGGGGTGGATTGCCGGGCTGCACCTGGCCGCCCTCTCCCTGCAAGGGCGAGACGATGTGGCGAGCTTCATCGCCTCCTTTACGGGCAGCCATCGCTACGTGGTGGATTACCTGGTCGAAGAAGTCCTCTCGCGGCAACCAGAAGAAGTCCAGGACTTTTTATTACAGACTTGCCTGCTGGATCGGCTCAGTGGGCCGCTCTGCGATGCTGTGCGTGGACGAGAGGATAGTCAGCGGCTGCTAGAGCATGTAGAGCGGAGCAACCTGTTCCTCGTCGCACTCGACGAGGAACGGCAGTGGTATCGCTACCATCATTTGTTTGCTGAGGTGTTGCGCAGTCGTTTGCAGCAACAACAGCCGTTAGTGGTTCCTGAGCTCCACCGCCGGGCTAGTGGCTGGTACGAGCAACACAAGTTGTTCGACGAGGCGGTAACCCATGCGCTGGCCATTCCCGATGTCGAGAACGCTGCTCGCTTGATCGAACAGTACGCCCAGTTCACCAACTTTCCCAGTCAGTTCCAGGCGTTGCTCGGCTGGCTGAACAGGCTGCCCGATGCGCTCGTCCGTACCCAGCCTTCCCTCTGCCTCATGCATGCCATCACGCTGATGTTAACGCATCAGCTCGAGAAGTCTTCGGCTCGCTTGCAGGATGCCGAACGGTGTCTTCAGGAGACTATCCCTGCCGAACAGCGACGTACCATCCTGGGCCAGGTGGCCGCGTTCCGCAGCCAACTGGCTCGTCTGGTGGGCGATTACGAACGGTGTGTCCCTCTTGCGCACCAGGCACTCGAGCTGTTGCCAGAGACGAAGGAGATGTCCCTCACGCTCATGTTACATGCGAGTGCTCTTGGGACTGCGGCCAATGCCTATCTTGTAGATGGGGATATGACACCTGTGGCAGAGCGTTTCGTCGAGACAACGGTCGCATCCGTGCGCGCCCTGGGCAACCTCCCGACAACCATGAGAAGCATCTCCAATCTGGCCCGGCTACAGCTGTTGCAGGGAAGGCTACGCCAGGCTGCCGTCACCATTGAGCAGGCAGCGCAGTTGGCATCGGAGCACGGGGGCCTGCAAGCCCTGATCAATGGCGCAGACTACTACTTCGTTCTGGGTGATGTGTGGCGTGAGTGGAACCGGCTAGACAGGTCCGAGCAGCATTTGGTGCAGGGTATGGGCCTGGTCAAGGAAACGGCGACTGCAGACGCCGAGATGATCACGCGGGGCTACCTGGCCCTGGCTCGCCTCCAGCAAGCTCGTGGGGAGAGCAACCAGGCACTTGCAACGCTCGATGCGTTCACTCAGGTGGCTGACCAGCGCGGCTTTGCCCCCACCCTCTTAGCTCACGGGGCAGCGGTGCGGGCGCAAGTGGAGCTAGGGCAGGGCAACCTGGGGGCTGCCATCCACTGGGCAGAGACACATGGTTTGTCTGAGGTTTCCGAATTGAGCTACCCTCGCGAGCAGGAGTACCTGACGCTGGTACGGGTACGCATTGCGCAGGCGAGAGAACACCCAACAGGCCCTTTCCTCTCGCAGGCATTGGCCTTGCTGGAGCGGCTCCTCGAAGATGCCGAGCCAAAAGCGCGTATGAGCAGTGTCATTGAAATCCTCATCCTCCGTGCGCTGGCATTGCATACCTTGGGCGATAGCACAGGCGCCTTAACTGTACTTGGTCGAGCCTTAGCTCTGGCCGAACCACAGGGTTATATCCGTCTTTTCCTTGAAGAAGGAGCTCCTATGACGGTCTTGCTGCGCCAGGCATATACGCAGAAAATCATGCCTGAGTACACGGCGGCTCTGCTGGAGGCATCGGGCGAACACGGAACTATGATTCCCCTGCTACATACTACGCAGCAAAGTCCGCTGATAGAGCCACTCACCAGGCGTGAGCGTGCCGTGCTGGGGCTACTTGTAGACGGAGCATCTAATCGCGAGATCGCCGAGCGCCTGGTTTTGAGCGTGAACACGGTAAAGAAACACGTCTTCAATATCTGTAGCAAGCTCAACGTGCAGAGCCGTGCGCAGGTCGTAGCCCGTGCCAGGACACTCAACCTCCTGTAGGTGAGATTGAGAAACTGAAAGTCCCACCTTGCTCGTCCTCCTCGCTTTGTTGTTGGGTAATTGTTTGGGCAATAATTGTACCCCTCAATAAAATAACCCTGCAATTACTTCTTTGGTGTACTGTCTTCGCTTCCTCTTTCAGCTACACTGCTCCTAGACACCATCACATGCAAGAAGTGGTTCCGGGAAGGAGGAGCGATGATGATTTACAAAATTCGCGTCAAAGGGCATCTCAATCAGCATTGGTCGGCGTGGTTTGATGGGATGACGATAACCAATGAGGCAAACGGTGACTCCATCATCTCTGGCCCACTGGTAGATCAGGCCGCGCTGCACAGTTTGCTCATAAAAGTATACAACTTGAACTTAACGTTGATCTCGGTCTTGCACGTCGAGACTGACCAGGGTCCTGAAATAGAGAAAGAAGAAGGTTTGAAGCAAAGCATAGAAGAGTAAGACGCATATCCTGGGTTATTGTTCCGTATAACGCGAATCTCTCACTCACGTACAACCTGAATACAACTGAAAGGAGGAGCCGTGATGAGCAAAGGTACGTACCAGCCGGAAATACTATTTGACGTTACCATCGTCCAGCACACAATCATCGGAACAAACCTGTCAGGTGTGGCCGCCTCTGCTGATGATCTCTATCTGATTGAACAGTTACGCAGTGGCAATGAAGCTGCTTTTGTGGCGTTGATCGACCGTTATGCTACCACCATGCTGCGTCTTGCCATGGTCTATGTGAGAGCATGGGCAGTGGCTGAGGAGGTGGTCCAGGAGACATGGATGGCGATCCTTGAGGGTCTCAACCGCTTCGAGGGGCGATCCTCCCTGAAGACCTGGATGTTTCGCATTCTCACCAATTGTGCTATAACACGTGCCCAGCGCGAAGGTCGCAGTATTCCCTTCTCTTCGCTATCAGACATTGACGCCGATCAATCTGAACCTGCGGTCGATTCTGAGCGCTTCTTGCCAGCCGATCACCAGTGGCCCGGTCATTGGGTATCGTTCCCCTCCAATTGGGAGCAAATGCCTGAGGATCGCCTGCTTTCACAGGAAACGCATGCGTGCATTCATCGAGCAATCGCAGCGTTGCCGCCCAATCAGCGTGAGATCATCACCTTGCGTGACATCGAGGGATGGAGTGCCGAGGAAACCTGTGCCTTCCTCAACATTTCCGAGGGCAATCAGCGAGTGCTTCTCCACCGTGCACGCTCAAAGGTGCGGGGCGTGCTTGAGAAGTACTTCGAGGAAGAGTAGACCGACTGCTCAAGAACCGAGGGGCTATCGCAAGCAGGAGGCTTTCTGGCTCGGAAGAATGTAACGTTTCAGCCGCATTGGGGACAATGCTGCAGCAGGATATTCAAAGGATGGCTGCTGGAATGACTGTTGAGGAACAGAGTGAGAGGTGCATTTCCTGCACCTCAGAAGAGAGGAAAAGGAACCTGAGAGATGACGCAATTAGCCACAAAAGCACCAGAAGTAACTCCCGTGGTGCATCACAAGACCCCAGCGGGTCCACACAGTCATTTCCTGCTTGGCAGTGCATTTGACCTGCAGCGCGACCCCCTTCCATTTTTATCGACACTGTTCCAGCAGTATGGGGATATTGTGCGCACGCGCCTGCTTTCGCAGCCCAGCTACATGGTGTATCATCCGGATTACATCAAGCGTGTCCTTCAGGACAACAATCAAAACTACGACAAAAACAGCTACACCTTACAGGTGCTGAAACCCTTTCTCGGCAACGGGCTTGCCACCAACGATGGGGCATCCTGGCTGCAGCAGCGACGCCTCATCCAGCCGGTCTTCCACCGCAAGCGCATTACGACCTTTGGCACGCTCATGACTGATGCCACGGTCACCATGCTCGAACGGTGGCAGGGCCTCACCGAACATGAGATGCCGCTCGATATCCCAGCCGAGATGATGCGCCTAACCCTACGCATCGTTGGTCAGGCACTCTTTAGTATTGATCTCAGCGATGATACAAGTTTGGTTGGCAAGGCGTTTATGACGGTTACAAAGCTCATCTCGGACTACCTGTTTCTTCCCTTTCCGCCCCTCTTCGTTCCCACGCCGCGAAACCGCCGCCTTCGAGCCGCGATTCGTACCCTGGACCACCTGGTGTACGAGATCATCTCGCAGCGTCGAAAGCCAGGGACAGAGAGGGAGGACCTGCTCTCGATGCTGCTCTTAGCGCGTGACGAGGAGACCGGGCAGGGGATGAATGATCAGCAAGTACGCGATGAAGTCGTCACCTTCTTGTTTGCGGGGCATGAAACCACCGCGAATACCCTCACCTGGACCTGGTATGTGCTGTCCCAGCACCTTCACGTCGAGCAGCGCCTCCATGCTGAGTTGGACACGGTCCTGAACGGGCATCTACCCACGGTTGAGCATCTCCCTGCCCTGTCCTACACCCGCATGGTGATCGAGGAGTCGATGCGACTCTATCCGTCAGTCACGTTCAACATTCGCCATGCTATTGCTAATGACGAGATCGGCGGCTATCATATCCCCGCGAATAGCCTGATCTGGATGAGCCCCTATGTGACGCACCGCCATCCCGCCTTTTGGGAGCAGCCGGAGGTGTTCGAGCCTGAGCGTTTCACCGCTGAAGGTGTGGCTTCCCGCCCACGCTTTGCCTACTTCCCGTTTGGAGGAGGACCCCACTTATGCATTGGCAATAGCTTTGCCATGATGGAGGCGCAGTTACTCCTGGCCACCGTTGCACAACGCTATCGTTTGCGCCTGCTTCCTGGTCACAAGGTCGAACCCAAGGTTGTACTCACGTTGCATCCGAAGGATGGGTTACCCATGACACTTCAGGAGCGGGGATAATACCATCACCGGTCACCTTCCTCATTGAGAGATATGCGACGCGCTGATTGTGCCAACCGAACAAAGCTCATCTGAGGAATGGGCATCAATACTCCTGAATGATGAGCATGGCGCAACAGTCGCAATGCTTCCTGCGGCGACAGAGATCAGCAGGATATTTCAAGTAGAGACATCTGAGATTAAGGAGATTAACACTATGGCATCATTAGCGATGACCCTTCCACTCCTCCCAGGCAAGACGGGGGACTGGAAGAGCTGGACCCAGGAAATGGCAGGGACTCGTTTGAGCGAGTTTCGGGCATCGCGCAAGCGGCTGGGGATAATCAGGGAAGCATCGTTCCTTCAACAAACTCCCCAGGGTGATATGGCGATGCTCTACATTGAGGCCGAAGATATTGGACGAGCATTTCAGGGATTAGCAACATCGCAGGATCCCTTTGATGTCTTGTTCAGACAGAAGACGCAGGCATTCTTCGGCTTTGACCTGGCTCAACCACCATCTGGGCCGCTCCCCGAAACAGTCTTTGACTGGAGAGCGGATTGACCAGGAGGGAAAGGAAAATCTATGGATTGGTATAACGAACCGCCGATGTGAACTGTACACGGCAGCACGATCACCGTGAAGTCAGGGCCAAAGACCGATTTCTGGCGCACGACCCACTATGGTTTCATCCGTGATAGCGGGCATTTTTATCATCGGGGAACATCCATACCCATGTACATGTTACATTCGACATGTTGCCGCTAGGATCCCGAAGAGAAGGTGAGTGGAGCCGTCGTAAAGATCACCGAAAAGGTCTTACAGACGATGACCACCGAGTGATACTTCCTCAGATTGCGGCCAATATCTGGTGGCACTGCTACATTGAGTGAACCTTCCGTCGCACTGAGCAAACCCAAATCCACTCCCTCGCTCTTCACCTGGTCGGCATCTGTTGAATTGCCAGTAGACGCTAGGTAGACATGCAAGTCGGGACCATTGGAAACATGCAAGTGATCAAAGTGGATAAGGTACTTTCCATCGACGGTCTTGCCAATTGTGACATTACCAGAGCCATGATCGTTGTTAAGCCCCTGACCTGACTTGGGATCATCGATAAACTTCCCCATCGCCAGGATGGCTGAGCCTCTCACCGCTGGCGTAATCGTCGTGCCGGATTTGCTGGCAGTTGATGGCGAATTCGTGAACGGATTCGCAGTGCTGCTCACCGTATGGAAGAACAGTGGTGAGAACAACCACCAGCTAACACTCCCGATGGCTATCAGGACAATTGTCTCCATTATGTTTTGGTTCTGAATCTATCCTTGGTAACGTCTTCCTTGCCTCAATCATTTCGTCTCGATGCCTGTCAATTCGTTACATGTTGGAGGCATTTTGAGGACCAATGCCTTCATTAAGCCAACGACCAGGTTGAAAGGGTACAAAATGAATGCTGCATCTCGTGTAACGAATACACGCAAGCTAAGACTAGGTCATATTGAAGTTGCCGCATGAGATAGCAGGTTTCACCGTTACCTTCGAGGGACTCACTATTCAGAATATATAAGTGTATCTGCTCTTTCGTCATCCGTATTGCACCGCCGCCATTTTTGTAACACAACCGCTGCTGCACTCATATGTACGTGCCTTGAGAAGGAGAAAACCATCATGACATTCATGAAACATCATCCACTCATCACTTTTTTTGTGCTCGCCTACGCACTCTCGTGGTGGCCATGGCTGCTGTATACTGTTCACCTTTTCCCCTTTCCCCTCCTCGCCACCGGTCCGGCGCTCGCCGCGTTGCTCATGACGGAGATCATCGGCGGCTGGGCCGGGACGAAGGCGTTGCTACTCCGACTGGTGCAGTGGCGTGCCAGGCCACGCTGGTACGCGGTGGTCTTGTTGTTACCCGTTGTCATCTGGGGAGCGGCTGTCATGCTCAATGTGCTGCTCGGCGCACCAGCACCCGCGGTGGCGCAGTTGGTGGGCTGGCCCAGCTTCGCGCTCGGATTTCTCCTCTACCTGGTCAATCCCTTACAGGGTCCCCTGGGGGAGGAGCCTGGTTGGCGCGGCTTTGCCCTGCCGCGCCTTCAATCGAAGTGGTCAGCGCTGGTCGCCAGCCTGATCCTCTCGGTGTTCTGGGCAGGGTGGCATGTGCCGCTCATTCTGAGTGGGCAAATTCCCTGGCCGCTTCTCCTGTCAATCATCCCGCTGGCCATCCTCTTTACCTGGGTATACAACGGGACGAATGGGAGTCTGTTCATGGTGCTGGTGTTCCACGCCTCGTTCGATGCACTAGGGGACTTCGTCTACCCCCTGTTCACGGGCCCGGACCTGATCCGAGATTACGTGTTGATCGCCGTCGTGGCCAGTCTCGTGGCGCTCCTCGTGGTGCTTGCGACAGGGCCTGCACGTCTTTCGCGTGCCTCCAAGCAGGTGACGACGCCTGTCTCCGAAGCGGTGGCGGTCGTCTGAAGAGGCGGCTCGTTCCGTTTGGGAAGAGGCAACCCATTGCCTTGGGAAGGGAGCACCGATCAGTGAACAGGAGTGGGCAAGCTGGAACGTCTTGCGCGTCGCAGGGACCACGTTGCCTGGCATCATTCGCGCAGGCAGTTTCCTGCAACATAGAGAATAGGTCTTCTGGTCCTCACCGTCCTCCTGTCCATCATCTTCGGCTGGCTCCGCTTGCTGACAGGTAGTAGCTGGTCGGCAAGCCTGGAACACCGAAGACACTTTTAGCATGATGCAGCAACTTGGAATGATCCCCTCAATGGAATAAGTGACAGAAGGAAAAAGGTATGGATCCAGCATTATTGGCCAAAAGTTTTACCTGGCAACGTATACAGAAGCCGCATATATGCACGGACATTTTAGAAAGAGTGTGTCAATGACGAGCAACGAGAAACAGGGGTTACAAATACGCAGAAGGCAGGAACGAGAATCGATCTACGTGTAACGAATCGGCGTCCAGCAAGACCATATCACTGAGGCATGGAAATACAGCAGTGTAAGGGGTGGAGGGTGCAGTGGGTCAGTTCCGACGCATCTTCCTCGAGCAAGGGATGAACTGTCGCTTGCGTGCCATGTCCTTCCTGGACGGTCATGCTGCTTGTGACCATCCGGTACGAGAATAGTTATGATGAAACTCTGAAAGAGAGGGTCTGTGATGAAAGCTATAGCAGTCTATCCGGGTAAACCCAATTCGATGCATTTGGAAGAGATACCGATGCCAAGAGTGACTGACATTCCTGGCGGGTGTGGTGTACTGGTGAAGGTGTTGCGCGTGGGCGTTGATGGGACAGACAAGGAAATCAATGCGGCGGAATACGGCAGCGCGCCCGAGGGTGAGAAGTTCCTCATCACCGGTCACGAAAACTTCGGCCAGGTGATGGAGGTTGGCCCTAGCGTACCCGATACGATCACTCCGGGAACCTATGTCGTAGCAACGGTACGCCGACCGGGACATAGCATTTATGATCAGATTGGCCTCCAGGACATGACCACCGATACCGTGTACTATGAGCGTGGCATTAACCTGCGCCATGGCTATCTCACAGAGTACTACGTTGAGGATGCCGCCTACATGGTCACGCTCCCCAGTACGCTACGCGAGGTGGGGGTGCTGCTCGAGCCGACGACGGTGGCAGAGAAAGGCTTGAACCAGGCCTATGAAATCCAAAGACGCTTGAAAGTGTGGCAACCACGCCGCGCGGCGGTGGTCGGCGCGGGCACGATTGGCTTACTCGCGACCCTGGGCATGCGCCTGCGGGGTGTGGAGGTGACCTGTTACTCGCGTCGGTTGCCACCGTACTTTAACAGCGATCTCATCACTGAGCTTGGGGCTCACTATGTCAGTTCACAACAGGCGACGCTGCCCGAAGCGAGCGAGATGCATGGACCCTTCGACATCATCTTTGAAGCCTCCGGTTTTAGTCCGCTGGCTTTTCAAGCGGCCGAGGCGCTTGGCAAAAACGGTGTCCTTGTGCTCTCGAGTGTGACGGGGGGAGAAAAGAAAGTCGAGGTGAACGCAGACAAAATCAACCAGGGCTTCGTGCTCGGCAACAAAGTGATGGTTGGCACGGTGAATGCCTCGCGTGCCGACTTTGTCAGCGGTGTGAACGACCTGGTCAAGGCCGAAGCCTTCTTCCCCGGCTGGCTGAACAAGTTGCTCACCACGCGTGTCCATGGCCTGGAAAACTATGCCGAGATGCTCCGCCACCTCACTGAGGACAAGGAAGCCATCAAGGTGTTTGTCGAGGTCGCGCAAGACATGTAGGGATGCTCCTTGCGCAGTCTACATGGTCTTCTTTGTGAGAAAGGATGACGAGAGAAATCATGAATAACTTACCAATTGCCGATTATGCTTTACTGTCAGACTGTCGTTCAGCCGCGCTAGTCAGCCGCGCGGGTTTCGTTGACTGGCTGTGCTTTCCCCGCTTCGATGGGCCATCAGTCTTTGCCCGCCTGCTGGACGAGCAAGCGGGACACTGGTCCATCTACGCGGTTGGGGCGACCGAAGTGAGCCGCCGCTACCTTGAAGGGACGATGGCACTTGAGACCACCTTCCGCACCCCAACAGGCAGCGCCGTGCTGGTTGAGGCGATGGCGATGGGACGCAATGAGCGCGGACACGAACTGGGCGTCGACTCACCTGGAGTCTTGCTTCGCTCGGTCTCGTGCCAGAGCGGCACGGTGGAGATCGAGCTTGAATATGCCCCCCGCTTCGAATACGGCCTCATCTTCCCCTTGCTGAGACCAATTGAGGGAGGTATTCTCGCTCGTGGTGGCGCAGATGTCCTGGTCCTCTCCTCACCGGTGATGATGACTCTCGAAGGGTCGATGGCACGCGCTCGCTTTCCCCTCCAGGCAGGTGAGCAGGCCAGCTTCGCCTTGCAGCATCGGGCGAGCTGGGAGAACACGCCGGAGGTGTATACGCAGGCGGCGATCACCGACTCCCTGCAAGACACCGTTGTGGGGTGGCGTACCTGGTCAGACCTGCATCAGCGATACGCGGGACCGTGGCGGGACCTGGTCCATCACAGTGGCCGCGTGCTGCAGGCACTCACGTTCCGTCCCACTGGAGCAATTGTCGCCGCACCTACCACCTCCTTGCCCGAGTCCATCGGGGGAGAGCGCAACTGGGATTACCGCTACACCTGGATTCGTGACGCTTGCCTGACACTGGAAGCACTCTGGGTCGCTGCTTGCCCGGATGAGGCGCACTGGTTCTTCTCCTGGATGGCTGGGGCAGTAGCGACCCAGATCCGGCGCGGTGCTGAGCTTCAGATTATGTTCGGAGTCGGTGGCGAGCACGATCTCTCGGAACGCTCGCTCAGTCACCTGGCGGGATGGCGTGCCAGCCGCCCGGTGCGCGTGGGCAATGGCGCCTGGGAGCAACGCCAACTTGACGTCTACGGGGAGCTCCTCGGGGCGGCGCACCGCCTGCGCGACCAGCTCAGTGGACTCGACGAGGTCACACGCCACTTCCTGGTCGAGGTTGCCGATGCCGCTGCAACACGGTGGCGGGAGCGCGACCAGGGCATCTGGGAGGTGCGTGGAGACCCAAGAGATTTCCTGTACTCAAAGCTCATGTGTTGGGTAGCACTTGACCGCGCTATCGACATTGCCGATATATTGAATGCGCATGACAGGATCGATACGTGGACAGCGGCGCGTGAGCAGATCCGCGACGCCATCCTCAAGTATG
>WNFX01008398.1_pt1 | contig 10940 bp, 13 predicted proteins | sample 5400111 | NCBI WGS metagenome assembly WNFX01 (sample SAMN13153363, study PRJNA577476) | soil metagenome | isolation source: 40 cm soil or saprolite under grassland replicate 1 | place: USA:California | collected 2016-06-15
TGGAGACGTTCACGTAGCACGTTCATACCTCTTCCTCTCTACGCAGCAAGCGCGCCGTATGCACATGGCAGATAGCGATGGCGGCCGCATCAGCGGCATCATCTGGTTGCGGGATCGCCGTCAGGTGAAGCAGGAGACGCACCATCTCTCCCACCTGCTCCTTCTTCGCTGCACCGTAGCCGGTCACTGCGAGTTTGACGGCATTCGGGGTATATTCAGCAATGGTGAGGCCGCTGTTGGCCAGCGCCAGCATCGTGACCCCTTGCGCCTGCCCCACAGCCATAGCCGTGCTGGCATTCTTGCCAAAGAACAGCGCTTCTAGCGCTGCCTCATGCGGGTGATAGCTGGTCACCAGTGCGCCGAGTTGCTGATAGATCTGCTGTAATCGCTGCGCCAGTGGGAGACCGGCAGGGGTTCTGATCACATCGCAGGTGATCATCTTGAGGACATCGCCTCGCGCCTCCACTACGGCGTAGCCCACAATCGCGACCCCCGGGTCGATGCCCAGGATGATGCGGCTCATTGCAGGCACTGCACCATGTCGCTGGTTCGATAGCATGGATATTTCTCCTTCTTTCGACAAACAAAAAGCCCCGCCAGAGTGATTCTGGCGAGGCTTCTTCTCACATTTGGGCGGCTGGATTGGTTCTCTATGACACCTCCATGGTCGCTCGCTTATCTTCGTTGTTGAGTTTTTATCTGATGAGAGGGGTAGGACAGCTAGCCTAGCATGCCTTCAAGCGACTGTCCAGCCTTGATGGTATGACCAATAGTGCGCTCGATGGCCACTGCACGCGCAAAGATCGGTTGGGCAACCTTCGCCTGTGCACTTGCGTGTAGTTCATGAGCCGGCTTGTAGAAGCACATCACGCAGCTCATGCGAGGGCCACCCTCGCGATCCACCTCATAGAGGTCTTCATCAGTCATGCCTTGCGCTTTGTAGCAGTAGTGCGGTTCAAGCCATAGGCACGGAAGGCGCGGAAGGCCTCGATCCGCCGGTAGTCCAGGATGGGCCGCCATTCCAGCATCCATTCCAGGCTGGGACGATGACGCAGCACCGGCAGCCTGGCTCGTCCAGGCGATTTCCGCCAGCGCTCACCCAGGACCACCACCGGTGCAGGACCCAGGAGATGCCAGTTGCGCCTGGCCCAGGCGTTGAAGACATCGCGTTTGCAGTAGGAGGTGCAGAAGCGCACAGCAGCGCTGGGCCACATCTTGCGCCATTCCACCAGGTCCAGGATCGACCTCACCAGCATGATGAGCGTTGCCTCACGGCACCCGCACACGCGACAGTGTGGCTCGGGGTCTGAAGACAGGGAGCGGTGGGCGCAGCCGTTGCACTCACGCGCGTAATAGTGTGCCTGCGACTGGTAGAGCGGCACACCCATAAAGCCACATACGGCCTGGCAATACTCGGGTGTGCCCGGCCAGTCTTCCAGGATAACCTGGTGGTGGGCCAGCACGTGCTGGGAGCCATACGTTTCGAGTGTAGCCAGCAGTGCCGCGACACTGTCCTTGCCTCCAGAAATGGACACGACGACCGTTGGGTCATCTGGCAGGGTGAGCTGGCGCTCTTGTAACTTGTACTCAGGAAACAGGAACTGGGACATCTCTTTCTCCTTCAAGAAACAGTGCCGGGGAAGTCTCCGCGTTTCCCGGCGCTGTGCCTCGACTCACTTGTCGTAGGGTAGGGGGCCAAACAAGCGCTACCAGGACAGCCGGATCGTCCACGCGTGTCCAGGATGAGCACAGGCAGGGAGGTATGCCGACACCTAGCAGCTTTGCTGCGACGACGTACCAATCGACCTTTTCCAGGCTCGTGCGGAGCAGCTCACGGACGAAATGAGGCGCATCCAGATGATGCAAGACCAGGCGGGTATAGGCGGGAAAGAAGGAGCGGAGGGCCTGCGCCCCATAGCAGACGCTGCCCTGCCATGTGTCGCTCAATTGCTCAAGCCGCATGAAGAGGGGCTCGTCGCGCGTGATGGCCTCCCACAGGCTCCTGGTCTCCTGTAGCAGTTCAACATCCGCTTCTGCCTCGTGCGCCTCGGGAATATCGTCGGCCCGGAAGTACAGGCCACAGCTACCTTCCAGCGCCCAGGACACAACGAGGAGGTCAACCACATTGAAGCGCGGCCTCAGCAGCTGCGCACATAGAGGGCCGAAGTCACCGTCCTGGCCGAGAGGCCGCCAATCTTCTTCCAGAAGTGATTGTAGAAGCGTTGGGGCATCCGGGGTACGCCCGTGGCCTTTAAGCCTCTGCTTGAGGGCGGCGCAGAGGTCAGGCTTCTGAGAAAGCCACGATAGTACGAGGAAGGTTTCGGTGTTTGCAGGGTAGGTATACATAGAACTATTTGCTCCTTTCGCGTTGGATGGGTGTTGACAAAAAGCTACAGGAAACGAACCTGTAGCTCTGACACTGAGTAATCTGGAACGGGCTGCGGAACCTGGCGCAGCGTGGAAGCTCCTTTTTCTTGAGTGGGAGGCAGAGGGGCGGCCTATGAACAAGGCCTTCACGGAAGAGCTGAAGGTGTCTGGTCAATGCAAGCGCTATCTACCGCGTACCCTCACCACCGCATCCGTTCCTTTAAGCTGGTAAATCGCGGATTGCCTACAATGATGTGATCCAGCAAGTCGATATCGATTACCTTCCCGGCCTTCACTAATTGCCTGGTCACCTCGATATCTTCCGGGCTGGGCGATGGATCGGAACTGGGGTGGTTGTGCGCGACAAGGATGCCGTGGCAATTGCGCACCACGGCCTGACGAAACACCTCTGAGACTCGCAAAACCGAGTTATTCACGGTTCCCCGGTAGAGCGGGATGTTCGCCACGACACGGTTTTTCGTATCGAGCACCAGGGCGCGGAACTCCTCGTGGTCCAAATGAGCCATAAAAGGCTGTAGGAGCGCAGCGGCGTCATTCGGCGTCACTATCTGCCTGTGTTCATCTGGATCTGAGAGCGATAGGCGCAGCGCCAGCTCGCATACCACATTGAAGAGCCGGGCCTTGGCTTTGCTAAGGCCCTCGCTGACGAGCTGGTTCTCGTCGATACTTTTCAAGCCTCCCACTCCATATGTCTCCAGGAGTTTAGAGGCCGTTGCAAGCGGGTCGCCTTGCCCAGACACACTGGACAAGACGAGCGCAATGAGTTCGGCGGTTGAGAGCGTCTTCACCCCGTATATCTGGAGTTGCTCTCGTAGTGGTATCACCTGAAGCCCAGATTCATTGACAAACCTGGACGGCAGTGTTCTCGCCGCCCTGATCCAGTCCAGCCTTCCCGGCGTTCCTGCCGAATTCCGGGAAGCTATCGGATCAGGTCATGTCCGCGAGAGCATTCGGGCTGGAACGCGCTCCCGCGAGGACCAACGATAGCCGTACCACATTACGTGTCCCTTGCAGGACCGGCCTGGCCTGCCAGTCTTTGTCGGGGTGTCCCTCTGACAGGCTTCTCCCGTCCGACATGTAGCCGGACGGGGCGATGCTGGCGTCCTCATGCGCTCTTTTTGCGGCGAGGCTGCCAGTGTAACTCGTGGAAAAAGCTATGATGCACATTCACGCTGGCGTTCCAATCCGCGTGGGCCTCATAGTGGCAATGCGGGCACCAGAACAGCTTACCCCAGGGCTCTTTGATACGCTTGCCCTCACGCAGGGAGAACCTCTCCCCCTTGAGGCCGCAGCGCGAGCAAAATTGGCTGGTGCCATGCGGGTTGACCTCGGCGGTCACGACTCCTTCGACAAAGGCTTTCTCGCGCGCTTTCTGATTGATCTTGCCGCGCAGCTGGTTGGCCTGCTTGCGGTTCATACGTCGCGACTTGCCGCCTCCTTTGGCCTTGATCTTGCGCAGGCGCTCAAAGAGCAGCACACAGCCGGGATATCTGGCGCACACGCTAGCAATGATGCGCGCGACCTTGTGGGCGGCATCCTCATTCATGCGGCGCACATGCTGCCAGAGTTGCTTGGAACTGTGCTCGCCCTTCACCGGCCTGCCCGACTGCCACTGCTTTTTGGCGATGCGCTTGAGATGCCGATAGCGCTGCTGATCCAGGCCATGGTCCGTGACGAAAATGGTCTCAATGATCGTGCCGTGCTGCCTGACGGTGATTACGGCCAGATTTTTGACATTGAGGTCGACGGCCACCGTCACCAGATCGGGATCGAGCTTGCTTTCTCTGACCTTCCGGGCGGCAATCTCCTGGGACTGTGGGAAGTGCAATTCAGCCGAGTGCGCCCGCAGGACCAGGAGAGGGCTCTTGTGCTCCCACGCCTCTTCGCCTAGACGCTGCTGGAAGTAGCGGCTGCACTTCACGGGGTAGTTCACCCAACGCCACCCCTGCCCATCGTAGACCTTGATCTGCACAAAGCGGGCGCGCAGGTCGCCGCTTGCCAATTGCATGGAGCAGCTCCCCTGGTAGAGCGTTGGGTGATCCCTAGCCCCCGGCCGTCCTGGTCGGCCCTTCTTCTTCCCCGACTGCTTCCAGTTGGCCACATTTGAGAGATAGGACCGCACCTTGCCAATGGCATCTTTGATCACACTGCGGCGGTAGACGAAGGGCATGGCGGGAAAGCGCTCGGTGAAGTTCCAGCCCTCCAAGGGCTCTGGATGCTCGCGGGTGGCGACTGTGCGGGTCTCTGCCCAGCTGAGCAATTCATTGGCAGAGATAGGGCGCTCACGCATCTCCAGGTGCTTTTCGGAGTAGTAGGGGACACGCTCGGCAAGCTTGTCCGCATGCGCCAGGAAAAAGTCGATGTAGAAGGCGCGCGCCTGAGTGAGCACCTCTTCGGTGGCATGCAGGGCAGCTCGCTTCTCGCTATTGGCTCCTCCTTGCCTACGTTCGCTCAGGTCAAGGAGCAGTTTCGTCGTGCGCGTCGCCTGTCCCATCGGGTGGTGCTCCTCATGAGAACAATCGTTCTTAACGCCTCCAGTGTACTTCTCTTGTGGCTCGTTGTCAAACTTTTTTGATCGTCGCTTCATGTCTTCTCCTCACAAGACAAACAAGCAGCCGGTAGCTTGTCAGCAAGCTACCGGCTGCTTGAGGAATGTTTGTTGTTTTCCTTCTATCCCCTGTATTCCTAATCCTGTTCACACACCTGTTGTGTTGCGCTGATTCAATTAGCATTTTGTGAGGTATACCTCTGAACCAGCGCAACGATGTGTTGTGTTTTGAAGGGCTTGGTGACGTAGTCGTTCGCACCAGCTAACCGGGCTTTGAGGCGATCCAACACGCCATCGCGGCCACTGATGGCGATGATGGGAATAGCTTTAAACTCTGGCCTGGCCCTAAGACGCTTTATCACCCCATAGCCATCCATTTGAGGAAGAGCTAGATCAACGAACAGCGCATCAGGACGAGCAATTTCTCCTCTGAGGAGCGCCTGGAGCGCCTGTACGGGTTTCAAGTAGCTGATAGCCTGGTGCCCTTCGCGATGCAAACAGGTTTCGAGAATTTTACAGATGGTGGGTGAGTCGTCGATGATGACGACGAAGGCTTGTTTATGCGCGGTATCCATACAAGGAAGGACCTCACTTTCTTGTATGGACAACTCCAGCGTGCTATAGTTAGCGTGATGGAGTTGTCCATCGAAACGGCGATCCCGCTGCCGGTCGGCAAACTTGCCAGCGGGATCGTTGGAACACAAAAAAACGCCAGGCCGGCGAGCGGTGGCGGATGTCTTCTGAAATGAACTGTTTTTACGTCAGGAGAGCTTGAGCAAGCTGCACCTGATACAATGGGCTAAGCACGCGAAAGGCTTCCCGTGTAGTTGGACGCAGCGCGAAGATAACGCGCCCATAAGGCTTTGAGGCGTTCTTCTTCTTGCTCCGACTCATTAGGAGATCTCCTGCTGAATGGTGTCAGGCGAACAAAAGAAGCTGCCCCGCGTCCAGGGCATGTTGGATGGAGAGAGGGCCTTCATCCTGTTCCCTTACTGGGGAAGACACCACCGCATTGCATTGATCGAGCGGCAGAGAGCGGACGCCTACCAGTTCAGGGAACAGGACGAGTTGCCGCAGGTCCGCGAGCTGAACAGAAAAACGTGAAGTCATAATTGTCATCGTGGTTCTTTTTTCCTTTCCAATTGCGTAATCTGTGAACGCCACGCGCTTGTATGCGCGTGACAAATGGCGACGGCAGCGGCGTCGGCGGCATCGTCAGGGCGCGGAACCGCTGAAAGCTTCAGCAGGATGCGCACCATCTCTCCGACCTGGTCTTTCCTCGCGTGGCCGTCGCCTGTGACTGCAAGCTTGACCTGGTTGGGTGTAAATTCCTCGATGGGAATGTCATGCTGCTTGATGGCAAGCATGAGAACGCCGCGGGCGTGTGCCACGGCAATGGCTGTTGTACGATTTTTTCCGAAGAACAGCGACTCCATCGCCGCTTCAGTCGGGTGATAAGTCGTGAGTAGAACGCTGACCTGCTCATGGAGCAAGCGCAGGCGATCCGGAAGGGGCGTTCGTATTGGAGTGCGGATGACGTCGCAAACAAGGGCAGACAATTGTCCCTGCCGCTCGACGAGGACCGCATATCCAGCGATTGCTACACCCGGGTCGATGCCGAGAATGACCCGCTCTGGGGGAGAGCATTGCATGCGCCCTGCGTGTTTTTGTGGCATTGGATACCTCACTTTCGCATAAAAAATCCTCACCGTGAGGGTGAGGTAAAATCGAACCGCCTAACCGTGCGGCTTCAGAACAAACTGGAGGAACGGTGTGGTAAAGCATTGGACGCGGTGTCTCGAAAGGGTCGCAGCCAGCTTTCAATCACCCGGATGTTCCTGGCCGCGCACTCGCGCCTGCTCAGCTCCGTGGCTCGCATACACCTTCCTGAAGGCAGCAGCACGACATGTGCCCGGTACGCGATGAGCCATTTGGAACTGTCAAGGCTCGCGAGCCAGGGTTGGTCACAGAGCCTTGAGATCATCGTTTTGTTGCCCACGCCGAAAACGTGCGCCTTTGCGCCTACCCCTTCCAACACCTCGCCGATGCGCATGAGCCAGGCGAATGTCGCCTCGACTCCATCCCGCAGCATGCGCAGCACACAACCACCGATTCCTACGAGGCGAAGATCTCTCGCACGGGCCTCGAGGTCTGCGAGTTTTCCACCCTGATAAATCCAGAGAATCTTTGAGCGCAACGAAGCATCGCCCAACTGCGAGGTAATCTGGCGGTAGTTGTGATCGCTCGTCTGCTGGTCGAAGGGGTGATCCAGGTTCGCAATCCAGCGGAAACGCTGGCCGTAGCGTTCAATGAGGCGGACGTAGCTGGAAACATCCATCTTGCGCCGGAAACCCGAATCCAGGAAGAGCGGCACCCCAGCATAACGCTGGAAGGCCCACTGCAACCGTGATTCGCGGACCACCTGGATGTTCACCATGCCCAGCGCACCTTCCTCATCGAGCAGGGACAAGAGATCGGGACGGTTAACGCCGGAGTGGATGTACAGCGGTGGCATATTGGAAGCAATCCCGTATGTAGAACAAAAGGAGAAGGTTGTGCTGGTCACAGGGCCTGCCATGGCTGCTGTGATATTGCCTCTGCTCCTGCTAAGAGCTGCCGGGGATCACCCAGCGCCTCGACACGGGCAGGATCGAGCAGGTGAGAAAAGCCGTCAAGAATGTGCCGCGCCTCTTGCTCGTTCCAACCAGCCCCGCGAAGTATGCGCCACTGCTTGAGGAACTGCTTCTGTACGCTGGCCCACCGGCTGAATTCTTCCTGGTCTTGCTGGTTGCTGATGATCTCGCTCGTCTCTTCCTGCTCGTCCCACCCCATCTGGGCCAGATGGCAACGTGCCACGCGCTCCACTTCATCGCGGAAAATCCACCCGCCCAGGTGAATTCCTTCAGGGTGCTGCTTCTCATGAATGTGTCCGTAGACCCAGTCATTGCCGTCGCGCCAGATGAGCACTACGTTTCCACGAAAGCGCAGGTACAGAGGCTCGTAGGAACCTCGGAAGCGCTCACGAATGCGCTCTATCAGCGCGGCATCTGCCTCCTCTTGTGTCTCTCCGCAGGCTGAAACCAGGACATTTCCCCTCTCACTTCCTTTGAGCGCAGCTTTGAACTGTCCTGGCTCCCCTTTTCGCGTTTTTGCCTTTCTCCGCTCGATGATGTCTGAGAGCTTCATAAGATATTGTCCTCCTTGTGATGTGTACAAAGCCCTGGACCCTGCCGGTAGGGTTCAGGGCGGCGTAACCAAACGAATATATTTCAATCATTTCACCCGTCGCTAAGCATGAAAGCTGTCGGGGGAGCAAGCTTCCTGTTCGCGCTGTCGCTCCTGTGCGATAATGTCCTTCAGGGATTTCCCTTGTTTCATGGTAAAGCCGATGGAGTCCTCGATACACATGGCCTCCTCGATCACCGGCCTGCCCTGCAGTGTGCGGTAGGAGGCTCGGAGCTGCCTCTCCGACTTGAAGAAGCAGTCCACGCAGGAGCAGCGTGGGCCGCCTTCTTCATTTACTTCGAACATGAGCCGGTCGATCATCGGGTCCAGGATGATATCGGGCAAGCGCTCGACTTCGCGTAGTCCATCCCACTGCCCATCGTAGGACGAGTGCGGGGGAATGCCCTGAATGCGCCATAGCGCGTGTTCCTCGCGGAGCAATTCGCGCCACTGGGCGTGGTAACAATAATGCGGGTCGATGCTGTGCTCATGCAATTTGCGGAATGAATCGATGCGCCGGTAGCGAAGAATGGGGTGCCACTCAAGCATCCAGCCCGCTTCGAGACCAGCGCGATAGCGCAATTCCGGGATGCGCGTTCGGTCCTCGGATTCCAACCATCGTTCACCTAGCACCAGAAGCGGACGAACGCCTAACAGCGGTTTATTGTTTGTAAGTTCGCATAGCTATTGTGCTGGACTCGAGCCTGAAGGACCCCTTATTCGCTTAATTATTGAGCGGGGTCTATGACCAATCTTTGCGCTGAACCGTATGGATAAGCACCGTTAGTGCGCACAATCCACATCGTCAACTTACAACGCTCCTGGTGCAGCCCGAGTTGGATTTGCTATCTCATCAAGCACCAGTACTATTCAGAGGCCAAAAACGTCGGCTTGTAGCATTTGCATGTTACAATACTGCTCATATTTATCCTTTGAAAACAGTTTGTTCCAAAGAGTTGCTGTGATTCGACTCAAAGCATGACTCATCTTGCTATTTTTTACGATTGTCCCTACCAGTTCGTCTCTAAGTCAAAGAGCTTTAAATAGAGGTACCGACTGAGTAAGAGTAAAGTATGATTATTGACGATTTTATGTCGCGCTATGAGCGTGAATATGATTATTACCAAGCGGTTGCGCATCTGTGTGAGCAGCGTTGTGAAACGGCTCTCGTACAGGCAGGTATCAGAGCAATAGTGACATCGCGTGCAAAGAAGCATACTCGTCTGCGCAAGAAGATTGAACAACGGCACCCAAGTAAAGATTATCAAACTGTTGATGCGATCTATCAGGATATTGTTGACTTGGCTGGTGTGCGTATTGCATTGTATTTTCCTGGAGACGAAGAAGAAGTCGATAAGTTTATCAGGGCAGCATTTGAAGTGATAGATGACAAAAAATTTCCGGTTAAACCACAAGAGTCTTCCAAGTCACACAATAATTATGAAAAGCGCTTCTCTGGATATACGGCGAGGCACTATCGTGTCCATTTGAAAGCGGAAGATCTTGCCGATCACCAGCAACACTATTCCAAAGCTTGCATAGAAATCCAGGTAGCTTCTGTGCTTATGCACGCCTGGGCAGAAGTTGAGCATGACCTGGCATATAAGCCTTTGAATGGAGAGCTTTCTGAAGAAGAATATGCCCTTTTGGATCAAATTAACGGGCTCGTGATAACCGGTGAAATCGCTCTTGAGCAGCTACAAAAAGCAGTGAAAACGCGCGTGGAGAAAGAGGGATATCGTTTTAGCAATCAATACGATATAGCTGCATATCTCTATGGTCATCTCCAGAAAAAGGTAAAAGATTCTCCAATGGTTATGGGACGTGTAGATGTCCTCTTTCTCTTCTTGCAATCTATCCAATTAGATCGCCCAGGAGAACTGGTAAAGTTCATAGAAGACCTTGACCCCTCTGATTCACAGCGATCTATTGCTAATCAACTCGTTGATCGCATTGTTGCCACCAATCCAGAATACTATGAAGCATATGCTCAAGCAAGACGAGAAGCAGATGTTCGTCGTCCGTTTCATTCTGCTCGTATTTCCGATGAGGCATTAGGATACTTCCTCTCCCGATGGCTCGACCTGGAAACAGTAGTGAGGCAGGTAGCAGAAACTTCGCATTCCAGACCATATACTGCCCTTCCAAACACACCAACTATGATGAAGTTAGGGTTGTTTGTGAAAAATGAAGAAACGTTTCACGAGCTTGACCAGATACGCCGTCTACGGAACGAAGTTGTACATGGAGTTAGAACGCTTGAAAGTGACGATGTTCTGTATCAAGCAGGTGATTTGCTTGAACATTTGCTCAGCCGGATGAGGTCAGAATCATCTCAAGAGGCGCAGCAAATCATCGACTCATCAGATACAATCCAAAGAATACTTAAGAAAGATATGCATAAGTGATCCCGTTTTCGTGTATACAAGATGCATAACCGAGATGGAATTCGCATGGGCTGTTAAAAGTCAACTAGAATGGCCGCCAACGATTACTAATGGTTCCGATTCATAAGGCTAGAGCCAGTCTCCTCAGAGAGGTGATGCTGGCTGGCAACTTCCGCACGATAGCTCTCCACACTCATCATATCCAGAATGACCGAATGATGAACCACCCGATCAATCGCCGCAAGAGTGGTCATGGGATCTTTAAAAATCTTCTGCCATTCAGAGAAGACAAGATTGGTAGTAATCATGACCGACTTGTGTTCGTAGCGCTCGGCCAGGAAGGTAAAGAGCACCTCCATTTCATCGCGATCTTGCTGCACATAGCCGATATC
>WNFX01022625.1_pt1 | contig 10938 bp, 10 predicted proteins | sample 5400111 | NCBI WGS metagenome assembly WNFX01 (sample SAMN13153363, study PRJNA577476) | soil metagenome | isolation source: 40 cm soil or saprolite under grassland replicate 1 | place: USA:California | collected 2016-06-15
ATCGATCACTCTCGGTGTTGCATCCGAAAAATCGATTGGAACAAGAATGCGTTTCATGTTTGCGCCTTCGAACATTAGCCGTCGCGGCGCTTAATCTCAAGACGCTGCGCAGAACTCTGAATTGTCATCGCCCGCTCGACTTTATGAGCGCCGATTACCGATGGGGAAAAAGCCTGTCTCTTGAAAATCAACACAAATCCAGATTTTCCCGCCATCCGCGACATCCGCGTAATCCGCGGTCGTCTCTGGAAATCTAGTGCGGAGTCTGCGTTCACACCGTAATTTCCGTCGTGCAGGATCTGTTCGACGGAGACAACGATGTCGATTCTTCAACTGGGCTTGGGACAAGCCTGGAGGCAGGCATGCCGCTCGCCACGCGCATGCGGCCGCGCTCGCTCGATGAATTCGTCGGCCAGGAACACATTCTCGGACCGGGAAAACTTTTACGCCGGGCAATTGAAGCCGATCGTTTGCCTTCGGTGATTTTCTCCGGTCCCCCCGGCAGCGGCAAAACCACGCTGGCGCGGATCATTGCGGAAATGACCCATGCGAAATTCATTCGAATCAGCGGCGTGGAAAGCAACGTCGCAGAAATGCGTCGCGTCATCGCTGCGGCCACGAATCGCCTCCGCACCTCGGGACAAAAAACGATCCTGTTCATTGATGAAATTCATCATTTCAACAAAGCGCAACAGGACATTCTTTTGCCGGATGTTGAGACCGGAAATCTGCGGCTTATCGGCGCGACCACTTACAATCCGTTCTTTTATGTAAATAGCGCGCTTGTCTCGCGTTCGCAGGTTTTTCAACTCGAACCGCTCCGCGTCGAGGAACTCGAACAATTGATCGATCGCGCGTTGGGCGACAAGGAGCGCGGCCTCGGAAATTACAACGTGAAGATCGACAAGAACGCGCGCCGGCATCTGGCGAAGCTCAGCGACGGCGACGCGCGCAAATGTCTAAATGCGCTGGAGATCGGCGTCCTCACAACGCCGCCTGTAGCCGGGGTCGGTGACCCCGGCCACACTACACCTGTAAAACTGGCTCGCCGTCCGATTACCGGGGTCAACGACCCCGGCTACAGCGCAGGCGTGATTCATTTCACGCTCTCCGTTGCCGAGGAAAGCATTCAACAAAAAGCCGTCGTGTATGATCGCGCGGGGGACGCGCACTACGACACGATCAGCGCATTCATCAAAAGCATGCGCGCTTCGGACGAAAAAGGCGCGATGTACTGGCTCGCGAAAATGTTGCATGCGGGCGAAGATTTCCGTTTCATCGCGCGGCGCATCGTCATTTTCGCCAGCGAAGACATAGGCCTCGCCGATCCAGAAGCGCTGCCGCTCGCGATCGCGACCCAGCAAGCCGTGGAATTTGTTGGATTACCGGAAGCGCGCATTCCGCTGGCGCATGCCACTGCTTACATGTGTCGCGCAAAGAAAAGCCGCGAAGCTTATGACGCGTTAAATGCCGCGACTGAAGAGATTGAGATGGAACAGACACAGCGCGTCCCGGAGCAGCTTAAGAACAAACATTTCCCCGTGAATCCAGAAACGTAGCGCGGGACCCGCCACCTGTAGCCGGGGTCGGTGACCCCGGCCATTCTACGCTCGTAAAAAACTGCCTCGTTCTCCAAATGCCGGGGTCAACGACCCCGGTAGTGCATCATTTTGAAGAATCAAGTGGATTGCGGCTGCCGCATTCAGGTGCCAGTGTTGAACACGCCGCGCCATTATCTCCGGCAATCCAGACCCAAAGCATATCAGCACGTCATACGTCGAGCGGCATCACATGAATCTCAGAATGTCCAATCGGCGATTTACGCGCTTAACAAACGCGTTCGGCAAAAGCTAGAGAATTTGGAGCACTCAGTCGCGCTCTATGCGACGCACTACAACTTCTGTCGGATTCATCGAACGCTCCGCGTCACGCCCGCGATGGAAGCCGGAATTGCAGACCACGTCTGGAAAATCGACGAAGTGATTGCTCTCTTACAACCCTTAAATCAGTTAAGGCGGTGAAGTTGCCTTACCAAGAACTTACGAAAGCGGCCTAATCATTTGTTCCTAATTGTAGAGCTATCCAATTAACAATGAGTACTTGGTCAGAATGACGGCATCCATCCGATCAATCAATGCTAATTCTGTGAGGTCTTTGTTAATCGGGATGAGCCGAGCAATCGTTATCAAGTCCAGTGGCCAATACCCCTGAGCCGGAACTCTCGACCTTGATAGTTCTATCGTTAGCTTTTCCCAAAAGGCCTCTCGTTCAGGCTTAGTTAGTTTTTCAAGCGCCGCCTTATGATCGGGAGACACACGAACACTTGCTTCAATAGTTAGATAGTGGTCGAGCGCTTTGCTGCGAGAAACAGAAACGGTCCTGCCATCATCATATGTGATTAGAAATCCAAAATAAACATCCGGATGGTCAGTAACCGACACCTTTTGCACCTTCACCTTGAACGTATCCATCCATCCCCTGACGTTTGACTCGACGGTTTCTGTGGTGACCTGATAACGATTCGTCATTCGGTAAAATCCGTGGACAATAAATGCTACTCCTACGATCAGCGATATGGCTGCGAACCATTTGCGCTTTGTTGTCATCATGGGCAAGATCGCGATGAGCGCGACCACCAATCCAACGCCCCCCAAGATGAACGAAATTTCTTCGTTAGACATCTGGTCAGCCTAATGTCGCTGCGAGGAGAGTCGAGCCAAAACCTACTCGGCCAAAATGATGCACTACCAACGAGCCCGGCTACAGTGCAGGCGTTCATTTCATGCTCTCCGTCGCCGAGGAAAGCATTCAGCAGAAAGCGGTCGTCTTCGATCAGAACTGGGGGCCGTGAGCGAGCCGCAAAGTGTTTGATTCTTATCTTGACTAGCTGGCGAGATTTTGGCAAAACTCGACGCCACGAATCGATCTGCACCAGGCAGAGGCCGCTTTTCCAGGCAGCTTCTTCTGCCCTCCTTCAGATCCAAACCACGCAGTCCAATCGCCTGGAAAAGAAAGGTTTGTTAAAATGAAAGCAATCGTTCTCTCTGCAAAAAGTTCCATTCACCGATCCTCTTTACAACAGGGTTTCCTTCTAATCCCGCTCGTGCTTGTCTGCATTGGGCTTGTACCGATGGCGCGAGCGGTGGGTCCCGACACGGATGGTAACATTCCGGGCTCCAACAATGGCGAAGGCATTGAGGTGCTTGTTAGCCGCACCACCGGGGTCTGGAACACCGGCACTGGTTTGGAGGCGCTAAGTCAGCTCACTGCCGGCAACCAAAATACGGCAACGGGTCTCGGGCCCTGTTTAGCGATATCAATGGCGGCTTCAATACTGCCACTGGCGTTTTCTCGCTCTTTAGTAACAAAAGTGGTTTTTTCAATAGTGCCACTGGCGCTTACTCGCTCGCCAACAACATTAGCAGCAATTACAACACGGCCAACGGTTACGCTGCGCTCTACCGCAACACTGCCGAGGACAACACGGCCACCGGTTATGCTGCGCTCTACCGCAACACCACCGGCGACCGCAACAGCGCCAACGGTAGCAGTGCGCTCCTGCTCAACACCGAAGGTTTCCGAAATACGGCCAGCGGTGCTTTTGCACTCCAAAACAACACCACCGGCGACAACAATATCGGATTAGGCCATGCCGCCGGCAGCCAAGTCAGCACGGCCAATGACGTTATTTGCATCGGCGCCGATGGCGCGAACGTGAGCAACAGTTGCTATATCGGCAGCATCTTTGGCCAAACGGCTTCCGGAGGAACTCAGGTCTTCATTAATTCGGACGGCAAACTTGGCACGGCCACCTCCTCCCGGCGGTTTAAAGAAGAAATTAAGCCGATGAAGCGGGCCAGAGTCTCTAATAAATAATCCGTAGCGCGATCGCAGAGGTAGAGCCGTTGACGCGCTCCGTCGCCGTAGCTTTAGCGCAGGAGGCCCGAACCATCTCTCCCTTCCCTCGAAGATCTGCGGCATTGCATTGCCGATGAACGTTTGGCCTTCGTCATTAGGTCATTCCTTCGTCCTTAGTCATTCGCCTGTCGCGCCGCTCGCCACGGCGTAGCCCGTCCAAGGCGAAGGCGGGTAGCTGGGCGAAGGCGGGTCCTTCCCATTTGTGCAAACTTCTGTCTTGACTGGTGGGCGAGAATTTTCAAAGCTCGGCCTAACAAAACAAATAACGCTGCTAAAAAAGAAAGACTACAATTCTATGAAACCAATAACTCTATTCAAAACAACGATTCCACCACTTCTTATCCCGCTCCTGCTTGTCTGCTTTGGGCTTGCGCCGATGGCGCAAGCGGTGGGTCCAGACACGGACGGTAGAATACCCGGCTCCAACAATGGTGAAGGTATCGGGGTGCTCGTCAGCCGCACCGGCGGGGTCTGGAATACAGGCACTGGTTTCGAGGCGCTTAGCCAGCTCACTGCCGGCAACCAAAATACGGCGACGGGTCTTCGAGCCTTGAATAACGATACCAATGGCGGCTACAACACCGCCACTGGCGTTTATTCGCTCTTTAGCAACACCAGCGGGTTTTTCAATAGTGCCACTGGCGCTTATTCGCTCGCCAACAACATTAGCGGCAATTACAACACGGCCAATGGTTACGCTGCGCTCTACCGCAACACCGCCAGCAACAATACGGCCACTGGTTTTGCTGCGCTCTACCACAACACTACCGGCAGCGACAACACGGCCATCGGTGACAGCGCTCTTTTAAGCAACACTACCGGCTTTCAAAACGAGGCCATGGGTTCTTTTGCGCTGTCAAACAACGTCGGTGGCTCTTTCAACGTAGCGATCGGTGACTCTGCACTGAACAATGCCGACTCTGTTTTCAACACAGCCGTGGGTTTCGACGCAGGACAAAACCTGGCCGCTGGCTTCGAGAACATTTACCTCGGCGATACCGCTGGTACCCTCGACAACGTAGGAGCCTCACCTGGGGACGAATCCGGCGTGATACGCATCGGCAGCGTCTTTTCGGGTACCGCTGCCTGCTTTATCAACGGTATCGCCACGAACGCCCAGGTCTGGAACGGCGTCACCGTTTGTCAAGTTACTATAAATGGATTCGGCCAGCTTGGCGTCGATTGTGTGAACCCGGACAACCCGGGTGCCACACCTGCGTCTCCTGGCGCACCTGTGCCTCATAGCGCACCGCAACCTCGTAGCGCACCGCAACAACCTGCCGCGCGCCCCCAATTCCAAGCCATGAATGACAAAGTTGAGAAGTTGCAAGCAACGGTCGCGCAGCAACAGAAACAAATAGAGACTCTCACGCGCCCAGCTTGAAATCAGCAAACCGGCAGTGCGGACGGTTCTCAGCAATCGGTAGAGAGGGAGCGTGATCCGTGATCAGTGATTCGTGAGGCGGCTGGGCAAATTCACACTGTTCACCGTTCAACGATCGTCATCGCCGAAAGGGAGCGTCTCTACTCTTACACGAGCTTGAGCGAGCTGGGCTGAGCACCGATGGTCTTGCCGTGAGACAAGCGTCCGATTTCGACCGAATCGCTTCTAACGTCGCGATCTGGCACAGTTATGATCCAGCCGTTAAAGCGGATCTTTATTCGACATGCCTCCTGACTCCCGACGGTGCCTGCCTTATCGATCCAACTCCTTTGGAGAGCGAAGCGTTGCGCGAGCTTGTCGGTTCCGGCCGCGTTACGGGAATCATTGTGACGAGCTCGAATCACGACCGCGCTTCGTCTCGGTTTGCCGAGAAGTTCTCGGTTCCGATCTTCGCGCCATCTGAAACATTCCCTGATAAGACGCCACGCAAATTCAGGAGCGTTGCCCATGGCGACGAGATTTGTGACGAACTGCGTGTGATCGGCATCGAGGGCGCAGGACCGGGCGAGATTGCTCTTTATCATCCTGCTGATAATGGAACTTTGATCGTCGGTGACGCTCTAATTAATTTTGAACCTTACGGTTTCACTTTTCTTCCCGCGAAATACTGCTCGAACGAAAAAGAAATGAGGCAGTCGTTGCGAAAACTCTTGGATTATAAAGCCGAACGGATGCTTTTCGCGCATGGCATGCCGATTTTGTCCGAGGCAAGCGATCGGTTACAGCGTCTGCTGGACATCGATCTTTGAATGTCATTTGCCGTGGACTCGAGAGATCGACAACATGACGGGACCGCACTTGGCGGATCCGTATCGAGATTTCTCCGGTTGATTCGTTTTTCCCACACAATTTTTGCGCTTCCATTCGCTCTCGGCGCACTGGTTGTGGCCGCGAATGGTCTTCCGTCTTTGTGCACGTTTTTGTTGGTTGTCGTCTGCATGGTATTCGCACGCACGGCAGCAATGCTTTTCAATCGATTGGTTGATTGGTCGCTTGATCAGCGCAATCCGCGCACGGCTTCGCGTCACTTGCTCGTTTCAAAATCGGCGGCTCTTGTTTTGCTGGCGCTGAGTTCTGCTGGATTCATTTTGGCGGCGGCCGCAATCAATCGACTGACCTTTCTGCTGGCGCCGGTTGCTCTGGTGCTGATCTTTTTCTACTCGCTGACGAAGCGGTTCACCAGCGCGACGCACTTCTTTCTCGGGTTGGCGCTCGCCATCGCTCCGATCGGCGCCTGGATCGCGCAGACGGGACGCATCGATCTTGCGCCGCTGGTGCTCGGGGCAGGTGTGATTTGCTGGGTGGCGGGATTCGATCTGATTTACGCCACGCAGGATTACGATTTTGATCGGCGCGAAGGCATTCGATCCCTCGTTGTAAAACTCGGGATCGCGGGCACCCTGCGCCTGGCGCAAATGCTGCACTTTGCCATGTTTGCCATGCTAATTGCCTTCGGCATCCTGGCGCAGCTCGGGTTATTTTATTATGCGGGAATGCCCCTCGTCGTCGCCGCGCTTTTTTACGAACATAAGACCGAGAAACTCGATTTGGCTGGGATCAACCGCGCGTTTTTCCAAAGCAACGCATTTGTGAGCGCGGTGTTTTTGCTGGCTGTTTGCGTCGATCGATTAGCCAGATAGGGCCCTCAATCGCAAACTTAGAAGAGACTCAAGCCGCGCTGGAGAAACGCGCGCTGCCATTGTGCCCACGCAGCGCGTTACACTTCGTGGCGATGTCCTTCCGAGTCGTAGTCGTAGGTCTTTCCGTCTTCCTCGTCCCTCGTTGTCTTGTGCGATCCGTCGCAGAATGGCTGGTTCTTGGATAGGCCGCACATGCAAATCCAGACCGATTCCTGCTGGGGTTTGATTTCGAGCGGCCGTTTGTCCGATTTCAAAACTCTGCGCATGGCAGAAGGTAGTCGGGGAAAAAAGGCAAGCAACCCCAGCGCCGACAACGAAGAGTAGCGTGTGCTCTCCTCACCGCACAGAGGTACGCGAGCTGAGCACGCGCGTCGGGGCTTGTAGTCCGTAGGGACGTAGTCAGCTTCCCGAAAACAGACAGGCTTTTTAGCGTCGAAATGACTGGCTAGATTGTTTACTGTGGTGATCACGGCTACACAGCAAAATGCCGGTTGTCATGCCATTCACTTCTGCCCGACGTAAGGCCTGGTTACGGATCATCATTCTAGCAGTCTTAGTGTCTGCGATGGCCGGCTGCGGGAAGTCTACGATTGTCGGTAAATGGCGCATGTCGGGAGGTTCGAACGCCACCGTGTGGGAGTTTTCGCAAAATGGCTCTCTCCTTATCGAGAACGTGCGCGGCAGATATAGGTTTGGCGACCAGGATCGAATCAAAATCGAAACGCCATTCGCCACGACAGTTTATCAGATCAAAATTTCCGGTGACCGGATGGTGTTGCGAGAACCCGGCGGTTCCAAGCTCGAGTTTACAAGGTTAAAGGAAACGCAGCGTTGATGTCTGGATTCGCTAAATGCCCGTTGGCGTGACGCGCGGTGAAGTTTTCGCGCTCCACTAGCTTCGATTCCGCGTTTTCTTGTTCGAGCGCCTGGTCGCCTTGTGCTCTTTTGCAACAGACGGGGAGGTCTTGTTCTTTTGTGAGTTGCCCGACGTTCCGGTAGCGATTGGTGGCGTGTGATGAAGCGCCAGCGCGCGGGCAAGATCTTTCTCGTCGGTGAGATCGAGACGCAACGGGGTGATTGAGACCCAGTTGTGCTCGACGGCCCAGCGGTCCGTTCCTTCCTCAGCTCCCTGCAGCGGCCTAATCGTAAACCAGTAGATTGGCCGGCCCATCGGATCTTTGCTGGCGACGACTTTGCCGTCGTAATGGCGCACGGACTGGCGCGTCCAGCGAATGCCTCGTGGTTTTTGTGGCAAATTCACGTTCACAAGAGGCATTGTTTTTTCTTCGAGCAATAAATCGAGTACCTTGGCGACATAAGGCTCGAGCGCGGAGAAATTCGGCTCTTCTTTATCACTGACGGCTGTGCTGAAAGCGATACCGCGCGAGCCGAGCAATGCGGCCTGTTTTGCAGCGGCGAGCGTGCCGGAGTGCCAGCAGGAATTACCGAGATTCAAACCGAGATTAATTCCGGAAAGAACTAGATCGATACGCTGCCAGTGATGTGTGCCGAGCGCGACGCAATCGGCCGGCGTGCCGTTTACCCGATAAGCCTCAAAATCGTCCAATCGAATCCGCTTGTATCGAAGCGGCCGTGAAGCTGTGATGGCGTGACCCATTGAGGATTGCTCGACATCAGGCGCGACGATGCGAACCTCGCCAAAACGCGACGCCACTTTTGCCAGCGCGGTGATGCCCGGACTGTAGATGCCGTCATCGTTAGAGATCAGAATTCTTATTTTCACATTAGTAAGAAACGTGCGTGAGATTGGTTTTGGCCGAATAGATTACGAGTTACCTTGATGCATAATCCAAAGGCTGGCGATGCCGAGCATGGAAGGAAGCAATTGATGGCGGCGCTGGCTGAAGCTGGGCATCACGCCACCTATCAATCGACAAAAGAGCGCGGTTTCAAGAAAGCTCTCAAGGAACCCACTGATCTCGTGCTTGCTGCCGGCGGTGATGGGACGATTGCAAAGGTCGCCTGCCGGCTCGTCGATAGCGGTATCCCATTGAGTGTTCTGCCGCTCGGGACGGCCAACAATTTGGCGCGCGCCCTTGGCTTTGTCGCCTCTCCCGAGGAAATCATTGCCAGGCTCGACGGCGGAAAGAAACGGACCTTTGACGTTGGACTCGCCTACGGTCCGTGGGGTAAACGATATTTTTTTGAAGGCGCAGGCGGCGGATTGCTTGCGGATTACGTCCGCGCCGCAAAAAAAGAGCAGAAAAGAAACAGAAAGGTTGAGAAACTTTCCAAAGAACAGGAGATGGCGCGGCATAGTGCGCTGTTACGCCGGATGCTGCATGACTATCCGGCGCGTCAATGGAAGATCGAGATCGATGGAAAAGACATTTCCGGCCGCTACGTTCTTTGGGAAGCTATGAATATTCGGTCGGTCGGTCCTGCGCTTCATCTGGCGCCACGCGCCGTGACCAAGGATGGACAATTCGATTTTGTTTGCGCACGTCAGGCCGATTACGCGCTTCTGCTGGAACATCTCGACGCGCGCGTAGCTGGAAAGAAAAGCAAGTCTCCGCTGCCGGCGCGAAGATTCCACGAATTGCGGGTCGTTTGGAAGGGATCGACGCTCCATCTGGACGACAAACTGTGGCCGGAGAAGAAGCAGAGCGAGAAATCTTCCAACGAAATCAAAATCACGGTGAAGCCGTCAGCGCTGATCATTCTGCAGCCAGCTGCGGCCGTCAAAATCTAGGCCGCGGGCTCTCCCTGCGCGTCTCGTTGTAGCCACGGGCCTGTGGCCCGTCCACGCTCGATGCTCCCCAAGAAGACCGCTCACAGAGCGGTGGCTACAGTCTTCAGAAGCGGCATTACCGCGCAAGATCAGAATTCGGCGCTACCGGGCGTTCTGGCGAAGGGAATGACATCGCGGATGTTCGACACGCCGGTGATGAACATGAGCATCCGCTCGAAACCGAGGCCGAAGCCAGAATGGGGCACGGTGCCGTAACGCCGAAGATCGAGATACCATTTGTAATCAGCGGGATCCATTTTGTGCCGACGCATATTCTGCTCCAATACTTCGAGTCTCTCTTCACGCTGACTGCCGCCGACGATTTCGCCGATTCCCGGCACGAGCAAATCCATCGCGGCCACTGTTTTTCCATCGTCATTCGAACGCATGTAAAATGGTTTGATCTCCTTCGGATAATTGAAAACCGTCACCGGGCATTTGAAGTGTTTCTCGGTCAGCCAACGTTCGTGTTCCGACTGCAGGTTCAACCCATAGTCGATGGGGAACTCGAATTTTTCTCCGCTCTTCCTTAGAAGATCGACAGCATCGCTATAGCTGATCCGTTGAAATGCCCGCTCGACGACGAAATCGAGTCGGGCGAGCAACTCCTTGTCAACAAACTTGGCGAAGAGTTCCATTTCTTCGGGGCAATGTTTGCGTACGTCTACGATCAGATATTTCACGATCTCTTCGGCGAGATCCACGTTGCCGTTCAAATCGCAGAACGCCATCTCCGGTTCGACCATCCAAAACTCACTGGCGTGCCGGGATGTGTTGGAGTTCTCGGCGCGAAAAGTTGGACCGAATGTGTAAACCCTCGACAACGCTAGCGCGAATGCTTCCGCCTCGAGTTGGCCGCTCACCGTAAGATAAGTTTGCCGGGCAAAGAAATCCTTGGCGAAATCGATTTGCCCCTCATTCGTTCGCGGCGGATTTTTGCAATCGATCGTTGTGACGCGAAACAATTCTCCGGCTCCTTCGCAATCGCTCCCAGTGATGATCGGCGTATGAACGTAAACGAAACCGCGCTCATGAAAAAACTGGTGAATTGCAAATGCGAGCCGACTCCGTACTCGAAAGACACAGCCGAACAGATTCGAGCGCGGACGAAGATGCGCGATCTCGCGCAGGAACTCAGGCGTGTGTCCCTTCTTTTGTAGCGGATAGGTGTCATCCGCGCCGCC
>WNFX01006684.1_pt1 | contig 10937 bp, 8 predicted proteins | sample 5400111 | NCBI WGS metagenome assembly WNFX01 (sample SAMN13153363, study PRJNA577476) | soil metagenome | isolation source: 40 cm soil or saprolite under grassland replicate 1 | place: USA:California | collected 2016-06-15
CTTCGGCGCGTTCGCCTCCCCCGAACGGCGGCTGCTGTTCGATCTCAACGACTTCGACGAAACCCTGCCCGGGCCGTTCGAGTATGACGTGAAGCGGATGGCGGCCAGCTTCACCATCGCGGCCCGCCATAACGGGTTCTCGAAGGAAGACACCCGCGCGGCGGCGCTCGCATCGGTGAGGGCGTACCGGGAGGCGATGGCAACGTTCGCCCAGATGCCGACGATGGACATCTGGTACGCCAGCCTGGACGAGAACGAGTTGCTAAACGCGGTCCGCGGCGCGGTGGCCGAGACCGCGAAAGAGGCGAAGGCAGCCAAGAAGAAGAAGACCAAGAATGCCAAGAAAGCCGGGGGGACGCCAGGCTGGCTAAGCTCGCCGCGGCGCGGGCGGAGAAATCCCGCGAGAAGGCCCACACCCGTGACAGTTTGCAGGCGCTGTCCAAGCTCGGCGAGGTGGTTGATGGGAGGTACCGGATCGTGAGCCAGCCACCGATCATCGTGCCGTTGCGTGAGCTGACCGCTACGTTCGGCTTGTCCCCGGACGACATTATGCCGGCGATTCACGCCCGGTTCCGCGCCTACCGGGCCACCCTGCCAGCGGACCTGCGCCATCTTCTTGACCGGTTCCAGATCGTGGACGCCGCCCGCAAGGTCGTCGGCGTCGGCAGCGTCGGCACCCGGGCATTCATCGTCTTGCTCCAGGGCCGCGACGAGCACGACCCCCTGTTCCTGCAGGTCAAAGAAGCAACCGCGTCCGTGCTGGAGGCATACCTGCCGCACAGCCGGTTCCGGCAGCACGGTGAGCGCGTGGTACAGGGACAGCGATTGATGCAGGCCGCCAGCGACATCTACCTCGGCTGGACCAAAGGCCTGGACGTGCGCCGCAACTTCTACTGGCGCCAGCTACGCGACATGAAAGGCTCAGCCGTGGTCGAAGCGATGGCCCCACTCGCGCTGACCTTCTACGCAGGCATCTGCGGGTGGACGCTGGCCCGCGCCCACGCCCGGTCCGGGGACCCCATCGCCATCGCCGGGTACCTGGGCGGCGGTGAAGAATTCGACCAGTCGATCACCGGCTTCTGCGAGCGCTACGCCGACCAGAACGAGCAGGACTACCAGGAATTCCTCAAGGCCATCAAATCCGGGCGCCTGGAAGCGGCCGAAGGCGTCTAACACCCCGCTGCCTGTGCATCCCTGGCCAGCGGGATCTGCACCTGAAGCTCCGTGTGCCCGGAGGGTACGAGGCGCCTTGGTTGCATGGATTGCGCCCCGCGCACCGCACCTGGCCTTCCGATTTTCAGGCGCATTCGCGGCGTCGCTGCATGTTGCTGGGTGTGGCCTGATGGGCCAGCTAGCTGCAACAACTATGGCTCGCCGTCGCCTGGCGTGGCCTGATGTCTGCCGGTGTTGGCTCCCCGTTTGGCTCCCCAATCTCGTTAGCGCCGCTAACGTTCAACAGCTCCAGCCGGGTGATGCGCCACAACGAAGAGATCGCATCCCGGTGGATCCCGCCAGCCCGCTCATCACACACCTGGACGGGTTCTGCCGACGAGCCGGATATCCGCTCAGCCCTGCCGTCGGCTTGTTCTCGACGGACGAGGCCACATCGCACCGTTCTCTCCGGCCTCGGTTGCCCCGGCATGCGGCGCGCTTACCCTGCGGCCTGGAGCCGACCGCTCATGCCGGTGATCTTCCGTGTCATTTCGGCCACCAGTGGGTGGAAGGTTCAGTTCTTCTCGCCTCGGCCGGTCCTTTGGGCGGTTTGCGTGGCGGCGTCGGCCGGCGCATACGGATACTTCCGCTCGATCAAGGCGTTCAGGCGGTCCCGGTCCGGGGCGAGGAGGGTCTTGACGCCTTCCGCGCTCACATCGGCGACGATGACGTGGCCAACCTCGTCGTGGACGTCGCTGAACAGGCCGTGTGTCTTCATCTTCTGGGCCTGGTAACGATTGTCGTCGGTGGGGCTGACGTAGTGGACCGCCCAGATCCTGTAGCGGTGGATCAGGAACAGGTGGTTCAGCGTCATCAGGCGCTTCTGGCGCAGGGCGCTGTCGAAGGTGTTCTGGTCCCGGACCGACAGGATGTTGCGTCCCCGGCGATCCACGATCACAGCGAAGATGACGTTGGCGACCTTTTCCCCGCTCGTCTTGGACAAGGTGAGCTCCAGCAACTCCGAGCCCGCCGTGTGCGGCCGCAGCCCGGCACGCAGCGGGCCCGGGATCTGGCGGCTTTCCGTCCACATCGCGAGCCATTCTTCGAGCAGCTTGGTCGGCACCTCGGTCTGGACCAGGTGCTGGTGCTGCGTCGAGCCCTTGCCCATTGCCTTGGTGGCCGCCGTGCCGCCCGAAGAAGCCATGAGCGCCGCATCCAGCCGCGGCCCGCCCACCAGCGTCTGGGGCGTCCGGTAGGGCGATTCGACCAGACGGAACTTTCGCTGCAGCCGGGCCAGGGAGAGCATGCCGTCCTGCTTGAGCGCGGCGGCGAACTCCTCCGCCGCCAGGCCGTCGATCTGATGCCCGCCGTAGGTAATGAAGTTGAAGACGAACCCCAGCTTGCCGAGCTCCTGCGGGAATCGCCTCATTTCCTTCTCGCTCATCCCGGTCGTGTCCCAGTTGAACGATGGTGACAGGTTGTAGGCGAGCATCTTGGAGGGGAACTCGGCGTGGATGGCCTCGGCGAAGCGCCGGGCATCGGCCAGATTCGCGGTCTTGGTCTCCATCCACAGGATGTCGGCGAACGGGGCGACAGCCAGCGACCTGGCGACCGCGTACTCGATTCCGCTCTGTATCTGGTAGTAGCCCTCGGGAGTCTTGGAAGCCTCGCAATCCCAGACGATGTCGATGCCCATCGACTTGGCCATGGCCCGGGCGGCGTGGAACGAGGTTCGGTTCGCGAACGCCAGCCACTCCCCGGCGCTCATGTCGAAACGCTCGCCCTCGCTGGCGCGGAACTCGATCACGTCCGCCACCGCCTGGGGATAGCTCATCAGGTTTGCCTCGGACTGCCACGCCTCCAGGTACCGCGTCTCGACACTCTCAAGCAGCGCTTCGACCGGCGGACCCTCAGCCTGCTGGAACGCCTTCGCGCTCTCTTCGAGTACCCGCATCACGCCCGCCTGCTTGAGCCAGGCGTTGGCCTCCTCGTACTCCGCAGCAGAGATCTTGTACAGCAGATGACCGCGCGCGTCCTCGATGCCCAGCTCGCGGAGCTTTTTCAACATGGCGAGGTAGCCGACCTTGTAGGTCGGCAGTTCAACGTTGGTAGCACCCAGGATGAACGGATGATCGCGCTCGTCCCCGCGTCCCTCCAGGAACGTGGCCGCTTCGGCGTCGGTCCGGGCCACTATGACACCGGGCACCTTCATGACGTCAAGCTGGAAGCGCGCGGCGCTTAGCCGCTTGATCTGCTCGTCTACGCCGACGAGCACCTTACCCCCCTGGTGCCCGCACTTCTTGGCGCCAGGCTTCTGGTCCTCGATGTGGTAGCCCGGGACCCCGGCCTCGACGAAACGACGGATCAGATTCCGCACGTGCGCGTCGCCGCCGTGTCCGGTGTCGGCGTCGGCGATGATGAACGGCCGGTAGTCGATCTCGGGCGAGGCAGCACGCTGCGCCTCGCTCAGGCGCGAGCGGGCAAAGCGCTGGTTCCGGTCCGCCGTGAGCAAAGCGCGCACGATCGGCGCAGCCTCGTCGGGCACCTGAGACAGCGGATAGCTGGCCAGGTCGGGTCCCGGGTCCTCCGTCACCGATCCCCTGGCCGACGTGGCCCAGCCGCCGAGATAGATGCCCTCGATACCCATCCGCTTCAAGGCCACCGCCTGACCGGGTGAATAGGGACCGAAGGTGGTGATCTGCTTGCGCTCGGCGAACAGCTGCCGGAGCCGATCGTAGAACTGCCCGGCCGCCACCCTCGCCACAGTGTGGTCGATGAGGATGGTGCCCCGCTGCTCCACCACGTGACGCGCAGAATACAAACGCGTGATGCCCTCGAACCGGGGACAGGCAAACCATCTTGCGGTCTCGCCGATCTCCGACTCGAACGCGTTCATGGCTGGCTTCTCGGCGACTTCCGAATCGAATGACCTCATGACTGGCTCCTGCCGCTCCTACACCGCGGCGCTTCTCGCGACCTCAAATCCCGGTTCTGTGTGATGGGGTGCCGTCCCGGCCGGACGCATCCACGTGCTGGCCCATCCGCTGCCTCGCCCGCACCCGGTCTTCGTTGGGGTTGAGGCTGGGCAGATCGATGAACCACAGCGCCCGACAGGAGCGGCGATCCCGGATCTGTCCCCATCAGATCCGGCTGCGGGCACACCAGGTAGAGGCGAAGGTCCCAGGCCCGCCTCGCCCAGACACGCCAGAGCCAGAACAGGCACCGGCGGGTCCGGAAAAGAACGGGTTCGATCTGGTGGCTGTCCGGCCCGTTGTCACGAGCCGAGCGATGTACCTATGGCTATCTACCGGCCGCCGCCAGTAGCCGTCGCCAGCACAGATGAACACTCAGCGCCCGTGAAAGCGGGGCGGCCGCTTCTGCGTGAAGGCTGCCCGGCCTTCGGCAGCGTCCTCGGTGGCGAAACAAATGGTCTGCAGGTCACGCTCGTATTGGATGGCGTTTTCCAGCGGCATGCTGTAGGCGGCGCGCAGGTTGAGCTTGGCCGTCTGCGCAGCGATCGGCGGGCGCTGTGCGATCCGGCCAGCGAGTTCGCGTACCGCGGGCAGCAGTTCGGGGGGTTCGAGCACCTGGCTCACCAAGCCCCATGACAGAGCGGTGGTGGCATCCACAGGGTCGCCCGTGTAGAGCATGAGCGCGGCGTTGGATGGCCCAGCACTCAGCGCGAGGAACGCGGATACCCCCCCACCCCCGATCCAGCCCAGCTTGATCTCCGGCGCGGCGAACATGGCGGTCCGCGACGCGAGCCTGATATCCGCTGACATCGCCAGTTCGAGGCCGCCGCCGTAGGCGTAGCCGTTCACCGCGGCGATGACCGGTTTGCGGATCGACCGGATGGCGTCGCAGTAGTCCGGGCGGCCGCGGAACTCCCATGCGGTGCTATAGGCGTCCAATTCGCCGACATCACTGCCAGCACAGAACGCCCTCTCACCGGCGCCGGCCAGGATCACCGTCCTGATCTCACTGTCAGCGTTGATGCGGTCTGCATGTCTGCGGACCGCATCGGTCATGTCCGGCGTGATGGCATTGAGCTTCGCCGGCCGGTTGAGCATCAGCGTTGCCACCGGCCCATCGATACCGAACAGGACGTCGGTGAACTCTTCCACCACGGCTGTCACCTCACAATCTCGGCAGCACCGTCCCGGCGGTGCTTCACGGTCCTAGCTCCCCGGCGGCGAAGCAGCAGGCACGGAACGCCACTTGCAGTTGGCGCAGGATCTCCGCGGGCGCGGCCCGGCCCAGCAGTCCCCCGCGGACGGCGGCTGAGCCCTGGTTCTGAAAGGCGATCCAGCCGTCGAACCGGGGCCGGATCCACGCTTGGTCGAGCGTCGCCCGGGTGCGGCGGTAGAAACCACCGCATGCGGCGTTGACCAGATCGGACTCCCACGCCATGCGTAGCGCGGCCTGGCCGCCAGCCTGCGGCACCAGTTCTGCCTGCACCGGCCCGGCTACCAGCCGCCGCAGGTGCGCCCGTGCTGCCGGGATGTCGTCGTCAGCGACGCGCCGGGAGACGGCGATGCCGGTTCCGCCGAGGACGCTGCCCGGGCGGCCGCCCGGGCGCCAGGCTGGCGCGTCGCAGGCAGCTAGCCGGTTCGGACTCCGACCCGGTTCGCTGTAGGTGACATAGCCGTAGGCGAGCGGGGCACAGGCCGGCGCATCCCCGGCCGCCATCGTCTCGAGTACGTCGACGGGATCGCCAGCCGCCAGAGCCACGTCGATGCGTGTGCAAACGTCAGCCAGGAGATCAAGCGCGGTGAGCACAGCATCGCGCGCCGCGGCGTCCTCGGCGAAACCGCCCGCAGGCGAACCGTCGTCAGCCTCGGCCACCGGCGGTACCCCCTGCGCGGCGCAGATCGCGAGCAGGGTCAGCAACGCGTGCGGGCCCCCCAGCACAAGCGTGAACGGAACCTCGCGGGCCGCAGTGGTCACCTCCTGCCAGGTCGAGGGGGGTGGCCGGCCGCCCATAAGGTCGGGCCGGACAACGCAGATCTGGGCGGCCGCGTCCAGGGGCAGCGCCCACTGATGACCGGCGTAACGATAGGAGCCAAACGACGGCCCCACGGCCGCGGCCGCCATGGCGGCCAGCTCGGGCCGGCTGAACAGGTCCTCCAGGGGGTGCAGCGCGGCCATGGCCGGGCCAAGGCCGGGGTGATCGATGACAAGGAGGTCGTACCGCCCGGCCAGGTCCGTGATCGGATGGGACTCGAAGTCGGCCAGTGACTGGCGGTCCCAGGTCAGCGGGACGGGCGCCGCACCGTAGCGCGTATCGGCCTCCGCATCGAGCCGTTCGAGCTCAGCGAGCGCCGCATAGCCGCGGGGATGATCCCAGGTAATCCCGCGAAGCGCCCGGCCAGCCGGGGTCACGGCTGCTCCGCGGCGACCACCTCGGCGGAGAGCAGATCGTTCACCTGCTGCTCGCTGAGGCCAAGCTCGGCCAGGATCTCGCGGGTGTGCTCGCCAGCCAGCGGCGCGCCCTGGCGCACGGACGACGGCGAGGAGGTGAACCGGATCGCGAACCCCGGGGTAGTCACCTCGCCCTCGGTGGGATGGCGGTAACTGACCAGAGATCCGTTGTGCTGCACCTGCGGGTCGTTCACCACCTCTGCGTACGAGTAGACCGGCCCGGCCCAGATGTCATGCTCGGCGAAGAGCGCGAGCCACTCGCTGGCGGGCCGGTCGAGCAGCCTCGCGGCTATCAGGGCGTGAATCTCGTCCCGGCGCGCGTGCCCGTCCACCTCGTCGTCCATCTCGGCCAGTTCGGGGATGCCGAGCACCTCGCCAAGCCTGGCCAGCGGGGGAAAAGCCAGGATCAGGTGTCCATCGGCGGTCGCGAACACGCTGTAGGGCGCGCGGATGTAGCAGTGCGCATGAGGCTCGGCTGAACGCCGCTGCGCCAACCCGCCGACTGTGAAAACGCTCATCTCCTGCATCTGCAGCGCCAGGATCGCGTCGAGCATGTTGACCTCGACCAGCTGGCCCTCACCGGTGCGCTCACGGTGCAGCAGTCCGGCGAGCGCGGCTTCGAAGGCGGTGTAGGCGGTGACCGCGTCGACGACGTACATAGGCGACGGCTGCGGCGGGTCGCTCTGGCGGCCCGCGGAGAGCATGGCACCGGACATCCCCTGCAGGATCAGATCCTGGCCGGGCCGGGCTGCATAAGGCCCGCTTTCGCCATACCCGGAGATGGAGATGTAGACGATCCGGGGGTTGATGTCGCAGATCGTTTCGTATTCCATGCCGAGGCGGGCGGCGACTCCGGGCCGGTAGTTCTGGAGGAAGACGTCCGCTGTCCTGGCCAGTTCGTGTACCAGGTGCCGGCCTTCAGCGGACTTGAGGTTGACGGCGAGGCTTCGCTTGTTCCGGTTGAGCGAAAGGAACGAGACGTTGACGCGGTTCCCTCTCGCGCCGCCGGCCGACACGTGACGCTGCCATTCCCCGCCGACCGGCTCCACCTTGATGACGTCGGCGCCGAGGTCACCCAGCCGCATGGTTGCGAACGGCCCGGACATCGCGATGGACAGATCCAGCACCCGGTAGCCATCAAGCACGCCCACTGCCGCTCCCCTCCTGTCAGCCCGGCTCAGCTCTCCGCCTGCCGGCTCACTCAGTGCATGACCCAGCCGCCATCGACGGCGATCAGCTGCCCGGTGATGAATCCGCTGTCCTCCCCGGCGAAGAACAGCACGGCAGTCGCGATGTCCTCGGGCCTGCCCCGCCGTTTCACCGCCTGATGGTCGAGGACGAACCGCTGGTATGCCTCGCGATCAGGATGGATCTCCTCGGCCGCGGTAGGGAAGGCGCCGGGCGCGATGGCATTCACGGTGATCCCGTGCTGGCCAAGCTCCCGCGCAAGTGCGCGCGTGAGCCCGACCAGCGCGCCCTTGGATGTGACGTACGGCGCGAGCAGGTCCCAGCCACCGAAGAGGGTTATGCTCGCGATATTCACGATGCGCCCGTACCCGGCCTCCCGCATGCCGGGCAGCACCGCCTGGGCACAGACGAAGGCCGCGTCGGCGTTGATGCGCTGGACCCGCTGCCACTCCTGGGTCGTGTAGTCCTCGAACGGCTTGCTGGGGTAAATGGCGGCGTTATTGACGAGGATGTCGATCCGGCCGTGCTCGGCGGCGAGCCCGGCGACGAGGGCACGTGTCGCGTCAAGGTCGGCCAGATCACCGGGAACGAACCGGGCCGACCCCGGGCCCGGCGCCGCCTCGATCCCCGCGCTGATCCGCTCCCCCGGGCTGTCCGGCAGGTCCAGCACCAGCACCCGGGCGCCGGCGCCGGCCAGCGCGGCGGCGGTCACCGAGCCCAGCCCGCCCGCCGCGCCGGTCACCAGCGCGACCCGCCCGGCCAGCCCGCTCACCTGTCCACCATCCAGGCATATGCTGTCCGGCCATCCGTCCGGGAGCGGTGAACGAGCCCGTACCGCTCCAGCCGCTCCAGGTGGCCGAGCAGCGGCTGGGAGAGGAACTGGTTCGCGTCGGCGGGCCATTTGCCGAGCAGTGGGCCGAGCTGCCCGGTCAGCACCCTCATCGTGACCGGTCCCGGTGCCGCGGCCAGTTCCCTGCGCAGTGCGGCCTCGGCCCGGTCGGCGAAGGCCCTCGTCTCCCCGAGGAACTCGGCGGCATCCGGCCCCCGGTACACCGGGTAATGAGCGGTCAGCAGCTGGTCCGGCCCGATCGCCTGCAGCCGATGGACGGTGGCCAGGTAAGTGTCGACGTACCGGTAGGTCGGCGGGAACGCCGGGCTGCCGTCGGCGAACAGGACCGCGCTCCCGAGCACCGCGTCCCCGACTGCCAGCGTGTGGCTGCGCGGATCATGGATACTCACGTGCCCACGCGAGTGCCCGGGGGTGTGGAGCAGGTCAACGGCCCAGCCGGAGCCGAGACAGAACCGCTCGCCCCCGCTGAGGCCCAGATCCATGGGCACCTGGCGGGTGTTGGCCGCGACAAAGCGCCGGGTCGCCGCCGGCTCGGTGATGCCATCTGCGGCAAGCTCGTCGTATCGGCGCGCGAAGAGCAGATCGGCGTCCTCGACGAGCGGCCGGTCCAGTTCGTGACAGCAGAGCACAGCCGCCGGGGCCAAGTCGTGCACCGCGCCATTGCCACCGTGGTGATCCCAGTCGCAGTGGCTGTTGACGACGTAACGGACCCGCGCGGGCTCGACGCCCACGCTGGCGAGGTACGGCTCCACGTGGGAGGTGACCGCCGGGTCGATGGCGGTGTCGAACAGCAGCGCCGAACGGGTACCCGCGAACAGGTAGACGCAGTTGACCCGGTCCCCGAGCGGCGTCTCGATGCGGTGGATTCCTTCCGCAATTTCCATCCGGTTCCGTCCTGTCCAGTCGGTGGCATCAGCCAGCGAACCTCAGCCCCGGCAGCCCCTGGGCACCGACGTCGGCTGTGAACACCGCCCCGGCGTGCGGCTGGGCCGCCAGCTGCCGCTCGTCGAGGCCATCGCGGGCACTGGTCACGTAGAGCAGGCCGAGCCTGGGGCCGCCGAAGACCGGGCAAGTGATATTCGTGACCGGGAAGCTCAGCGTGGTGTCGAGGCGCCCCTCCGGCGTGTACCGGTGGACCGCCGCCCCGCCGTACAGCGCCACCCACAGGCACCCTTCCGCATCGATGGTCATACCGTCCGGCAGCCCGACGGCGGCAGGTATGTCCACGATCCGCCTCCGGTTCGCCAGCCGTCCGGTCCCAGGGTCGTAGTCGAAAGCGTCCACACCCTGCGTAGGCGAGTCGATGTAATACATGGTCGTGCCGTCGGCGGACCAGCTCAGCCCGTTCGAGATCGTCACCCCGTCCAGCAGCTTCGTCACCGTCAGGTCCGGGTCCAGCCGGTACAACGATCCCGCCCCGGGAGTCAGGTCGTAGGCCATGGTGCCGGCCAGGAAGCGGCCTGCCGGATCGCATTTGCCTTCGTTGAACCGGGCTCGCGGCCCGGGGTGCTCGACGACGGCCTCGGCGACCCGCTGCCAGTCTTTATCCAGCAGCGCGAAGCCGTCCTCGACGGCGAGGACGAGGCCGCCGCTGCGGCGCAAGCCGGCCGATCCGACCGGCTTGCCCACGCGGAACACGTCGTCGCTGCCGGTCGCCGGGTCGAACCGGTGCACGAGCCCGGGCAGGATGTCCAGCCACAGCAGCAGTTGCCGCTGCTCATCCCACACCGGTCCCTCGCCGAGGGTGGCGCGGGAGTCGATGGCGACCTCAGGCCGCTGGCGGGCTGGCATGCTGGCTCCCTTCGCGCCCGCGATCGCTCACAGGACGCCGAACCGGTCGTAGGCGCTGCGCAGGGTGCTCCCCTCCGCCAGCGCGTCCCGCACCCGGTTCTCCTTCGACACCTTCTCCAGCGCCCGCCCGACCGCCTCGGCGGCGAGCCGGGCCGGGACGGCGACCGCGCCGTCGGCGTCGGCCACCACCAGATCCCCCGGCCGCACCGGCTGGCCGCCGACAACGGCGGCCTGCCGGTGCGCGGTCACCGCGAGCCGACCCTTGACGTCCAGCGGCAGCATCCCGCGGCACCACACCGGGTAGCCGATGGCGGCGATCACCTGCGCGTCGCGGCAGTACCCATCGATCAGCGTGCCACGGGCCCCCCGGGCGAGTGCCGCCGCCGAGAACAGCTCGCCCCAGCAGGCAGCGCGGGCCGAGCCGCCCGCCGCGACGAGGACCACGTCCCCTGGTGCGATGTCATCCATCGCGGCGATCTCCCCGGTGTAAGGGTCAGCGGGTATCTCGTCCACCTCAGCGACGAGGAAGGGATTG
>WNFX01008021.1_pt1 | contig 10936 bp, 9 predicted proteins | sample 5400111 | NCBI WGS metagenome assembly WNFX01 (sample SAMN13153363, study PRJNA577476) | soil metagenome | isolation source: 40 cm soil or saprolite under grassland replicate 1 | place: USA:California | collected 2016-06-15
AGCGGAATCTGTTCGATCTCGCCCTTGAGGAATTCGACGTTGTCGACTCCGGCCTTGCGCTGGTTCTCGCGCGCCAGCGCCAGCATGTCGTCGGTCATGTCGAGTCCGTAGACCTTGCCGGTTGGTCCGACGCGCCGAGCCGAGAGCAGCACGTCGATGCCGCCGCCGGATCCCAGATCGAGCACGGTCTCGCCGGCTTTCAAATCGATGAGCGCGGTCGGGTTTCCGCAGCCAAGCGACGCGGTGACTGCCGCATCCGGCAGGGCGCCGCGTTCTCCGTCGCTGTACAAGTTCTCGGTAATCTGGTCGGTGCCGCAGCAACTGGCCCCCGAACAACAGCTGGCGTCCTTCGCGCCCGCCGCCGCTCGTCGTGCCGCCGCGCCGTATTTCTCCTGGATCTGTTCCTTCAACCCGGTCGTGGTATCCATGTGTGTCACTCCTATAAATTCGCGTAGACGAATATAGAGGACCGTGCTATATTTGTCAAGGCGAATATATGACCACACGGCTCACCCACATCGAAGCGCTGTTCAAAGCCCTCGCCGACGTCACCCGGCTCCGCATCCTCGCCCTGCTCGTTGGCGGTGAAACCTGCGTCTGCGAGATTCACGGCGCGCTCAAGCTGCCCCAGCCGACAGTGTCGAGACACCTCGCCTACCTGCGGCGATCAGGACTGGTCGCCACGCGTCGCGAAGGGTTGTGGGTGCACTACCGTCTCGCTTCTCTGGACGACGCCGTGCTGCGCATGCTGACGGACATTGTCACTCACGCGTTGAGTCATGTGGACACCATCGCGAAAGATGCCGAGCGGCTGCGGAAGACGACCGGCTGCTGTCTGACAACGGCGGAAGCGCCGCGCGGCCTGGCCTGCTGCGACGAGGTGCACGCGTGACCGGTGTCCGAATCGAGCCGGCGACGTCGCAGGACCTCGCCGAGATCGAAGCGCTGCTGGCCGCCAATCGTCTTCCGGTCGACGGCCTGAAGGATTGGATCGGATCGGCGCTCGTCGCGCGTGCAGGCAGCCGCACGATCGGTTGTGCGGCCCTCGAGGTCTACACGTCTGGAGTGCTGCTGCGGTCGGTGGCCGTCGCCAGCGCCTGGCGTGGCCGCGGCGTCGGCATTCAACTCACCGAGGCAGGGCTCGAGCTCGCCAGAAGTCGCCGCGCGGAAGCCGCGTACTTGCTGACGACGACCGCGCGTGCCCGTCGAACGCGCTCGTGATGCGAATGGATCTCACGGGAAGGGCCGGAGAGGCGGCCATCCCGCCCATCCTGCCTGCCCTGCCTGCACGTTAGAAACTCACACGAACCGCAAACTGCACCTGGCGCGCCGTGCCGAGTCCGACGGTTCGGCCCACGGTGCTGGTGAGTGTGCCAAAGGCGCCGGCGGCCGCGCCGGTGAACGCTTGCGCCGGCTGAACCTTGTTCGCCTCGCTCGTCGCGTTGGTCGGCAGCGCGTTCGGCAGTGTCGCGACCGGGTTCGAGAAGTTCGCCCGATCGAAGACGTTGAAGATTTCGATGCGGAACTCCGCGTTGCGCGTCGTGACGCCGAATGGGAAGTGCTTCGACAACACGAGGTCGGCCTGATAGAACCCAGGGCCGTGAAGCGATCCGCGCTCGAGATTGCCATAGGTTCCCGGCTTGGGCGTTGCGAATGCCGCCGGATTGAGAAAAACCAGCCCGCCGCTCGTCGCAAACGGATCGACACCCGGCACGAGGTCCGGACGCCGCACGTTGCGGGAGCTGCCGCCGTTCGGGGTGTTCATCACCGCCGTGCGGCCAACTGCCGGATTGTTGAACACCGTGCCGGCGCCGTCGACGTAGACGATGTCCGGACGTGTGATGCGGACGTCGATCGGCAGGCCGCTCCGCGCGTTGACGATGCCGCCGATGTCCCAGCCGCCGAGGATGAAGTCGGCCACTCCGGTGGCCGCATGCGCCCGTCGTTGTCCGTACGGAAGGTTGTAAAGCGCGCCGAGGGTGAACGTGTGCCTCACGTCGAAGGCGTTGTAGCCGGTGTCGTAGTCGAAGTCGGCCAGCGTCTGGGCGGCGTTGCCGACGGTGAGGGCTTCGTTCGAACCGCTGGTGTTCCCGAAGCTGCGCGACAGCGTGTACTGCGCGTTCACTGACAGGCCTCCCACCGACCGGCGCGACAGACCGAGCTGCAAGGCGTTGTAGTTGTCATGACCGCCGCTCGTCTTGGTGTCGATCTCCGCGAACGGGTTCTGTACGCCGATGACCGCGCCGCTGGCGTCGCGCTGCACGATCGAGAATTGGCGAATGACGAGGGCGGCGCTTGCCGGGTTGGAATTGGTCACTGCGTTCACGATCGGGTTCGCGATGCTCCGCAGGAACAGGTTGCGTCCCTGCGCCCCGACATACGCCGCTGTCACCGCCATCCGCCCGCCCAGATCCTGCTGGACCGACGTGGTGTACTGCCAGACACGCTCAGGAATCGTGTACTCGTTTCGGTAGGCGCGCGGCTGGTAGGAGCGGTTGTTCGGGTTGTTGATGAAGGTCGCGGTGGCGACGTTCGGATCCAACGGATAAGCGAGTGCCGCGCCGGACGACAACGTCACGCTCACGCGATCCGAATCGGCAATGGTCTGAATCTGATCTTCCGTCTGCCCCGGGCCGACGAACACACCGAACCCGGCGCGGATAATGGTTTTTTCCGTGGCGGCGTAGGTGGTTCCGACCCGCGGCTGGAAGTTGGTCTTCGTCGAGATGTACACCGGCGTTGACGGCGGATCGATGACGCCCGTGTCGACGTTGAACTTGACTTGCAGGCCGTTCGCTTCCCGGATTGGAGTGTAGTAGTCGTAGCGCATACCGTAGTTCAGCGTCAGCTTCGGGCTGACGTGGAACTCGTCCTGCGCGTAGGCGATGTAGTACTCCTGCTGGATGTGGCGTTCGCCGGTCGCACCGTTGTTGAACACGCTCGGCGCGCTCTCGTCACCGAGAAACTGAATCGTCGACGGCGTGTTCGCAAGAAACGCGTTCAGATTCTGGAACGAGTAGGTCGTGCCACCGAGCCGGTCGGTTGACATGCGTATCATGCGGACTTCGCCGCCCAGCTTGAGATAGTGGTTGCCGCGCAGCGAGCTCAGGGAGTCGATGAACGACAGCGTGTACGGGTCGTACGGCTGGGCCCGTCCGTTCTGAGCGCTGTTGGCACGAACCAACCCTCCCGGCACAGTGATCCCCGAGCTCGAACCCTGTCCGGCGATGCCATTGTTGGCGACCGAGCCGGTGAGGCTGATGATGGAGGCCGCTAAGGCGCTCGCGTTCGAGGGAACGACACCGGCGATTTGCGTCGGCGCGGCGTTGTAGCCGAACTTGAACTCGTTGGTCGTCTTGTCCGACAGCACGCCCTGAAGGTTGAACACCGCGTTACTGGGGTTTGCTTCGGTGTGCACGACGCGGCCCGACACGCTGTCCGGGGCGTCGCTCACGCCCTGGTCGTGGAACACGCGCACGTAGCTCGACCAGCGATTGTTGATCTTGACGTCGAACCGGCCGCTGGCGGCGGTTTCCGTCACGACTTGCGGTGTTTGCAGCTGGGCGATATCGAAGTCCGGATTGGTCGACTGGCCTGGAAGGATGATCGCGCTTGGCGCCAGGAAGCCTGTGCGCAGGGCAGCGATGGTCGGCACAGCGCGCGCCCAGGCCGCGGCGCTCGGCGTCGCTTCCACGATGTTGATGCCCGCCTTCAGCCGGTAGCGTTCGAAACTACCGAAGAAGAACGCCTTGTTCTTGACGATCGGGCCGCCGAACGATCCGCCGAACTGGTCCTGTTTCAGCAGCGATTTCCCCAGGTTCGCGACAACGCTGCCATCCGCGTTCCTCTGCGAGTCGAAGTAGTTCGGGGCGTCGAGCGCATCGCGGCGAAGATATTCGAACGCGGCGCCGTGGAAATCGTTGGCGCCCGACTTTGTGATCACGCTCACCTGGCCGCCGCTGCCGGTTCCGAATTCGGCCGGGTAGGCGCTCGACTCGACTCGGAACTCCTGCACGTTTTCCAGGCTCGCCTGCAGCTTGAACGGCGTCGCCACCTCGCCGTTCAGATTGCCTGGCGCCGCGTCGATGATGGCCGACCCTTCGATGCCGTCGTAGCGGATGGCATTCTGCTCGACCGCGCGACCGGAGAAGCGGATGTCCTGCCAGGTGCCGGTACCGGAGTTCTGCGAGCCGGGCGCCTGCAGCATCAGCTGCGACATCTGCCGGCCATTCACAGGCAGGTTGTTCACTTCGCGCTCGCCCAGGTTGACGCCGATTTTCGCGGAGCTCAGGTCCAGCACCGGCGCCGTACCGACGACGGTCACCGCTTCAGTGACGCCGGCGGGCTTGAGCTCGAAGTCGAGCGTCAGCTCCTGGCCGATCGCGAGCGGCATCGCCGTGTATTCGATCGGCGCGAAGCCCGCGCGCTCAACCCTGATGGTGTAGGTCGAAGGCTTCAAAGGGCTGATCAGAAAGTAGCCCTGGTCGTTCGTCACGGCGGAACGCTCGTCGCCGGTGCGTTCGTTCTTCGCTTTCGCCGTCACTCCGACGGCAAGGGCGCCGCTCGAGTCGCGCACGACGCCCGCGATTCGACCGTTGTCGACCTGTGCGAAGGCCGACGGCGCGCCGGCCACCAGAATCGCGAGTATGACCAGCCCAGTGCGAACCTTCATCCGTGCCCTCCTCGAGAAACACTCAATCTCTGAGAAGAGAGCCTACGGCGTCGCTGCAATCGCGGTGTGTCGATCGTGTTACAACGGTGTTAACTCATGGAAGCCAAACGGCGACAGACACTTAGATCGTAGTGCCCGGTTTGATGATGCCGTCCTTCGGCACGATGATGACGCCGTTCCGGATGAAGTAGCCGTCGCCGTCCGCCGTTTCCACTCCAGCCTCGTTGACGAGCCGGCTGCCATCGCCAATTCGCGCGTTCTTGTCCACGATGACGCGGTGCAGCTCGACATCGCGGCCGATGCCGAGCCGGGGGCTTGCATCCCGCGCCGGCGCGTCATCGTCGGATTCGTAGAAGTCCGCCCCGAGCAGGACCGAGCGGCGAATGATCGCGCCGCTCTGCACGTTGGTCCGGATGCCGACGATCGATTCCTCGACGGTCGATCGCTCGAAGTAGCAGCCTTCCGCGATGATCGCGTCGCGCGCGGTGCAATCGCCGAGGCGCGCACCCGGAAGAAAACGCGGATGCGTATAGATGGGGCAGCGTGGGTCGTAGAACCTGAACGGCGCGCCGGGACGCGTGAGCATGATGTTCGCGTCGTAGAACGATGCGACGGTGCCGACGTCGGCCCAGTAGCCGCGGAACACGTGGGCGTTGACGCGGTAGCGGCCGAGCGCCGCGGGAATCACCTCGCGTCCGAAGTCGGTGGCGGCGTCGGCGGTGAGGACGTCGAGCAGCACGTCGCGCGAGAATACGTAAATCCCCATTGACGCCATGAACGGCGTTTCGCGTGACGGCGCGATGGCGGTGGCGCCTGGCGGCAGACTCTGCCCGATGGCCTGCAGCCGCTCGCGAGCCGGCTTTTCCTCGAACGCCACGATTTGCCCGTTACGATCGAACCGCACGATGCCCATCGACGAGGCATCGTCGATGGTGACCGGTTGCGTCGCGATTGTGATATCGGCATGGCGATCGACGTGCGCGTCGATCAGTTCGGTGTAATTCATCCGGTACAGGTGATCGCCGGCGAGAATCAGATAGTAGTCCGCTTCGTAGCGAGCGAAATGGCGCGCCGCCTGCCGGACGGCGTCCGCCGTTCCCTGGTACCAGTTCGGATTGTCCGGCGTCTGTTCGGCCGCGAGGATCTCGACGAATCCCTGGCTGAAGAGATCCATCCGGTAGGCCTGCGAGATGTGACGGTTGAGCGATGCGGAGTTGAACTGCGTGAGGACGAAAATGCGACGAATGTCGGCGTGCAGGCAATTGCTGATCGGAATGTCGATCAGGCGATATTTCCCGCCGATCGGCACGGCCGGCTTGGACCGGTGGTGGGTGAGCGGGAACAAGCGCGATCCCTGGCCACCGCCGAGGATGAGCGCGAGCGCTTCGTTGTTCACAGGCATACGACTACCCACAGCGTACACGACCAGATTGACATGTAACACCGCTGTAACAAGGCGCCGGGAACGATCTGCTACAATCCTGCGCTCCATGAACTTTCGACTGATTCCCCGGGAAGAAAAGTTCTATACCGACTTTCAGGCGCTTGCCGACGAGCTGAAACGCGGCGCGCGGCTGCTCGAGGAGATGCTCGCGCCGGAGCGCCCGGCGTGGGACAAGGCCGACGAGATCAAGGAAGCCGAGCACAAGTGCGACCAGTTGACGCACGAGATCATTCAGCGCCTGAACCGGACGTTCGTCACACCGCTCGATCGCGAAGACATCTTCAATCTCGCCCGCTCGCTCGACGACGTAATGGACGCCATCGACGCGGCCGCCGGACTCGTCCGCCTGTACCGCCTCGATTCCGTTCGCGTCGGGGCTCGCGAGCTCGCGCGCATCGTCACCGCCTCCACCGATCAGGTGCGCCTGGCCGTCGGCGCCATGCAGGAGCACAAAGGGCTCATGCCGCACGCGATTGAAGTGAACCGGCTCGAGAACGAAGCCGACCGCGTCCATCATCAGGCGGTCAGCAAGCTGTTCGAAGAGGAGACCGATCCGCTCACGATCATGAAATGGAAGGAAACGTTCGACTTCCTCGAGGACGCCAGCGATCGCTGCGAGGATGTCGCCAACGTGATCGAGGGCGTCATGGTCAAGCACGGATAGCGTGCCGATGTTCTGGATCGTTGTCGGCCTGATTGCCGTCGCACTGATATTCGACTACATCAACGGCTTCCACGACGCAGCCAATTCGATTGCGACTGTGGTATCGACGCGCGTCCTGTCGCCTGGCACGGCGGTGATCTGGGCGGCGTTCTTCAATTTTGTCGCGGCGTTCGTCTTTGGAACGGCGGTCGCCAGTACGGTTGGCGCGAAGATGATCGACATCCGAGTCGTCACCTTCGCCGTAATCCTCTCGGGGCTCGTCGGCGCGATTATCTGGGACTTGATCACCTGGTACTACGGACTCCCCACGAGCTCTTCGCACGCGCTGGTCGGCGGGTACGCTGGTGCGGCGGTCGCGAAGGCCGGATTCGGGGCCATCATCGCGAGCGGCTGGACCAAGACCGTGATCTTCATCTTTCTCTCGCCGCTCATCGGGCTGGTTGCCGGACTGGGACTGATGGTCGGGATTCACTGGCTGTTTCGGTGGACCCCGCCCTCGCGCGTGGACCGCTGGTTTCGCCGCCTTCAGCTTCTGTCGGCGGCCTTCTTCAGCCTGACCCATGGCGCCAACGACGCGCAGAAGACGATGGGGATCATCGCCGGCGTGCTCTACACGGCGGGCTACATCCAGACCTTTCATATTCCGTTCTGGGTCGTACTGATCGCGCACACGGCGATCGGCCTCGGGACGCTCGCCGGCGGCTGGCGCATCATTCACACCATGGGTTCGAAAATCACGAAGTTGCAACCGGTCGGCGGGTTCGCCGCGGAAACCGGGGCGGCGCTCGCCTTGATGACAGCGACGCTCATCGGCGTTCCGGTCAGCACGACGCACGCGATCACCGGGGCGATTGTCGGCGTGGGATCGACGCGGCGGTTGTCAGCCGTCCGATGGGGCGTCGCCGGCCAGATCGTGTGGGCGTGGGTGCTGACGATTCCGGCTGCGTTCACGATCGCCGCCGTCACGTACAAACTGCTCGCGTTCAGCGGCGCAGATCAGATGGTTCGCTGAATCCGGCGGGAGTCTGCAGTTCGTGCGGCACGTGCTCGATGAGGTCCTTGTGCTTCACGGGATCGAACTTCGGCCTCAGCTCCTCGGCCGCCGTGTAGAAGCCCGAAGTCGTCAGCGTGATCGTGAGATCGCGCTGTCCAGCGTTCTCCCAATACCAGCCGTGGATCCCGGTGAACGGAGCCGTCAGCGTGCCTGATGCGAAATCGTTTTCCTGCTTGTCGTAGCTCTGCACCTTGAGCCGATGGTCGTCCGGCTCGCCGTGGAATTCGTATTTCACGGCGGCTGTGGCCTTCCACGCATACACCATCCCCCGATCCTTCTCGAGACGGTACTTGTATTCGAAGGCCTGCGATGGACGAAGGGTGAACGACGTCGATTCAGTCTTGTACACGCGCGGCGGCGGCTTCCGGTCGTCGTGGACTTGTGGTGGAGCGGCAGCGTCGCTGGCGCCAAACAGGTCAAGGAGCCCCAGCGCTTTGCCGGTGCCGAGCGGATCGACACCGTACTCCGCCGGCAGCACGGCCGTGACGAGGAGCAGCGCCGCGACGGCCATCGCGGCGCCTGTCGCGATCGCGATATGCGTCCTCGAAGGCATCATGTCGAGAGGAAATAGCCGGACAATTGCCGTCCGATCAGCAGAAACCCGCCGGTCATCAGTGCTGTGTTCGTGATGAAGGCATGTCGCGCAAAACCGGAGCGTGTGCGCCAGTAGCCCAACGCCAGGAGCACTGCGGTCAGCGCAAGTATCTGTCCGATCTCCACTCCGACATTGAAGCTGACGATGTTGGTGACGAGTCCACGCGCCGGCAGCGAGAACTCCTGAAGCTTGGTCGCGAGTCCGAATCCGTGGAACAGACCGAATGCCAGCACGGCGATCCGAGCGTTGGGCTGGAACCCGAGAAAGCGCTTGAAACCGTCCATGTTGTCGAACGCCTTGTAGACGACTGAAAAGCCGATGACGGCGTCGATGAGATAAGGATTGGCGCGGATCCCGCCAAGCACGCCGGCCAGCAGCGTGACGCTGTGACCAACCGTGAACAGGGTGACGTACTGAACGACGTCCTCGAGGCGGTACAGGAAGAAGATGACGCCGACCAGAAACAGCAGATGGTCGTAGCCGGTGATCATGTGCTTCGCGCCGAGATACATCAGCGGCGCGACCGCCGCGCCCTGCAGCGATTGCAGAAATCGTGCGTCGCCGCGGGCGACGCCGTGCGCGGCCAGCATCTCGGGCCACAGGACGACGATCGCGCCGACGAGCGCCGCCACACATCCGAGTCGCGCGGAGGTCATGGCGCCATTGTGCCATCATTGGCGGCAAGGACTCACCGCAGGTGATCAAGCGATCGATCATTGCCATTCATCGCTGGCTGGGCGTCGCGCTCTGCCTGTTCTTCCTGATCTGGTTCCCCTCCGGAATCGGCATGATGTATTGGGATTTTCCCGGCGTGACGGCCGAGGATCGCCTCGAGCGATCGCCTCCGCTCGATCCATTGTCCATTCGGCTCTCGCCGGCCGAGGCCCTCGCCGGGCTCGCCGAACGAAGGCCACCCGCCCAGCTCCGGCTCACCACGTTCGACCGCCGTCCGGTCTATCGCCTCCGCGTGGGACGCGACGAACGGGTCGTGTACGCGGACACCGGCGAGACGCGAGGCGACGCTCCGATGGATCTGATGGCGCGCACGGCGTCGGCCTGGACCGGACTGCCTGCCCTGGCGGCGACCATCAAAACGATCGATGTCGATCAATGGACGGTGCAGGGGTCGTTTCGCAACCTGAAGCCGCTCTGGAAGTACTCCTGGCCGAACGGCGAGCAGGTCTACGTGTCGCAAACGTCAGGGGAGGTGGTCCAGTACACGACGAGCTCGACGCGATGGGGCGCCTATCTGGGACCGATCCCGCATTGGCTGTACTTCACGCCGCTGCGCACACATCAGATGGCGTGGTCGCGCTTCGTCATCTGGTCGTCCGGCATCGGCACCGGCAGCGCGATCCTTGGCCTCGTGATCGGCGTCTGGATGTATTCCCCCGCCAAACGTTACCGCCACTCCGGTGGCAACTCGAGCATTCCGTACCGCGGCCAGAAGCGTTGGCACATGATGCTGGGGTTGATCTTCGGCCTGGGCGCGGCGACGTGGGCGTTCAGCGGGATGTTGTCGATGGATCCGTTTCCGCTCGCAAGAGCGGGACGAGGCGCCGGCGGCGGCATCCCGCAGGCGATGCGCGGCAGTGTGCCGATGGCGGCGCTGACCGTGAATCCGCGGGACGCGCTCGCGCACCTCTCGGGCGAGGACGTCAAAGAGCTGGAGATCACGTCGTTTGGCGGAGAGCCGGTGTACATCGCCACGATGCCTCGCGGACAGACGCGGATTGTGACGCTTGATGGCCGTGTCCGACGCGAATTCGACCGCGACAGGATCGCCGCCATCGTCATGGCGGCGGCAGGGCCCGCGGGCCTCGCGGAGTTTCGTGAGCTGACGGAGTACGACTGGTACTATCTCGATCGGCGACGGGCGCGTCCCCTTCCCGTGATCCTCGCGCGCGTCAATGACTCGGATCAGACGCGGTACTACATCGATTCCCGCACCGGGCGGATCGTCGGCGCTTACGGCTCGAGCAATTGGGCGAGCCGCTGGCTGTATCACGGGCTGCATTCGCTGGATGTCCCGTGGCTGTACAACCACCGGCCAGCGTGGGATATCGTCGTCATCAGTTTCATGCTGGGCGGAACCGCTCTCGGCGTCACATCGCTGATTCTGGCGTGGAGAGTCGTTGGCAGAACGCTGTCGCGCGCAGCGGACGAATCATGAGTTGGTTCGAGCCCGTTTGAATTCGGCTGCAAGAAAGTCCTTCACGCCCGGTCCGCCGCCCGCATCGACCCATACCGTTCCATCAGCCGGCAATTGAAGCCCCAGTCTCAGAAAAGGGCAGCATCGGCGTTCGAGCACCATCCAGGCGACGACATCCAGCAGCACCACAGTCTTCTCGAGCTGCCAGCGCACGCCGGTGGACGTCGACTCGGTGGCGATCACCTGCGTCATGAGCCGTTCACGCAACCCGGAATAGCGCGCGCGCTCGTCTGGCGTGAATGCGCACATATCGCAGGCAATCGAAGGGTCTTTCGCGACGTCCGTGGGTGAGGAT
>WNFX01010144.1_pt1 | contig 10936 bp, 6 predicted proteins | sample 5400111 | NCBI WGS metagenome assembly WNFX01 (sample SAMN13153363, study PRJNA577476) | soil metagenome | isolation source: 40 cm soil or saprolite under grassland replicate 1 | place: USA:California | collected 2016-06-15
GCACCAAAGACAAAGGATGCGGAAAGACCAACATTGGATTGTAACCATCCACCAATCGACGGCCCGATACTAAAGCCGATGCTCCACGTGACCGAATAGAAACCCGACAGCGTTGCGCGATGGCGATCTGATACCTGTTCCATCGCAAATGCAGCATAAATAGGTTCGATTAGAATGCGCATAAATGAGCGGGTATACTCGCCGACGATTGCCAGGGGCAGCGTAGGAGCAAAACCGATCAGTATCATCAGAGGCGCAGTGAGATACTGCACAGTGGTGATGACGCGCAATTTACTCCACCGTTTGACAAAAAGAGGAGCAGTGAGTGAGAAGAGACCACCAGCCAGGCCAGATATGGTGAAAATAATACCCAGTGGGCCGGGGAGGAGGTTGAAGCGCAAGATGAAGAAAAGTTGCATGAGCGCGACGACCGCTCCTTCGCCCATGGTGAAGAGCAGGTCTGGGATGAGTAATTTCACGAACAAGCCGACCGGCAGCCGTTCCCTCTTTTCATGTAACACTGCCTCCGCCAGAGGCCCGCTATTTCTCACGCTGTCCTCTAAGGCTATACTTGTAGTTTTGTTTGCCGCTGTTCGCTTTGGTTCGCGCAAGAACCAGAGCGGCAGACCAAAGATAAAGGTAAACAAGGCAGCAGCGAAAACACCATAGCGCAACGCTATGGTACTGGCAGGTGAGACATGCAAAATGCCTGCCATAAATTCGGGAATGGCACCACCTAAGAGATTGCCAAGCGCACCTACGCCTAGTAAAAGGAAACTGTTTAGAGCGAATACACCCACACGCTGGCTCTCGGTTGTACTTTCCGTCAGGAGAGGCAGATTTGTGACCCAGTAAGCAGTGGAGACCACTCCTTGCATGAAAGCACAGGAGAGCAGTAAGAAAGGGGACGTGACAAGAGCACATGCTGCAAGAAATATAGGAGTGAGAATAGCTGTTAGCACAAGGACTGGTTTGCGTCCTATACGATCTGCAAGGAAGCCGACAGGAACGGCACTGATGAGTGCTCCTATGGCAGGCATTGCACTGAAAACACCGATGAATTCAGGTTGATAGCCAAGACTATGCACATAGTAATTGAGGGTTAACGTGGCTATGCTCAGTTGAAAACCCTTACCCGTAGTAAAAATGAGGAGAATATAGACATTTCTCGGTAAACGAAAGAGGGGGGTTATGAAAGAGCGTTTCTGTGACAAGTTTTTATTTTGAGTATTTGACTCCGAGGTATCGGATACCAAAGGCATAAATAAGATACTCCTGAATAGATAAACATATGCCCATACCTTAACATATGCTTGCAGCACCAGGCAACGGTCAAACGGACAGGTGACGAGGCTTTTCATTACCCGAAACAACAAGAGAGCTATAGCGTTTCCGTTAGAGCGATCTATAATACCCGCCGTGCTGCACCCGCAGTTCTCTGAGAAATAGGTTGTAATCAACACTATTCACACTTCCATCGTCATTGATATCTGCACCAGGAGAAGTGTTGGTTGGAGAGGTTGAACAAGAAGCGGTATTTTGTTTACTGCCAAAGCAGTAGAAGGGTTTATGACAGTTGACAAATAACGTTAACTATATATATTAGAAGTAAGTTTTGTGGTAGAGATGAGTCAAAAGCGGAGGAAAAGTATATGAAACGTTTCATACAAGAAAAATGGCCATGGCTTGAAGAAATACCGGATATGCGCTCGCAATTACTAGACATCCTCAGTAATGCTGATCTGGCGTTCAGCCCCGGTGGACAAAATAGCACGTTGGGCGCACTGTTGCGTAAGATGGGAGACATTGAGTATTCGTATATTCAGTCGTTAAAAACCTTTAAACAAGATTGGTCTTATCACAACATGGAAGAAGGTTTGGAGAGCGATATCACTGGTCTCAAGGCGTGGTATCAGACACTGGACAACGAGCTGCAAGCAACGATCTCTGCTTTCTCACATAAGGATTTAACCAAGATTATTGTGCGAGGCGGATTTCACTCAACTGTTGAACGGGAAATCGGTCACTATGGAGAAGCGCTCTTAATTTTCCTTGGCAAGGCTACCATCTACCTTAAGGCGATGAACAAACCAGTGCCGGAGTCTATTGAGCATACTATTGGGTAGAATGGCATAATTGGGTGAAAATTCCCACGAAAAAGACATTTTGACCCAGTGGCGATCCTCAATTGGACAACTCAAAGTGCTCTTTCCTCAAGAGGACCACTAGCAGTAACTTCTCATGAATGAATGCTTGACTCAAAAACCAAGCAGTCTGTTCCTTTATGAGAACGGTAGGGAAAAAGCGTCTCATAAACCTTCGGCTCCAGAGACATGCTTTATACTCCATGTTTGTGTTTACGTGTACGCACATAACGTATCATACCAGGCGAAGGTTGAACAATGGACAGGAGTGTATCTAATATAAACTTAGTAAAGCTTAACAAAAGATTGGAAGAGACTTAGTATTTTTATTGTTGACTTGTAGAATAGAACCGTATAGTTTAAAGTAATAACAGCAGATGCGTACAGCAAAGACTTTTCAGCGAATGTATGGATATGAATCAAAAGAAGCAAATGAGAGGAGATATATAGCATGGCACTTGCGAGTTTAGTACTTGCAAACGTTAGTCTTACAGCTGTAATATGGTGGCTTGTGGTCGGTTTAATCGCTGGCTTCCTGGCAAGCCTGGTTATGCGCGGCGGTGGCTATGGTATCGTTGGTGATATCATTATTGGCCTCGTCGGAGCGCTCGTTGGTGGCTTCCTGGCAAGCCTGCTTGGCATAGGTGCGGGCGGTTTCGTAGGAACGATCATCATAGCCTTTATTGGCGCGGTTATCCTGATTGCAATCTTGCGTGCCGTTTCGGGTGGCATGGGGCGCCGACGCATATTGTAAGAAGGTAGGTATGTCGAGGGGCTTCTCCGAAAGAAGCTATAGGGCAGGGCGGCTCGATGAGCCGCCTTGTTTTATTTCTACGTTTCAGATTGGCAATCCTGAGTGACCAGAATCAAAGGGCCAGGGACAGTTTCATTGTCAGGCTCTAGCCTATCCCAAGTCGTTGTTGATTGGCTTGCCTGCTGCGTGGCAGCATTGAGGATGATATCCCTAACACTCGGATCAATAGACTGCCTGGTCTCCAGAATACGTGCTGCTAAAGCACTAATAACCGGTGTAGCAAATGATGTGCCCACCCAATATGCCCAGGTGCTAAAACCGTCTCGCAAATGCTCCGGGTAGCCGAAGGGAGGAGAGGATTGAAATGGCTCAGTATCTTCCTTGGCGAGTGCTGGATAAAGTGTTGAGCTGTAGACACCACGTGGAGCATCGATCGGCAGAATAATATTGGTTACAGTGGCTCCAGGTGTAGCTGGGGCAGGTTGAGGTCGCTGCCCACCATAAGTTGCTATTCCATACGGTCCGGGGTAATTGCTATATTTGGCAGGGTTCCCCAAAACATCTACGGCACCAACTGGAATCATCACAGCGAGGCCGGTATCACTGACGCCGGGGTTTGCGAAAGCAGCTGGATAACGAGGGCCCAAACGTAAACCATTGGGGTTCATTGGTGGAGTATCATTGGGATCTGAATCATTGCCAGCAGAAGCCGCAAAAACAACTCCTCGCGCAGCTAAAAGCTCCATAATCATCAGCAAAGCCAATCGTGCTGGCTTTATTGTATCAAGAGTATATCCGAATTGTTCCAGTTCCTCGTCAGCGGGCGTCGCTACCAGACTCATATTAATCACGACACGCTGACCTACCAGGTTCCCTTCGGGTTCTAAAGGATTGGCTTCTAAACGCCTGGCTATAGTAGATAAAGCGTCGATTAGCGCAGTAGTGTTTCCCACCCCATAGTCGTTGAGGACGCGAATACATTCAATATAGGCATCAGGGGCGAGATCGCGAATGATTCCTGCCACGAACAAACCATGATCGGCCATTGGGAAGCCAACCAACCTACCATAGATATCCTTACCAGTTGCCGGTTGAACTGGTGATACAACATCCAGGGCATCTGGTAGAATGTTATAGTTGACTTTGATTGCCGGAGGAGTGGCTCTTAGGGCACCAGGAGAAAAGACAATACCATCAGATCCTACACTTACCATATTCTGAACCATACTGGACAACAGTGAGTTGCTGCTACCTGGATCATTAGCTGCACTGGTGACGTCTTCTATTTTTGGTAACGTATCCAGTACAAACACAGTAACCCCCTGACCTGTTCCATTTCGAGGAAGAGAGAATTGTTGTGGCAGATTGTACTTCCAGCGATTGCACGAATCTTCAATCTGAATGGGAGGCATCGTTGGACAACCATGTGTGACGAGATCAGTACCATTGGTAGTACCACCATTGAGCCAGTTGGGCATAGATGCGATGAATTTCGCGTCAGATGTGTTATAGTCACCAGACACGCTATTGAGTAGATCGACAAGTCCTGGTGTGCTATCCTGCTGGGGCTGGTCTAAACTTTCAACATGGAAGAAACTGATAACGAGAGTACCCCTACTCTGAGGTAAGGTCGAAGGTAAGCTGAATAAATACTTACCAATTCGAGAATTCAAGCCTGTCCCGCTGCTAATTTCATTATCTAATTGACCGGGGGTTGAGGAACGTGGGCCTGGAACATCTGTTTCATTGAAAGGTTTGAGGTTATATCGACCTTTGCCTGAAACCGGGCCTCTGTTGAGAGTCTGGTTGAGGCCGTCTAGTTGTAAGGAATCGATGATTTGATCCGGGGTAAAATTGCTGGAGTCCCGATCGGATAAGAATGTGAGAACAACCTGATTTTCAAGCCAGTATCTTACATTCCCCATATCCATAGACATGCCTGAGTGTTCCTGTTTCATTGCCATATTGGCCTCCATTGTTCTCTAACAGCGTAGTCGTAGAGATTGCTTAATAATGTTAAGTCTCTTTATTACATACTTTCTGTGCTACTCTGACCTTGTGAATCTTCTGACTCGAATGGTGCACATGGTTGACTAGCTTCGATCCGTGGCAGATCAGCGTTATCCCCCCAGTGAGACGTTTGTCCTCCAGATGTAGACTTAATCGCATCCCGCACACTTCCTGGCAACTTGCCTCTCAACTGAAGCTCCAAAGCTCGTGCTGCAACAGCACTGATAATGGGAGTAGCGAATGATGTTCCCGACCAATAGGCCCAGGCATTGGCATTGGGAATCGGGTAATCTGGCTTGCAATCTGTAGCTGAGAGTGCTGGATAGGACAGGGCGGTATAAACTCCTATTATCGCATCAGTAACATTGGCCCTGGTCAAACAATCAGGTGGGGGTGACTTAGGGTCCCCTGCTATAGGACTCGGAATATCCCCACCATATGTCGAAACCCCATCGTCTCCTGGATAGTTGCTATATTGTGTCGGATTTCCAGCCTTATCAAGGGCGCCAACCGCAATGACATCCTCGAAAGAGGCAGGAAAACGAGGTCCCATATGCGCTCCCACGCCTGGATCAGATGCCATAGTCATACTTGTATCGCGAGGATCTGAATCATTACCTGCAGAAGCAACAAAGACAACCCCCTGGGCAGCCATGTACTTCATAAGTGATTCTAAAGTCACTCGTACTGACTCAGGATCAACACCAGGTATCCTGATGGCTATTTCCTTATCGTAAGGCGTCGTCACCAGACTCATATTAATTAGAATGGGCTTTTGATAGAGGTCTCCTGCTCTTTTCCCATTTCTCGGTGGTGCCATTCGCTTCAATATATCGTGGAAAACCTTGACCAGCATCTGACCATCGCCCACTCCCTTATCATTGAGCACACGAATACACTCAATCTGCGCTTTGGGTGCAAGATCATGTACAATGCCCGCGACGAACAAGCCATGATCCGGCATTTCGTAACCTTCCAGTAGCCCACTGATATCCTTACCGGTGGCTACTTGTGTTGGACCTGGTTTATCCAGGTAATCTGGCAAATCATAATGCTTAAATGTAACACTCTCGACAAGATCGGGGAGCAGTAAATTGTTATTAACAACAGCTTGAGCAGCCGCATGGATTCGTCCTAATCTGGGTAATGTATCCAGCACAAACACTGTCACACCGTCACCAGACATTGATTTCAATTCTTGCAATTCATCTGGCACTGTGTCTGGGATCTGCAGTAAGAATGGCCAAAGACCTGGCGAAGAGGGACAGTAAGCATCTGCTGGTACAGGATCAGGGGGATAAACCGGGCAGCCATGAGTTACGAGGTCAGTGCTGTTCGTACTGCCGCTGAGCCAGTTGGGCATAGCTATAGGACGGTTCGGATCTTCTGGATCATAGCCAAAGGTGGCGGGGTTGTTATTGATACTGCTGACCACAGTGGGCGTAGTATCTTGATTAGGCGGTACCTTCTCAGAATTCGAGATGTCCGCCCTTACCTGAGCGCTTGCAGTCGATTGGACATGGAAGAGAGCAACGACAAGCGTACCTTCGCCATCAGGCGTGGGGAACAGATACTTGCCATTCAGGCTATTAATGTTATCGGCTTTGTGCCCACTGTCATCAATTTTCAGCGCAACCTCATCCTCCTTTTTAAAAAATCCTCGAGCTTTCTCAAATAGTTCGCTACCCTCCTCAACAACAGATCTGATGACCCTGTTTAGAAGAGTTTCAAGTTGTTCTTCCCTCTCATCTTCGTCTCTATAATGTAGATGTGATGAAAGGCGCGGGACATCGTTTTCGGTGAACGATGTCAGATTCAACTGAAAATGAGCATTGAGAGTTCGATTGAACTTCTCCAAGTCCACAGACTCGATAATGCGTTTCGGACCGGCAGAAAGAGGCTCTTTCGAATGAAATGTGATGGTAACCTGTTTCCGTACCCAGAATACCACTGTTGGCATCTGGTCTTGTTGCATTTCTGGCATTTTTACCTCCTTGCCCTTCTACCTACATGAATGTAGAGTAAAGAGCGTATAATGGCCATAATATTTCTGACTATGAAACGATGAGGAGTTACATTATTAGAGACCCAGTTGCAATTGCAATAGAGGGCTCCTTTGCTCCCCTGTACGTTAAAGGACCAACATCCCCTACGAGACGAAATGCCGCCCAGAAATACGGATGAGTATAGATTGACGACGTTTGATGAATGAGACTGCATTGAGCGGCTTGCAACGCTTGTACCTTGCTTTCTCCTCTCATAAGATTCTGATAAAAGAGCTGCATCAACTCACTAGTAGCTGTGTCCTCCACTGACCAGAGACTCATCACCAATGATCTCGCTCCGGCTGCAAGAAATGCTCGACCCAGGCCTAACTGTTCATCACCACCACCGCTTAGAGCCAATCCAGTTTCACAACCACTCAGGGTGACCAGTTCGCATGTTTTCAGATCGAGGTTAAAAGCATCAATCGCAGTGAGTTGCCCATCCGCCATTCGCACGAAGGAAAAGTTTGGAGCATCCAACCTGCTCTGGCCATGCGTCGCTAAATGGATGATCGGGCTACCATGAGCCTGCTCAAACAAACGCTTAATAGTAGCCTCTTTCTCTAGATAGCAACGCCCATCAAGCATAGTCGCTATCATCTTTGTTTCATCCAGCACACGTTGCAAATGTCCATTACTTGAGTAACCAAATGCTAATGCTGAAGTAGTAGAGTCATCTGTACCTTCGTAACCAAGCAAATGTTCATCTTTGCGATTGCCAAGATGCATCAGCATATTGCATGCAGGGAGATAGTTGATCTGAAAGTTTTCGATTAAGAAATGTGTGCCGTCATACAAGGCATGAAACGGCAATTTATGGAGCGGCCCATAAGGAACAATGGTCAGATTTCCTGAAGTAGATGGCATCAGTTTCACCACAGGGGCTATTAACAAGTTATAGAGTTTGTTTAACAGACGGCGAATAACCTGCTGTTGGGGATGTTGCGGATCAGGCCAGCCACTTGGTTGGAGATGAGCATGGAGTAAAGGTAACAAGTACTCCAATTGCACTGCACCACCGGGATTCTCATAAGTTATCAAACACTCTGCTGTAATCGCAAAGATGATTAGCTTGCCTCCATATAGATAATATGCCAGCATAAGTTGGTCAGGTAAAAGGTGTTGACGCAATTGAGTGATATCAATACGCTGTGAGCTAGCCCCCGTACGCATTGAGTTCACTCCTTTCTTCAAATGGGTATATTGTGATTCAGCTTGTGTATCTAACTGGTAGAGATGCAATCGCTCAAAAAGCTCACTCAGCCTTGCTTCGCATCGTTTTAATTCCGCCTGGATAATTTCTTTATCAAGGGTAGGAGACACAGAGGTATCAATATCCGTTAATAGAGCACTGTAATCATGATATTGTTGTTGCCAGTCTCTAAGTTCGTACTGTGTTCGTAGAACCACAGCGCTATTCTTTTGCAATTCAGAAGGAGAAAGACTATCTTCTCGCACTTCTTTTTCATCAGCTGTTCTTCTCGATTTGTTAAGGTATTGACGAAGAGCCGTTGAACGTGCTCGTTCGAGATAACTGAAAGCCTGCTCAGCTTGTCCCCTTTTTATGCTAAGCGCAATCATATCCTCATAAACTGCCCAAGTAGTGTGTAAGAACGATGGTGAAAGATCATAAGCGAGATTATCCAAAATCTTTTCAATCTGATTAATCGCGGAGCGATAATACTTGGCAGCTTTCGACAAGTCTCCCTGGTAAGTAGCTAGCCTTCCTAGAAGGCTTTGACTTTTATAGATTTGCTCTCGCAGATTGTGCTTACGTGCGATATGAGTTACCTGTTCACATAACAATACAGCATCAGCTGCACGCAAAAAATGTTGTGCTTCTTCTCGATTTGTGAGATTTGCCTGCCTTACATTCTGTATAATCGCATCTGCCATGACCAAACTAGCTCGAAGAGAGCGTGACACCAATCCCTGTGTGTCAAAATACTCCTTAAGAAGTCGAGCCTGTTCATACGCCGTCGTAAAAGAACCCATTTCCAAGAGGAGTTCAGCCTCTTGAAGTTTGGTAGCAGAGGCGTAGTGGTCAAATCCTCTTAGACTAAAAAGTGTTAACGCTTCTTCAAGTGAGGCAAGAGCTTCTTTTAATCTACCTGATGCTACCAGAGTCGTAGCATATTCACGCAATGCATTACTTACCTGCAACGATGTTCCAAGTTTTCGATATACTTCGACAGCTTCACCAACTAATTGGCAAGCATCCTGCGCTTTATTGAGTTTCACCAAACAATTTGCCATCCAGAGATTAAGTTCGGCTAATAGTAGAGGATCATTGACTTCGTTTTGCATCAAACTATCACGAATTTGATAGTAGCGCCTTAATGCAGAGCCATAGTAACCTTGGGTATAATCGAGGTCTGCTAAAGTAATTTCCGAGCTAATAAACAGACTAGTTTCTCCTAGGGAGATAAAGCTCTCCTGTGCTTTTTGGTGTAAAAGATAGGCTTGTTCAAACTTGCCAAGCCAACCCAGATTTTCCGCCTGATTTAGTTCAGCCATTGCTATATCTCGTTTGATGGATATCTCATCTTGATCAGCCAAGGTAGGATATATAGCTAGTATCCTTTCATACAACGTAAGTGCATTCTGATATTGCCCTATATGGTCATAGATAACTGCTGTATTATGATCGATGATACAGGCCCAGTAGTTCTCATCATGACTCAGAAATACCTCACGGGCACAAGCTGCGTGTTGCAAGGCCTCTTCGACACGACCTAACCATGCAGCAGCGATAATCCAACTGATTCTAGAGCGCGCCCAGTTTCCCTCATCTGCCAGATGTAGAAATTCATCTCCGGCAGCATCCAAACAGTCTATAGCTGCTTGATAATGGCCAATGCGCTGTAAAACATCACCTTTGGCCTTGAGACCGAGAGCATAAGACGAAGAATGATGAATATACCCACCAAAGAAAATCAGCAATTCAGACAGTTTAAGGGAAATATAGGGGTTTATATACAATAATCGTAACGTTTCATCAGCGAGCACATTACCCACAGAGGCATGATCTGATAGTTCGTCGATGTGTTCCTGAATGTAGGCTTTGCCTTCTTCCAAAGAAAAATCACGCAGGTGTTGTAAAAATAGATCTGTATCCATGTTTGTTGGTAGCCCCCAGCCCCTGCAACTTACATATGATTTAATAGCCCTACAAAAGCCAGCTTATGTAAATAAAAGCAGAGCAGATTTACTCGATAGCGATATCCTCAATGACCAGTTCGTGATTGGGCAAATAAATAATCATGACATATTGGCCATTGGGTACTGGTTTGAAGACGAGGTGGCCGAGGTCGTCTACCTGCGTGCGCAGAAGTGGGGATGCAGTTGGTTTATCGCCATTGGAAGTCAAGGGTCCGGGAGCGGTGTAAAGTTCAGCAGCAACCCCATCAAAGATTTCTACACTCTCTTCAGGATCGATGCTGGTAATAATGCCAAGCAGCATGCGTTCGGCTTTGCTTGTGAATGAAAGATGAAGTGAGAGGTCGACGGTTTCGGCTTTGTACTGGCGCGGCCAGGGTGTTTCGGAGGCATCGCTACCACCACGCACAGCAAATTGCGGCTGTGTACGGAGGACACGGGTGGCAAAAATGGGATGTAAAAGAGCTCGCAGGGAGAAGGAGGACACTGGCTGTTCGACGTCTAATGTTCGCAAAAATGTGCGCGTTTCGGCAACCTCATTAGCACAGAGCGGACAATCCAGGACGTGGTTTGCTATTCTAATGCGTTCTTCATCTGGCACCAAACCGGCACAATAGAGGCTTAATTCCTGGCCGGATGGGCACTGGCTGCGATAGAGGTGTGATAACAGGTATGTGTTGGTTTGTTTGTATCTGGCAAGTCTTTTTTGGCAGGTTTCACACTGCTGGAGATGGTTGTTGGCTTCTGTGGGCAATGCTTCGTCGTCGAGAGCATAGCTTATTAGCTCCTCGTCTGTGGGGGCTATTGAGTTTAAACAATCCATC
>WNFX01006687.1_pt1 | contig 10934 bp, 10 predicted proteins | sample 5400111 | NCBI WGS metagenome assembly WNFX01 (sample SAMN13153363, study PRJNA577476) | soil metagenome | isolation source: 40 cm soil or saprolite under grassland replicate 1 | place: USA:California | collected 2016-06-15
TACTGCCAGCCTGCCGACTGCGGTGTGATGTCCAGCGGGCGAAGAATGCCATCTATCTGATCTGACTGTGGTTTGACAAGTACGCTCATTGCTGTACCTCCTGCTGTTCCAATACTAAATGCCTATGCTCTGTAAATACGCTCTATTACGACGAGCGCTCTCTTTAGGGCTGCCCATTCCTGGCAGTACATCCTGTTCAACCACGATCCAGCCCTGGTAATTTTGGTCGTTGAGCCGGGCGAGGATAGCCGGAAAATCGATATCGCCATGCCCTAACTCGCAAAAAATGCCATGTTCTACCGATTGAATGGCGTTCCATCCCTCCCGGCGAGATCGTTCGGCGATGGCAGGGTCATGATCTTTGAAATGCACGTGCCAGATGCGGTCGGTGTGTTGCTGCAATCCCACGAGCGGGTCTCCACCGCCGAAGCGGTAGTGGCCGGTATCAAATACCAGGCCCAGCAGCGCCGGGTCTGTCATGCGTAAAAACTGTGCGGTCTCTTCCGGCGTCTCAACCCACGTACCGATATGGTGATGAAACACGGTACGCAAACCGGTTTCACGTTGTACCGCACGGGCGATGCGCATCGCCCCGTCTGTAAAAACCTGCCATTGGGCATCTGTCATACCCTGCTCTGGCAGAATACGCCCGGCATACTGAGTTCGCATGGGGTTTCCATAGGGGTCATTCCCCAGCACAATCAGGGCATCTGGCCCACCCACTTCGGCCAGGAGCCGGGCCGTGCGGACAGCATCCGCCTCACTTTCACCATGGCGAGCGGCATCGTGTAAATAGACGCTGACCCACGAGGCCAGAAGCTTCAGGTTGCGCGCAGCCAGTTCCTGGCGCAGGGGAACGGGATCGGTGGGCATAAAACCCCAGTCGCCAAGTTCTGTGCCGAGGTAACCGGTCTCCTGCATCTCATCTAGTACCCTGGCATATCCACCACGTGCTCCCTCAACGTTCTCGATGATCCCCCATGAACAGGGTGCATTCCCTACATGTATATGTGCCTGCGTCATCGGTTTCTCCTTCTAATAGTGGTAGGATTCGTGAGATCGGGCGATGGGCCATCATGGCGCTCCCCGATCTCACGTATCACAGGCTAGAACGTGCGCGACCACTCCCTGGGCCAGCGTTCAACAACGACTTTTTTCTGCGTATAGAATTCCACCGCGTCACGTCCCTGCGCGTGAATAAACGGTGTTATCTCCATAGAGCCAGTATATCCTGTCCGTCTCGTTTACTGTTACTCCAATCTACTGCACATTTCGGTTGACAAACGCTCCTCCTTGTCACACCCGTTCCTAATAGAAACCTGGTCTCTCCGGCGTTGACACCGGTACGGGCGTACCACTGTGTAAGGATTGAATGCAGGCATCGCTGACCACCAGCGACATATAGCCATCCCAGGCAGTCGCGCCGGTAAACGCTTGCCCGGTTTGGATCGCATGCACCCAATGCATCAACTCTGAGACATAGGCTCCTGAAAGTACACAAGGCCATCAAATGACTCCAACCAATAGGTCTGCCATCAGTATTTTCCTTTCATATAAGCCACTTGAGGGATCACTTTTTGGCGAAAGGTCACGCACTCACGGCATACGAATATTACACATCTCGAAAGCTTGCCTGAGAGCTACTTCTGGGTCACCGGTCGGGATGAACTCCTGCCCGAGATATCCTGTATAGCCGGTCGCCGCAATAGCCTGTATAATTGGCTTATACTGCAATTCCTGTCGCTCGTCAAGTTCCTGGCGACCAGGATTTCCCGCCGTATGATAGTGGCCAAAATAGGCATGATAATCGCGGATGGTTCGTATGATATCGCCCTCCATGACCTGCATATGGTAGATATCGTAGAGCAGCTTCACCGCTGGTGAATCAACCATCTGGCAAACCTCTACACCCCACGTGGTCTTGTCGGCCTGGTAGTCTGGATGATCTACTTTGCTGTTGAGCAGTTCCAGAAGCAATGTCACTCCCTCTTCCTCAGCAATTCGCGCCAGACGTTTCAAACCTCGCGCTGTGTTCTCTGCTCCTGTCTTATCATCCAGGCCGTTACGATTTCCACTAAAGACAATGACGTTAGGAATACCCCATTGCGCGGCTAATGCTATACTGGCACGAACTTCTCGTTCGAGATTATCATGATATTCTCGTCGATTGAATCCCTCTTCAATCGAGGACTGTCCAGTCAGTGAGGCAATCGCCAGGCCATGATCTTTGATGACTTGCCAATGCTCCTGTTCTACCAGTTCAAGTGCCTCATAGCCAATATCCGACGCGATACGCACCATTCTCTCAATCGTCATGTCTCCCTGCGCAAAACACCACCACGAGATCGATTGTTTGATACGGCCCATCTGTCTCCACCTCTTCTAAGATTCAACAGTTTCCCATCGTTCGCTTTCCCAGGAGCGCATGATTGCCTGCTGAACGTTGGCCACAGCCAGGGCTTCGTTAAAGCCTGGTTCCCCCTGCTGGCCGGACACGACGGAGCGCAAGAAGTTGTAGGATTCGATCACCTTCAGATCGTCATACCCCAGATTCAGCCCCCAGGCGGGATTGAAATGGCGGTGATAGGGGTGAGCAGGCCCGCTCAAGAGGGTCGTGTAGCCATCCTCTGCCGGATTTTCGTCGTTGCGCCATTGGAGTTGAAGTTCATTCATACGCTCCATACTCCACTTGATGGCCCCTTTGGTTCCGTGAATTTCAAAGGACATATCGCATTTGGCCCCGTTGATGACCCGGCACGCTTCTAATATGCCGCGCGCCCCATTTGCAAAATGCACCAGGGCATTGACATAATCTTCGTTGGTCACGTCTCCCATCGGTCCATCGCTGCTCCCGACATCGTAATGGGTGCCGCTTCCCGGCTGTGGAATGGGGCGGCGGCGGATGAAGATCTCTTTGTCGCTGCTGACACGCGTGATGGAACCGGCCAGCATATGTGCCATATCAAGTACATGCGACATCAAATCGCTCAGGGTACCCAGACCATACTCCTGTTCGAAGCGCCACGAGAGGAAGCCATTGGGGTCAGTCGCGTAGCCGTTGAGAAAGCGACCGTGGTAGTGGGTCAACCGTCCCAGTTTGCCTGCGGAGATGAGCTGTCGCGCATACTGAACGACCGGCGCCCAGCGATAGTTGTAGCCGACGAAGGTGAGTACTCCAGCCTCGTGGGCAACGGTGGCACTCTGTACAGTTTCCTGCGGGTCCTTGCCAACCGGTTTCTCACACAGGATGGGTTTCCCGGCCCTGGCTGCTTCGCGGATGATTTCCAGGTGCATACCGTTGGGGGCAGCTATGTTGACGACCTCAACCTCCCGGTCGGCGATGACCGCGTGCCAGTCGGTTGTGTAGCGCTCGAAGCCAAAGCGCTGTTGGGCAGCCTGCGCGCGAGCTTCTACCTGGTCGGCACAGACGACGAGCCGGGGAAACAGTCCACTCTCAAAAAATCGATCTGGAATGGCTCGATAGGAGCGACTGTGAACTTCGCCCATCCAACCCATCCCGATCACACCAATACCAATTGTATGTGTCATGATGCGTTCCTTCCACCAATCTTGATAAGCAACGATCACTCAGGCTGCCAGTAGATAATCTTGACCGGTTGATTCGCGTGCAACGATTCGAGCGCGGCCTCTGCAATTATCTGGGCGCGCAATCCATCCATCAGCGAGGGGTAAGCAACCTTCTGACCCTCGACTGTAGAGATGAAAGCATCCAGCGCCAGGGCAAAGCTGGGCGCGAGCCGGTCAAACCAGGCAGGATGCAATCCATCGGAGATCACCTTTGTGCCGGTGTACAGGGAGAACTCGCGTGTCGGTTTGAGCCGGGACTGCACCATGCCGCCAGAGCCGAAGACCTCGACGCGCTCATCGTAGCCATAGGTGGTGCGGCGGCTGTTGTCAATGTGACAGAGCGCGCCACCAGACATTTTCAGAATGAGCATGGATGTATCCACATCCCCTGCCTCGCCAATGGCCGGATCAATCAGCACGGCTCCGGCGGCGTAGACCTCTACGGGAGCTTCGCCGGCGAGCCAGCAGGCAAGGTCGAAGAAGTGGATGGTCTGGTCGCGGAATTGTCCGCCTGAAACTTTGACATAGCTGATAGGAGGCGGCTCCTGGGCGCGCGAGGTCAGGTGCATCATCTCCACCTTGCCAATCTCGCCACGCTGAATAGCTTCACGGACTCCTAGGTGGTTGGCATCAAAACGACGGCTGAAACCAATCATAATCGGGATATCGACATGAGATGCTTCCTGTACGACTGCTTTGACGCGCTCTATGTTCAAATCAATCGGCTTCTCACAATAGACCGGTTTGCGCGCCTTAGTCGCGCTACTAAGTAAAACAGCATGCGTGTTCGTGGATGAGGCGATGAGAACTGCATCCACATCATCAGCGGCCCAGACTTCTTCTGGTGAGGATGCAACCCGCGTGCCGAAACGGGATGCGACCTGCTCCGCCGCTGCGCTATTGACATCATACACGTACCGTAATATGGCCCGTGGATGAGCCGCGATATTGTTGGCGTGAACGCTGCCGATTAAACCGGCCCCGAACAGGGCAAATTTTACCATGATTTGTACCTCTTCTTACACGTGCAGAACAGACGAATGGCTAGACCATCACCACTGGATATCGATATTCGCGTGCACCCAGCGTCCATTCTGCTGATGGGACGCAACAGCAGCATCTACAAACATCACCCCAAGCACACCATCCTCAACTGTTGGAAAGAGATAGGCCAGGGGATCGGCCTCAATCCCATCACGGCGGGCGAGAACGGCGTCGGCGATGTCAGAATACAAATTAGCGAAGGCGGCCAAATAGCCCTCCGGGTGGCCAGGCCACAGGCGTGAGGCCCGTTGGGCTGCCGGAGACAACCAGCCGAAATCGCGCGTGAGCATATGATGATGACCATCTGCGAGGCGCAGGACAAGCTCATTAGGCTGCTCCTGCACCCATTCCAGGCTGCCTTTCTCGCCATACACTCGGATGCGCAGTCCGTGCCAATGCCCGGTCGCGACCATACTGGCCCACATCATCCCCTTCGCCCCATTATTAAAGCGTAGCAAAATGTGGGCGTTGTCATCAACCCTGCGGCCTGACACAACACTAGACAACTCGGCGGACACTTCGCTTATTTCCAGGCCAGTGATAAAGCGGGCCAGATGATGGGCGTGCGTCCCCAGATCGCCGACGACGCTGGATTTTCCGGCGATACTGGGTGTGGTACGCCAGAGCGCCTGCTGGTGTCCTTCGGCCTCCAGCAGAGTAGAAGCCCAGGAGCGCCAGGATCTCCGAGCGCCCAACGTGGAATGACACGTCATTGAGTACCCTGTTCAGACCGTATTGTTTGTTGATATTGCGCAGTTCGAGCAGTGGCGTCGTCGATTCCCCACGCTGCACAGGCCGCTCGGCTGCAGCTATATCCATTCCATCTATGCCCACATACTTTCTCCTTTCGTTAGTGAATCAACTCCGGCGGGATCGCAGTAGTTCGTAAATTGCTGCTGCGCCGATGAAGAGTACGCCAATGGGCGCATCGATATAGAAGCCTGGCGCTCCGAGCAACAGGAGGACGTCTCGAATCCAGAAGATGAGCGCGGAGCCTAAGACGATCCCCAGGATGGTGCCGCGCCCCCCGCTAAGCGCCAGGCCGCCGATGACACAGGCGGCAATGGCCTCCAGTGGCAGGGCCGCGCCGTTACTGGGCGCGATGTTACCGATATAGGACGCCGCCAGAATGCCGCCCAACGCGGCGGTGGCTCCCGCCAGGCAGAAAGCCAGCAGCTTTGTCCTGTTCACCCGCACCCCGGTCGCCACTGCCGCCTGCTTGTTGCCGCCAATGGCGTAGATGTGGTTGCCGACCCAACTCCGCTCCAGCAAAGCCCAGAGGGAATTACTTTTAATTTTTACCCTTGACATTAAATTTCTCCTGCAATACACTCCAAACTAGATAAACGTTATGCACCACAAGTGGGCCAGAGAAAAAGGCTAATAACAAGATGTCACACAGTATTCCAGAAAAGACCGGTAGTCAAGAGTTGCCTGGTATTGAACCCGATCTAGCGCAATTACCACAACTACCGCCAGGCGTCTATATACCAGCTCCTGGCAAAACACCTCGTCGCAGAACTCGCTGGCCAGATGCAATTGACGTTATCTTTGAGAAAGATCCCGCCTGTCGCAATGTTTTTGAGGCTCTGATCTACCAGGGACTATGGGCAATCATCTATCACCGCATCACCCATGCGCTCTACAAAGCACATATACCCTTTCTGCCTCGTTTGATCTCGCAGTTTGCCCGTTTCATTACAGCCGGTATCGAAATTCACCCAGGAGCGAGAATTGGCAAACGCTTCTTCATCGACCATGGCGCAGGTATCGTCATTGGAGAAACCACGGAGATTGGCAACAACGTAATGTTGTATCACCAGGTGACATTGGGCGCAACAGGCTGGTGGAGACCTGGTCCTGGCCGACTGCAAAAACGTCACCCGACGATTGAAGATGATGTTACCATTGGTGTGGGAGCGGCCATTTTAGGGCCGATTACCATCGGCAGGGGCAGCAAGATAGGCGCGATGGCTCTGGTGTTTGAATCGGTACCACCCAATTCTGTGGTTGCTGCTAAGCCGGCAGAACTGCTGGTCAAAGGCGGTGAGCCCCTAGAGAGACACGAAGAACTGACGCAGGGCTGGAGTGGTGAGATGGATTACCAGATCTAGTCCTGGTAGCTTAAGATTGTGCTAATCACCATATCCCAGAAGCGTTCTACCTCCAGCGCGTAGCCAACACGCGCATTCGGCTCTTTACCCAATTTGCCATAGACATCGCATACCGTGCGACCAGATGTCCACTCACCATTTGTTTCGATTTCGACATGCATCATATGGGCATGAATAATGTCCGGGTCAACCACAGCAGCGACAGCACAGGGATCGTGCACTGGAGGGGCAGGAAAGCCGAAGACTTTGTGATAGGTGTCAGCGAAGAAGACGAGCAAGTCGGCAGCAAAGGTCGCCACCGGACGTTGAACTGCACGTAACCGTGTTATTACCTCACTGGTCGCCAGGGCTTGATGCGTTACTTCCAATGGTACCATCGTGATCGGTCGGCCACAGCCAAAGACAATCTCAGCAGCTTCCGGATCAGTATGAATGTTAAATTCAGCGGCAGGAGTTACATTGCCGAGACCCATAGCTCCCCCCATCAGAGAAATAGCTTTGATTTTCGAAACGATGGAGGGCCATTGGCGAATAGCAGCAGCAATATTTGTGAGTGGGCCTGTAGGCACAAGCGTTATTTCTCCATCAGAGTCCATCAAGAGATCAATAATCAAATCGACTGCATGCTGGCGAACGAGTTCAATAGTCGGCTCCGGTATTTGAGGACCATCCAAGCCCGACTCACCGTGAATGTCCGGCGCGTGCTTTGCCGGACGTACCAGCGGCCGATCCATCCCCCGGGCTATAGGAACATTGCGAATACCGGCCAGAGAACAGACTTTGAGAGCGTTGCGTGTGATCTTCTCCAGCGATTGATTGCCTGCAACCGTAGTGATGGCGAGCAGGTCAATTTCAGGGTGACGAGCAGCTAGCAGTATGGCTATGGCATCGTCATGACCCGGGTCACAGTCGAGGATGATTTTGTGTTTCATTGCTGATACTTTCGGGCAACGGTTACCAGGACATATGTCAGAAGTTTAAGAGTTCACCTGTACCATCGTAGCATTTGCAGAACTATCTTTCAAGGAATTCTGTCCCATGGCCTTTAAATTTCACTTGCTATGTTATAATATTATTGAAGAGTTTTTATAATAAAGCAAAAAATGTAGCAAGAAGACGAACTATGTTACAGGAGGTCATGAGTTACATGATTCAATGGGAACGCAATACGTGTCCTGATTGCAGTCTTATATGGGAACATAATTTAGATGGGGTTTGGCGTTATATAGCGATGATATCCGTGCCATTACCATCTGAGAGGGCATGCCCGGTGTGCGCAAGTGGCTTACATATGGAGTGGGCGAAGCCATTACCGGTATTCCCAAAAGATGACAAAGAGAACTAGCTACCGGCAGGGACGCCCATAACTGGACATCCCTACCACATCGCCTCACATCATCGTGATGGACGACGAGTAGCCTACTGACGCACGCCGCAGCACTAAGGTTTCAGTATAACCTTGGTGTAACCCTCGATTCGCTTGTCGAACTTCTCATAGGCTGTAGGCGCATCATTGAGCGGGGTGTTATGCGAGACAATGAAGCTGGGCTTTGCTCGACCTGCGATAATCAAGTCACGCAGGTAACGATTGTAGCGCTTCACGTTGCACTGGCCAGTCCCCAGCCGCAACCCTTTCTCGAAAAGCTTGCCAAAGGGGATAAGCAGCCGTCCTTGCTTTGCATGTGGGTCTACACCGCCTGGATCAGTTGGCACGTACAAGCCCGGAATGCCCAGGATGCCCGTGGGGTTGACGATCTGAACGATCGCATCAAGCACAGTTGCGGGTGCCTCTGTCTCTTTGCCTGGCTCAACGGCCTGGTAGCCAACCGCATCGATGCCTTTGTCGACACCATCACCCCCGTGCATATTGCGAATCTGTTGTACAGGATCACCCTTACTGAAGTCAATCGGAATAGCGCCAATCTCCTTCATCTTTTGCAGACGCTCCGGTACACGGTCGACGACATACACCTGCGCGGCTCCACGAATCAACGCGCTATAGGCAGCCATAGCACCAACGGGGCCAGCTCCAAAGACGGCGACTGACTCACCTGGCGATACCTGCGCTAACTCGGTGCCATGGTAGCCTGTGGGGAAGATGTCGGCCAGCAAGGCAAAATCTTCCTCATGTTCGGTTCCCTTAGGCAATTTGAGGGCGTTGAAGTCAGCAAACGGGACACGAAGATACTCGGCCTGTCCACCAGTATAGGGACCCATGGCTACGTAGCCATATGCACCGCCAGCGAACCCGGGATTTACGGTCAAGCAAAAACCTGTAAAGCCTCGCTCACAGTTCTTACAAAAACCACACGCAACGTTGAACGGCATCACCACACGATCCCCTTTACGCAGCGTCGCGACTCCCGGACCAACTTCTTCGACGATGCCCATGTTTTCGTGTCCAAAAACGATGCCCGGTTGAGCGGCTGTTCGCCCTTCATACATGTGGAGGTCTGAACCACAAATGCAGGACGAGGTGATATGCACAATCACATCATTGGGATGTTGGATCTTAGGGTCTGGTACCTGCTCTACGGCAACTTTGAACGGCCCTTTGTACACTACTGCTCGCATTTTTGCTTCTTTCTAGGAATCTGCATCGATTCTGCTACAAACATGTGTACATACAGTACATTGTTACGGCGTTCATGACACGGGAGCCGGATGACCTACGAAGGTTATCCTCGATGATCCGCTGCCTTTCCTACAATCAGGCAGGTTTTGAATTACTCGGTTTCAATGGAGTTGTTGCATGGTGAGACAGTACAAATGTGTAAATCTCCACATAAAGCAGTCTACACCCAAGGGGTAGGTATAGCATACAATCGAGCCTGTGTCAAGAAGCAGGCGGCGAATTGAGAACCTGGGGAATTGACAAACAACCTCGCTCATTTCCCACGAGATGCGCAACGAGATGGAAGCAAACGAACGATTGAAAGACCTATAAGAAAAATACAGCACCCTGATAAGTGAAATTATCACTGCTGTTGATGAGTTGAAAATCAGGATGACTCTCACACGTATAGTTAAATGCTGCGTATAGTCCGGAAGAAGTGAGAATGTTCCATTCATTCAGCGCAGTGGTTGTCCACTGCTGAATAAAGCTTTTATTGCTGTAACGACGGTCTCTACCGGGATCTAAGTTCCATTCGGTAATCATAATAGGAATAGTGCCCCCGATAGCACTCCGAACAGCAGTATTGGTATTAGTAATATGTGTCGCCCAGTTGTTAATATGGTTCAAACAGTAGCTATCTGAATCCGATGAACTGCAGACAAATTCGTGCCAGGAGATGAAATCAGGTTGTGGATTTGCGCCCTTTACAAATGTTGCGATATACGTGGGATCGGATTGATACGTTACCGGTCCAATAAAATAATATGACGAATAAGCAGGGGTTGCCTTAAGTTGTGATACAACTGCGTTCCACGAAGCTTGATACGCAGTGGCGCTTATGCCCGAACCACCATTGCAACTTAAATCCTCCTCGTTGCCGTACTCTACATAGACGGGACCTGTGGTAAATACTTGTGCTACCAGTGACAGCCAGTGGCTATCAATCGTATACGGGTCAGACACACATGCACCATGAACGATCACCAGTGGTGCTGCACCGGTATTCTTAATAGCGTTTAAGGCCTGCATATCTTGTGCATCCGTCAACGCATCGCGGAATGGCATACGCACGATCGGAGTATTATGGGTCTTTAAAATAGCCTGGGTCGTCGGATCGTTCATCAGTTGATCATTGGTGTCAAATAAACTGTCATTGACGCTTCTGATAAGATGATCGCTATCCGGTCCTCCTGTTGGAGTAGGTGTCGGCGTTGGCGTTGATGTAGAAGTCGAAGTCGGAGTTGGTGTTGCATTTGGATTTGGTGCACAAGGAAGGGCTGCATTTCCTCCCGTGTTCAATGCATAGCAAGCAAAGTTCACGCTTTCCCCTGTTCCTGCCACATCCCATGATGCTCCTGCCCCAACGTAATTTGCAGCCAGAGCATTATTATCATTTCCTGTGACCATCCATGCTGGTTCTGGTGTCCCATCTGCCCAGACTTTTGCTTCAATGGTCCCACTGCGATTCGTTGCAGTATCTAATCTCATCCAATAGAGGGTATTTGCAGATGAGGTAAAAGCAACAGAGGCGAGCACAGAATTGATATTTTTTTTGCGTTCTCCAATTTCTA
>WNFX01006688.1_pt1 | contig 10933 bp, 11 predicted proteins | sample 5400111 | NCBI WGS metagenome assembly WNFX01 (sample SAMN13153363, study PRJNA577476) | soil metagenome | isolation source: 40 cm soil or saprolite under grassland replicate 1 | place: USA:California | collected 2016-06-15
AGCCCCGCCATCGCCTCTGGCGGGGCAATCGCCACCAGAGACGAGGGCGGGGGCAAGCCCCGCCCCTACTATACTGTTTGCATCTTAGCGATAATGTCTCCTGCATTTTCAGTCTCGAGATAGTTCTTCAATCAGAGTAGCAGCATGAAGGCAACATTGCGACGATACTCATCAAGAGTACGCGCGTTCATATAGGACATACTCGACTGGAGTCCGGCCAGGTAGCGGTGCAGCACAGTGGTGACCGTATCGCGATAGGGTACGAGCGTCTCAGTACCCTCAACGTATCCTGGACTTGCGTTGCCGCTCTGCTGCTGAACAGAAAACGAAGCGGCACCACGCATCACCTTGTACTTCTTGCCGTCCATTGTAATGATGTGACCAGGAGCCTCTTTCGTACCGGCCAGCGCTGAGCCGACCATGACCGCGTCCGCTCCCAGGGCCAGTAGTTTGCAGAAATCGGCAGGAGTGCGTACGCCGCTATCACCGATAATAAGCGCCCGCTTTCTCACCATGACCGCCTCTGCAACAGCGTAAGGTGTGGGTAAGAAAACTCCCGTCTCTGTCCTCGTCTCACAAACCGAACCGCCAGCAATGCCGACGCGGATGGCGTCGGCTCCCCAATCCTCAAGCGCGGAGAAGGCTTCGGCTGAGGAAACATTTCCGGCCAGAAGAAATACATCGGAAGCTTGACCGCGAATCCAGCCCATGGCATTCTCTACTTGCAGATGTGCACCATTAGCAGTATCGAGACAAAAGAGATGGCAACCAGCAGCATATAGTGCTTGAAAACGCTCCCGATAATCCCCGGTGATGCCAATGGCCGCGCCTATAGCGGGAGTATCTACGTCACCCTGATGGTGAACAAGCTCGAATTCGTGCTGCTGGCTTTCAATGGGCTGGAACCGGTGAAGGATTCCCAGCGCTCCCTCCCGGGCCAGAATCTGGCACATCTCCCCTCCGCAAACGTCTGGCATAGGCGATCCAATGAGAGGCAGAGCCAGTTGGAAAGGACCAAACTGCATCTCGGGTCGAGCATCGGCCCGATGCTGTAAGGTAGAGACGATGCGAGGCACTAAGGTCAAGTGGTCGTAGTTGAAGGCGAATCCAGATTCAAGAAGGCTGCTAACACCGACCGCTGAACTTGTAACCTTCTTCATACTCATACTCATATTTCCTCAGTCCGCAGAATGATGATCGCGGCAAACACATCATCGTTTTGAATTCTATCATCGCACAAAATCATACCATACATGCACAATACATAGGTGTGTAGTAGGCATATGTGAACAGTATTGCCAAAAAATGAGTTCATTCCCAGAGCACCTCAAGTGTGGTCAGAAAATGGATAAGCGGAGTGCGATCTAACCAGTGTAAAGTGTTCCAGCTAATCTTTCATGCTCATTTGCTTAATGCAAGCTATGTATCAGGTTAGACTTAACTGAGAAAAATTTTCTCAGGTGTTTTCTACCGCTTTTACACGTTCTACCCCTACCTCTTATAAACATTCTTTCGTGTTTACCTCAGATAGTGACTTTTTTGAATGCCACCATCTAATGAGAAAAGCTCGACTAGAGCCGGATACCGGGAGAAAGTAAGAGGTATCATCCATATGCAAGCCGTTCTTGAATATACAGAAGCAGTACTTCAACCAGGAACTTGTATCGGTCCCTACCGATTGATCAAGCAGTTAGATCAGGGAGGCATGTCCACAGTCTACCTGGGATACCATATTTATAAAAGAGCATTCGTAGCAATCAAAGTCGTTGACAGTTATTCTGCCAATCTAAAATTGTTCTATCGCGAAATGGAGATCATGCAAGCTCTAGAACATGAGCACATAGTTCCGTGTCTTGATGCCGGCCAGGATGGAAGATATCACTATCTATGCATGCCCTATTTGCGAGGTGGGACTCTAGAAGACAAACTAACCGAAGGCTTGCCGACACTGGAAGAAGCCTGTATCGTCCTTGAGCAGCTAGCAAGCGCCTTAGCATACATTCATTCGCTGGGTCTTCTCCATCGTGATATCAAACCCGCTAATATTTTGTTTGACCATGCCAATAACCTGTATCTCACCGACTTTGGCATCGTCTCATGGCTTGGTGAAAAACCAGGATACGATGGTCATATGATGGGAACCCCTCATTATGTTGCTCCTGAAATTTTCGAAGGATACATGGACGTGCGCAGCGAGGTGTACTCGGTAGGTATTCTGCTCTACCAGATGCTGACTGGCTATGTGCCTTTTGACGGAACAAGCGATAGTATCTGCCTGCAACAGTGGAAATCTCAGCCACTGGCTCCTTCCCTACTGAATCCCTCACTGCCTCACTCGGTTGAGCGCGTGATACTCCGCGCATTGGAGAAGGACCCTTGTCACCGTTATCAACGCATAGAAGATTTGCTTTACGCTTTTCAAAAGGCACTCGATGCTCCAACCTTCCCTGAGCATCTCATCACGAAGACTAGAAACATGCCACAAGTAATTGGGTGCTGACAATCAGATTTGGCGTCAAGTTCTTCAACTCCACCGTCATATCTTCCTTCTCAAGCCTTGCCTGTGGATGTGCAAGATGCACACCCACAAACCGTAAGCAAACGACTTCCCTTATGATTGGTTTGGCGGTTGGAACATGTTGATGATATTCCCGGCTGGATCTTTGATAGTAAAGGCCCGACCGAAAGGTTCATCCGACGGCTGATTCACGATCTCAACACCGTTAGAAACGAGTGTAGCATAAGTAGCATCCGCCTTATCCACCAGCCACCAAAGCTCAACACCGTGGTGCGGAGAAACGCCAGCTTGTTCCAGCAGCGCGAATATAGCGCCCGTGTCAGCATGTTTTTTGAACTGTACAAAGCCAGGCTGTTGACCTTCCACAGCAAAGCCTAGTTTTTCGGTATAGAAAGCGCGAGCTTGCTCGAGATCAGGTACATGCAGCATTACGAAATCAAGTCCTAATAGCATTGTCAATCTCCTTTTTGGTTATTACAATTTTCCGTCTGTGTGAACTTCCTGTTCACAGGAATAACTATAACCTGGGAGAGTGACAACAGTATGTCAGTAGCAAAATGGATTTCAGCCCTGGTGGTGATTTCGCAGCATTTTCTGTGCCTCTTCGGCGATCTGCTGGCGAAGTGTCTCTGGCTCCAAAACGCGGACATGGCTACCCCAACTAAGAAGCCATTGCAGCACTTCGCTCTCCTGGCGTGGCTTAAGCGTGACGAGCAATCCGTCAGGCGTCTCTTCTTCGGAAGTGGTGTAATAGGAGCGGGACTCTCTCACCCAACGCACGACTTCCTTGTCAAACAGGGCACGGACGAGCATACTCCTTTGCTGGCTTGATTGCGACTGGCCCATTTTGAAGTTTGCCGGGCGTTGGAACGTCTTTGGCAACAAGACCAGGTCATCGATGCGGTCAAGACGAAAATTGCGGATGTCCTGGCGCAAATGGCAGTAGGCGATGACATGCCAGGCATTAAAGAAGTGGATAAGTCCATACGGGTCGGCATCACGTGTGCTCTGGGCGGATGAAGTATAATTTTCAGAAAGGACTCCTGGGGCATCCTCTGTGCTTGCTGAAGTCGAGGGATGACGAGTGAAGTAGCGAAAACGTATAGTGTTACGCTGGAGAATGGCGCGCCGCAGGTGCAGCAGTTTCTCCGTTTCGGCTGGACGCTGCATAGCATCTGTCGTGACGAAGCGGATGCTGTCCTGAAGATAGCGTACCTCGTCACGCAGCTTCTCAGGAAGGACATTCTCTATCTTGCGGCTTGCCGAGAGAGCCGCCGAGCGATATTGCGCGTCGAAGCTTTGCGCCATCAGGTCGCTACCCAGGATCAGCATGGTTGCTTCGTCAGTGGTGAAGCTGAGCGGCGGCAGGAAGTACCCTTTCATCAAGGAGTAGCCCAGACCTGGAATACTAACGATCGGTACACCAGCCTCTCCTAATGCCTGGATGTCACGATAGATAGTGCGTTTGCTCGTCTCGAACGTTTCAGCCAGGTCTTCGGCACGCTGCCTGCCCTTACCCTGTAATTCGAGGATGATGGCTAAGAGGCGGTCGGTTCTATTCATGCAAGTCCACAACTAACCCCAAGGTCCATTACCATATCTATAGGCACCTATGAGGCTCACGATACCATACACCAGGAATATCCCAATAACAATAAGTAATTCAACCATCTGTTTGCTCCTCCTGGAATAGCATTGTCTTTCTTAGGCAAGGTTCAAATGAACTTGACAGTTCCTGATCACCAGAACGGTCCCGCCCTGTCATCCTGAGCGCAGCGAAGGATCTCTGTGCCCAGCCAGATAGATCCTTCGCTGCGCTCAGGATGACACGGTGCGACTGTTCAAACTGTCAAGGACTCTTCTTCAACATTGAACCCTGCCTTAACAGAAATATAACATATTGCTATTTCTCTGTCAAGGAGAGAGAGTACACTTCTCGCAGAGCTTCCTAATAATGGTGTTCCATTCTTTGATCAAGGAATCAGTATACCAAGCCATGTTGTGAGCTGGCATATCGAGTTATGGGTCGATACAGACAAAAGGCACATTCCATAAGACACTCTACTCCAACTGACCCGGCGAATCCCTGGCCTCCTCGTCTTCAGGAACAATGGCTGGCGATCCTGGCGGCCTGGTGGGAACCCTCCTGGTGAAGAAGAGTGCAAGTGCGGCCGCAAGCACAACGACAAAGAGTGCTGCCCGCAGCGCAGCAAGACGCGCATCTGCGTTTATTTGCAACACCTCCTGGATAGTCGCCTCTGTGGCTCCAGAGGCTTCAAGAGACGTACGCACAGCCGTGTCGGAGACGAACGGCACACCGGCGCCAAATGTGGTCTGGGCATCCGCCTTGAGGCTATCAGGAATGCTCGGACTAGCGAGTACGCCTTGGAGGACCAATGTGGTCAGGATCGTGATCAGCACCGAACCAACCAGGGCTGTACCCAGCGAAGCACCGAGGTTCAAAGCTGTGTTTTGCAGTCCGCCGACCTCGGAGCTTTCTTTGTCGGGAACCGCTGACACGGTCACGGCCCCAAGCTGCGATGCGAGCGCGCCGATGCCCAGGCCCATGATCAAGAGCGGGACGGTGACGACAGAGGCAGTCGCATCTGCGTCGAGTAGAGCGATCAGCAGGACAGTCGCGGCCAGAAGCAGGAGGAGTCCTATGCGCACCACGCGCCGTGGCGAGGCCTTTGGCCAGAGCCTCGGCACCCCGATCGCCGAGACCAGCAGCGCGAGCGACAGCGGTATGAGCCGGATCCCAGTCTGGAGCGCCGACAACTCGAGCACAATCGAGAGGTACAATGGGATTGTGAAAAAGATGCCAGCCTGGATAAAGAATTGGAAGAGGAACATCGTCAGCCCACTGTCGAGTTGTCGATTCCTGAACATCGACGGGCGAACGAGCGGCTCCTTGCTCTCTCGCTCCAGACGCCGCTCCCAGGCAAATAACCCCCACAGGATGAGGAGGCCAGCCAGGATCAGCCACGCCACTAGCGATAGTCCGAAGAGCGTCGGTGCGCCTTCCTTCGGCGTGACCCACCCCCAGACACTCGAACGCAACACTCCGAAGACAGCTAGCCCCAATCCGAGGACGGAGAGGATGGAGCCGACGAAGTCGAGGCGATGCTGCTCGGTCGATGGAGCATCCTGGATGCGGCGGGACAGTACGAGGATCACGAAGGCGATCACCACTTCTCCCACGAAGACGTATCGCCAGGATGCAAACGTCGTGAAGGCCCCACCGATCAGTGGTCCAAGGGCGACGGCTATCGCTCCGGCTGCCGCGATCATCCCATATGTGCTCGGACGGCGTTTGGGCGAGAAGTTGACAGCGACCAGGGCCACAACGGCGGGCATGATCAGCGCGGCGCCAATGCCTTCCAGGAGTGACCATCCGATTATCAGGACGCCGAGGTTCGGCGCCAGAGCTGTCGTGAGCGATCCGGCTGCGTATATCACACAGCCAATAGAGAAAGCGCGTCGACGTCCGATAATGGCCCCGATTTTGCCGCCGGTGAGCATCAGGGTCGCCATCACGAGCGTGTAGAGCGTGATAGCGGTCTGGATCCCGGTAACCGTCGTGCCGACGTCTTTCGCGACCGTCGCAATCGACACGTTCATGACTGAACTGTCCAGGGTCATGAGGAACTGGGCTGAAGCGAGTGTCAACAGGACGAGTCCCGTGCCTTTGGCGGCAATCTCCTCTGGCTTCTGTTGTGTAACCATGACTTGTTCTACCTTTCCTGATTTTCTGTAGTATCTTTATGACATATGGTCAGTATACCGTATGTTTATAAACCACTGCGAGGAAACACAAAAAGGGAAAAAAGAAGGAGACAATCATGTTGCGTAACGTTTGCCGCCTCGCCAGGACTACACAACAGGATGGATATGTCTTTGCCGGACGCTGATGAGAAGGCGGCACAGCTTTATCCTCAATAAGGAGAGTACTTTCATGACAACTCATCTTCAAGTGAACGATCAATTTCCCGATATCGCTTTGCCGGATCACCAGAACGAACTGAGGCGGCTCTCACACTTCACGAAACCCGGCCTCCTCGATCAACACCTGGGATTCCTGGATGGCGCTCCGCTCATTCTCGTCTTTTTTCGCGGGTTCTTCTGCCCACGTGATCAGCAGCAAATGCGACAATTGGTCGCGTTTCAGCACGAACTGGCGGTAAATTATGGAAAGCTCGTGGCCGTGAGTGCGGACCCACCACTTGTCCAGGCGGCGTTTCGCGCTGGGCTGGGAGCGCAGTGGACCTTCTTGTCCGACGAGCAGCGTACCGTCATCAAGCTGATCAATATTCTTGATGAGACGGAGGGCGAATATGCCTACCGCGCGCAACCGTTCACGTTTGTGCTGCGCCCCGACTTGCGCATTCATGCTATCTATAACGGCTGGTACTTCGTCGGTCGTCCCACCAATGAGGAACTGCGGCACGACCTGCGCGCAATTATGGAAACGCGTTCTGATTACCGTTACGAGGCATATGACACGCCGGAGGTGCGGCAGATTCGCATTCCCCAGCAAGAGTGGGCCGGTGGTGCGCCGCCATTAGGCGCGAGCGGCTTGCCGGTGGCGCGGGGAGTAGTACGCTGGTTCGATCTCAATGCGGGCATTGGCATGATCGCACGGGAGGGCTCCGGTGACGATGTCTTCTTTCACTTTACCGCGCTTCCTGGCCAGGGCTATCGCACCATCAGGCCTGGTACCCCGGTGAAGTTTGAGATCGTTGAGGGCAAGACTGGCCCCACTGCTCGTAATGTTCAGGAGATATAGGGACAGGATCACAGAGAATCTGGCTTCTGTGACGACACATCCTTCTTCCTGTCCCGGAAGTGCTGGAGGAGTTCCTGCTTCGTCGCGGGAAAGACTGGTTCCTCTGCGAGCTGGCGTAACATGCCGATAGTAAGTCGTACCTGTTCAATATAGGTGGTGCAGCCAGGACACTCCGCGATATGCTGTTCAAGCCGCTTGCGCGTCTCTGGAAGCAGGGCGTTCTCCAGGTACTCGGTGACCAGTTCCACGACTTCCTGGCAGGTAAGCGCATCATCGATCGTCATGTTCGGCCTATTCTTCCTCAAAGGACCAATAGTCTTTGTATGCAACATGGCCCATCGGCCTATCACGGCAAGCTCAATAACGGTGAGATACTGTTTGTACTCACGGCAAAGTGAATATGACCTATGTTGTCTTCCTTAGCCTGCCATCGGCGGGCATACAAGGTGCGGTGACGTTCATGAAAACGCTCCGATAGTGCGGGACGTGGAACATTTTGCCTGTCAGCACATCGCGCTTACCAATCGCAAGAATGCGAAAGGCGCCTACAGCCAGCAGAGCACCAAGGGAAGGAGCAACCCAGTAGAGCCAGTGAGCCTGCCAGAGCGAGGATACCAGGGCAGGCCCAAAGCTTCGTGCTGGATTCAGACTGGTACCGGAGATGGGCGCTTCAAGCCACACCATCACCGCCACCAGAATCCAGACCATGAGCGGCGTCCAACGCATGAGACGATGGCTACTCACAAACAGGAAAATGGAGAGCACCAGCACGAAGGTCAGGCTCACCTCTGCCAGAAAGACAATCCAGAGGGGATAGGCTGCTCCGGGTACTGTCGTTCCATACCCTACACTGGCAGCATGTTCTCTCCAGACAAGAACCAGCAGCAGCGAACCCAGGATCGCACCAAGCAACTGACCAAACATGTACCCTCCCAGATCAAAATGATGCATCTTCCCTTGCATCCAGAATGCTAGCGATACGACAGGATTGATATGACCACCACTGAGCTTCCCGAGGGGCGAAATGGCGACGAGTGCCCCACATCCCGCAAACAAGAGACCCGCGATGAGTCGACGAGTACTTGTATCGGGGAGGATTTGAGCCAGTGGTGAGCCTGTGCCAAAAACGAAGACAACTGCGCTCACGCCTGCAAAGACAAGAAATGCTGTTCCGAGCAGTTCTGCTCCATATTCAGGCCAGTGAAGTCGTTTCCACCAAACTCGATCACGCATTACTCTCTCCCTTCTTCTTTTTCAAGCACGCTTGAGACTTCATCAGTAGTGATAGTATGGCTTAAGGTGCCCAACTCTGGCAATTGTTACTCCGCTTGCGAGATGGCCCAGGCTGCATTCACGAGGCCGATGTGACTGAAGGCCTGCGGGAAGTTGCCCAGCAACTCGTTACTAGCTGGATCTACCTCCTCGGCGAGCAAGCCGACGTCATTCGCATAGGCAATCGCATGTTCGAAGGTCGCCCTGGCTTGCTCGACCTCCCCGGCCAGCGCTTGCGCCTGGGCAAGCCAGAACGTGCAGAGCAGGAAGGTCCCTTCTTCACCGGCCAGTCCATCGGATGCGCGGTAGCGGTAGACCAGTCCATGCTCATCGGTGAGCCGCTCAGCGATCGCGTCTATGGTGGATCGCATGTGTGGGTCGGTGGCGGGCAAGAACCCCATAATCGGCATCATCAGCGTGGAGGCATCCAGGTCATCGGAGCCAAACGCCTGGGCGAACGCTCCAGCTTTCTCGCTCCATCCATGCTTGAGGATGGCGTCGCGGATCTGCTCACGTGTCGCGGTCCAGCTATCAATCCTGTCATGCGCATGCAATAGATCGGCAATCTTGATAGCGCGGTCAAGTGCTACCCAACACATGAGCTTTGAGTAAAGGAAATCTCTCGGGTCTCCACGCACCTCCCAGATGCCCTGGTCGTGCTCCTGCCAACGTGCTGCCGCGGCGTCGGCAACCTCGACCAGGAAGTTGCGCGTGACCTCGTCGAGTCCACTGAGCTGGTCTTGCAGGAGGTGGGCCGCATCGAGGAGCTCCCCGTAGACGTCGAGTTGGCGCTGATTCCAGGCACCATTGCCGACCCGCACCGGTCGGCTGGCACGCCATCCAGTCAGGTGATTGAGCGAGCGTTCGCTCAGATCGCGCTCGCCACCGACTCCGAACATAATCTGAAGATCAACACCTCGCCGGATCTGGGTAGCTACCGCACCAGCCATCCAGGAGAAGAACCAGTATGCCTCATCAGGGCAAGCAGCGACCCAAAGTGCTTCCAGCGTTAGGGAGGCGTCACGAATCCAGGTGTAACGGTAATCCCAGTTGCGCTCTCCCCCTATGGACTCGGGCAAGGAGGTAGTAGGCGCGGCGACGAGTGCTCCCGTGGGACGGAACATGAGTGCCTGCAGCACACGGCCACTGTGCTGGACCAGGTCCCGCCACGGTCCCGCATATCGCTGATGCAGGTCCGACCAGGTACGCCATCCCTCAATGGTGTCATGCAGGGAGTCGGTGATCTCCGCCTGAGCATACACCTCTGGAGTTTTCTCCCAGCTAGCCCGATGCTGTAGTGCGAAGCTCGCCTGCTCACCTGCCTGGAGGGTGAAGCGAGCGCGTGCAATCGAGCCTTCTATAGACAACACTACCGGTGAGGAGAGTACCAGGACATCTGCGCCACCACGGGCGACAATGCCTCCCTGAATTGGTCTCAGCAGGGGGAAGATGAGGCCGTATTCGAAGCGGGGCGCATACTCAAGCTCTAGCTCCACCGTGCCGCTCTGGCACGATACAGAGCGGAGCACTATTCCAGGGGAGTCGACGCCCAGTTCGTGTCCGCGCTCATTGCGCCCGATAGCCATCGCGTCGACCAGCACTGCGCTGCCTGTTGGGGTGCGGAAGGTCGTCTCAAGTACCATCGTCTCCTCAATGTAGCGGCGGCTTACTTCAGTAGCATCAACCGTGTAGATGGACCAGTGTCCCGCTTGCTCGTCCAGCAGTCGGGCAAAGACCGACGGCCCATCGAAGCGGGGAAAGCACAGCCAGTCAACGGAACCCGCGCGGCTGACCAGCGCGGCTGAGCGACAGTCTGACAGTAGAGCATAATCGGCAATTGGCAAGTTACTCATGATCTCTCTCCTTCGCATTTCATAGGTATCTCATACATCTTGTTTGCATGCTCGGGCTCGTCATTGTAGGAATGCTCAACACAAAGCGGTCTACCTACCCTCGGTCTGCTCAAGCAACTTCGCCACAACGGCAGTCCAACCCGTCTGATGGCTGGCACCGACGCCTCGACCTGTATCGCCGTGGAAGTACTCGTAGAATAACGGGTAGTCGCGCCAGTGCGGGTCGGTCTGAAAGGTCTCGTTCGTGCCGAAGACCGGGCGGCGTCCGTCCTCTCCACGCATAAAGATGTGCGTGAGCCGGCACGAGAGCTGATCGGCGATCTGGTGGAGCGTCAGCTTCTGGCCCGAACCAGTGGGGCACTCCACTAAGAAATCGTCGCCATAGTAGTGGTAGAACTTCTGAAGTGTTTCGATGAGCAGGAAGTTGATCGGAAACCAGATGGGCCCACGCCAGTTGGAATTCCCACCGAAGAGTCCAGTGCTTGACTCACCCGGCTCGTACCG
>WNFX01006691.1_pt1 | contig 10931 bp, 8 predicted proteins | sample 5400111 | NCBI WGS metagenome assembly WNFX01 (sample SAMN13153363, study PRJNA577476) | soil metagenome | isolation source: 40 cm soil or saprolite under grassland replicate 1 | place: USA:California | collected 2016-06-15
ATACATCTTTGTTCATCAACGTCTGGAATTATAGCAATTGGCATCTTAATTCACTAGAGGTGCATACGTTCGAAACTATTTAAACGCTATGCCAATTTCAAAACAGTGTTATACTTGTGAAGTAGGTGGCAATGAAAATGACTAGGATGGCGGTGTGCTTAAAAAGAAGAGGAAAGAGCGATGAAACGAAAGCTTTACTTTTTGGCGGCCATTCTAAGCACGTCTACTTGACCGCTGTGAAGCCAATCCTTTAGCTCTGCATGAGATGGCTTAGCGTCATGTTTGCCTGCTAGATGGAGATGCAACAGAACATAGTTAACTTGATTTAGCAACGGCTTGTTTTGTTCATCACCCTTGCGGGATTTCTTTCTCAAATCTTCAGGAACAGTCTTCCACCACTCCTCAAATGTTCTAACCATAAAACCAAAATTATAAGCGGAGTTAATAAGCGTTTTGGGTTAGTTTCAAGATAAGAACCAAAGATACTGAAAATATAATATGGCCGAATCACCAAAATTTTACAACAAGGACTGAAATGCCATTTAGAACAGATGCTTTGCAAAAGGCGTATCTTGCATATAAGGAATTCAGTGACCATAACCCGCCAGAACATCACAAACGCTACATATTCCCGTTTTTCGCTGGTTCATATTTTACTTTTCGGAAAGTTGACGTTAGGCGCGTATTTGCAATTGCGAGGTCGATATCGCCAGACCCAAATTATATTGATATCGGCTGCGGCTATGGCGACTTTCTAAGCAGAATTCGGCAAATTATCCCAGGTGCGATAGGCATTGAGGAGGATGCGAGTATTTTTTATATGTTTCAGAAACCTAAACCAGATTACATCTATTCATCCGCCACGGCTGCTGATTGGTTTGGTAAAAGATCGTTTGATGTGTCATTCGTGGGATGGATGGAACCTGGTGTAGATTTTCGTAAATCCGTATCGCAGTTTAGTAAATGTATTATCACGACCTTTGATGCTGGGGGGCAGTGCGGAATAAATGGAGAATGTGAATATGAGGAATTCGGATTTCAAAAAATAGCTTGGTGGCGAACACCCTCATGGATAGATGTCAATTGTGAATTAATGAATAGATTCTACACTTCTTCATTGAGAACCGAAAAGAGCAGGAAAGAAGACCTTGCGAAGTTGCGTACAGCCCATAACCTTTGGTATATATACACAAGACCTGAGATCTCGCATAGGGTTAGTGAAGGTTTAGAGTGTTGGCTAAAAAAAGAGGAACATGACCATTTAGATGCTAGACAGAGATTTGATTTTGAATCACTGCTTGATGAGTGTGGCTTCCATTATATGGAGACGCTTGCCGCACTTTTATCAAAAGGCAACCAATTATGGAAAGTAATATTTGAGTGACAAGTTGGTATAACGAGAGTTCATACTTGAGATTGTATAAATTTGAGCGTGAGAGCGTGGTGATTGGACGGGATGGAGATAGCAGTTCTGGGTCAATACTGTGTAATGAATATGCTATTAGAGAACAAAGTTACATTGTAAAGTGGTTTGTTAGGGATTAGCCCGTCATCATTGGGGTTGTTACAGAAACTCTACTCAACGATGGGAAAACGAGAGCAAGGGATCAATACTAGCCGGAGTAGAAATGAATACTAGCTAATAAGTAGCTAACAAACCACTAAGCTAGAGCACTCCTTTATTCAACAGATCAGCTTCATCCTCTTTAGACGTTCCCCCAATCTCCATTGAAAATTTCCAATTCAATGATTAGTCCGGAGGACTGATTCTAATCCCAGAGCTATCTATAATTACTTTCCTCAGTTATTCATATACTATAAATTTCTACCCGGAAGCCTATAATAGAGCTATTTAGCTATACGCTAGGTCGAATTTACACACAAATAAGAGGACTGAGCTAGCATTACAAAACAGAGAGGAAATTTTTATAGTAAATACAGAGATCTGATTTTATTTAACAAGAATATCATTATAGTTGGAATATGCTCTTTCTTCTCTGCAGCATTTGTTACTCAGTTTTATTATGACCATTATAACAAAAGTTTCATTGCAAATTCCATAGTCGCTCTATCAACGGAATATAGTGTTTATATTCCATTATTTGTCATTCTTTTCTATATAGATAATAGATATAAATACATAGACCCTTTCACAGGAGAAAAAGATTCCGGGAGGATAAAAAAAGATATAAAAAAACTCTTTACCGCATTTTCGATTTCTGAGGTAGCATATTCTTTGACAAAAATCTCATTTCATTATCAGTTTCTTCATCTAGGAGCACAACCATATCAGGCATCTATGCTTAGCTCATTAACAGCATCTGCAATATCTTTTGTTCTAATTAATCTAGTAGTCATTAAAGTTGTGAAACTTTTCACGCGGTAGAGTATTTAGAATTGGCTATATCATACCATTATCTTCGCAAGAGCATCAGTGCGATTTATTATAGCTATTTATTATCATAATACCCCAATTCCAACATACATACCCTATCCACCTTCAAGGTATACAAAGCAAGGAAAAAATAGCCTAGCGAAGTTCTAATTCTCTGCGGATGCCATTTAAAACAAGAGATCTGCAAATGGCTACGGAATCATTACGGCAGTTTAGAAGATATTCTCTCTCTCCTCATCATGAACGTTTTAGTTTCCCCTTATTGCGAGGGACATACTTCACTTATAGAAAAGTAGATGTACTACGTGTGGTTGCAATCGCGAAAGCTGTTTCAAATTGTCCAGGATACTGTGACATCGGTTGCGGTTACGGCGATTTTCTAAAAAAGATAAGGGAATTTATTTCTGATGCATCAGGTTTTGAAAGCAGTGCGGGCATATTTTACGGCTGTAATAGACCTAAACCAGATTACATCACAATAGCTGACGCACGCTGGGGTATCCACAAAAAATTCGATATTATTTTTGTTGGATGGATGGAGCCCGGGATCGATTTTCGAGATGCAATTGCTGCTAAAACCGATGTAATTGTAACGACATTGGATCAAGGTATTAGCTTAGCAGCGGAGTTTGACGGACATGGTTTTGAACGGGTTGCATCATGGAGAACACCGTCATGGGAGGATGTTAACACCGAGATTATGAATCGCTATTATACCAAAATGTCAAACGAAACCTATCGCATATTGTCGAGGTTACGGGGTGCACATAACCTATGGTATGTTTACAGTAAAAAGCGCAGAACCTCTGAAGCGATAAGATCGGCTCTTGTAAGATGCTTAGAACTAGAAAAGCGAACGCTTGTAGGACGGTATGATTTTGAAGAAGTGCTGGATGATTGCGGTTTCAGCTATTTTGAGGAGTTAGAAATTTCTGCTGCCTCGAAACCACGGAAAGGACATCTATGGGAAATCCAATTCACCAACACCTGAGATCGGCAAATGAACTATGCTATGTTTATTTATCTCGAAGATTCAGAGTTAAGTTTCCTTGTATCTCAGTCTACCGCTGTTTCAACCGCGCAAAGACAATTCGAGAAATCGGCATCATACCTAAGGTTTAGAAGAAATATCGTCGAATATATGTAAAAAGATACATATTTTCATACTATCTAATAAGGATTTGGACAATTATTCTAAAAAATATCAATAGCAATCTAAACCGAAATTATTGCAGAGTGACTGAAATAAGCATATCATGTAGTATGTTAGTCTGGTTCTGTATGCACAATGACTCTAGAAGCACCAGTTACTTTCATAACTAGGTTTTGAACGTTCGTTGCTAGTCTATGCGCGTCCTCTATTGTGTTAATCGTCTTTTCTGGGGTAGATTTGATTTTTATTGACAGCGTAATGTGCTGTTCATCATTAACGTATACCACTCCAATATCTTTGCAATCAACTACGCCGTGTATAGATAGAGCCGCATTTCTTATTCTTTCTAAGTACGATATGGTGGCTTTCCTCTCGGTCCCTATTGATACGTATTCACTGGTTTCCGTTTCCATGTGTGTTGTGATGTCTCTTAACTCCGGAACTACCTCCTTTAATCTTTTTTCAAAGGAATCTATAATGCCGTGAGCGGTCTTAAGGTCAAGATCTCTATCCATCTGTACATCAAGATACACGTGCAGCATAGAGCCTCGTTTTATCTCGTGGAGATCTGATAAATTATTTTTCACATCGGTACTAGTTACTCTTTCTTTCGCCGCTTCTGGTGATCTAGATGCAGGTGTTATCTTTGATAAATATATTGAATGAACGTTTTTAATGCCTTCTGTTTCTGCGGCAACTAGTCTGATCCTATCAGTGATTGTTTCGCTTGCGGATTCCGTTGCATCCACATGCACTAGGACATCAGAGGCTGGAAGCACTCCCCTCACCTTTTCTTCAACCGAAGTTGCTACTTTATGCGCTTTATCATGTGTACTTGTTCGTGGAACTTCGATATGCATATCAACAAAAGTTTCCGATCCCATTTTCCTGATGCGAATATCATGCGCCCTCTCAACACCCTCTAATCCCGATACGGCCTCTAGTACCCGCTGATATGCACCTTTAGGGGCCTTATCCAACAATACATCTAGTGTCCTTCTTCCCAAACCAAGAGATGTGTAAATAATCATTCCTGCTACTATAACTGCCGCATAGGCATCAGCCTTGGGAATATGAAATAGGAATACGAAAAGCAGCCCCACAATAACTACGGACGATGTTATCATGTCCGTTTTGAAATGAAGTGCGTCCGCTTCCAGCGCTTGACTACCATACTTTCTTGCAGTTCTATATAGTACTCTAGATCTTCCAAAATCAATTCCAATTGATACAAACATGATTATAAATGAGAATAATGTAATCTCGGGTTGGATACTTTTGAAGAGTATTCTTTCAATACCTTCATAGAAAATCCACCCAGCAACTGCAAATAGTAGTACTATTTCGGACAGACTTGATATGCTTTCAACTTTAGCATATCCATATGTATATTTCAAATCAGGTGGCCTCATTACCAAGCGTATTGCGTATAACGTCATTAGTGCAGCTATTACATCAAGTCCAGAATGGAAAGCCTCGGATAATATGCCAAGACTGTTGGTAGAAAATCCTATAACAATCTTGAAAATGGCAAGACACGCTGAAGCTAAAATCGAAGTTATAGCTACTTTGAGTTTCTCCTTATGTGCATCCTGATGCCTATTCGAAATAAAGGATGCGGAGGAGGATTCCTTATGCTCGTCCTGATGATCATGGTCATTGTGATCATCGTTTTGGTCTACCACGATTGGCTTTTAGGTAATTTAAAATATCTTATATAGGTTGGTAGTACTGCAAAAAACCAATCCTTAAATTGCAATAAGAAGGAATGGTTTATCGTTATGCCGTGTTTTTCATATACGCTTCTATCACCTGAATTGCTTTACGATCTTACTATGTACGCCTTCAATTACAATTTGTCCGCTATTTCCAGTACTGCTAGCCTGACCTGAATTTTCACTATTTCCTTGACTATTACTTACGCTAGAAGGCGATTCATTTAAAGGCGATGTAATCCCGCTAGTGTTGTTGGAGCTTCCTCCAAATATCTGAAAATAACAGTTATCAACTTGTGCTTTGTCAGGTTCTTGGGGTTCGTGAGTTATTTTAGAAATACAACCATAGAATTTATTAACTTGCTTGTCAAGGTCAGGATTACCGGTGTTTACTGCCTCTTGGAGTACTGGCCCAGAACTGCCGCTAATAACGGCTAGCGCTGAAATAACGATACCGCCATTTGTGACATGTGCCAGGACCATAACTAGTACAAACATAGTCAATATCAGTTTAAGCATATCTTCGTACGGTATAATTATTTGAGTCCAAGATAATATTTTTGATCCCTTAATCTAGAATCCCATTATGACATTATGTTATGAATTTTTGTTCTTTTTTGTCGACTTTGGTCTGGAGTATGAATACATTTATCGGTTTTTGCTCCAAAGAGTGCTCTCAAAGAATGTTATATGAATGTCAAGAAGCTATCACGTCAGCAAAGAACGCCTATCCATGACATGCACAGGGAAAGGTCGCCAAGGTACGCGTAAATAGACAGAAAGAGAATAGAGGATCTAATTATAAAATTTGGACTGCAAGGCATTGGATCTCTTACCGGATGGCATTGTTAGCAAGTTCTGAAACCTGATTTCAAAAGATGCACAGACCAGGCTTAAATACGTGCAAATCAGTTTAGGTGTGATCGTCAGAGAAGGGAGAGGACGGCAGAGTTGACTAACCATGAATGTAAACATTGGGGATGTAATAGATCTGATAACACCTGTGTCGGGTGTGGTTCTCCGATTTGTCCATTCTGTTTACATGAACCAGAAAATTGTATTTGTGAAAATAAAGTTGACTGTTGTAATAACTAGTAGTTTGAGGACTTTCGACTAGCCCAAATAGTGTTAGTACCAAGTCGTTATACAGAAATTGGAACGTCTCTCAGATTGTTCTGACCCTTATTAGGTCATGATTATTATCCTATTGCATTCTGTTCTGAGGATGTAAGGATCAAGTTCCTGAATGTATTAAGGACTACCTTTAACTTGATCGTTCTTACGATTCTGCTCACCTAGACAAGCCCTTACAATTGAAATCATCCAGTTGAGGGGAAAATGTAGAGTCTCTATGGTATAATGCTTACTTGTACATACAAATGGTTAGACTCGATAAAACAATGAAATAGTATCCTATAATAGAACTTGACATAGACTTTAGTACTAAGTTGGGCTTCTCATAAATAGTTGGTTTTCTTTTCCTATCTCAGACAACAAAATGAAATACAGAAGCAGGAGTGACATAGTCGGGCTACTTTTGGATGCTGCAAATGGTGGAGGAGCTACTAAAACAAAACTAATGTACAAAGCATACCTATCTTTTAATCAGCTAAGAGAGTATTTAGCGCTTTTAGTTGAAAATGGCTTGATAGAATACGAAGAGGGGATGCGAACTTACAGAACAACCGAGAAAGGTATGCGTTTATTGCAAATTCAGAACACAATGGATGAAGTAGCACCTATCAATTACATCAGTGAGAAATAAAGGATAGATATTGTAATCAGTCGGCTACTGACCGATCAGTTTACAGTACCAAAAGGAGAAGTGGAGCTGAATCCACTCCTTGCTGTGACATCATAAGTAGGGTTGCAGTATGTAGCATAGCCAATCCCTGTATCGCGTTTAGAATTGCAGTCCTGGTCAAAAAATACACCGAAATGCCCTTTTTGAGCAATAATATAAGCTAAGGTGCAGGCAGCTGTTTACGATTTGACTAAAGCTGTCTTGGTTCCAAAAAAAATGAGATAGGGTGATGTGTAGAGCAATGTTAATTACGATCGCCCGATAAGACGATGATTGAGGTCGGCACACTCCTATGCACTGTGATTAAACAATAGAGAGGCGCACAAAATGATGAACTGTGTTAGATGCGGGAAAAAAAGTAAAGTGGCTTGAGACTTGGTACACACAAAGAATCTGAATCAGAAAAGGAAATGATGGTTACGCGAGAAAAAGTGTACTGATATTAAAAACAATGGTTTGGCGAAGACCTCCTACCCCTATATGTGACTTGACCACAGTTTCTTGACTGATGAATGTGACTACTACTAAAGTTTCATCTGATGACGATTAGATGAGCTCAAATCCTTAATATTTGAATAAAAAAGGTGAAAATGATGAAGACAATTTTCAGGGGTTTGATCTCTGGCTCCGAGTTAAAAAATCGTACTTTGCTGATAGTGACTTGTAACTACTTTACGTGTAGCGGTACCTTGCATACACGATACTTTGCACCTTGCCTGTATGAATCCTTCCAACGAAACGAACTATAAAGAGCTACAAATTGTTACACTTGCGAGTAGAGTAAAGCTCATAAATAAGATGTTTGGAACTAGAATATTCAAGATGTCATCTACTGTCAGTCCTTACAGATGTGAAGCATGTGGTAGTTCATTTAATTCACTACAGGAACTTGAACAGCACAAGCGACAGGAGCATCAGAAGTAACCAGATAGCACAACATTTAGAGACAGATCAGTTATGATTCTCAAGATAAGATAGTAGAAAATTTTTTGCCATATTTCCAATTGTAATGATTGAACTTGGTGTCGAACGAGATTTGTAATTAGTTGTAGCGACATAGTCCAGCTAGCACATAGTCACTCTCTCAAAATTAGATATCCTTGGCACATCTGAATCCCGAGAATAGAATTCTTTCGTGTGGTTTGAAATAATTTCTATAACTATTCCGAATCTGACTGGTTGGCGTAGCAAAGCATCCTCCTCTAAGAACTTTTTGATTTATGGCCCATTTATCGGTATATTCTGAAAATTTTGGCTTGAAGCCAGGATAAAGGACATACTCTGATGAGGTCCATTCCCAGATGTCACCTATCATCTGGTAGCAGCCATAATAGCTCTTCCCCTCTGGGTATGAACCCACAGTAGAGGGACCCCAAAGATATGATTCTAGCAAATTGGCATATTTAGGCTGAGGTCTCTCGTCTCCCCAAGGATATAGAGTTTTTCTATGTAGATCATCATTCCAGCTTGCTGCCTTTTCCCATTCAGCCTCAGTTGGAAGTCTCTTTCCAGCCCAGCGGGCGTATGCATGCGCCTCATAATAGCTAACATTTACCACCGGTTCATCTCCGTTAATTTCATGAATACCACGAAAGTCCTTCTTCACCCACTTAGTAATATTAGAACTACTATCATTACCATCTTTATTATCGATGGTCCCATCGCATCCGCTTTTTTTAGAAGATTCCCAATAAAGTGGAGCTTCCCAAAAATGCTCTCTAAGTAAATCCCATCCATCAGCTAACCAATATCCAAAGTCACGGTATCCTCCATCTTCAATGAATTCGATATAGTCAGCATTGGTAACCGGTGTTACATCTATTTTGTAAGGTTGAAGATACACTTTGTGTTCTGGAAGCTCGTTATCATAAGAAAAGGATCCTTTGCCATTAAAACCCAGTTCATAAATTCCTCCCGGGATCTCAACCATTTTTTCTAATTCTCTTCCTACTTTCCTCGTAATTGCTCGTCTTATTCCACGCTGTTCAACTCCTGCTTGTCCTTCCTTTTGTGCCATTGCCTTAACAGGCACGTAGTTGTCTGTGGGGTCTTGGAAGCGTTGGAAATAATGTTGAAAATCATAGATCATAAGCTCTTGATGCTGCATCTCATGCTGGTTTCCTAGAATAATATCGTACTTCAATTCCTCTAACATTGATGATGGTGATGATGCTCCTTTGGGATTAAGCTCATCTTCTTCTTTCCCTTTCTCCCTCAAAAACGAAAGAACATTTCTCTCTATAAAGGACCTATATTCCAGGGTTTGTTGTACAGTTGGTCTAGGGAATTTGCCACGTTCAGATTTTGGAAGGATATTACCATATCGCTGATAATAGGAATTAAGATATTCTAAATTAATATGGTGGCGATAATGACGCCGAGTTGTACTAGTATTGTTGACCTCGCCGGCACTATTACCACTATCCGACCTGCCTGCCAATCTTTGGCCATGTTTTTCTAACACCTTCTGAAAAAACCAGGTAACATGGGCTAGATGCCAATTAGGAGGACTACCAAAGATATCAGACTGTACCACTGCGTCCTCTAGTTTAAGTGGCTTAAAAAGTTCTAGGGTTTTCTTTCTAACTCGTACGAAATCAGATATTAAATCATCAATAAGAATAAGGCCATTATTACTTCTATTTTCTAATATTCTATTTTTGCGTGTATAATTCTTATTACTGAGCACATATTTCTCTATTCTCATAGTCCTTAACTCTTATTCTAAGCCTTCTGGGCTGTTGTGTTGATGTTCAAAATATAATTTAAATGGTTGCATAGACGATTAAAATGTAAATTTCATGCACCATTCTGTCCCTTACACTGAGTAATCATATGTATTGTCGGGGCTAGAATCAAAGCCAAGACACTAGCTGTTGAAATGGCTATAGCCATCAACAGATTTACCTTAATCATACATGTTATTGCACTTAGTGATGTATAGCACGGTGTAAAATTATACTGATTTTTGTACTCTCTATAAGGAAGTCCATACCCTGAAGTCAGCAATGCGGTACGGAATAAGCTTTATTTGCTACTCTTACGATATATTGCATTTTCCTTCACATCACGCATAGGTTCCTACCATAGTTGTGGCGGAGCCTTGAAAATCGGTCAGACCTGATTTGCGCTCATGGCCAATTTGTAACTTATTCTTAATGATTTGATTGGTCATTACTGCAACCAGGTATTGGTTAGTAATATTACAGGTCTTCGATATGTAAGATAATGATGTATAGAATTTCTAGTAAATTATTTGGATAGCCCCAATAAATATAGAACAGTGTGCAACCATCTAAAGAATCTAGAAGTTTCTAACAAATTCCTTATAAAAATGGTATTCGTACAATGGATAGGGGCCGAAATTAAGTGTTAGGGTGGGTTAGAGAATCTAGTTTGACAACTGATCAAATGATTGCGAAAGCAATTGCTACAAAAATGGCATCAAAGGACAAGAAAGATAAGTCAGCAATATCTACGGATGCGACAATAGCTAATTACCAGAGTCAAACACAGCAAATAAAAGATATGAAGTGGGTACTTATCTGTGCAATAGTTGCTGGGACGTCGTTAATGATGCTCTCTGTAATAGCACCGTTCATTATCGTAGGTTGGCTTCATGCATCATTCTTCATTACTTCATTTTCAAAAGCTAATCAAACAAGCGTCCTAAATACGGTCGATAAACTTGCTAGCACACCTGGGGCTGTCTTACCTCTGGCGACAGGTTTAGTGGGATTTGCTGGTGGAGTAGTCACTGCTATGTTTAGGACAAGTACTACTTCCCCTCCAATTCCACCTGGACCAGGTGGTCAAGGAACAGGTGGTCAAGGAACAGGTGGTCAAGGAACAGGTGGTCAAGGA
>WNFX01036774.1_pt1 | contig 10929 bp, 13 predicted proteins | sample 5400111 | NCBI WGS metagenome assembly WNFX01 (sample SAMN13153363, study PRJNA577476) | soil metagenome | isolation source: 40 cm soil or saprolite under grassland replicate 1 | place: USA:California | collected 2016-06-15
TCTAGTTTCATCACTAGTTGTGAGGGTTTACCATGAAAGGTACCTGCATACCAGCTCCATAGTGTCCCTGAGTGCCGCAAGCGAACTCAAAGCTCTGCCCTGCAGAAGACGAGGCAAAGGTGTAATCAAATGTCCTGGTCTCACCGGGCGCAACACTGTCGTACATGAAGAGCGCTGAGCGGTGCATCTCATCCACCGACATATGCTCCATATTCATGCCCATTGGCATCATCGCAAATTGATGAGCCACATGTCCCATATTCGTGACAACGAAGTGGTAGGGCATTCCAGCAGTAAAGGTGGTCGAAGAAGATTCGACCTTGTTGTCAGAGAGAGTCACTTGCATTGTTTGAGACTTCAAAGGGGTTGTTTGATCGGGCTTCGAACCAGAGGGAGTCGTACTGCTCCCACAGGCAGCCAGAAGCAGCAGGAACGGTACCAGGAACAACCCTAAAACGAGTCGGTATTTCATCATGTCTCTCCTTATGAATGCAGGAAGCGACGCACTTCCCGAGGTCGCCAGTCGCTCCGGCGTTTGCTCAAATGCGCCCATATCAATCTCGTCTCGTCTCTGTCCATGTTCGAGCAATAGCAAGAGTATGCCCGGACAATGCCACCTTGTATTATTGCCCGGGCATATCACGTGCGACATCACAATACCTGTTGGTGAGATCACGGTCGGCTCACAAAACGCCCACTGAGAAAACAAGTAGTGATTACATGGTAAGTGATAAATGCAAGTAGGACAAGAAGCCGCATGGGAACGTGAAGGGATCGGAAGCCGACCATCTCTTATCACTTACCATGTTAACCACTACCTCTTTTTGCAACACAGCCTTGATACATGCGTCTGTCCTCTCACTATCCCTTACGCGTCAGTTCTTGACGTGACTGCGCCCTGCCTCGCCCCAGCTTTGGAAGAGCCAGAGGCCAGGAACCCCCAGCGTCCCAGCATGGGAGTCAGGTAGCGATCTACTCCATAGTACAGTCCAGCATTCGCGAAGAACAGCCCGACAAAGACGAGCACGTAGATAATTGCCCCTCCAATGTCTGTAGAACCAGCAGCATACGGACCGCCGAAGCCTTCAGCCGTCGTCCAGATGACAATGGCCAAGAGGATTCCAACAATATACGTGAGATTACTGAAAGCGCCAAGGATCAAGGTAATGGCTATAGCGGTCTCTCCGATGGCAACCGCATGAGCGAAGACATGGGGATCCACCTTCACGATGTTGATCCAGAAATTAATCCATGCCTGGATCCAGACTGGCTGACCATCGAGCGGGCCAGTCAGGTAGCTCACGAAATTGTTGATGAAGTCAGGTTGCCACTTGAACCACGCATCGATGGCCCAGACCAGTCCGAAGACGATACGTAAGATGCCAATCCCTTTGAGACGCCAAGGAGCCCATTGAGTGTTCATAAAAACCTCCTTGCATGTTGTAATGACAGGTAGCTGTCCTATGCCACCTGACCAGTGTCCATCATGCGCTCAGACAAAATACGGTGTACATCTCCTGGTGTCCTTCATTTTCCTCCGGCGTTCTGTGTCGGGAAATGAGGATAGACAGGTCTACAAGAAAAACAATAAGAGATCAAGGATAAAGCTGCCGTTGCTATCTCCCTTTGCCTAACGCATGCCAGGCTTCCCAACATGAAAGCCCGCTTGCTCCACTACTGCAACGACTTTGTCCTGGCTGGTCATTGCAGGATCATACTCAACATATGCCATTTCAGTATCTGCGTTGACATAGACATATTTCACCCCTGCCTCCTGTACTAATGCTTGCTTAATCAGGAGCAAGGTATCGTCGTTCCCACGCAGATCATAAAGTGGCAGTGTCATGCGCTGGCTTTTCACGAGAGCGCTCCTTTCCACCGCACCAGAGAAACGACCAGGAGGAGACGTTACAACAAAGATGCAGAGAGAGGAACTCCTCCTGGTTGAGCAGCATGGAGCTTCTCTAGAAATTATACAAGACATGACTGAGGATACACTAAGGAGAACCTGATGAATTGCTGAGGAAGCGACATGCTATGGAGAGGCATTGAGAGGGAGACGGACGAGGGCTGTCGTTCCCTGGCCCGGCAGGCTTTCAAGCGTGATCTGTCCATCGTGTTGTTCAACGATCCACCGGGCAATGGAAAGACCAAGCCCCACTCCACCGGGATCGCGGCCACGTCCCTGATCAGCGCGGTAGAACCGCTCGAAGATATGTGGCATCTCCTCTGGTGCAATCCCTATCCCCGTGTCACGTACCAACACTTCAACGAATGCGCCCTTGCGTTGCAGTCCCAGCGTCACCCATCCATCAGCAGGGGTATACTTGAGCGCGTTGTCCAGGAGGATCAACAACAGTTGCTTCAGCCGATCGGCATTTCCATTGATACTGGCAGGTTCGAATGGGTCAAGGATAAGCGTCTGACCTGTGGAGAGTTGATGGGCCTGATGGAATGACTCTAGTACAATTGCATCCAGGTCAATCGTCGCACGTTTAAAAGAAATGCCCGCATCGGCACGAGCCAGCGACAGCAGATCAGCAACCAGCCGGGTCAGACGGGTCGCTTCCTGTTCCGCCTCTGCGAGGGCATCTTCACGTTCCATTTCTGAGAGCGAGCGTTGATAGCGCAGTAATTCCAGGTTGCCCCGGATTGCAGTCAGCGGAGCCCGCAATTCATGGGAAGCATCCGACACAAAACGCTGCTGCATCCGGTACGCGCTTTCCAGACTTTCCAGCATATGATTGAACGTCCTGGCAAGATATCCCAGTTCATCGTGATTGGGAGGAACGTCGATACGATGGGAAAAATCGCGGGAGAGCGCGATGGTTTGTGCAGTCTGTGTCATACGTGCCAGAGGATGCAGTGCGCGACGAGCGATGATTCGACTTCCCCCAAAGGCGACGGTGACCCCGACAAGATTAATCGCGACCAGGATGAGGCGGAAGCTCTGAATCGAGCTATCGATCCTCTTGAGGGAAGCGACGGCTTCAATGTGCCCTGCTTGTCTGCCATTGCGATAAAAAGGGACGATATAGTAGCGCCAGCGTTGTCCGGAAGAGGTGAGAAGCCGAAACGTCCCGGCAACAGGCATGGGCGGAAGCGCTGTCAGCGAGGGCACCAGGCCCGCCACGAGGTCAAACGACGAGCCCGATAACGACTTCTGGCTCGTGTGCGGAGCAATCGTGGGCACGCTATCAGCTCCCGGTGAGCTTTCGCGTAACACGCTATCGGGAGCATAGAGGCGCAGAGCGATATCCAACCCGCCCCCCTTCCCACCAAGATGAGGATCACCAGGCGATGCAGATGCCTCGATGGCGGCGTGGCTTGCACTGGTGACCAGCGATTGATCGAGGTCATCGTATTGACTGTGAGTGTGAAGGGCATAGCAGAACACGGTGACGAGCGGCAGTACGAGGGCGAAGAGCGCTCCGTACCAGAATGCCAGACGCAGACGGATCGACATGGCCGTTATCCCTCTTCCTCGCGGAGCATATAGCCAACACCACGAAGCGTATGGATCAGCCGTGCCTCTCCCTGAACCTCAAGCTTCTGCCGCAGTTGCATCACATACACTTCCACGACGTTTCCATTGCCACGAAAGTCATAGCCCCAGACCCGGTCGAGTAAAGTCTCTTTTGAAAGAACCTGTCGCGGGTGGGCCATGAGTTCCTGCAACAATTTAAATTCCAGGTTCGTCAGAAGTATCTTCCGCTCTCCCCGGCGAACATCGTGGCTAGAGGAATCCAGAGTCAGATTCGCAAAGCGGAGAAGGGGCGAACGTTCCGTCCATTGCCGCCGTAGGAGTGCACGGACCCGCGCTACCAGGACCACGAACGAGAATGGCTTGACAACGTAGTCATCAGCTCCCGACTCCAGTCCCTGGACCTGGTCCTCCTATCATCACGTCGAGAATCACCAGGTCGACAGGATGATCCTCAACGATGGCAAGTCCTTCTGCTCCTGAATGCGCTGTCTCAACGAGAAAGCCTTCATGAGAGAGACCACGTTTGAGAACATTGGTCACGGTCGAATCATCATCAATGACCAGGATACGCTGCATAGCCTGTCCCCTCCTCTCGATGCATGGAGAGACAAAAGCTCCTTCGCTTTCTCCGAAAATCCCACTATCACCACATGCACGACACGCCTCTACTCTTGCCAAGCATGCCACAAAGCAATCACAATCCTATCACAGCCTCTCGGTTTGTTTCTCACAAACGCCTCACCAAGAGAGACAGAGAGAACAGAGCATTCAACAGGATCGCTTGCTTTATGACGAGAACGGTTGAATATCGAAGGTGGCGAGATGCTGAATATTGAAGTGCGCTTGTAAGACTCCTTCCTGGATTTGTCCCGACGATGGATCAATGCGACCAACGAAGGCATTCAATGCCTGGGTCGTCATCTCATCGAGAAGCGACAGCGCTGATGGTTGTGTCAATTGACCCGGCGACATCCTGACCAGTTGCACCGCATCCTGGTGAACATTCCCCAACCAGACCGTAATGTTCTTGATGGCTGTGTCGATCTGAATAGCGAGCTTCCGCTGCTCTGACGTGAAGCCCGGAGACTGAATCATCGCGTTCAAGTGGAAGTCGATCGTGTACAGGAAACTGGGCATCTGATGCTGTGAAAGATCCAGCAGGGCGATCTGGCCAATTTGTTGATTGACCAGTACAGGTTCACCGGGAGCATCTTTGCGTACCAGGGGGATTCCATCCAGGTAGTCCAGAATACGCACAAGATGCCGATGGAGCAGCGCAGTATCCTTCTCATCTCTGGCACTGCCTGCCCATTCCAGGACTTTCTGGGTATTTCTGAAGAGCCAGATATCCAGCCCACCATGCAATCCTACCGTATTTAATTCAGGAGCATCTGCAAGCAGGTGACGCAGGTGGGCAAGGACACTCAGTTCTGACATACCAGACATCCCTGTTCCTGGTGTGTTTGTTGGTGTCGCCTGAGGAAGTTCAGCCGCGTAGCGCCAGGCGCTGACATCTGGAGAAGGGATCGTTGGGGAACTATGCGCGTTCTCCTCTGTGATCAGCAAGCGACTCATGCTTGCGAGCAGGTTCGTGTGAGCTTGATCGCCTGCATAAAGAACGTGTACCTCACCATTTTTAATGGGGAGTGAGCCAAGCAGGACAGGCGCAACCATATTCATCCCTTTATCGGCCTCTAACCAGGCATAGTAGCTCTTGTCTACGCCAGGAGTTGGCACGCGCTGAAGGTCAACCTCTATCTCGTCATTGATCCCCTGATTGCTGTGTTCATTCACTTGCCCGCTACTCACAAAAAAAGCATGTCCAACAATCTGTCCTGTCACAGGAGGAGATGGCGCAGGACTTCTGCGCGGAAGAAGGAAGAATGCACTCAACCCGGCACCCAGCAGGACGATCACAAGCACGATCACTCCCACGATTTTCCAACGATCAAATCCTTTCTTTGATGCGACTGCAGAGGAAACGAGTTTTGCTGGAACTGATGGCGATGAGACGAGCACTGGCGTATTTTTATTTGCATGCACCCCTGAAGCATCCTCAACCATCTGTGCCCCAGGAGTGACTGGCATTGCTCGGCGGCCTTGCTGGGAAGAGGATGGCTGTGCAGAAGGCGCCATCACAGGACGAGATGGTGATGAAGAACGCTCTGTTGGCAGCAAGGCCGCATCATCAGGCGCGAGACCTGATGATCCTTGTTGCGCCAGATCACTGCTGGCAGGCTTGACCGCGAAATGTGTCAGGTTGAGATCTGACGCTCTCGACATGGTGAGTGCCTCGGTCAGTGCCTCGGTCAGTACAGCGGCACTTGGAAAACGTGTCGTTGGGTCTTTTGACAGACAACGCAAAATGACTGCTGATAAGAGCGGGGGGAGAGCTGGATTAATGAGAGCAGGAGCAATGGGGTCGGCGTTGAGTTGTTGCAGGAGCAGTGTATGCGTATTCTCCCCTTGAAACGGGAGCACTCCTGTACAGATTTCATAGAGGATGACTCCGAGCGAATAGAGGTCGCTGGCTTCATTGCCTGCCTGGCCTCGAATTTGCTCCGGCGAGATGTATGATGGTGTCCCTATCCACATCCCACTTTGTGTCTGTGACGCTGTTCCCAGCATTTTTGCCACGCCAAAATCAGACAGAACAGGCTCTCCCATTGTATGGCGTGAATCAGTTTTCAAGGAACGCCGATCAAGCAAAATGTTGGCGGGTTTGAGGTCGCGATGGATCATTCCCTGCTGGTGGGCGTAATCAACGGCGTTGCCGACGGCGGTGAAGAGATGGATGATATCGTCAACAGGAGGTATTTTTCCCGCACGAGACGTGTTGCGGATAAAGCGAGCAAGCGTCTGCCCCTCTACATAGGTCATGACCATATAGCACGTCAGACCATCCTGTGCTGACTCTGGCTGGCGGGAAACATGAAAATCGTAGATCTGTACTATGTGAGGATGATGCAACGAGGCGATTGCCTGTGCTTCACGCTCGAAACGAGCGAGAAATTGTGGATCATTCTGAAGATCGGCATGGAGAATCTTAATTGCAACAGCGCGTCGGAGCTGAGTATCATACGCCTTCCACACCTCCGCCATCCCCCCGCGCCCCAGAATTTGTTGCAATTCATATTTCCCCAGATTGCGTGGATGGGTCGTCATGAGAGCCTCCCTTTCTTCTTTCTCAGGAATGACTCGAAGAGAGTTGTAGCACCGATAGGGGGTGCTATAAAGATAGAGCGGTACGTGTTCTTACAGAAAGATCAAACTACGAGTTATGAACAGGAAAGGCATTACACTCTTCTATTATCTACAGGAAGAGTCATCATTGTCAATGAACTGGTTCATAGTTTGTCATATACTACATCAGGGAGGGAACATCCTCCTGCTCACCTGTGGTGCTGTGAGATGACAAAGCGTATGAGTGACCACATCTCTCTCAGTTGCAGAAAGGAGTCAGACGGTTGTGACGCGCATTTTAGTGGTAGACGATGAAACGGCGCTGGTGGAACTGGTGCGGAGCTATCTCGAACGCGAGCAGTATGAGGTGCTGACGGCGGGAGATGGACGCGCAGCGCTTGATCTCGCACGTGCTGTTCACCCCGATCTCGTCGTGCTCGACGTCATGCTTCCCATCCTGGACGGCATCGAAGTTTGTCGCCAGCTCCGGCAGTTTTCCGATGCCTACGTCATTATGTTGACTGCCCGCACTGAAGAGATCGACAAAATCCTCGGCCATCCTTTGATGCTACCCCTGCACCCTTGCGCTGGGACGACCTGACGATCGACGAGGCGCAGCATGAGGTAACGCTGCGGGGGCAGCCGGTCGATTTGACAGCGCGTGAGTTTGCCCTGCTCCTTGCCCTTGCCAGGCATCCGGGTCGGGTGTTTACGCGCACTCAATTGTTGGAGCAGGTGTGGGGAGATGCCTACTATGATGAGCATGTTGTCGATGTCCATATAGGGAACCTGCGCAAGAAGCTGGAAGCCGATCTGGCGCATCCTCAGTACGTCGAGACAGTACGGGGAGTCGGTTATCGCTTCCGACGCAGACGGGAGTAGCTAGTATGCGTTGGCATCTTTTGTTGAGAGCATCCCTCGGCAGCAAATTCTTGTTATCCTATTTGCTCATTGTTCTGGTTGGCGTCGCAACATTCCTCGTCGTCGCTTTTGCGCTGATCCCGACGTTATTTCAGGGCCAACTGGTGGGCGTTCTCCAGACCCATCCCGCCGCATTGACGACTGCCGAGGCGAGCCAGCACATCCTGGGAGACTTTCTCGGCACGCTCTTGATCGCTCTCGCAGTGGCTGCCGCTGCCGCTATCGTGACGTCCCTGACGATCAGCCTCTTCGTTGCCCGGCGGATCACTGTTCCCTTACAGCAGATGATGTGGGCCTCCAGACGGATCAGTGCGGGTCACTATGCCGAGCGTATTGAGGTCGCGCCCATGCATCGTGCGGACGAGCTTGGGCAAGTGGCAGCCAGCATCAACGCCCTTGCTGTGGCCCTCGAACAGGTGGAGCGCCGTCGCCTGGAGGTCATTGGCAACGTAGCGCACGAATTACGCACGCCGATTGCCACACTCGAGGGCTATCTCGAAGGCTTGCTCGATGGCGTGATCGAACCCTCCCCAGGCACCTGGGCTCTGTTGCATACCCAGGCGGGCCGTCTGCGTCGTCTGGTGGACGATCTGCAGGAATTGTCGCGGACCGAAGCGCGCCAGATTGCCCTCGCTTTGCAACCGGTAGCCCCACAGCGCCTCATCCAGAGCGCGCTTGAGCCTCTAGAAGGACAGTTTGCCGAAAAAGAGCTTGAACTCCAGATACATCTGCCGGAAGATCTTCCACCAGTGATCGCCGACCCGGCTCGCGCCGTGCAAATCCTCACGAATTTGCTGGTCAATGCGCTGCGCTATACTCCTGCGCCGGGTAAGGTCGAGATTGCCGTGAGCCGCGAAGAGGACAGGGTAGCCTTCCGTATCACCGATACTGGCGTTGGTCTTACTCAGGAACAGCTCGCGCATATCTTTGAACGCTTCTATCGTGTTGACAGGTCGCGTTCGCGCGCCTTCGGCGGCTCCGGCATCGGCCTGACGATTGCTCGGTCACTGGCCCAGGCAATGGAGGGGGATATCCGAGTGGAAAGCACGGGTCTGGGACAGGGAAGCAGCTTTACCCTCACCCTTCCTCAAGCTCGTGCGTGACAGATCTTTCGTACGTATTTTCTTGATCGAATCTTGATGAAAACGCACATCTGCCCTTGAAGTAGATCTCCTATACTCGTATCAGACGCAGGGGAAGACGAAAGCGAGACATCTCCCGGCTCCCCTGTAACGATAGGAGAAACGAATGGTCCGCATGCGGACCGTATTCCGAAAGGAGCATACGACTATGATGTACGGCATTGGGATGTACGGCAGTGGATGGCTCATTGGCATGGGCATGATGATCCTCTTCTGGGTAGCTATTATCCTGCTGGTGATCTGGGCTGTGCGCAGCCTGTTCCCCCAGCAGTCGCGCTCAGGACATGACCAGGCGTTGGAGACGCTGCAACGGCGTTATGCTGCGGGCGAGATCAACGCGGCTGAGTACGAGCAGGCACGCGCTCGGCTGGAGCAAACCCCGGTCGCGTAACCTCGCCTGGAAACATCCTCAGATGTTTCCAGAGCAGCATGTCCTATCGCAACGAGGGATGAAGTTTCTTCTGGGTACTGAAACGCCCACAAATGGTGTTTCTGCATGAAAGTGTTCCCGGACCGGGAACCAGGAGGAGAACAATGAGTCTAGAACAGTTCAGTCCTTATGGATTTGGCTTGAAGGTCAACTTACCATATGCCGAAGCAGTCGAGCGAACGAAGGCTGCCCTCAAAGAGCAGGGCTTTGGCGTCCTGACCGAAGTGGATATCAAGCAAACCATGAAAGAGAAGCGAGGCATCGATTTCCGACCGTATGTCATCCTTGGTGCCTGCAATCCACCGTTGGCAGAGCAAGCGCTCACCGCCGAACTGGACCTCGGACTCCTTTTGCCCTGCAATGTGGTGGTCTATGAGACCGAGGGGGGAAGTATCGTCCAGGCCATGGACCCGGAGCCAGTCCTGGGATTGGTAGGCAACCCCAGGCTGGAACCCATCGCACGTGAGGTCAAGGCTCGACTCCAGGCAGCGTTGACCGGTCTCGGCCATTAGGGTTTGTACATAATGCATGCACGGAGGCCCGATATCGGAGGAATAGTGAATACTCGTCTATTACAGAAAAGCACGTTCTTTATCGGAACGTATCAGAAAGTGAGGGTACTGTCATGATGTGGGGATATGGTTTCGGTTGGGGCTGGTTCATGATGATGTTTGGCGGGGTCCTGTGGATCGCCGTCTTAGTGGTCCTTGTGTGGGCCTTGATTCGTTGGCTTGAGAGGAAAGGGCGGGCGTCTGGCACATCTACCCCAGGTAGTCCGTCAGCGTTAGACATCCTCAACCAACGGTATGCGCGTGGAGAGATTGATAGCGCAACGTTTGAGCAGATGCGAGAACGGCTCCAGGGCACAGAGTATGTTCCTGGAGCCAGTCAGAGAGCGCCGGAGAGCAACAGACGCAGCACCTAGGAGAAGCAACAGAAAGAGACTGCATGTGAAAACGTGCGGTCTCTTTCTGATTCCACGCAGGAGCAACGTGCAACGATAGAACACTGGTTTCATTTCCACTGCTCGAACAGGAGCATGATGCTCCATGCGATGCGTGTATTTAGGGCTTCTTCCAGGGAAAAACAAGCGCCTGTTCTTGATCGAATCTTGATGAAAACGCACATCTGCTCTTGAAGTGGGCATCCTATACTCGTAGGAGAGGCCGGAGAACAGATGATCTGACCCCGGGAGTGACGATCAGATAAAACATCGTTCATAGACGAACTCAATCACAAGAGGAAGAAATACAAGAGATTCATTGGAGAAGGAGAGAGCAATGGGTAATCGAACAACCTTACTTATTGTAGCAATCATTGTGTTAGCACTGCTGATTGGTGGAGGCACGGTGAGTGCAATGACACTGACACAGAACGGATTTATGGGGAACGGCAATGGTAATGGAATGATGAGTGGAAAGCCTGGGTATCAAGGAATGATGGGGAGCCAGCAGAACGGCGGCACCGTGATGGGAGGATATCAGCAAACTCCTGCTCCGCAGGGAACTCCAGCCACTGGTATTACTCACCTGACCATCCAGAACTTTGCGTACCTGCCTGCGAACATTCAGGTGCGCACGGGCACAACCGTCACCTGGACGAATCAGGACAACATACAGCATTCCGAGACGTTTAAGAACGGAATGAAGGATAGCGGCCTGCTTTCACAGGGGCAATCGTTCAGATACACATTTAACACGCCTGGTACCTACCAGTACTACTGCACTGTACACCCGTCCATGGTTGCGACCGTGACCGTCGTTTCG
>WNFX01006698.1_pt1 | contig 10926 bp, 11 predicted proteins | sample 5400111 | NCBI WGS metagenome assembly WNFX01 (sample SAMN13153363, study PRJNA577476) | soil metagenome | isolation source: 40 cm soil or saprolite under grassland replicate 1 | place: USA:California | collected 2016-06-15
GAGGCAGGACTCGCCAGGTTCTACGGTGACGCCATCCGGTCCAACCGCGTCTTCAGCCCTGTCTCGAGCATCCCGCGACCCATGACGTACCCATGGCCGACCACTCCGGAGGCACCAAGCCGAACAACAACATGGTCACATCAGCCGTCGACGGCTGAATACCAGCCGTCGCCAGATGCGCTTGCCCGCCATACTCTCTATCCTGCCGCCAAACGCGGCCAATCGTGGCGTAACAGACGACTCAGTGTAGTCGGTGGCGCGCGCCGCCCTATTCCAACTCTGGCGCTCGGCCGCCATGAGCCCGAGCAGCCTCTCGATCGTACAGTCATGAGCCCGCAACAGAGCGAGTTCCGAACGCGCTGAGACCGGCGCGGGCTCGGGTCGACGGTGGAAGCTGGCCGATCTCGCCTCCAGGCAGCTGGGTCCTGGCGATTGGGCACGAAAGCGACGGCCGCAGCCGCGAGGCAGCATCTCGAGCTTGACGAACATCAGGCACATCAGCCCTGACAACTGCGCCTCCACCCGGACCAGGCACCGCAGCGACGACGCCGACCGGCACCGCCGGATCACCACACCCAGCTCCGCGAGATCCGCGCCAAGGTCGATGACCAGTTCGCTGGCCGGGCGGTATCGCGACGCCTGCCCATGACAGAACACCGCCTGCTGCCACGCCTCCAGAGCCGCCTCGCCGACCACGTCATCGCGGAGCATACAATTTAGCAACCGCCGCACCGACTCGATCCCCTCGGATCGCCCGGACTCCCGTCGTCTTCCGGGTCAGCAAGACCGACCGCGGCGGGATAGCAGGCCGCCATCCGGGCCTGCAGCGCCAGCACGACCCCGCCCGCATGGCCGCGCCGCGCGATGGCCTCCACCTCGTCATGCCCGCGCGACAGCGCGGTCCCGATCCCCAGCACCGCATCGCAGCGCTCCCAGAAACCGCGCGGAACCCGCTGCCATCCTGGCTCAACCCCGCCACCCCCGACTGCCAGCGAGCTGCCGGCCAAGCGCCGCCCGCGCCCCGGCCACCACATCCGAGTCGCCCACCACCAGCCTCCAACCGCGACAGCCACCGCTACTGACATTGTCGCAGCAGGCCGTACAATGCGTCCCAAGACGGCACTCGCGGACACCGCCGCAGCCCCGCAAGATCGGCAGGTCCGCTGCCGCCCAGACCGGCCGAGACCGCCACATCGGACCAGCGAGCCGTCTGCCCGCGCCACCCTGGCAACGTCCACGCGACCCCTGCATGTTCAAAACAGCAACCCCGGAACACTCGTCCGCGATGCCGTTCTCTGCCGGTCTCGCCCGCTGCCGACCAGCTCGTAGGGTCCGATCCTGCTGCCATGGCGCTGCCATCCAGCCAGAAGGCCTGATCGCTGTCCTGTCGATCAGGCCTCTGACGTCAGGCCGCGACCGGGCGGCGACCCAAGTCCGGCGCTCCGAAGTCGGCAGCGGAAACCCGGCGCGCCGTCAACAAGAACCGCATCCGCGCCGCCATTGACCGGCTGGGCATTTGATGCAGCATTCGATCGCCACCGCCAACGTCGGCATCGAACAAGCCACCGCCGACGACACCACCGCCTACTCGAATCGCCACGGGATAGCGACCGCCGCATGCGCTGGGCCAGGCCAACCGCCAGCGCCGTCCCGGCATATCAGCAACCAGTCGCACGCCCGGCCGGGCATCATGATCTTCCTGAAGAGACCGCTGACCCGCCGGCCAGGCTGCGGCACCATCACGCAATATAGGGGCAACGGCCGCATCCCGGTAATAGATATGTCTGGACCTGTATGCGATCGCCTGCTATGTGATCACCGGACGCAATCACTCATATCGGGCGATACCCGCTTACGGTCCTGCGGGGTACGTCCGGCCGACCCCCCGTACCGGCCACGTGCTGCGCACCCGACAAGACCGTTCCACGGGCCTGAGCCCGCCTTGCTGGCTGTGGCCGGCAGTGCTGTCTGGCTTGTCATACTGGCGAGAGGGAGAGGGTAGCCTGGAGCAATCATAGACTTACTTCGCAGATGCCCTACTCATCGCTTGCTGTGAAAGGTTCCCGGGGATAGTGCCGCGGATATATGTGTCCTCGACGTTTACCGATCTCGCGGATCATCGCAAGGAGGTCAGCCTCGCGCTTCGCAGGCTGGGTTATGAAGACATCGCAATGGAGTACTACGTCGCCGAAGACCGGCGCCCGGTAGACCGTTGCCTGGCGGACGTAAAATCGTCCGATGTCTATATCGGCATCTTCGCATGGCGTTACGGCTACATTCCGCGCACGGAGAACCCTGATCAGCTCTCCATTACTGAGCTGGAGTATCGGCAGGCCCTCAGCACCGGAAGAGCGTGCCTCATCTTCCTTATCTCCGAACAGGCGCCCTGGCCGCGCTCGAAGATGGAATTCACGGCAATGAGCCGGATTGAGGCGTTGCGCCAGGAACTCATGGATAGCGACCGCCACACTGTTGGCACTTTCGATAACGCTGACGAGCTCACGCGCAAGGTTAATGAGGCAGTAATCCAATGGGAACGGCAGACGGGGCACGCCGGTGAGCGCGAGTCAACCGACTGGGATGAGTACCGGCAGGCGGTTTCGCGCCGGCACGAGCGGGTTCGCCTTCAGGCCATTCAGGAAGGCTGCCTGATGATTGAGGACCGGCTTCCCAAAGTAGGCCAGGTAAGAGATCCTCTGAGCCTGGGGGTCCATCCGGCGTCAGCCGCCAGCCTGAGCGGAGACGACGAGAAGCTGACCATGCAGCCCAGGGTCCCGGCATATGTTCCGCGTGATACCGACGACGAACTCCGCGAGCTGCTGGCCCGCGGCGGATTCGTCCTCCTGGTCGGTGACTCGACCGCCGGCAAGAGCAGGACCGGCTATGAGGCGATGGCAGGCACGCTGCCGGAGCACACGCTGATCGCACCGCATGACCGGGAAGCCCTGCCGGTCGCGCTCGCCATGGCCGCCGAGACCCGGCAATGCGTACTGTGGCTCGATGATCTAGAGAGCTACCTGGGAGCCGGCGGCCTGACGCGGAACAAGATCACCGGCCTGGTGGGCGGCGAGGGCCGGCACCGCGTCATCCTGGCGACCATGCGGGCCGCCGAGGAAACTCGCTACACCAGCGACGCCGGAGGTCCCGAGGCTGCGCGCCAGGCTCACCGGGACGCCCGTGAGGTGCTGGAGCAAGCGCACCGCATCCGGCTTCCCCGGCTGTTCACTCCAGCCGAACAGGTGCGCGCTGAAGCCAGGGACTGGGATCCGCGGATCGCGGACGCCGTGGCCCATGCTGAGAGTTACGGCATAGCTGAGTATCTTGCCGCCGCTCCCGAGCTGCTGCGCGACTGGGAGAACGCGTGGACGCCAAACACCGAGCCCGGCGCTCCGGCCAATCCCCGCGGCGCGGCCCTGGTGACCGCCGCCGTTGACATTCGCCGCGCAGGCTGGGCCAACCCGATCCCTGTCGGGCTGCTGGAACACGTGCATGAGCACTACCTGGCAAGCCTTGGGGGCAGCAGGCTGCAGCCAGAGCCGATCGCCAGCGCCTGGGAGTGGGCCTGCCGCCCGCGCCGGGCCACGACCGCACTGCTCCAGCGGGTCGGTGAGCACCGGGTCCAGGTCTTTGACTATCTCGTGGACGTCGTGCAACGCCGCAGTCTGCCGAGTGACCATGTACCCGAACCTGTCGTGCGTGCTGCGGTCGACTTCGGCAGCCCGGCAGATTCGGACGCATTGGCCGCGACGGCCTACATCCAGGGACGCTACGCCCTGGCCGAATACGCGTACCGGCATGCCTACCAGACAAGGGCACAAACACCCGATCTTGGCGCGGAGCATGCCGATACTCTCGCCAGCCGCAACAACCTCGCCCTCGTCCTCAAGGCACTGGGACAGCTCAAGGAGGCCGAGGCCGAGCATCGCGCGGTTCGCGAAGCTCTGCAACGCGTCCAAGGACCTGAGCATCCTCACACCCTCACCAACCGCAATGACCTGGCACGCGTGCTGCGGACGCTCGGTCGGCTCCCGGAGGCCGAAGCCGAGCATCGTGCTGTCTGTGAGGCTCTGCACCGCATCCTTGGACCGGAACACCCAGATACCCTGGCCGCCCGCGGCGATCTCGCCCGCGTGCTGCAGGCAATGGGCCGGCTAGACGAAGCCGAGGACGAGCACCGTGCAGTGCTGCTCATCCGCGACCGGCTGCTAGGACCGGAGCATCCGAGCACGCTAGCCAGCCGCGGCAGCCTGGCCAGCGTGCTCCACGACCTTGGCCGGCTGGCAGAAGCCGAGGCTGAGCACCGCGCCATCCTGGACATCCGGATCAAACTGCTCGGCCCCGAGCACCCCCGCACCCTCACTAGCCGCGGCGACCTAGCGCGCGTACTACACGATCTGGACCTGCTGGAAGAGGCCGAAGCCGAGCATCGCACCGTTCGCGACAGCCGGATACGCGTCTTGGGACCAGAGCACCACCGGACGCTGGCCAGCCGCGGCATCCTGGCGACTGTCCTGCACGACCTCGGACGCCTGCAAGAGGCAGCCTCTGAACACCGCGCAGTCCTGGCGAGCCGCACCCGGATACTGGGACCCGAACATCCCCGCACCCTGACTAGCCGAGCGGACCTGGCAGCCGTACTGCAAGACATGGGACGTCTTGAAGAAGCCGAGGCCGAACATCGTGCCGTGCTGCTCATTCGCCAGCAAACCCTAGGACCGGACCACCCTGACACGCTGGCCAGCCGCCACAGCCTCGCCATGGCACTGCACAGCCTGGGACGATTCGCCGAAGCCGAGATCGAACATCGCGCAGCGCGGGACCACCGCATCCAGATCCTCGGCGCGGAACATCCCAGCACGCTAGCCAGCCAGGCAAGCCTCGCGGAAGTACAGCAAGAGTTCAAGAAAGCAGATTCCGGCTAGCCCATGCGGCGCGAGTCTTCCACGGCCGTGGCCCTGGTCGGCGAGGTCGGCGGCGGCCTCCTGGCCGGGCTCGCCCGGTCTGCGAACGTATCAGTCGCGCGTGCCCCTGCTGCGGATGCCGCCGAGGCCGGCCAGCCCGGTGCCGCGCGGCCCGAGTGGGAGCCAGGGGCACTGGCCATGCGGGAGGCGGCCCAGCGGACTTCGACGTATATGATCTGCCCGATGACCCGCTGGCTGGCGTTGCCGCCGGATGGCGGGCGATTTGGGATGTGCCCGCCGGATCGGGCCGAGCGGCGAGCTTCGAGGAGCGCGCCGCGGACGCGCTGGCGGGAAAGGCGGTTCGACCTGCCCGACTACTACCTGGTGATGGCGCCAGCCCAGCCCGCAGGCAACGGCCAGGACCTGTACCTGGGCCCGTTGCCGTGCGCCTGCCGCTGGTCGCCGTCACCGTCGGCGTCGAGAGTACGGCCCAGCCGGACCGCATCTTCGACGCGCTCCGGTCACTGCAGCACGGATCGTGGTCGCCGCCGCTCGATGAGCTGGTTGACGCGGCCCATCCCGCTGCCATCCAGCCAAAAGGCCCGACCGCTATCCTGGCGTTCAGGCCCCTGACCTGCAATTCCTAGTAGCGCGGGCAGGATTTGAGCCTGCGACCTCTGGGTTATGAGGACAGCGCGGCACTGTTCAACCGAGTCCGGCAGGCTGCAGTCCTAGCCGACACCTCTCGCCGGTACGGCGAGCTGTTCACCTCCAAGAGCCGGACCGCAGGCTCCTGACGCACCTGCCACGCGGGCTCGTCTGATCACCGCCATGTTCACGCCAGGCCCCGGGATGCCTTCGCTGATGTGCCGATGACCGCCGTCCGATGGCGCCCGCTGCCGCCAGATGACGGCAGAACTCACGGACAAATGACGGACAAATGATCTGTGAGGCCTAACCGCCGCTTCCGGCGATCAGGCCCGTGACCTGCTGCTTCACTCGTAGCCCCGACCGGATTTGAACCGGCCCTACCGCCTTGAGAGAGAAGCAAGGCCGACCGGCTGAGCGAGTCCGCTGAAGGCGTCGCCCAGCCAGTCGGCAGGTCCCGGTACCTACAGCGCGCCGAGAGCCGCCATGGCGGCAAGCGTCAGGGACACGGTGCCGACGAACGTGACTGCCCCGCGTTGGACCGCGACGGCGACGGATGAGCCGCCGATGCCAGCAACAATGCCGGCAGTGAGCGCTGCGACCGTCCCGAGCAACAGGGCGATGGTCACCAGGAGTACTCGGATCGTTGAATGGAGATCCACGGGCGTTCGGACGCTTGGCCCGTCCCACCAGGCCGCTTCGCTCGCCTGGCGAGATTCACCCGAATGGCTTCCCGGTGCCCCTGTTACCACCCCCGCCCGCCCTGATCGGGTGTCCTTTCTCAAACGATCTGCCACGCGGCCAGCGCGGTGGTGACCAGCGGAGATAGCAGGTCCGGTGAGACGGCCTGGGGACGCTGTCGCAGCAGATCTGACCGGCCAGCGGCATCCTGGCCACCCCGTCTCATATGAACTGCCGCGTCAGGACGTGAAGCTTCAACGCGCTGAGCAGCTACGACGCGCAACCGGAGCCCCCCCGTCTCCACAGATCTGCTCGGCCACCAGCGGATCGAGGCAACTTGCGTGAGACACGAGCAGATGACGTGAGAAAGGACATCGGGCCAGCAGATCCGGCCAGTGCAGCGATGACAATTTGGCCGCCCGACAACCCCAGCCCGACGTTCATCGCGGGCCGGGGAAGACCGTTTAAGAAATACATGCGCCGCTTCGCGGCGCTCCCGTGGGGACGAAACTGGGCTCTGCAGCTCCGCTGGCCGGCTGAGGACGGCGGGTGTCTGAGGGGCGGGGGGCTTGCGTGGCGGATTAGCTGATATCGGTCGTGCGGGCGGCCAGGCTTGTGCTGGCGTGCCGCCTGTCGTCACCGGGTCGCTTTGGTCCGTTCGGGGCCGCGTTTAAGTCTGGTGCTGGAGTCCTGTATCGGGTACCCCCCGTTGCTGCTGCGTGCGCGTGTGCCAGTCTCCTGTGCTGATCTTGGGCTCCGGCAGGCGGCTCGCCTTCCGATCGAAGTGAGCCGTTGCGGGAGGCGGGCAGGCGTATGAGAGTGATGTTCGGGCGGGTCGCCGGGATCGATGTCCGTAAGGACATGATCAAGGTCGGGATCCGCGGGCCGGGGCGCCGGGCGTGGGCGCGCACGTCGGAGGTGCTGGAGTACCGGGCGTTCTGCGGGGTGCTGCAGGCGATGGCCGCGGACCTGCGCAAGCGGGGTGTCACCGATGTGGTGATGGAGGCCGGCGGGGTGTACGCCGAGCCGGTGTATTACGCGCTGATGGAGCAGGGGTTCGAGCAGGTCGCGGTGATCAGCCCGGCGCACGCCAAGGCCCTGAAAGGGCACAAGACCAAAGCTTTATGCCGACGTCGGCATAAAGCTTCTTATGCCGACCCGCCCGTTATGCCGGCATGATGTTGCGATGCTGGTCTGCGGCTGGAGGGGCCGCGGGAATTTGTCGGCATAATCCCACCGGGGTCATGGCTGGCTCTGGGCGTTCTGCCAGGGTGGCGGGCGAGGCTCCTGTTCTGGATGCACCGGCTGTCCGGAAGGGAGTTCATGATGGCGAAGACGAAACCGTCCCGGCCGAGCGTGACAGGGCCGCTCGCGCAGTATGCGGGCGGGTTCCGGGCTGAGCTGGCCAGGCTGGGTTACACCCCGCTCTCCACGGCGAGCCAGCTTCGGCTGATGGCCCACCTGAGCCGCTGGCTGGCTGCCGAGGGCCTCGGCGCACCGGCCCTGACGGTGCCGGCGGCTGAGAGGTATTTCGCCGATCGCCGCTCGGCGGGCTACGCCAGCGAGCGGACCGTCGCAGCGCTCGGGCCCCTGCTCGGCTACCTGCGGGGACTGGGCGCGGTTCCGGTCGCGGTGGCGGCGGGCCCGGCGACGGCGGCCGGGCAGCTGCTGGCCAGGTATCAGGCCGATCTCACGGTTGAGCGGGGGCTTGCTGCGTCCACAGCCGGGCTGAATGCCCGCCTGCTGCGCCCGTTCCTGGACGAGCACGCCGCCAGGCACGGGGACCGGCTGGATGTCAGGGAGGTGACCGCTGGCGATGTGACCTCATTCGTGCTGGAGCAGTCCGCCCGGCGTTCCCGGTCGGTTAAGCGGATAGTGAGCGCGCTGCGCTCGTTCCTGGGCTTTTGCATGTCGAGGGCCTGATCGGCCAGCCGCTGGCCCGGGCCGTGCCCTCGCCGGCCGGCTGGACGCTCGCCGGGCTTCCCAGGGCGCTGCCGGAAAGCGAGGTCGCTGCCCTGCTCGCTTCCTGTGATGCCGGGCGTCCGGCCGGGCAGCGGGACCTGGCGATCCTTACCTTGCTCGTCCGGCTCGGCCTGCGCGCCGGCGAAGTCGCCGCGCTCAGGCTGGACGACATCGACTGGAGGCGCGGGGAGTTCGTGGTCCGCGGCAAGGCCGGGCGCACCGACCGGCTGCCGCTGCCTGCCGACGTCGGGGAGAAGATCGCGGCCTGCCTGCGCGATTGCAGGCCGGGGAGCGCCGGGTGCCGGGCGGTGTTCATCACGGCGCTGGCCCCGCACCGGCCGCTCAGCCCTGGCGGGTGACGACGGTCGTGGCGGCCGCCGGGCGGCGGGCCGGGCTCGGCACGGTCCATGCCCATCGCCTACGGCACACGGCGGCGACGGCGATGCTCCGTGCCGGGGGGTCGCTGCGCGAGATCGGCGACGTCCTGCGGCATCGCCGCGCCATGACCACGGCGATATACGCCAAACTCGACCTCGAGGCGCTGCGCCGCCTCGCCCGCCCCTGGCCGGAGGTGGCGTGATGACGCAGCCACCGCTGCGAGCCGCGCTGGAGGACTACCTCAGCCTCCGCCGTGCGCTCGGGTTCAAGCTGAACAATGCCGGCCGGCTGCTCGGCCAGTTCGTCGGGTACCTCGAAGAGCGCGGCACCGGCACCATTACCACCGACGACGCCCTCACATGGGCGTCGCTTCCTGCCGGAGCGTCGCCGCACTGGCGGAGGATCCGGCTCAGCGCGGTGCGTGGCTTCGCCGCCTACCTGCACGGCCTGGACGCCTCCGTCGCGGTGCCGCCGGCCGGGCTGCTGCGGACCGGGCCGTGCCGGGCGACCCCTTATCTGTACTCGGCCCGCGAGATCGCCTCGCTGCTCCAGGCGACGGCAGGGCTGCGCCCGGCGCTGCGGGCGGCCACCTATTACAGCCTGCTCGGCCTGCTCACGGTGACCGGGATGAGGATCGGCGAGGCGATCGCCCTCGAGGATCAGGATCTCGACCCTGAGCGTGCCGTGCTCGTGGTGCGCAACACCAAATTCGGCAAGTCCCGGCTCGTGCCGCTGCACCCGACGACGGCTGCGGCGCTGGCGCGATACCTCGAGCTGCGAGACCAGCTCTGTCCCAGCCGGCCGGGCCCGGCACTGTTCATCTCAAGTCGCGGGACCCGCCTGCTGCACTCCAACATCCAGCTCACCTTCGCCGGGCTCACCAAGCGCTGCGGGATCACCCGCCGCTCGGCGTCGTGCCGCCCGCGAATCCACGACCTGAGGCACGCTTTCGCGGTCACCAGCCTGCTCGGCTGGTACGCGGCCGGCGAGGACGTGGCGGCCATGCTGCCCAGGCTCGCGACTTATCTCGGGCACACCGATCCCAAGCACACCTTCTGGTACCTGTCGGCCGCACCCGAGCTGATGGCCCTTGCCGGGCAACGCCTGGACGCGCACCTGGAGCGGCAGCCATGACCAGCCTCGCCCCCACCTTGCAGGCCTACATGACCGACCGGCTGATCCGCCAGCGCCAGGCCAGCCCGCACACCGTCGCCGCCTACCGCGACGCCTTCAAGCTGCTGCTCGCCTTCGCCGAGCGGCACACCGGCAAGCCTCCGTCCAAGCTCGACGTCGCCGATCTGGACGCCCCGCTGATCGGCGCCTTCCTGGAGCACCTGGAGACCAGGCGCGGTAACAGCGCCCGCACCCGCAACGCCCGGCTGGCGGCGATCCGCTCGCTGTTCCGCTACGCCGCGCTGCGCCACCCCGAAGACGCCGCGGTCATCCAGCGCGTGCTGGCCATTCCGCCCAAGCGCTTCGATTCCTCGCTCGTCACCTACTTCAGTGAGGAAGAGATCGGCGCGCTCCTCGCCGCGGCAGACCAGGCCACCTGGAGCGGGCGGCGCGACAGGGCGATGCTCGCCCTGGCCTGCCAGACCGGCCTGCGGGCAAGCGAGCTCGTCTCCCTGACCATCGGCGATGTCCACCTCGGCACCGGCGCCCACCTCAGCTGCCTCGGCAAGGGCCGGCGGCAGCGGATCACACCGCTCACCGCCGGCACCGCAAGGCTGCTCCAGGCCTGGATGGCCGAGCGCGCCGGCCTGGCCGCCGACCCGCTGTTCCCCACCCGGCGCGGCACCCGGCTCAGCCGCGATGCCCTCGAACGGCGCCTCGCCAAGTACGCTGCCCTCGCCGCAGGTTCTTGCCCGACGCTTGCCGGAAAGCGCGTCTCGCCTCACGTCATGCGCCACTCAGCGGTGATGCGCCTGGTGAACGCGGGAGTGGACATCGCAACCGTGGCACTTTGGCTCGGCCACCAGAACGTGGCGACCACGCAGATCTACGTCCACGCCGACCTCGCGCTCAAGGAACGGGCGCTTGCACGAACGGCCCCGAACGGCATTCCGCCTGGACGTTACCGGCCCTCAGACAAGCTCCTTGCCTTCCTCGACGGGCTGTAGATTATGCCGACAGCGACATCCCCGCCCTGCCCCTCCCATGCACCAATGCTGTCGTCATCGGCATAACGGGCGGGTCGGCATAAGACGCGAAAGGCTGCTTGCGGCTGGCGGAGCTGTTCGAGTGCGGGCTGCTGCGCGGCAGCTATATCCCGCGGCGGCATCTCAAGGACCTGCGGGGACCTGGCGCGGTACCGGGTCAAGACCGTGCAGGCCCGCACCTCGGAGATCCAGCGGCT
>WNFX01006699.1_pt1 | contig 10925 bp, 9 predicted proteins | sample 5400111 | NCBI WGS metagenome assembly WNFX01 (sample SAMN13153363, study PRJNA577476) | soil metagenome | isolation source: 40 cm soil or saprolite under grassland replicate 1 | place: USA:California | collected 2016-06-15
GGTCATCTGCGCAGCACCCGCGACACCCTGACCAGCGCAGATCCCCGCCGCCTAGTGACACGCCCAGTCGCCGGGCCTGCACCCATTCCAGCAGGTCAACGCCCAAGTCCGCCGACTAGGCGATCAATCATCTGCGGAACCCAGGGCATAGGGCCACCGGCCGGGCGCGAACCGGGGTCTGCCGGCGTCGGTCACGCAGCCGGGCATCAGGCCACCGGCCGCGCGGCCCGGCAGCGACCGCCGGCGGTCTGGCACCGGCAGGCGTCCAGCCTGCCGTTCCGCTACCCGCTGACCTGACGGCTGGTGCGTTAGCGTCAAAGCCAGCGAGGTGGCCGATGTCGAGATCGGGGCGTGCTCCGTTCTGCTGGGCTCTGGCAGTCCGCGGGGATGGCTGGTCGAGGGCGGGGGCGCGGCGGCTGATCGACCAGCGGCGCAGCGAGCTGTCAAGGAAGAGCCGCGCGGGCATGGCGGCGCTGCCCCGCCATCGCCCGTTGCGTGACGCAAGTACCTGTTGCTATCGTCGCGGATATGACGCTGAGCCTCGGTGGACTGCGGAACGGCCTGGCCGCGGTGGTGTGCCTCGGACTCGCGGCGGCTGGCTGCAGCGCGGGCAGCGCGGCGGGCGGGACGTCCCGGCCGTCGGGCGCCGCGAACGTCGCGTACGCGGCGTCGCTTTCTTATCTGAACGAGAAGATCTTCGGGCCTGCCTTCGCCAAGGCGACCGGCTACAAGTACCAGGGAACGGCGGGGCCATCCGACGGCCTCTCCAGCGAGATCCAGGCAAAGACGATCTTCCCGAACGTCTTCATCAGCGTCGGCGGCAAGCCCATCGCGGCGCTTGAACCCAAGTTCGCCAACTGGTTCATCCAGTACGCGGCTACGTCGATCGTCCTGGCGTACAATCCGGCGAGCAAGTACGCGAGCCAGTTCCAGGCGATTGCCAGCGGCAAGAAGCCGTTGTCTGAGCTTTTCGCGCTGATGCAGCAACCGGGATTCCAGCTAGGCCGGACCGACCCGAATACCGACCCGCAGGGCCGGGCCTTCGTCTACATGCTCGAACTCGCCCAGCTGAAATATCACCTGCCAAAGGATACGGTGACGAAAATCCTCGGCGGCCCGCCTTCCTCTGCCTCCTCGACGCAGATCTTCGAGGAAGCAGCCCTCGACGCACGGCTGCAGGCCGGCCAGCTCGATGCCGCCAGCGCTTACCTCTCCCAGGCCAAGCAGCTGCACCTGCACTACATTTCGCTGCCCCCCGACATCAACCTGGGCGACGCCTCCTTTGCCGACCAGTACGCAAAGGCGTCGATCACGATCACCGGCAATGTCACTAAGACGGGTGCGCCGCTCACGCTTGACATCACGGTCATCAGCGGCGCAAGGGATTCCGCGGCGGGCGACGCGTTCGTCGCTTTCGTGCTCTCCAAAGCCGGCCGGGCACTGTACGCGAATCAAGGCGGCTATACCCTGCTGACGCCAACCCTGACCGGTCCAGCCAGCGCGGTGCCCGCCGCCATCAGGAAAGAGCTTGGCGGCTAGCCCGATTCCGGTCGCATCGCCGGCGCCCGGACGAGACGGGCCTGGCGGTCAGGCAGTTCCGCGTGCATTGCGTAACGCCTCAGGATCCCTGGCACTCGTCGGCAGCGGCATTATCTGGCTGGCGCTGCTCGGGCCGGTCATCGCGCTCGCGACCCATCTGTCCTGGACGGAGATAACCAGCTCGCTCGGCGCCCCTGGCGCCTTCGATCCGCTCATACTGTCCGCGGAATCGGGCGCCGTCACGCTCGGCGTCCTGCTGCTGCTCGGCACTCCGCTCGCATGGGCGCTCGCCAGGGGGACGCTGCCGTTCCCGCGGGTCTGGGAAGCTGGCGTACTGGCCATCCTGCTGCTGCCGCCGCTGGTCATCGGGCTGCTGCTGGTCTTCATGGTCGGCCCGTTCACGCCCATCGGCCGGCTGCTTGCCGACGTGCACCTGTCGGCGACCGATACTTTCCTGGCCCTGGTGATCGCGCAGGTGTATGAGTCGGCGCCGTACTACATACTCGGCGCCCAGGCGGCGTTCGCCAGCGTCGATCACCGGCTGGAGGAGCAGGCGGCGCTGCTTGGCGATCCGCCGCTGCGGGTGCTCAGGCGTATCACGGTTCCGCTCGCGGCACCAGGCATGGCGATGGCGCTTGCGATCGCATGGGCTCGCGCGATGGGCGCTTTCGGGGCGGTCGTCATCATCGCTTACCATCCAACCGCGCTTCCGCTGCAGATCTGGACGACGCTGCAGGAGACTGGCTTGCCGTCCGCGCTGCCGTTCGCTCTGGTCCTGCTGCTGGTCGCGCTTCCGCTGCCGATCGCGGCCTACATCTGGAGTGCCAGTGCTCGAAGCCGACGCCGAGGTTGACCGGCGCGACTTCGCCGTCCGCGCCCGCCTGACGGTCGCGCCGGGCGAGCGGCTGGCGCTGTTCGGCCCGTCGGGCGCGGGGAAGACGACCGTGCTGGAGATGATCGCCGGGCTGGTGCCGCCTCGTCGCGGCCGGATAGCGCTTGACGGCCGGGTGCTGACCTCGACGAGCAAGCCGGCGGTCGCCGTGCCTGCCTGGCAGCGCCGGGTGGGGCTGCTCCGCCAGGATCCGGGCCTGTTTCCGCATCTGTCGGTGCGGCAGAACCTGCTGTACGCGCGGCCGGACCCGGCGGCCGGGCGCCGGGGAGGCCGCCGGGCCGCGATCGCGCCGCCGGCCGGGCCGCCTGCCGCCGTGCAGGGCTCTGCCGGCGCGGCGCTCGCCGAGCTTGCCGGGGCACTCGGCATCGACGGGCTGCTTTCCGCGATGCCCGCCGGCCTGTCCGGCGGGCAGGCGCACCGGGTGGCGCTAGGGCGCCTGCTGCTCTCCCCGTGCGATGCCATGCTGCTCGACGAGCCGTACACCGGGCTGGACATCAGCTTGCGGAGGACGCTGACCGATCTGGTGGTCTCGCTCCTGGCGGCCCGGCACATCCCGGCGATTCTCGTCGCTCACGAGCTTGCCGAGGCCCAGGCGTTCGCCCACCGGCTGGCCGTACTCGACCGGGGCGAGATCCTTCAGACCGGCGCGCCAGGCGACGTTGTGCGCAGGCCATCGGTCCGCCGGGTCGCAGAACTGGTCGGGTACACCGCGTTCGTCCCGTTGCCAGCAACGCTGCGCGGTCAGGGACTCGCGCGGGCTGCCGGCGCGCCGCCCGGCGCGGTGCCGCCTCCCGGCGCGGTGCCGGCACCGTTCGCGGTTTCGGCTCCGTTCGCGGTGTCGGCGGCGTCCCGTTCAGGGTCAGCCGTGGCGGCGATCCATCCAGACCGGGTGATCGGTGGCCGTCATCCGGGCCGGGGCCTGGTGCTCACCGGAGTTGTCACATCCTGCCTGCCGGCCGGAGCGCAGTGGGAGATTGCCATGCATACCTGCGGCGTCACGGTGACCGGGCGGCTGCCTGAGGCTAGGCCGGCCGGTCACGAGCTGGTCGTGACCGCAGCCGATCCGCCGTACTTCTGGCCAGATGGAACCGCGGTCGCGACGCCAGGCACCGGCCAGGAGGGAGTGCGATGATGATCGGCGGGCCCAGGCTCAGGCTCGCCAGGCAGGCGCGCGGCTTCTCCCAGCAGCAGCTTGCCAGCATGGCGGGTGTCTCACGGCAAGCCGTCTCGGCGGTCGAGTCCGGCCTTTCTGACCCGTCGCTGCGGGTGGCGCTGGCGCTGGCGCAGGCGCTCGGCATGACCGTCGACGAGCTTTTCGGCGGCGAAAGCGCGGTTCCGGCGGTGCCGGCCCGGCTGGTCGGCGGTCCTGGCCTGGCCGGGGCGCGGGTCACGCTAGCTCCCATCGGCGACTCGCTGGTGGCGCTGCCGCTGACCGCCGCCGCCGCGAGCAGGGCGGGATTTCTCCCGGCCGGCGGCCTGCTGGCCGATAGCAACCCGGAGCCCGTGGCACAGCCAGATGCCGGGTCCGCGGCCTTGATCCGGCCGGTCTGGCCGCCGCGGCCGACGCTCGTCGTGGCCGGATGCGACCCGGCGCTGCCGCTGCTCGAAGAGCCGCTCAGCCGGCTCGACCCGCCGATCGCGTTCAGCTGGTGGCCTTGCACGAGCCAGGAAGCGCTGCGCCTTGCCGCCGACGGCCTCGTGCACGCCGCAGGCGCGCACCTGCGCGATCACCGCGGCGGCTACAACACGGGCTCCGCGGCGGACCTGCTCGCCGGTGGCGGCGAAGTGATCGGCTTCAGCGCCTGGCGGGAGGGGCTGGTCCTGACGCAGGCAGCCGCCGACGGGATCGCCGGGTTCGGCGACGTGGCCAGCCGCGGCCTGCGGTTGGTGAACAGGGAGCCCGGCGCTGAGGCACGCCGGGTGCTTGATCGGGAACTGGCCAGCGCGGGGATAGACGGCCAGCAGGTGCCCGGGTACCGCACGGCGGCGGCAGGTCACCTGCAGGTGGCCGATATCATAGCCGCTGGCCTGGCCGATGCCGGGGTAGCCTGCGAGCCTGCGGCGCTGGCCTATGGCCTCGCGTTCATCCCGCTCGCCGTGGAGCGGTTCGACTTGGTGATCCCGGCCGCGCACGCGGACTCTCGCGAGGTGCAGGCACTGGTCAAGGTCCTCGGTTCGCGCTGGCTGCTTGATCAGCTCGCGAGCCTGCCTGGGTACGACCCGTCATCGTGCGGCCAGTACATCGCGACGCTCAGCCCCGGCGCGGGTGAGCAGTCAGGATGACCGGTTCGTGATCTGCGGAGTCATGCCGCGGCCGGGCCGGAGCCGCAGCGGGCGATACTGGGGAGATGGCTGAGCACGCTCACGAAACCAGGCCGGTGTTCGACAAGGACTTCTGGGATGAGCGGTACCGGTCCTCGCAGCAGGTCTGGAGCGGCAACCCGAACCCGCAGCTGGTCGCCGAGGTCGCCGGCCTGGCGCCGGGCCGGGCGCTGGACGTGGGGTGCGGCGAGGGCGCCGACGCGATCTGGCTCGCCGGCCGCGGATGGGCCGTGGTCGCAGCCGACATCTCCGCGGTCGCGGTGCAGCGAGGCGCTCGGCACGCCAGCGACATCGATCAGGCAGCGGCCGCGCGGATCGAGTGGCGGCAGGCCGACCTGCTGGCCCAGCCGCCAGAACCCGGCTCCTTCGACCTGGTTTCTGCGCAGTTCATGCACTTGCCCGCTGAGCCGCGCACGCGGCTGTTCACCGGCCTGGCCGCCGCCGTCCGAGCGGGCGGGACGTTGCTCGTGGCCGGCCACCACCCGTCGGACCTTGGCACCGGCGTGGCCCGGCCGCCGATGCCCGAGCTCTTCTACTCCTCGGATGAGATCGCCGGGCTGCTCGACGACTCATGGACGGTCGAGGTTAGCGAGGCACGTCCCCGGCCGGCCAGCACCCCCGACGGCGCCGAGGTCACGGTCCACGACGCGGTTCTTGTGGCCACCAGGCGAACCAGCACGGCATCGCCGTCATGACGCGCGGCAGCATCCGGGCGACAACCGCAAATCGCTCAGACGGCGCATGGGGCGCAGCCGGGTGACTATCTGGTGTACTGGGTGTGAGCTGCGGCAGGACCGCTGATACCCGCGGCAGCGTGCGGAGATCGGAGCCGGATGATGCGATCGTCAGTTCCCGTGATCGACCTGGTGCCCTGGTTCAGCGGCGATGATACGGCCCGCGCTCGCGTCGCCGCGCAGGTCGACGCGGCGCTGCAGAACGTGGGCTTCTTCCTGATCACCGGCCATGGCGTGCCGGACGAGCTGCGTGCTCGGGTCCGTGGCCAGGCGCGGGCGTTCTTCGCGCTGCCGCCCGAGATCAAGCAGCGATATGCGGTCACCGTCGGCGGCCGGGGCTGGCTGCCGCCAGGCGTAGAGGCGAATGCCTACGCCGAGGGCACGCAGACCCCGCCGGATCTGAAGGAGTCGTTCGCGGTCGGCGCCGATCAGCCGACCGGTGATCCCGAGGTAGACGGGTACTGGTTCCAGCCGAACGTCTTCCCGGCAGAGGTGCCGGGGCTGCAAGAGGCGATCGCCGCTTACCTGGCCGGCATGCGCGAGCTCGCCGACGAACTGCTCGTGCTGTGCGCGGCGGCGCTTGGGCTGGAGAGCGACTTCTTCACCCGGCACACCGGGCATGCCACGCACACGATGAACACCAACTGGTATCCGCCGATGAGCCTGGCTGGCGAGCCGGAACCAGGCCAGTTCAGGATCGGCCCGCACACCGACTTCGGCACCGTCACTATCTTGGACCGTGAGCCTGGCCGGGGCGGCTTGCAGGTGTGGACCGAGGAAGATGGCTGGGAGGATGCGCCCTATCGGCCAGGCGCGTTCACGATCAACACCGGTGACCTGCTCGCCCGGTGGAGCGGTGCCAGGTGGAAATCCAACCGGCACCGCGTGCTTCCGCCGCAGGCCGAGGCGCCGGAGGAGGATCTCGTCTCGCTCGTTTATTTCTACGAGGCCGACCACGACGCGGTGGTCGAATCGCTGCAGCCTCCGATCGGCAAGCCGAACGACTATGCGCCGGTGGTGTCCGCGGCCTTCCTGAAGGAGCGCCTGGACGCGATCACCGTCGGCTAGCGTCGCCAGGAACGGCATCCCGGCGCGCGGTGCGGTTGAGCTGACGCTGACCTGCGGGCCGGCCAGGGCAGCCTGCTAAGTGCACACCTTGATTCCCAGCAGCCACAGGCACAGCAACGATGGCGACGTTGAGGACCGGGGGGACGGCGTCGGCGTCGGCGGCCCGCCGGGAGACCCTGACGGCTGCGGGGACGGCGGCGGGCCTGAAGATTGTGATGGCTGCGGAGATGGCGACGGGCCGGACGGCCCCGATGGCGTGGGCCCGCCCGCCTGCCCGGGCCTGGCCGGCCGGCTGCCCGGTGGCAGGGAGGGCAGGCCGGCGGCCTGCGATGGCGCTCCGAATGCCGGGGGTTGTGCTGGGGCTGACACCGCCGGCCTGGCCGGCCGGCCGGCAGCTCGACCCGCGAGGCCGCCAGGCGCGCCAGGCTGGGAAAGCAGCAGCGCCGCGGTGATAGCCGCTGCGCCAGCGACGGTCACCGCCGCGGTGACCGTCAGCTCATAGTGGTCCTCGATAAACCGGGACAGCGACGCGATGACAGCGTGCATGGCCGCTACTGCTCCTCCCAATACCCAGTGCCCTCAGGCTTCTGGCCGCAGCGCCAGCGGTTGCGCAAGCTGCCGCCATCTTGGGTGACGCCGCCGATCCGCTGATATGACGCGGGTTAAGGGAAAGTCGGCCGGGATGATCCGCGGTGTCCCGCCCGCCCACGGCCTGATCGGGGCCGCGCTACGGCTCAAGGTCATAGAGCAGGCGGTAGTAGCGGGTGCGATCAGGGTCAGGGACGACGCCGTAGCTGTCGAGCAGGACCGCTTCCCATCCTGGGCCGTAGTTCCAGGTCGTGCTCCAGGTGGCGATGGCCAGGTCGGCCCAGCGATCGGCTACGCCGAGCGCGCCGAGATCGACGTGACCGCTGCACCGGCCGTCGTCGGCCAGCAACGTGTTCGGGGCACAGCTGTCGCCGTGGCAGACCACCAGCAGGTCCGTCGGCGGCGGGTCGGCTAGCACCCGCAGCGCGGTGGCGATGCCCAGTTCCCGATGATCGCGATGCCACCGGGCCGGGTCTAGCCGCTGATCCGCGGCCAGGCTGCGGACGCCGGCGAGCCGCTGCCCTGCGGTCCAGGAGAACGGGCAGCTGCCGGCCGGCAGCGCCTCATGCAGCGCCCGCAGGCCTGCCCCGATCGCCGTGACCGCCGTGCGCGGCTCCGCTCTCCAGCGCAGCGTGACCGCCATCTGCCCGGGCAGCGCGCTGGTGAGAATCCAGGATCCGGCCTGGTCCGCGCCCTGGTCGAGTAGCTTAGGTACCGGAGCGAACGCTACCGCCCAGGATAGTCGCGCCGCCTCCGCAGCCAGGTCGATGCCGCTATCCGCGGAAGCCCATTTGGCGAACCGGCGCCGTTCACCCTGGCCGATCACGCACGTGATGCCGCCCCGGTCATTGACCCACACCGGTCGCACCGGCCGGCCGCCAGCCAGCGCCAGCACCGCCTGCGGCACCCGCAAGCCCGGTCCTGGCGGCCCGCCGCTCACCTGCCCGGTCCAGCCGTGTGTCAGGGGCATGCGTCCAGATAAGCACGCCAAGAACGGGAGAGGCCCCCGGCTGGGCCGCCTACCACGAGCCGGCCGGCCAGGAAACCGGAACGGCGAGCCTGATGCGAACGGCAAGAGGGTGACCACGGCCGGATAGCCCAAGCGGAAGCCGCTGGTAACGGCCTAGCTGGGCACGTATCGCTACAGCGCGGGTGCATACTGTGCAGATGGCAATGATCCGGCTGTCTGAGGCGGTGGAGCGGTTCCGGCGTGAGGAGTACGGCCAGGCTCCGAGCTATCAGTGGCACCGGCGCGCCGCGCGCAGGTCCGGGTCGGTCAGGATCGGCGGCGTGGTCGTCCCTGCGGTCAAGTCAGGTGGCGTGTGGCGGGTGGCCGAGACGGATCTGTCCGAGGCGATCAGCCGTCACCGGGAGGATGTCTGGTACCGCCTGGCGGTGTCGGCTGATTACGATCGGCGAGTGCTGCATGGTGGTCCTGGCGATACGATCCGCACGACGTGGGGGCAGTACGTCGTCGGCAGCGGGTTTCACCGGTCCAGGGCCGGCGCCGGGCCGGGTCCGTGGCAATGCAGCGGCTGCTGGGATATTGCCACCCCGCATCCGGGCCGGGAGCGCTGCCGGGTCTGCGCGGCGCTGGATACGTGCAGCAGGGACTGCCCGCCGGCCCGGCTAACCTGCGCCGCCTGCGGCACATCGATGAACCTGTCGTCCGGGCATGCCGGGAACTCTCCGGCCGGTCGGGTGCGCTAGCGGCTGGCCAGCCGGGAACTCTCCGGCCGGTCGGGTGCGCTAGCGGCTGGCCACGACCATGTACTCTTCGCCTGCCGCTGACTGCGCCAGCACCGTGAGCCCAGCGTCGTGCGCGAAGCTCAGCAGCACGTTGCGCTCCCGGCGCTCGATACTGCGGTTCCTGGTCATGGCAGAGGTGGCGCCGGTCAGCACGAGCAGGTCGGCCGGGACCTGTGCCAGGGCCCGGTAGGCGCCGCGATCCTGCCGCCTGACCACCGGCACCAGCTTGAACAGGAACGCCACGTCGAAATGCGGCCGTCCGGCCCGGTCGATCAGAGCCCTCCAGCCATCGTTGATATCGAACTCCGCCACCAGCAGCCTGCCATCTCCGCGTGCCCTCGCGTAACTTTCGAGTATCGCTAGCGACCTAGGGTCCCTGTCCGCGGCGACATAGCTCGCGACCGAGGCCCCCCGCTGGTCAAAGGGGAAAAGCAGCGGGTAGACGCCGCATCCGACGTCCAGAATCGACTCGGGGCGGCCGATGCTCGCGAACAACGCGGCGTGGAAATCGGCGAACGTGGGCAGCCGCTCAGCCGTGCTGACATGGCCGGCCGCGAGGGCGAAGATGACATCGGCGCCAGGATGCTCACCAGGCGGCATGGCGTTCAGGCTGCCAAGCGCCGCCTGGGCAAAGTCGTCCTCCCGGTCGTAGCGGCGCAGCTGATAGTAGATCTTTTTCCTGGTAGCCGACGCCAGGTCCTTGAACTGCCTGGTGCGCTCAATCTGCCGGGCACCGTGGCCGTCGGTCACCGCCGCCGCGATGGCGCGCTGGCCGCGGAGCAGCTCACGCGCCACCGCCAGCGCATCGGCCTCGCCGATCCGGTACTGCCTGCGTGCCTGGGCGACCAGATCCGCTGCAAGCTGCCGCGCGACATCCGTGTCGAGCCAGGCCGCGGATCGCTGGCTAGCTGCGTCGTTGCTGTCCGGCATCCCGATATGCAGCCTATCCCGGCCCGCCCGGCGGGCGCGGGTCCGTGTCTGTGGGCGGTGGCAGTGGGCGGTGTCAGTGGGCGGTGGTTAGCTGGCTGGGCAATGCGGGGATGCGCTCGTCCGGCGCGCCCCACGATGGTGAGGTTCCGGACGGCGGGATGACTGACGTCGTTCCGGGGTTCAGGTCGTGGTGGATCACGCGCGCGATCGCCTCGATGGTGCGGATCCCGTACGCCATGGTCGGATTGTCCTGCGTCAGCACGACGATGCTGTAACCGCCGCCGCTGCGGGTAAAGCAGCCGATGCTGTGAATGCGCCAGCCATGTGTGGCGCGGGGCAGCCAGCCGTTCTTCACGTGCACGGTGAGACTGGTCGGTGCGCCAGCCGGTACGCCCCAGCGCTGGGACGCGATGACCTGCGCCATCAGCCTGAGCGCGTAGTGACGCGACGGGGTGTCGAGCACCGTGTTCTTAGCCATCAGCAGCCGCATCAGCAGCAGCTCGTCGCGCGCGGTGACCTGGGTCAGGCCCCAGAAGCCAGCTGGCCCGAGAGATGTCTGGGTCATCCCGGCCAGATCGACGAAATGCTGAAGGTAGCTTCGTCCGAGCTCGGCCCAGAGCGCCGATGCGGCATTGTTGTCCGATCTGGTGATCATCGCGCGGACCCGTGCGGCCTCGGTGTCGGTCAGGTACCTGTGCTGGTCCAGCGCCTTGCGGAGCAGCGCGCCGAGGATGGTCACCTTCACGACGCTGGCCGAGTCGAAGTGCCAGGAACTGTTGAGCCAGCACCCGAGTTCGTGGCCGGGATCATCGACCCGAACCGCGACCGTTGAGATGCGCCCGCGCCGTGCCGCCTGGATATCGCGGCTGAGCCTGGCAGCGAGCGCGGGATGCGAGGACGACCTGCAGATGCCAGAAGAAACCGCGGCCGCGTTCACAGTGGCGTCGGCCGGCCGGGCCAGAAAGGGAATCCACACCGTTCCGAGCAATGCGACGGCCGCACCATGGACCAGTCCACGCCTGAGCTTCACCGACGTTCCTCCGCACTCCGCTGCTCATGCCAGCTCTGATCCGCTGCTCATGCCAGCTCTGATCCGCTGCTCA
>WNFX01006702.1_pt1 | contig 10924 bp, 9 predicted proteins | sample 5400111 | NCBI WGS metagenome assembly WNFX01 (sample SAMN13153363, study PRJNA577476) | soil metagenome | isolation source: 40 cm soil or saprolite under grassland replicate 1 | place: USA:California | collected 2016-06-15
CACCGCGCCTAACGGCGCATACGCGGAGGTGAGTCCTTTTGCCATCGTTATCATATCGGGAAGGACATCCAAATGTTCGACGGCAAACCATTTGCCGGTCCGACCAAATCCACTCATCACTTCGTCAGCAATCATCACGATGTCATATTTATCGCACAATGCACGCACACCTTGCACATATCCCTCAGGTGGAATGATGATTCCATTCGTACCTGTCACTGATTCCATGAGAATCGCGGCAATCGTTTCAGGTCCTTCATATTGAATGATCTCTTCGAGGTGATTGAGATAATCTTGTGCAAAATCTTCTTCTGAAATATCAGGATTCGTCCGATGGAAAGTTGAACGGTAGCGATATGGGTCGAGAAAATGTACGACACCGGGCATCAGGTTGGGCTCCCAAACGCCGCGACGCGGGTCCCCGGTCGCGGCCATCGCCCCAGCGGTCGCACCGTGATAGGAACGGTAACGGGTCAAAATCTTATGCCGGCCGGTATAGCCGCGTGCCAGTTTGATGGCATTCTCATTGGCATCTGCTCCACCCAGCGTGAACAGGACTTTCGTCAGGGCTTGATGCGGAGTGACCTCCGCGACCATTTTGCTCGCCAGCGCGCGGGCTTTGGTCGTCATTCCCGGCGCTGCATAAGGGAGCTCTGCTACCTGATCCTGCATGGCTTTGATGACACGTTCATCCCCATGACCAATGTTGACACACATGGTCATCGAGTTGAAGTCAAGGTAACGTTTATCGTCTACATCCCAGAAATAGACGCCTTTCGCGCGTTGCACCGCAATCGGGTTGACCTTTGCTTGCGCTGACCAGGTATAGAATACATGCTCTTTTGATAGTGAAAGAATTTCATCATTCGGGAGATCGAACATGGATGCCTCTTTGTAGGGCGGGTTGATAACCCGCCAAATATAAGAATTGTCACGCTGCCCCGCAACGCGGGGTCTTCGATAAGCGTGACCTACGTGCTGGCAAAACAAATTATAACCCTCCCTATTTTGAGAAATCGTGATAAACTACAACCCGCTTGAAATAGGTACGTTATACGTGCCTTTCCGCTCTCGGCAGACCTACGGTTTGAACTGGAGCAATCCCACGGAAAGGAGGAAACCCTCATGCGCAAATACGAACTCGTTTGCATTGTCCAGCCTGAACTGGATGAGACCGCATTTAAAGGTGTGGTCGAACGCGTCTCTAGCTGGATCAGTGAAGTAGGCGGAAGCGTGGATAAAGTGGATATCTGGGGACGCCGCAGGCTGGCTTACCAGATCCGCAAACAAAGAGAAGGTCAATACGTTCTTTTGAACGTAACACTAGACCCGAAATCCACCGGCGAATTGGAGCGAAACATTCGCTTCCTTGAACCTGTCCTGCGCCACATGTTGTCCGCGGTATAAATTAACGAAGTGCCGCTTTCCGCCGAAAATTTACTAATTTATATGATAAGCGGTAGAGATATTCTCGCGTTTACAAGGAGATTGACATGAGCCGAGGCCTTAACAAAGTTCAGATTATTGGTCATCTAGGGCGCGACCCCGAAATGCGCTACACCCCCTCCGGGCGGCCCGTTACCACATTTACTGTAGCGGTCAGCCGTTCATGGAATACGGTGGATGGTGAACGTCACAACGAAACGGAATGGTTCAACATTGTTGCCTGGGGCAACCTTGCGGAGATATGCAAGCAATATCTCAATAAGGGCCAGCAGGTATACATTGAAGGACGTTTGCAAACCCGTCGCTGGGATGATAAAGAAGGCGCAAAACACACCAGCGTCGAAGTGGTAGCGAATGAAATGATGATGCTCGGTGAGCGGAATGAGCGCCGTGACTATAACAATCAGGGTTCACAAACAGCGGATGTCGCACCCGATGAGGGTGAAATCTCTACGAATGAGGATGAGTTTCCATTCTAAGAGACTGTTTCTAAAGTCTTTGTAGAACGTTGACATTTGCACCTAATGTAACACCTGCACCCTACAGTGTAGGGTGCAAGTAACTATGCATAAAATAAGATAGTGGTATTGTGATCAGCACAAGATATCCTTCGAGTACGATGTGTTATCTTGCGCCACAGATAGTATCACTTCAATTTGACTGCTATCTAAACTAAACTGGAGTAATCAATGGCTGAAGATCGAAGAACATCAGGTTCAATGGAAGGAGGCGGTGAACGCCGCTTCTTTGCCAAGCCTAAATTTTGTCAATTCTGTGCAGATAAAACTCTGACAATTGACTATAAAAAGACAGATTTGCTTCGGAAGTATATTACCGAAGATGGGAAGATACGCCCGCGCCGTCAGACCGGCGCCTGCGCAAGACACCAACGCGCGGTGGCCGCCGCGATTAAACAAGCACGCCACATTGCCCTGCTTCCCTTCACAGGCAGATCATTTGATGAGGGGCGTTAATCCCGCCTGGCGTAGCAGACGCGGGGTGTGGCATGTGAGTAAGTTGCGCGCCATGCCCCGTCTTTGCGTCATGGAGAAAATGAATGCCAAAACAAAGCCCTACACCAAAAGTTATCACGAAAAAACACATGGCTCGCCTCGAGCGAGAACGGCGTCAGATCAACATTATTCGAGGCATCGCCCTCACTGGAATTTTGATTGTGGTTGGTCTGCTAGGATATGGTTATCTTAAGCTCAATTTCCTGCAATTACGTGAGCCTGTCGCAGAAGTCAATGGCGTAAAGATTACAACTGGAGAGTGGCAGGAGCGCGTAAAGTTCCAACGCGCTCAATTGTTGAACTTATACAATCAATATGGGTTCTATCAACAAAATTTCGGTTTTGATTATTCCCAACAGATGCAACAAATCGTAAGCCAGCTGCAAAGCCCGGAAACGATTGGTCAGCAGGTATTGGATCAAATGGGCGATGAGATCCTGATTCGCCAGGAAGCTCAGAAACGTGGGATTACAGTCTCGGAAGATGAAGTGGAAAAAATGATACAGGAGAAGTTAAATTTCTTCCCCAATGGGACTCCCACCCCCACGGTTACCCCAACCGAATTTTCCTTTCCGACTCTTACGAGCCAACAGTTGACCCTCGCCCCTTCTACGTCTACTCCAACCGAGGCGCCAACAGCTACTGCCACACCCACCGCGACACTTGACCTCTCTGCAACTCCTGCTTTGACGTCCACTCCAGCTCTTGCCACGCCGACGTCTGTTCCCCAACCTCCAACTGCGACATCTACTCCACATACACTTGAAGGCTTCAAAAAAGATTACCAAGATATGCTGAAAAGCTTCAAGACTATTAACGTCAGCGAAAAAACAGTTCGTTCTGTGTATGAGGCAGAACTCTACCGCAAAAAGTTAATGGATGTACTGACCAAAGACACCCCTCACACCGAAGAACAGGTTTGGGCACGTCATATTTTGGTAGAGACTGAGGCAGAAGCAAAAACCATCTACAACTTCCTTCAACAGGGATCCGACTTCGCCACATTCGCGAAAGCCAATTCGAAAGATACGGGCTCTGCTGTAAATGGCGGCGACCTGGGCTGGTTTGGCAAAGGCGCAATGGTCCCAGAATTTGAAGAAGCGGCTTTCAAATTGAAGGTTGGCGAGATTAGCGAACCCGTCAAAAGTCAGTTTGGCTATCACATTATTCAAGTACTTGGTCATCAGGAACTGCCTCTTACTGCTACCCAGTATGAACAGGCAAAACAAAAAGTATTCGATGATTGGCTGACCGCCACCCGCAAACAAGCAAAGATTCAAACTTTCGATATTTGGAAGGAACGCGTTCCAACGGAACCCACCCTTCAGACTCAATAATCAAACTGCCAATATAGCAAAACTGTCCGACGAAATGTCGGACAGTTTTCTTAACACCCTGTTTTCTTCAATCACAGCCTCTGTAACATCTCCTCAGTCACCTGATCTAGACGTAAACTGATAACCTGACTCGCAGAATCGCGTCCCATTGTTATTCCGTAAATCACATCCGCGGCTTGGACCGTGTTGCGATTATGGGTGATGACGATGAACTGTGTATCCTTGCTCAACTCTTGCAACAGATCGCGAAAACGACCCACGTTAGCTTCATCGAGCATGGCATCCACTTCATCCATCACGCAGACGGGTGTGGGCGAAACCTTGAGCAGCGCGAATACCAATGCCACCGCAGTAAGGCTTCTTTCACCGCCTGAGAGCAAAGCCAATCCCTGCTCACGGCGACCCGGTAAGCGCGCTTCGATTTCGATGCCTGTTTCAACCAGATTATCGGGATCAGTCAACGAAAGCCGCGCTGAACCTCCACCAAACAAACGAGTGAACATCGCTCTAAATTGTTTATCAACGGCGTCAAACGTTTTCGAAAATTCCTGCCGTGTGAGTTCATCCAACTCTGCGATCACATGTCTTAAATCCTCTTCAGCTTTGTGCAGGTCATCTATCTGGGCGCGCATGAACGCATAACGTTCAGATTCTGTATCAAATTCCTGCTTCGCTTCAGGGTTGATGGCCCCCATGCGTCGGACACGCGTGCGCTGCTGAGATAGTTGTGCTTCAAGCTCAGGTGATACTTCAGTTACCACGGGCAACTCTTCAATCATTCCCTCAAATGGCAAAGGCACAGGTCCCGACACATCCTCAGCATAATCAAACATCACCAAGCCAAAATCATCGGTGATTCTCTGGCGTAGGTTATCGAGTGCCTCCTGTTTCTTCAACTGGTCCAACTGCACCTGACCTAAGAAACGCTCCGCCGATGCCAATGCCCGCTGTACATTTGCCTCTGCTTCTTGCAAGCGCGCCTCCTCCTGCTCGGCGGTTTCCAGATCTTTCTCTCCCGGGTCAAGATGCTCACGCAATTCTTCAATCTGTATACGCAATTGAGATTCACGCTCGCGCTGTGCGGATCTATTCTGGTCTAAGCCACTCAATGAAGTCTCTGCTTCATGTAAACGTGAGGTCAATTCAAAGCGACGCGTATCGAAGCGCGCCACTTCTTTTTCTCGTTCATCTTTCCGAGTGTGCGCATCCTCCAACGCTCTCTCCACTACCGCCACGCGTGTGCTCCAATATGAAGCCTGATTCAACATATCAGCTACATCCATCGCGCCTAACTTTTCAGAAAGCATGCGCGCATCTTCTTGTGCCTTTTCGGATTGATTCTTAACATCCGAAAGTGATTGGAATAAATTCTGGCGAATGGAAACAGTCTCATCTGATTCAGCTTCTAACTGATCATGCTGACTCTTCTGCCACTCCAATTGACGTTGAGCCGATTCAGACTCCAATCCGGCCTGCCGTTCGTTCCCTTGAGCTTCCTCCAACTTGAGGCGTGTTTCGCGCGCAGCCTTATCTGCTTCACCCAACTTGTGGTGTGCCTCTGCGGCCTGCAATGCGAGCGAATCGACTTCACGATTCAAAGATTCGATCTGCGCGCTTAAAGTGGCTAGGGATTCGGTCAACTCACGTTTTTGGCGCGGGCGACTCAAAGCTGAGGAAGAAGCGGGCTTCCCAGCGATAATGAGGCCATCACCACGGAAGACTTCCCCACGCAGGGTCACCAAGCGCGCGTGCGTTGGTAAACTCTTTAACAAACGCCGCGCGGTCCCGCGGTCACGGACGATCAGTGTTTGACCAAGCACCAGGTTAACCGCCCCGCGTAATTCTTCCGGCGCGTTGACAAGCTCAGAAGCCCGGCCCAAAATAGCTTCTTCATTCGGCATTGCAATGGGCGGCCGCGAATGATTTTCAAGGGGAAGTAATGCTGCGCGGCCAGCCTCCTCCGATTCAAGCAATTGCAAAGCCTCATCTATTTCATTCTCATCCAGAAGAATGGCATCCAGCGTATCACCCAATGCCGCAGCGACCGCGACCTCCAACTCAGCTGGCACATCCAGTGAGGCGCTCAACGCGCCGCGCGCTCCCTTGAAGCGCGCCTGACGTGCTGCGTCGAGTAAATAGCGCGCACCTTCCGCATAACCCGCCAATGATTGCTCCGCTTCTTCCAGCACTTCCAGTTGTGCTTGCGCGCGCGTATGTTGAGCAAGTTGATGAGCGCGTGCCTCAGATTTCGAGCGCCGTTCATTTTCAAGCCTTTCAACCTCTTTCCTTTCGCTTTCCTCTTTCTCTTTCGCTTGTCGAAATTCTTCTTCGGTGACTTCACGAAACTGGCGTGCCTGCATCAATTTTTCGTCCGCTTCATGCGCGCGTATTTCAGCAGATTCGAGAGCCTTCTCCACACTGCTTAGGCGCGATTGCAAATTATCTAAACGAGATTTCAATTCATCCAATCGGGCTTGTGACTCAGCCCGTTGCGCGCTCCACTTTTCAATTTCCGCACGCGCAGATTTCAAACTTTCTTCAACAGAAGCGCGTTCGGTCTGCCTCGTTTGCAAAGCCTGTTGAGCGTTTGCGTATTGCTGCTTCGCTTCTTCGTATTCAGTCTGCAAACGTGCAACTTCCCGTTCTGTCTCCGCAAGACGTTGCCGGGCGATCTCTTCTTCATCCGAAGTACGATTCTGATCCGCGAGCACCGAGGACTGTGTCGAAAGCAACGAACGCTGACGTTCCTCTAACACCGCAAGTTGGCGGCTAACCTCTTCACGCTGATTATGTAACTCCGCTGATTGACGATGCCAGGCATTGACTTGGGCGCGCAAGCCTGTGAGCCTTTCACGAAATGTGTTGTGCTCGGCCTGTGCCTTTGCATGAGCTTCGCGCGCTTCACGTACGCGTACTTCCTGGCCTTTTACAACTTCGCGCGCATCCGTCAACTCTCGTTGAGTATGATGCCAATGATAGCCATACCATTCGCGCAGGATCGCCTTCAAGTCCGCTTGGGCGCGGGTATATTCAATCGCGCGTTTTGCCTGGCGTTCCAAACTGCGCAAGCGCGGCTCCAGCTCGGACATAATATCAAGCACACGTTCTAAGTTACGCGTGGTGTTTTCAAGTCTTCTGAGAGCTTCTTCGCGGCGGACACGATATAGACCCACGCCGGCTGCCTCTTCAAACAGCCGACGACGATCCTCGGCTTTCAGGGCAAGTGACGCATCCACAAGTCCTTGCCCAAGGAATGTATAAGTCCGCTCTGACAAACCCGAGGCAGCCAGCAATTCATTCAAATCGCGCAAACGTACGTGCTGATCGTTCAACAAATATTCATTATGGCCGTCGCGATAGGCACGCCGCGTCATGCCGACTTCGGTAAAATCTACCGGAAGCCAGCCAGTCGCGTTATCAAAAACAATATGCGCTGAAGCCATTCCGGCGCGCGGCCGATGCTCGGAGCCATTGAAGATCATATCTTCAGTCTTTTTGCCGCGCAGTAATGCATACGATTGTTCGCCCAATACCCAGCGCAAGGCATCTACGATATTCGATTTACCTGAACCATTCGGTCCAACGATGGCCGTAATACCACCCGAGAACTCAAATGCAGTTCTGGTGGCAAAGGTTTTATAACCCTGCAATTCAAGAGATTTTAGACGAAGAGGCATGTGAGATTAAGTGAGTTCAATTTATTTATTATGCAATACCCAGAGATTCAAGTGCGGCCTGCGCGGCAATCCGCGCGGCAACTTGTTTGCTTGAGCCATGTGCTGTACCGTAGGTAACACCCTGAATACGGACTTCGACCTCAAAGACTTTTGCATGGTCTGGTCCAGTAGAATTTATTGTCACATATTGAGGTGTTCCCATCTTTTCAGCTTGCGCCCACTCTTGCAAACGACTCTTTGGGTCGTGGATCTCCTCAAGGATAAATTCCCGTGCCTCATCCAGTAAGGGATCAACAAACGCGTCTACCGCCTCGAGGCCCGCTTCGAGATAGAGTGCACCGATCACAGCCTCGAACAGGGATCCCAACAGCCCCTCGCGTTCACGTCCACCGGACGTAGATTCTCCACGTCCTAGGCGCAGTGCGCGTCCCAAATTCAGTTGACGTGCAAACACGGCGAGTTGTTCATTGCGCACAATGGCTGAACGGATCTTGGTGAGTTCACCCTCGCGCATTTCAGGGAAGTGATTATAGACCCACGCACCGACAACGAAATCAAGCACGGCATCTCCGAGAAATTCAAGACGCTCATTGTCTTCCAGAGAGTCAGGGTTTTCGTTGACGTAGGAACGGTGCGTGAGAGCACGAGTCAACAGGGCTAAGTTTGAAAAGGGCAGACCCAGCCGTCGGCTGAGGTCAGATGCGGATTCAAAATCCCGCGATTCGAATAAGGTTTTCACAGGAATCTCCCTGGAACTCAGGGAGCGCCAGATCCCCTCTCACCATCATAGAGGTGAGGAACTCGCGTTCCATCAGTTCCGAATATCAAGATTTCAAGTAGACTACCGGACGCCTTATAAATTACTAAACTTTTCAGTGCAATCACAACAAAAAGTGATCTCTGGTTTAGAGACGCATGTCAGACATGCATGCGGCACCTTGTGAATTGTACTATAAGCTCATTGATTTTTTAAGATACAACCCGACACGTGTCGCATCGTGCCATCGGCGTGACTTCTTCCCTTCCGTTTTATGTGGCGTGCGGGGTACAATCAGGCATTCTTTTGCGAGGGAGAGTATGGTCGAACTCAGCAGTGAAACCAGGTTTTTACACGCTATCGAAATGGGGTTAGGTGCTTGGCAGTGGGGCGACCGTGTGGTCTGGCAATATGGTATAGGCTATGGTGATGCGGAAGTACGTCAGGCGTTTCAAGCTTCTTTGGATGAAGGAATCCGCTTTGTGGATACTGCGGAAATTTACGGGAGTGGCCGTTCTGAGCGCTTGCTTGGGCAATTTCTCAAAGAAACCGATCAACCTGTACTCATCGCGACCAAGTTTCTTCCCTTCCCATGGAGGTTTGGAAAGAACAGTTTGCTGCGAGCTTTGAAAGGAAGCCTAGCGCGTCTGGGCGTAGAAAGCGTGGATTTATATCAAATTCACTGGCCTAGCCCACTGATGAGCACTGATACAATGATGGATGGATTGGCGGAATGCATAAAAAACGGAATGACGCGCACAGTAGGTGTTTCTAATTTCGGTCAATCTCGGATGCTCGCAGCTTACTCGGCCCTGGCAAGTCATAAGATTCCTCTGGCATCTAATCAGGTCCACTATAGCTTGCTCAATCGAACTGTGGAAAAGAACGGGACGCTGGCTCGCTGTAAGGAATTGGGGATTCGTCTTATTGCATATAGCCCCATTGAAAAGGGTCTGCTCTCCGGAAAATATAGTGTTGACTCTCCTCCGCCGGGAGCGCGCGCAAGAAATTATGTAGGTCTGCTTCCCAAGATCGGACCACTGCTTAAATTAATGACTGTAATTGGGCAGGATCATGGGGGTAAATCTAACGCACAAGTTGCGTTGAACTGGGTAATTTGCAAAGGAGCGCTTGCCATTCCTGGGGCAAAGAATGCAAAACAGGCTCAGGAGAATGCAGGCGCACTGGGGTGGAAATTGAAAGAGGAAGAACTAGCAAAACTTGATGAAGCAAGCAACGCTATTTTAGAATAAGCTTAAGCTCAGCAGATCTTTTCTGTTAATCTATTTTATTTCTTTTGAGTCTCAAGAAGGAGCTGAGTAGGCGGCTTTGATATATTTCAGCATTCGTAGTAGGTGTTCCATTTGAAATGGCTTGGAAATGTAATTATCAATGCCTACCTCGAACAATTGATGTCCATCTTCAGGGAGATAACCAGCCGTCAAGGCTACGATAAATGTGTGCTGTCCCCCATTTTCCCAGTCACGAATGCGGCGGCTTGCCTCGATGCCATCCATAACTGGCATCTGCAAATCCATGAACACAATATCAAATTTTTGGAATTTCACTGCATCGAACGCTTCTAATCCGTTAGAAACTACATCTACGTGATATCCTTCGCGCGTCAGCAAGACTTGCATCAAATGTCGATTCAACATGTCATCATCGACCACTAGAACTTTAAGTTGAGAGGTTTTTTCACTAGTGGGTTGATCAGATGTAATTAAACTCATAATATATGATCCTGGTACACATTAACATTAAAAGAAATCACACAAACTCAATCATTCTTCTGTAAATGCATGAGGGGACTGCGCTCCGAGTGACAAACCCATGACACCAAATGGTAGGAAAGGTTACCTAATCAACTCATCTTCGCTAAGTATGTAATGAATTTACAATGAAAATGCCCACCTGTGCGGAGCACGTGCGGGCATTTCATGATTCAAACCTCGAGTATTCGCCGAGTTTTTTCTATGTAGATCTCAGAATTGGCAAGTCGTCGGCAATAACTTCGATCCCGTTCTGAATATCAAGAATTTCTTTCGAAGATAACTTTTGAGGATAAGTTATTTTCTGGTTTGTGGAGAAAATTGAGCGGGCCGCAGCGCTATACTTTAACATCCGTTCAATGTGCTCTAATTCAAACGGCTTGGAAATATAGTTGTCGATACCTGCCTCGAACAGTCTATATCCTTCCTCAGGCAGATAACTGGCCGTTAGAGCTACAATGAAAGTATGCTGTCCCCCATTTTCCCAGTCACGGATTCGGCGGCTCGCCTCCATACCATCCATAATCGGCATTAGTAGATCCATGAAGACAATGTCAAACTTTTGGAATTTCATTGCATCGAAAGCTTCCAGTCCATTGGAAACTACCTCCACCTGATGCCCTTCACGTCCCAACAAAATCTGCATCATACGTTGGGTAAGTAGGTCATCATCAACCACAAGAATTTTCAGGTGAGGGATTTTTTCACTGTCAGGTTGATTGGTTTCGACTGAATTCATGACAAACCACCTTCGTATATAGAATCAAACAGACTTTGAAAGAAGATGCCTATACAGGCGGGCATCCTTGGTATCTAACATCGTCATGGCTACGCTGCTCGCTGTGACTGCTCTAACAAATATTTTCTGAGACTTCATGATAGCTATCTGACCATAAACATTTGACGGTCCAGACGATAGCCC
>WNFX01011816.1_pt1 | contig 10922 bp, 10 predicted proteins | sample 5400111 | NCBI WGS metagenome assembly WNFX01 (sample SAMN13153363, study PRJNA577476) | soil metagenome | isolation source: 40 cm soil or saprolite under grassland replicate 1 | place: USA:California | collected 2016-06-15
ATTTGGGCTTTTCTCTCATGAACTTTTCTGCCGACGAAGATTTCGCACATCAACTCGATGCGGAGGATTTGCTGCGGGCTTTCCGCGAAAAATTTTATCTTCCACTCGGCAAAGACGGCAAGCCGGTGATTTATTTTGCGGGAAACTCGCTCGGCCTGATGCCGAAATCGGCGAGACAAATCGTCGAACAGGAATTAGACGATTGGGCGAAGCGCGGGGTCGATGCCCATCACGGCGCCGGTACCCCGTGGTATTCGTATCACGAGTCACTCCGTGAGCCGACGGCGCGGCTCGTCGGCGCGCAACCGAACGAAGTCGTCTGCATGAACAGCCTCACGGTGAACCTTCACCTGATGATGGCGACGTTTTACCGACCGACGAAATCGCGCTTCAAAATCCTGATGGAAGAGCCGGCTTTCCCTTCCGACATGTACGCGATCAAATCGCAGATCACTCATCATGGATTGGATCCGAAAGAGGTGCTCATTCTCGCGCGCCCGCGCAAAGGCGAGTTCACGATCCGACAAGAGGACATCGAGGCTGCACTCGATAAGCACGGCGAGCAAATCGCGGTCGTGATGATGGGCGGGCTGAACTTTTTCACAGGTCAGCTGTTTGACATCGAGGAAATCACAGCGTTGGCGCAAAAGCGTGGATGCGCGGTCGGTTTCGATCTCGCGCACGCGATCGGCAACGTGCCGCTGGCGCTGCATGATTGGAACGTCGATTTCGCGGTCTGGTGTTCATACAAATACCTCAACGCCGGTCCCGGGGCGGTGGCCGGCGCGTTCGTGCATGAACGGCATGCGACCAACACCAAGTTGCCGCGTCTTGCCGGCTGGTTCGGCAACGATCCGAACACACGTTTCCGTTTGCATCTCGAGCCAGAATTTATTCCGGTTCCATCAGCCGACGGCTGGCAGATCAGCAACCCGCCAATTTTCTCGATGGCGCCGCTGCGCGCTTCGCTTGCGATCTTCGATGAAGCCGGCGGAATCGAACCGCTACGCGCGAAATCGATCAAGCTAACCAGGTATCTTCAATTCCTGTTGGAGTCCGATCGCCGCGGCAGCAACAAACGCTTCACTGTCATCACGCCCCGTAACATCAATAAACGGGGCTGCCAATTGTCGATCTCAGCGCACGAACATCCGAAAGAGTTGTTCCGCAAACTCGAAGTGACTGGAGTCAAATGCGATTTCCGCGAACCAAACGTTATCCGCGTCGCACCTACCCCGCTCTACAACACCTTTCGCGAAGTCTGGCGTTTGGCGAAAATTCTGGCTGAGCATCAATGAAGTTGTGCTTAACCGCAGATATCACGGATGAAACGGATGAACTTCTGCTTCTGTAGCAGCGGTCTGTGACCGCCGCATTTATTGTTGCAATGCCGACGTCGGGTGCGAGATGCTTGAGGAGTAAAGAGAATGTTTAAGTTGATTCATCACACCGTTTTCATCTTTGCATTTCTGCTTCTCATCGGCCCGGCATCGGCGCGAGACGAGAGATCGATCAAGGACTTGAGCAAGACGCTCGCAGCGCTGGCGGCTGACGTGGATGCGGGCGAGGCCGAGCTCTTGTCGGTGACCGCTCACACGACGGCGCGCAGTCTCCCACGGCAATATCACCTCGTTCTAAACCCAGAGTTTCAATGTTTCCTGGTCAATATCGGCGTGCGGAAACGTGGCTGGTGCGGCCATTGGACGCAGGACATCGGGGCGCGCCTAAAGGAACTCAAGCTCAAGACGCTGGTGCTTCACTGGGGTGCTGCTTACGCCGGAACATCGAGCGAGAACAATTGCCTGGTAGTCACTGCGCGCAACCAGCCTTTCCAGGACGGAATCATCATCGATGGCTGGCGCAGGGCCGGCCGATTATTCTGGTGCTCCGTAAAAAAAGACGACGAGTATGAAGTGGAACAACATTACGGCCATTCCGGGATCACCGCATGGAAAGAGAATCCGCAATGGACCGCCTGGCTGCAGGATTACGAACCGAGCGAGCAGAAGCCGAAAACAAACACCGTGTCGCGCTAACGTCAGCTCCGTAACACGCGCGAGCGACCAATACGTTTCGGAGGTTGGCGCTTCGCGAAAATTCGGGCCGAGCATTAGTGATGCGACCGCGTAGTCCCCGCGTGTCGTTAGGGGTTTCCGCCTTGACAGTAACAAAACGAGCCGGTCATGGTTACCAGCGCGGATTCAGATCGATAATCACTAACGGAGAACCATTATGAAGCATGTTCGTACGTTCACGGCCGCAATGCGAAGGCTCGCGGGCGCGCGCACTCGGCAAGGAATGATCGTGTGTGGAGCAATTGTGTTTGCGGGTTTGGTTGTAGTTTCGGCGCAAGGTCAGACCAAGAAGACGACGGCTGATTCACAGATTACGGCGCCAGAAAAGCGCACGTTTCTGCACCAGGAGGTCGAGTTCAACGCGAGCCCTCAGCGCATTTACGAAATCCTCCTGGATTCCAAGCAATTCAGCGCGTTCACTGGTTTACCAGCCGAGATCAGTGCCCAAGCCGGAGGAACCTTTTCCATGTTCGGAGGCAGGATCGTTGGACGCAACATCGAGCTAGTCCCCAACCAACGAATCGGCCAAGCCTGGCGGGAAGCCATCTGGGGGCAGGGCGTGTATTCACTCGTTAAGTTTGAACTCAAAGAGCAGGGTTCAAAAACAATGGTCGTTCTTGATCACACCGGCTTTAGCGAAGGCGATTTTGGGCACCTCAACCGGGTTGGAAATCGCGCTATTGGGATCCTCTGCAGAAGTTTCTTGCCGCAGGCATTGACCATTAACCGCTGAAGCGTTCCGCCGAGGCTCGCTCCGGACTGAACCATCTAATGTAATCCGCGGTTACTGAGCCGGGCGCTTCTCGAGCCGATGTTGAAAATAGCCCTTCCAACTTTTAGGAAGTGAATCGACTCCGATGGCTCGGCGCAGCCCTTTCAGATCGCTTTTCTCAAAAGCATAAAGACGAGTGATATCGGCCACGCTGATCTCTTGTTGCGCTCGGCCGATTAATTCTATCGGATCTCCGGCGCCAACCATCCCGCCGCGGACCACGGCAAAATAGAAACCAGTGCGACGACTGGCCAGAAACCGCTTAATGATGTCAGGGCGGCCAAACTTTATGCCCAACTTGTAGCAGGGCATTCGTGGTTCCGTGGCCATGACTTCCGTCTCGCCGATTCGAAATCTGTCCCCGACATAGACGGCTTCCTCAAGCAATCCCTCGGTCGTGAAATTTTCTCCGAACATTCCCCACGGCAGATTCACTCCCGGCAACTCAGCTCGCCAATAGCCGTAGTGCTCCGAGGGGTAAACATAAACCGCCTTGTTCACGCCCCCGTGGACAGTCAGATCGGCTTGCTGATCGCCGTCCAGGTTTAACGTGCGCAACATGACCGGCGTGTTGACCGGCTCCTTGAAAATTCCCGTCGTGACGAGCTTGCCTTGCCAGGTTACTTGCTTCGGCAATCCGACGTTCACTGACAAGATTTTCATGATTCTTTAGTTGCGGCGATTTTTTCGTGTGACTGCTATTTCTTGGAAACCATCGACTCAAGGAGCTGTTGAAAACGTGGGTGATTCCGTAATGGCTGCCAAGCTGGATCTGTTTTCAAGTAGCCATACGAAATGTATCCCGGCATGCCGAGCAAAGTCTGCAGTTCATCCAATGCGTGGTCATGGTCACCGGTCCAAGTGTAAACTTGTGCGAGTCCCTGCAGAATCAGCGGGCCGTCGTAAGCGTCCTTTGACACTGGCATAAGGGCAGCAGCTTTTTGCGCTTCCTGCAGCGCGAGTTCCTTATTGCCGAGATTCGCATCGACTTGCGCCAGCACCGCCAGGGTCCGCGGATCGTTCGGCTTGTTCTTTAATCGAGATTCGAGAACCACACGCGCTGCCGTGAACGCAGCAGCGGCTTTCGTTTTGTCGCCCTCGGCGCGGGCAATCAGTGCTTCGTACCAAGCACGGGGAAAGTAGAAGGTGAAATCGACGTCCTGAAAGTCTTCGCGCGGCGATGCCGCCAGAACTCGGCGCGCTTCGCCGTAGTTGCGGTCAATCAAGGCAATCAAAACTCGCCAGGACGTTTCACCTCCACCCACGTCCACATCGGGAGCGGCGGCCATGGCCGCCCGAAGCGTTGTCGGGTCGCCGGTTTCGCCATAGTCAAGCGAGGCCCGACGGATTAAGGCGATCGGTTCACGCATTCCCGCTGCGATTGCCCGATCGGAGGCCAACTTGGCTTCGGGAAATCGGCGCTCCAGGATGAAGGTGTCGGCCAAAAGATTGACCGCATTCGGATTACGCGGGTCCAGCTTTACCGCGGTGGCGAAATCGCGCTCCGCCTCGGCCCAATGACCTTGCCGTCGGTTGATATAGCCGGATAAATTGAAGAATGGCACACTGTTCGGTAAGCCCGGACCCGCTTTCGCCAATTCTTCCTGTGCGCGCTCGTAATCGCGGTGGCAGCGAAAATAGTGGTCGGCCATGGCAAGATGCGCCTCCGCGGAATTGGGCCGCAACCGCAGAGCATTGTTGACTGCCGCTTCACCAAGCAGATTGCGTTTGGGCGTTGGATCCAGGTCGAGGAAATAGAGAAGATTGTGCGCGCGGGAGGCGTAACAGTAGGCCAAAGCAAAATTCGGATCACGCTCGGTTGCTTCGTCGAGCAACCGCACAGCCTTGAGCAACGACGACCCGGGATCCTGAAGCTGCGTGTAAGTGTCGACAATCTCCTTGGCCTCCAGATACAGATCAAAGGCCGCTAAATCTCGCGTGGGCGTTTCTTCCATTTCGGCCTTTTGTTGGGGCGAGAGTTTGGCCTGCAGCTGGTTAACGATGGCTTGGGCCAGGTCGCTTTGAATGCCAAACAGATCGGCCACCTCACGGTCATAGCTTTCCGCCCAGATTTGTGAATCCGTTCGCGTATCAATCAATTTGGCATTCACACGCAGCCGGTTCGGCGCGCGTTGCACCGTGCCTTCGAGAATGTAGGCGACCCTGAGTTGCCGACCGATCTCACGCACGTTCTCGCCAAGTTGATTACGATATTGCTGAACGCTGATATGGCTGATGACCTTCAAGTCGGAAACCTTCGCCAGGTTCGTCAGGATTTGATCCTGCACACTATCGGCAAAGAAAGTGCCAGCGTTGTCCGGGCTTAAGTTTTGAAACGGCAGCACCGCGATGCTTTTTGTGGGAATAGTGTTGCTGGACACATCCGACGTTTCTTCGGTTGCGTTTTGCCAGGGATGCCAGAACCAATAGCCGGAAAGTGCGACAGCAGCGATGGATGTTCCGGCAATACCCACCAGCCATAATTGTCGCTTACTATAGACACGCAGACCTTTCGCGTTGGGAGTGCGTCGAATACCTTCAGCTGTGATGTCGTAAAGCCAGCCGAGAATGAGGGAGACAGGAAACCCGGCTGCGACCAGCACGATAAATACCTGCTGGGCCCAATGCGGCGCCTGAAAGATCGGTAGAATAGTTCCGCCGATTTGAATCATGGCCGATGCGAAAATCCCATAGGCGATCGCGACGCGGTAAACCTTGCGTCTCTTTAGTTCTGTAAGAATGGAACTCATTGGCGAGTTACGATACTGCGGATTTGCTGGTCCTCGCTACTCATGCCGACAATTTTTGTCGGCATATCCAGCGTATTGGGCGACAAAAGCGTGGTCTGCTATTGAACGTTGGACGTTAAGGGTTGGGCATTGGACGTTTTTGCTCTTACCATGACTGACCTTTCACGCAAAAGTCACACATGTGTCCGCTAAACACATTTCGTTGCCGATGAAGCAGAGATTCACTCTCATCGGCAGCGGCCTCGCAGGAGGATTGCTCGGCGCGTATTTGGGGCGGCGCGGGTACGATGTCGATCTTTACGAGCGCCGCGCTGATCCGCGCGAAGGCAATATTGTCGGCGGACGATCGATCAATCTCGCGGTTTCAACACGCGGGATTCACGCACTCGAGCAGCTCGGTATCGCGGATGAAGCGTTGCGACACGCCATCCCCATGCGTGGGCGAATGATCCATGACAAATCCGGCGACCTGCATTTCGCGCAGTACGATGTCGATCCGAACAAGCACATTAACTCAATCGGCCGCGCTGCACTGAACACCACTGTGATCGAGGCAGCGCAGCGCTATCCCAACGTGCGAGTTCACTTCAATCATCGTTGCACCGAGGTCGATCTTGACGAAGCGACCGCGCACCTTCTCAACACGGAAACGAATACCACCAGTGCGGTTCGCACCGATGCCGTGATCGGCGTCGATGGCGCGTTCTCCGCCGTGCGACAATCGATGCAGCGCAAGATCGATAATTTCCAATACGACGAGAGCTATCTCGCCCACGGATACAAGGAGCTGACCATCCCGCCCGCGGCGGATGGCTCGTGGCGAATGGAGAAGAACGCGCTCCACATCTGGCCGCGCAAAAGCTTCATGATGATCGCGCTGCCCAACCCGGACGGCTCGTTCACGTGCACGCTTTTTTGGGAATTCGAAGGGCCGCGCAGCTTCGCGACCACCAAGACTGACGACGAAGTCCGCGACTTTTTCTGGGAAGAATTCCCCGACGCCGTGCCGCTGATGCCGACGCTGCTCAACGATTTCCGGCAAAATCCCACCGGCTCGCTGGTAACTATTCGTTGCGCACCCTGGTATTACAAAGACAAAGTCGCACTTGTTGGCGACGCTGCCCACGCGGTCGTGCCCTTCTACGGACAGGGAATGAACGCCGCGTTCGAAGATTGCGTCGTGCTTGACGAATGCCTGGCCAAATTCCCGAACAATCGCGAGCGCGCGTTCGCCGAATATTTTTCGCGGCGAAAAGAAAACGCCGACGCGCTCGCCGATCTGGCTTTGGAGAACTTCATCGAGATGCGCGACAAAACCGCATCGAAAACATTTCGAACGAAAAAGAAGCTTGATCACTTCCTGGAAGCAGCGCTGCCCGGCATTTACCTGCCGCTCTATACGATGGTCACGTTCACACGCATCCCTTACGCGGAAGCCGCCCGGCGCGGCCGCCGCCAGGATTGCATCGTGTACGCGAGTCTCGTGATCGCGACGGTGTCGATCTTGGTATTATCAATTTGGGTCGTCCGCTCTCTTGCCAGGTAACCGGTTCCCTCTCGATTCCAGTGTAATTGGAACTTGACTGCTTAAAGCAGTCAAGCTTAAGTCGCCTTGCTTGAAATCAGAAAGGTCGATTCTGAATGTTTTGTTTCCCCAGGTGCGCGCGGCGATTTTGCGACTGCTTTTCGCCACGCCAACAAAGCAGCGCTATGTCCGCGAATTAATGAGCTTGAGCGGCCTCGCTCTTTGCACTGTTCAGGACGAACTGCGTAAACTCAACACGGTTGGCCTCGTGACCAGCTGGTCCAATGGTTATCACCGGTTCTACGGTGCGAATCAGAAACACCCGCTGTTTCCAGAGCTGGCTCGCATTGTACAAATGAGCGAGCGACTTCCGCGGGCAAAACAAGCTGCGTTGTATCGACAGCGACGCTTCCGCACTCAAATCAAACGACGCGGAAATGTCTCCAGATTGCCCGCTGATCGGCCAACAAAATGGCATCTGTTGTCGCGCACCGACAAGAATCCGACGAAATAAACCATCGAGCTTGGTTTTGACGGATTCCATTTTGCACACGCACAAGTAGATTGCCGCTCCTGGCACTCGACTGCTTAAAGCAGTCGAGTTTTTCGTTGGATCGCCCTTGGAATCTCTCGATGAGGCACAATCAACTATCAACTCCGAAAGCGTTCGCGAGTAAACTCTGAACTCTTCATCGCGCTGTGAGCCGGCTTCTAGTTGATCTGGATACACACGTGATGCTAGCGGTCCCGCGGCGCATATCGCCCGGTTTGCGCGATCACGTCGATCAAAGTCGGGAGGATTGAAGGTGATTTCTCTTGCGGCGTCGCGAAAAACTCCTATTCGTTTACGACCTCGATCTGCTTATCAAGCACTTCCCCGGTAAACCGGTCGATCGCCACATGCACCCAGTAATGCTGTTCCCCTTCCGCGATGAAATCATTCTGGAGGCTTTGTGCATTTGGCTTATTGTGACCCGACTGGGCCACCACATCGATCAATACGTTCCAGACACGTGTTTGCGAGACGGAAGACATGGCCCGAGGAACAACTTCCCCTCGAGCCTTAACAGTTTATTTGGGCACGCTCCCGCCACTGACGGGACGCCCTACCAAAATCCGTTACAGCGGCGGACTGCCGAACCTCACCGTGACTTGGTTGGAGCAGTTCTGTGTGCCTGCGTCGCACACTTTATAGATGTAACGCGCGTTGCCCCCACGCACGCCGATGAAGTCCTTATAGGCGCCGGTGTTGGGCACCGTGACGATCACCACGCCGTTGCGGTAGATGTCGATGTTGGCTGAGGTTACCGGAGACCATGTGAGATCTACCGTCTGTTTCGCCTGCACCCTGCGGCCATGCGCATGGAGTATGTCCAATAGGCGTCAGTTCTCCCGAGACTTGATCAACCAGATCAATATCTTCCAGTCGATCCGCGGCATTCCCGCGCGAACCGTATAAGACATCCGTAGGATCGAAAGCGATTCCAGCACAGAATGAGTTCCCGGAGCCCATCAGTCAGCGAGCTGAGGATGTTTACGTGCGAGCGACTGATTGTCACGAGCACGCCGACACTGCCGTTATGATTAAACGCGGCGCCATAAAGAACGCCCTGCGAGTTGAATCGGAGACCGTCAACACCCAGGTTAGGGTTAGAAATTAATCCGATGACAGTCGCCACGCCGGTGTTCGGGTCGATGGTCAACAAGGTGCCTTGGGCAGAGCTGCCTCCGGAGACGCCATAAAGGGTACCGCTGGCATTAAATGCGATGCCGCCGAGGCGATCGAAAACCAGTATTCCCAATAAGGACTACGCTCTGCGTCGTGACGTCAATCCGATAGAGTCGCCCGCCGCCGTTGGAATTAGAGTTGCCGGTAGAGCCAAAAAGAATGGTCTGCGCCTCGGCTCGTGGCATGGATATGAGCGCGAGGATGAATGTAACCGTGATCCCGAGCAAGCGAACGCAGTGTTTACGCATATAGGTGAGGATGAGTTTGACTGTGTGCGCTCAGGGTGTCGCACGAAAGACACCGGGTCAAGACAAAACAAGAAGAAATATCCGGATGAAAGTGTCACAGATGTTCTGACCCAAAAGTGTTACCGATGTCGTGATTACGCAGACTTGCCGATCAGAAATTCGAATTGCCTAAGGCCGACCCGCGTCACTCCTCCATTCGTCTCAAAAAAATTGAGCAATTCTGGTCAGCACGGATTGGCCTTCGCTATCGAGAGCTGGCCAAGGAGCGTGTCGATGGCCTCGTTTGGTTCTGGATCGGCCCGCACAGCGATCTGGCATCCAGGATCCAGTATCGAGCGTCCAGGTTTCAATCAACTATCAACTAGCAACTATCGACTCTTCGGTCATTCGATCACTTCTTCAAGCTGCGTGCCAAGCACATCCACACTTCCAGAGACTAGGTCGCGACCGGGTGCGATGTGGGGCCAGTATCGCTTTTCGCCTCATGCTCTTCTCTCAGGGTTTAGGTGAAACTTGACTGCTTGAAGCAGTCAAGTGTTTGACCGACGATTCGTCTGTGAGGATCTGTGAGCCGGCTTCTAGTTGATCTGGATACACGGATGATGCAGACGGCCCCCCGGACGCATATCGCCCGGTTTGCGCGAGCACGTCGATCAAAGTCGGGAGAATTGAGATGATTTCTCTCGCAGCGTCGCGAAACACTCCTATTCGTTTACGACCTCGATCTGCTTGTCGAGCACTTCCCCGGTAAACCGGTTGATCGCGACATGGACCCAGTAGTGCTGCTCGCCTTCGACAACGAAATCGTTCTGCTCATCGATTGACAGCGACGAATGTTTTGACTGACCCCGCCGGCATAGCTGTGGCCGGATCGACTTGCGCAGGCCAACTAACATTAATATACGCCAGCGACGTGGTGTATCCCGGTGTAGGCGGGGTATAATAGGTGATCTTCGCCCTAAAGACGGCATTCGCCGGGGGACTTCCGTTTATAGTGCCAGTTTGCTTCGCTTCGTTTGTGAAATACAGCGTGTCGGGCGTTGCCGCATCCCGCCAACGGCCGTGCAAATTTTGCCACTCGCCGCCCGCCTTCGAGGCTTGTCCCGGGGGAAGTCGGACATCGGCGCGCAAATCGGAAAAGATCTGTGAAATAATTTCATTGGCAGTCGTCTGCTGAATGCTGGTCTGTTGAATCTTTAAGCCTGTGGGCAGCATTCCAAGTATCGCAAGTAAAGCAAAGGCCGCCACACCCAGGGCCAGAGTTATTTCAACCAGGGAAAACGCAGCAGTCTCGCGCACAGGCAGCACCGAAGTGCCGCGCGAGTGAATAGTGATCGGTGAGGAAGCGCTTCCTGGCGTCACCCCTGTTGGTGTTTCCATTTCTCACCTCTTTCTCCGGAAACGGCGGAACGAAGTTCTCGAAAAAAAAGGCCAAACGGCGATTTAGCCTGTCCTCAAGCAGCCCAGCTAGAAGGGGCAATACGGAAAAAGGCCAACCACGCCACTCCTCCATTCGCCTGAAGAAAATTGGCGAATTTTGGTCCGAACGGATTGGCCTGCGTTATCGAGCACTGGCCAAGGAGCGCGTCGATGAACCCAGCATCCAGGATCGAGGTCGAGTATCGAAGTTTCGATCAACTTTCAACTCTTCATCGCGCCCGCCTGCTCGCGAAAGCTTTCGGAGTAGCCCAGGGCGCGCCGCAGCTTTAGTGTTTCCAAACGAAATTTCAAGCCGCGAAGGCAATCGGTGAACAGAAGCAAGCTAAGAAAACGAAGGAGCAAGTTCGTAATCAGTGGCCGTGTTCAGAACCGCAACCCATGGA
>WNFX01015321.1_pt1 | contig 10922 bp, 10 predicted proteins | sample 5400111 | NCBI WGS metagenome assembly WNFX01 (sample SAMN13153363, study PRJNA577476) | soil metagenome | isolation source: 40 cm soil or saprolite under grassland replicate 1 | place: USA:California | collected 2016-06-15
TCGAAGCCGTCTCCATCGAACTCGCCGAACAGCCCACAACGCCCAAAACGCCGGGAGACCAGCCCGCTTAAGCCGGGACCAGCCCCTGGCGAACATCCCGTAACCGCTCGTCAGCAGGGTTCTGTCGTTGGCCCACCCAGGTCAGAGCCCGTATCGGGCCGTTGGCCCTGGCTGCCGAGGCCGCCCCGCTGAAGGCTAAGGCGGGCGCCCTGGTCCTCACGATCGCCCGCACCTATCGCACCGCCGACCGCCCGGTCGAGACGGCCGACATCATCATCCCGGTGGAGCGATACGCCCTCGTCTACGAATTCCCAGTGCAGTAAGCGCGACACAGGCAGCCGTTTCGCTGTCGACCCGACAACCCAAGTCCGGCAACGCCGGGTTCGGTCCTGCGTGTCTCGTCCAGTTGATCCTTGCGACTGGCGAATCGCGCTAGGACGGCTCTGAATAAGCCCGATGCCGCGGGCGGCGTCCGGGCGGGCTGACTGGCCGTGTTAACCGGTCAATGCCGATTGTCTCGGCCCTGCTCGCGTGAGCAGCCCGGTTGGCGTTCCGGGCCGCTGACGCGGATGTGCTGACAGCGGCCGGGGGTTCCTGGCGGGCCGGTCCTGGCCGGTCAGGCCACGACCCAGGCCCCGTCCGAACGCGTCAGCCCGGCCCTGAGCAGGGTCCGCAGGTTCAGGCGGCGCACCGGGTATGCAGCCAGGCATCATTCTTCGCGGTGCCGATGTAGCGGAGCTTGACCCGCCGGCCGTTCTGGGTCGCGATCCAGGCGATGGTCCGCTCGACATTCGACCGGGTGGGATAGGCCTGCTTGAACTGTTCGGTGCGGGCCTGGGCGCGGGCGGCGCGCAGCAGGCCGTCATGGGGGTGGATGGTCATCGGCCGGCCGCCGGCTGCGGTGGTGCACAGTTCCCGCAGCGGGCAGGCCGCGCACACCGCGCCGAAGGTCACGGTCCGGGCCGGGCTCATCGGCCGGACCTGCCCCGCCGGGCAGGACACCGTGCCGTCGTCCTCGTTCACGGTGAAATCATCGACGGTAAAACCGCCGGGCACCGCCGGGCGCACCGGCCCGGGCTTGATCACCGTGTCGAGCCCGGCCGCCTGATAGTCAGCGCGGGCCTGGCCGCTGCCGTAGGCCGAGTCGCCGTACACCTCCAGCCGCTGCTCGTCATCCCGCGGCGGCGCCTGGTCCGGCGGCGCCTGGTCCGGCGGCGCGTCCTGCGGCGGCGCCTGGCCTGGTGCGCCTGCCTGCGGCTGCGCGCCGGCGCGGTGGAACCGGTCGCGGCCGGCCATCTTCACCCCGTTCTCCGCATCGGCACTGCCCGGCCCGGCCGCCATCGTCATCTCGCAGTCGGTGATCAGCCCGGACTCCGGTTCGGCGGCCACGTGGCCGCGGAACCCGTCCCGCCGCTTGGACTTGGACTTGCGGGTATGCCGTGCCTGGGTGCCGACGGTGCTGATCAACCGGTCGGGGGCGACTTTCCGGGCGATCCGCCACCGCCCGTCGGTGCCGTCACAGTCTTCCGCGGGCTCGACGTCCTGCCCGGCGACCAGCGCCAGCAGCCCCAGCGCATCCGCGGCGGCGTCATCCCGCTCCGGCGCATCCGGGCCGGTGAGTTCTGCCAGCACCGCCAGCGCGTCGTTCACCAGGTCCGACACCAGCTGTTGCTTCGCGGCCGGGTCGTCCCAGTCGATGGACGGCTTGCCTGGCTTCGAATAGTCCAGCGCGCACACCCGGCCGATCACATCCGCGGCGCCGTTCACCACCCGGGCCACCTTCCGCATCGCGGCCACCAGCTGGGTGCACGTGTCCTGGGTCGCCACGGCGTCATCGAAAACAGTCGAATCCACGCAGCGCTTGCGCCGCCCGGCCAAGATACCGGTCTCGGTGATCACCTGAGCGACCGCGTCGAACACCCGGTCCGGCCGGCCCGGCGCCGCGATCCGCTTGCGCCAGTACACCAGCGTGGACGGGTCGAAGCTCATCTGGGTCAGCGACCGGCCGCACGCCACCTTCCACCGGATGTCGAACTTCAGCGCATCCGCCGTCTGCGGATCAGACAGGTCATGCAGTTCCTTCAGCACCAGCACGCTGCCGACCAGATCCGCTGGCAGCGACGGCCGCCCGGTCCGCGAGCCGAACAAATCAGCGGTGAAGCTGCCGGGGAACAGCTCCGCCCGGTGATCGGCCAGGAACGCGAACACGCTGCCAGGCGGCACCAGGTGCCCGGCGATCATCCCCGCGTCCCACAGCTCCCGGTCCTGCCGTGATCTTCCCTGCATCAGAAGATCATCCCAGATCATCGAACACAGTGCCGGCAGAACCGCCGAGCCGGGCGCACGGGTTATTCAGTGCCGTCCTAGGGGGGCTTGGGCGGCGTAGCCCAAGAAATTTGAGTCAAGTCTGGTGATCTTGGGTCATCTCCGGTGGTGTGGGTGCGGGGGCGGGTTCATGCGGCGAGGCCGGCTTGGCGGGTGAGGTCGTCGATGGCGGCCTGGTAGGCCCGGTCGGCGGCGCGCAGCGCGGTGGATGCGGGCGGGCTGGGGTCGGTGATCTCGGCCAGGCCGGTGCGCAGTAGCCGATCGTGAACGCGGGTCAGGAACTGGGCGGAGCGCATGCCGGTGTCGGTGACCTGGTAGCGGAAGGTGTGCGGGATGCGCTCGATCAGGCCGTGCAGCCGCAGCCTCCGCAAGTCATACGTGATCTGCCCGCTGGTCATGAGGTCGGGGGTTTCCCGAGCAGGGGTGCCAGGTGGTGGCGCAGGACGGCGTTGGTGAAGCCGTGCGGCAGCAGGCGGAAGATGCACAAGACGTGCAGGAGGGCGAGTGAGCGCGGGTCGGTCAGGCGCAGCCCGGCCACGCGGGTGCCGGCCGGGGTGATGACCGGGTCGGTGATCTGGGCCAGGGCGCCGGCTCCGGTGATGGGGTCGTGGCTGAGTTTCTGGGCGCCGAGCAGGCGCCGGCTGGCGGAAAAGCCGGCCTGCCGCAGCGCGGGCAGGTTGGTCAGCCGCTTGCCGATCCCGAGTCGCGGGCGTCATTGATGGTCGTTTCCGTTCTGAGTGCTTTGCCGAGTTTGTGGTATTGCTTGATCTTCGAGTTCTTGTAGCCGGCGTGCAGGCTCGGGGTGACGCCGTCGGTGATGACCCGGGTGCGGAACCGTCCCGGGGTGGCCCGCGGGCCCTTGCGGACGATGCGGCGGTCGAAGATGAGGCCGACCTGGTCCGGGCGGCCGATGGCCAGGTTGTCGGCGATGACCTGGTCGAAGAAGATCCGCCCGGACACCGGCTTGTCCAGCACCTGGGTGAGGGAAAACTCGGCCTGCAGCACCGAGATCTCATAGCGGTACCCGGCGGCGGTATCGGCTGGCGAATAGGGGCTGGGCAGGATGTCCAGCCACTTACGGGCCAGCGCCTCGATCTTGTCCTCGGCCAGGGAGTCACAGATCGCCTGCACCGCCGCCGGGTCGTCGCAGGCGGCGAACCCGTTGTCCAGCGCGGTGAAGGCGATCCCGGCTTTCGCGGCCTGGGCCTGGGTATAGTGATGCCCGTTGATCAGCAGCTTGGCGCCGTAGGGGAAGTAGGAGGAGAACTTGAGGAAGAACGCGCCGAAGTCCTCATCCACGCAGTGCACATAGAACTGGTTCACCACCGAGGTGGCCCGCACGATCCACGGGTAGGGGCGGCCGTCAGCGGCGCGGCGCTTCTCGGTCCGGAACACCGTGTTCTTCTCCTGCGCCCGCCCGATGAACATCACCCCCTCCCTGCGGCCGGCCGCCCGGAAGCGGGCCAGGTGCTCGTGCATCACATCGTCCTTGCGCTGGCCCCTGGCGAAGTCGATGCGGGGGATGCCGCGCTGGTCGGCGAAGCCCCGCAGCCGCGTCACGAAGTCCCGGCTCATCGGCGCGATCACCGCCGTCGAGGCGATCGGCTGCCCCAGATGGCCGCGGATGAACCCCACGATGCCCTCCGCCCGCTGCAACTACTAGCAAATTGTCATGTTTTGGGGCTTTTAGTTGTGGTGGCCGTCCGGCTGGCGAGGTCGCCGACGGCGGGCATGCCCAGGCTGACGGCGGCATTGCGCCAGGCGGCGAGCTCGTCGAGCTGGGCGAGTTTGCCGTTCGCCGCGGCGACGCTGACTTTAAGTCCTTCGGTTTCACCGTGCCAGCCCTCGCGTTCGGCTTCGGCGATGCGGGCGAGCAGGTTGTCGCGGATGCCGGACAGCCGTTGCCGCTGGGCTGGGTCAACCCTTAGGAGGGGGCACCTGACGTCCCGTTGACCGAACTAACGACGGCGCCGGCTTGGCCTCCTTCGAGGGCAACTGCGAGTGACCGGACTGGCGCCCGGGTCCTGTCGGCGCTCATCGGTCACTGCGGGTGGCGATCTGGATCTGCTGGAGGGCTGGACGCCAGGGTCAGGGACGTTGCGGTGCTGAAGGTGGCCCGGGTCGGCCGGGTGGCGGAAACCGGGGATCCGCTGCGGCCGTTCGTGCTGCTCGACGAGAACGGCGCTGAGGTCACGGCAGTCAGCGAGTTTCTCCACCACATGCTGGCTGACGACGCCCGGCGACCGGGGTCAGGATCGAGGAGATGCTGGAGTTGACCCACCACAGCTTCGTCGCCTACACCCTGCCCACGACTGGCGAGATCGTCCCGATGCTCCAGATCGCCCCGTCCAAGACCGACGCCGAGAGACTCCTGCTGGTCTCCCCGGAGCTGGCCGAGGTCCTCACCGCGATCATCTTCCGGGTCGGTGGCGGCAAGGCCGCCCTGCCGCTGGTCTCGGCCTACGACGTGTTCGAGCAGACCTGGAGCGCGCCGATGCCGTTCTTGTTCCAGCGCCGCTACGGCTCCGAGGACCGGCCGATCACCCGCAGCTATATCCGCGAATGCATGGTCTCCACTTCACAAGCCGCGCAGATCACCACCGCCGGTGAACCGCTGGAATGGCGGCCCCACGACTTCCGGAGGACACATCTTCACCACCGACGCCCTCCGATCGGGGCTTCCGCCGCACATCGCGGCGAAGATCTGCGGCCACGCCCTTCTCGACACCACGATGGGGTACGCCGCGATCTACCCCGAGGACGTGATCACTCACCACCGGGCGTTCATCGCCCGCCGCCGAGCCGAGCGACCCAGCGAAGAATATCGCGAGCTCAATGCTGCTGAGTGGGAGGAGTTCCTGGCCCATTTCGTTCTCTGCACTTTGTCAAGCTGGGCCTGTCGGCGTAGCCCGGAGCTGGCCGGGGCACTCATGGTGACCCGGTGGCGAGCACGCCTGGCATGCCGAGGTCGGTGGGCGCGATGCGGGCCAGCCGCCGGGTCTGGTCTCGTTTTTGGCGGAGGAAGGCGAGGGTGAGGTCGATGCCCTCGATTTCACCGAGCCAGCCCTCGTGTGCGGCCCGGCTCCGCCGGGCCTGGAGGTCGTCTTCGATCTCGTCGAGGCGGGGCAGCATCTTCGGATTTATGTTGATCATGGGGCATCTCAGGCAGGCGTGCTCGTGCTGGCAAGGAGTCCCGTAGGGGCGGGCGCATCCTCCCAGCTCGACCTTGCGCTGGTCGAAGTGTTCTTCGAACCCGAGCCACTCGGGCTGGGTGACGGTCCTGTACTCATCGGCCGGCCGGGCCTGGCGGCGCCGGTCGAGGAATGCCTGGTAATGGCGGACCACGTCCTCGTTGAAGACGGCGACGTAGCCCCGGGTTGTCTGGAGGTTCAAATGTCCGAGTAGGGCGGCTCCGATGTGGATCGGCAGCCCGTTGTTGACCAGGTCGGTGGCCAGCAGCCTTCGGAAGTCGTGCGGGGTGAAGCCGGCCGCGCGGAAATCAGGGTGGTGGCCCGCGAGATCGTTGCAGCGCCGGCGGAGCATGACCAGGACGGTGGCGGGCGAGATGACCCGGCGGGTCGTGCCGAGCTGGCGCTGGAACAGGAACGGCATCGGCTCGCTCATCCGGCGTTCGTGCTGGTCGTAACGCTGGATGAGCGGGATGGCCCGCCCGGCGCGGGTGTGCCGGCGGATGATCGCTGCGATGACGGCGAATAGCTCGGCGGACATCGGGATGACACGTTCCCGGTCGGTCTTGGACGGGGCGATGACCAGCAGCGCGATGACCTCCCCGTTGGGTCGCTGGTACTGGCGGACACTGAGGTGGGTGAGTTCAAGGAGTTCCTCAACCCGTACCCCGCTGTGTCTCAGGACCTCTACGGCCGCCCATTCCCAGAAAGCGAGTTCCTCGGCCGTGGTGACGTTGATGTCCTCAGCGCTGGTCAGGTCACGGACACGGACGTTGGCCTGCCCGCCGCGACGTTGGCGTTTTTCGTCGGCCAGGCTCCAGGCACGCTGATAGGAGCGGCCCTCGACAGCGAAGGCTTCGCCGGGAGCCAGCGAGGAGGCCTGGCGCAGGATCTCGCGCAGATGATGGTAGCGATCTTCGAGGTGGGCGACGAGCGTGGGCAGCAGGGGCTGGCGTTGCCGGATCCGGTCATCGATCCGCTCCTTGGTGCGCCGTTTCTGCACCGAGAGACCGCGCAGGGCGTTGTCCGGGATCGGGCACGGCGCCACCCACGGCGCCCACCTTTCTGGTTCTTCGACCGCCCAGCTGTGCAGGTCGAGGTAGAAGGACCGCACCGACCGCAGGATCCGCTCGACCTCGTGCCGCTTGCCCTGGCCGTTCTCGCGGGTATTGAGCGCTTCACGCCACTGTTCGTAGAGGTCTGCGTCGATGCGGAGGTCAGGATGCCCGGGAGCCAGGGCCTCGATCTTTGCCCAGAACAAGCCGGCCAGCGACCGGGCATGCTGGTCCAGTGAGCTGTAGTCCAGCTCGCTGCGGCGCCGCGCCAGGTAGTCGAGGATCAGCTGGCGGACTCCCTGGTGGCGGATCTCGTAGCGGTCGACGAGTTCCTCCAGCGTCCGCCGCCCCGTGAGCACCGCTGCCCGCACTGTCGGTGGCGTGCTGGGCGGGAACAGGCCCATCTCGTGCAGCACCGGCCAGGCCAGCTGGCCCGCGAACTGGCCGCGGTTCTGCTTTCCGCGCGCTTTCATGTTCAGCCCCTGATCGCGGGACTGCCGCACGTAGTGCAGGAACGCCTCGGGTGTCAGGTCGTCCAGGGTGATGCCCTGGGTGGTCAGCGCGACCGTGACGTCGAACAGCGCCGCAGTGTGGTGCACCGGGTGCACCGGATGGTCCTGGACGCGCTTCCAGAAGTCCTCCAGCAGCGGATCGTGCTGGGCGGCCAGGAATCGTTCTCCGTAGCCGTGGAGCCGGGTCGACCGCAGCGCCAGCAGCGATGGGCGGATGACGCGGAGTCCGAACAAGCAGGCGGCACCGGTGCAGATCTCCTTGCGCCCCTCGTAGGCAGGGATCAGCACGTTGACCGGCTGGTGTGCTTCATTCAGCCCGCTGGCCTCCCACCGTTGCTGCCACGACCCGCCCGGGAAGCCGTCCAGGTGCTGCAGGAGGATGCGGGCGCCGCGGACCCGCCGGTTCTCCGCGTCACGGCCGCCCGGCCAGACCCTGCGCATCACCGCCTCGATCTCCTCCGGGCTCGCGCTCGCAAGGTGTCCGTGGGGTCCGGGACAGCTGACGGGCAGCAGGGCCTGCGCCGCTTGCAAGCCCGCGAAACGCGTCGGCACGATCCTCGGATCCGCGGGGAGCTGGGTCACCGCCGGCTCAGCCACCGAAGACCGCCTTGATGTCGTCGGGGTCATAGCCGGCCGGGTAGGAACGCTGCGGCCGGGGCCTGGTGTAATGCTCCTGCAGCTTGTCGTGCATGTCCTCGATCCGGGCTGTCAGGTAGCGCCCGGTCGTGTCCAGATGCGCATGCCGCAAAATGGTCTGTACTTCGGCCAGAGTGAGCCGCTCATCGCCAGCCATCCTGGTGGCGGCGGTGTGGCGGGCGTCATGCAAGGTCCAGTTGGTGCCCAGCCGTTTGTTCGCGCGCTGCAGCACCCGGCGCATCGCCCAGTACGTCATCGGCCGGGGCTCACCGCGCTGGGTTCTCCAGACCGGTTCCCCTTCGGCAGGAAGCCCGCCGGCGGCCAGATAGCGGCTCAGGTGGCGGAACGCGTCCGGGGAGGCCGGGACCGGCTGGCGGATCCTGGTGCCCTTGGACACGACGTAGATGAGCTGCCCGCCCCAGTCGACGTCCTCCAGGGTCACCCCGAGCAACTCGCTCGCCCGTGCGCCCGAGCTGACGTAGAACTCCAGCAGCGCACGGTCACGGTCCGAGCCCATCGCCGCGAGCAGCTCATCCCACAGTGCATCCGGGATCGATCTGGGTGCCTGCTGAGGAACCCGCTGCCGCAGTCGTGCCCTGCGCACGACCGGGACCGGCTCCAGCGGGCTGCGGTGCGCCAGCACCAGCCGCCGCTGGGCGGAGACAGGCACCGGGTTGACCACCGGGCCATCCCGGAAACGACCGTGGAAGGAGTAAAAGCCATGCACGACGGTCAGAGCGTGATTGATCGTCGCCGGGGCGTACCCCGCTCGCAGCGACGGCTTTCCCGTCTTGAGGTTCACCGATCCCGCCGGAGCCGAGCCGGGCTGCCTGCGTTCCCGCTGCGGGTTCCGGGCGGCCCGCAGCCAGCCCACCATCGCTGCGACCTCGGCCTCGGTCGCCTTCTCCCACTCGATGCCAACGCACCACAGCAGCCGGTGCCACCGCAGGAGATCGAACGCATAGCTGCGGCAGGTTAGCGGGCTGACATCGCCGAGCATCAAGTCCCGCAGATAGGCACTCACTTCCCTGAGTTCCTCGCCGTCGCTGTTCACGACGAAGAACGGCAACTGCGCCCCCTGCCCCGCCAGCACCGCTCCCAACGCCGGGACAGATCCCAGCCCCTCCATCAGTGCATGCCGTATGTCCTCGACCACGTCTCACCCTCTCAGCGGACCGGGTTGTGCGCCCGATCGATGATCCAGATGAGGTGCAGTTAACAGGGAAACGGCGCAAGGTCGCCCTCGGTGACTGCGGCCGCGCCTACGGGACAGGTTGCGTCCACGAGATGGCCTGCGAACGATGCTCCCTGCTCCGCATCGATCCCGCCCAGCGGCCCCGCCTGATCCTCATCCGTGACAGCCTGGCCGCACGGGTCACCGAAGCCACGGCGCAGGGCTGGCTCGGCGAGCTCGAAGGCCTCCGGGTCTCCCTCGCGACGGTCACGGACAAACTCCAGTCGCTGGATGCGCGGATCGCCCGCCAGCCTGCCGTGACCGACCTGGGCATGCCGGCCTTCACCCGCAGCGCCTCCGGCGCCCAGCCGGACAGCAAAGACGAAGCCCCGTGAACGGCCGCCCGGCACCTCAGCATCCGCTCGCACGGTCCCTGCGCGCCTGCGCGCGCGGCATCTACCCCGACGAGGCCGCCATCGAACTGCTCATCGGCCACGGCACCTTCCTCGACCGCGACGACTTCACCAGGCACATCACCACCGGCGAGCACGGCCGTCCCGGCGGCGGGGCTGCGCACGCCGCAATCGACTGGACCGCCGCCGCCACCGCCCTCGACGCCGGCACTCTGCCCTGCTCCGGCGGGGAACGCCGGATCTTCCGCCTCGCAGCCAGCCTGGCCGCCGGGCTGCCGGTCAATCTCCGTGACGCCCTCACCGGCCTCGACGAGCACAACCTCACGCTCGCGATCAGCGCCTTCATGCACGCCTCAGGCCACCGTCCGCCTCACCTAGAACCATGATCATCTCTAAGTTCAGAGAAGGTAGCGCAGCGTGTCCGGCTCGGCGCCCTTGAGGTCGTCGCAGTCGTACAGGCCGAGCAGGCGGCACCAGGCGGACAGGTCGGCGGCGATGTTGGCGGCCAGCACCCACCCGCAGTTCACGATCCAGATCTTCGACGGCAGGTTCCGCAGGCCCAGGGCCTTATTCGTACGCACCCTGTCCTCTACGACGGCGTGTTCGCGGTGCAGCACGCCGGTGAACTGCGCATGGTGGCTGCCGGGCACGCCGGGTATCCCGCCGGCGGCGGGGATGTTCGTGACGATGATGGAGTACCGCCAGCCGGTGGCCCGCTCGAACACGGTCAGGTTCTTCACCTGCCTGCGGGAGGGCTTGGTGCGGCGCGCGATCCAGCGCAGCCCGGCCGGCCATCCGGCGGCCCGGCTGAGCAGGTGGGTGATCTCGGCGACGTGCTTGTCTTGCTGCACGATCCCGTCCTGGCCGATGGCGGCCTGCCAGGCGGCGGCGGGCAGCAGCCTGATCGCCTGCTCGTCGGCACCGGTGATCATCCAGCCGCAGGTGAACAGCACGGTGCGGCGGCGGCCGGCCAGCGACAGCAGGTGGGTGATCAGCTCGTGGCTGGCGCCGGCCCCGTCGACGCGGACCAGCAGCCGGGACCGCATGCGCGAGGGAATCTGGCGGAGCGCCGCCGTCAGCACCGCGGCGTGATCGGCGAAGGTATTCGAGCCGGCGTTGCCGGGCCGCAGCAGCATCGCCAGCGACTCGGCGGTGTTGGCCAGCCAGGCCCCCAGCGGATGGAAGCCATAGCCTTTCTTGAACGTGGGAGCTGCCCCTTGCTTGTCTGAGTGCGCGGTGATCAGCGTGGCGTCCAGGTCGATGACCAGCCAGCCGGCCAGCAGCTTCCCGGCGATGGCCAGCCACGGGAACCCGGCCGGGGTCGCCGCGATCAGCGACCAGACATGCGCGCGGACCGCCGCCCGCACCCGCGCGATCTTGTCCAGGGTGCGCGGATCAGCCAGCTCCAGCGTCCGCCGCACCGTGGTGTCGCTGGGCTCAGCACCCAGCACCGCGGCGTGGTGGGCCAGCAGGGTGATGTCGTTCATGCTGGTCGCCCCGAGCACGATCGCCACCGCCATGGAAACCAGCGCGATACCCCGGTCCACCAGCGGGAACTTCCCGGCCCGCGCCAGCGCCGGCCCCAGCGCGGCGGTCAGGCCCGCCTGGTCGGCCAGCTT
>WNFX01013393.1_pt1 | contig 10921 bp, 14 predicted proteins | sample 5400111 | NCBI WGS metagenome assembly WNFX01 (sample SAMN13153363, study PRJNA577476) | soil metagenome | isolation source: 40 cm soil or saprolite under grassland replicate 1 | place: USA:California | collected 2016-06-15
GATTGGAGATAAGAAGTTGGGGTTCGATCATAGACATATTCTATTGGATTACAAGAGATGGAAACAATTTGGTGGAACCTTTTGGTCGTCCAAGTATGCAGACTGAGGCTAATTAACAAGATGTTTCAAATATGTAGCCAAGTGTTACTTAATAGAGTAGATATTTGCTGTTAGAATATTGCTGTTAGAAACTGGATTTTTCAGATTTAAACATCTTCTTGTAGAAGAGCTTCAGCCTTAATTGAGCGTTTTAAACATTAATAATATTGTCGGAGTAAAAGAAAAGAGGTTAACTGTGTTATGAAAAAGCTGATAAAGGTAGTTTTTTCTGAATTCAACGAAACTGTGTCTGTAGAATTAGATGACTCACAATCGCCTAAAACTGTTAAGGCAATATTAGAAAATCTACCGATTGAAGTCAATATCAATAAATGGGGTCAAGAATTGTATACTGATAGGACTCCAATAGCTGCTCAAGAAGAAAATGCAAATCGCCTGTCAACATCGTAGGACGCATTATTTCCCAGAATAATATCATAGATAAAGTTAAGGATACAACCAGAGTGGTCATAAAACAAGAATAACAGCAGATCATCAATACATCTGTTCAGCTGACTTGGTTTTGAAAATGTCGAGGATCATTATAGAATCGTTAGTTATGCTCCAACCAGATGTGGAAAATCAAGTATCATTGAATTGCTTAAGAGTAGTAACAACATAGTTTTGTTGTAAAAATTTCCCCTAAAAGATAGTGGTAGTTCAATATGACTCTCATTTTTGTTATTCACATGTACCTCATTATTACCAAATGCTGGAACGCTTGTACAGCTAGCACCAGATTTCTTAACTATGTGTTAACTATATGTAAGGACTAATATCTTAAATTGAAGTTAGTACCAAATATATACATCACTTTGCATTAGATTTACCTCTGAATACACATCATATTGGTTTGGTTGAAATTCTCCATTTATTAATTAGTATTTATTAATAAGTATATAACTATAAGATTCTACAAAAGAAACAGGGTAGGCATTAGTATAACTAGATTAAGAATACCAACGACAGAACAGCAATCGATATTAAGCCAGGACGGCTCAGATTAACTATATTATGAAAGAGGAAAAAAGACAATATGAAATTAATCTTATCTTAGATGAAGACAGATACAATAGCCTTGTAGAAATATGTAAAAGGTATAATGAACAACAGGGTAGCGATATTACACCGAAAGAGTATATACTTATGCTTTTAGATTCTGCACTTGGTAATAAGTAGGAATAATCTCCTACCAAGCAGTACACATACATGGAATCGGTTTTTGTTCTATACAACTTGCGATACTAATGTTGTGATACTTGTATTTGAGGTATTACGGTTAATCTGCATCCAAGGTTAGTTATTATGACTTCTTTCTAAGAGGAAAAACGGGTATAAATATCTATAGTATGCGCCTCATGAATCATAAGTAAAACCTGTACAAAAACCATACCCAAGGATTTCTTAAATAGTTCCCAGCTAATCAAAGGATATGTCAAATCACAAATCTATTAGGAAACTATGGGTTGTTATGCCTGTCTTTCTCGCTTTTGCATTTCTATTTATTGTACCAAGTACTACAATATTGATTAGTAATAATAGGTATTTTGGTACTACCAATCTTGCATATGGTCAACCAGATCAAATGAACTCAAATGTTACAAATTCACTAAACATACAAAATATACCAGTAAAAAACATCCATGTAGGAGATATTGATATCGCATACAAGACCTTTGGTAAAGGTGACCCTATTTTACTTATTAGTGGTGCTTCTAGTGACATGAATGCTTGGAAGCCATCAACTTTAAGAAACCTCTCCTTAAATCACACAGTAATTGTATATGATAGTCGTGGAGTTGGAAAAACAACGATTGGTTCCAAACCATTCTCTGTGCAGCTACTTGCAAATGATACTGCTGGTTTACTAGACGCTCTGAAAATACAAAAAGCAGATGTTCTTGGATATTCTCTAGGTTCATTTGTAGCTCAACAGCTTACAGTTACGCATCCAGAAAAGGTCAACAAGCTTATACTTGTTGCTTCATCCTGTGGTGGAAAAGGAAGTATACCTAAACCACCTCAGTTTATAAAATTACAATCCGAGATCACAAACAAATCTCTAAATAATATTCCTGTTTTTCAGGGGGAAATAAATACTCTAGTATCTGCCTCATATGGGTCAGGATGGATCAGACTACATCCTGAATCTGTTAAGAAGTTTCCAACGGCCCAAGAAGCGTTTTCTAACGTTTCTCCTAACACTTTAAGAGGTCAGTATAACGCAGGAATAGGTTGGGAGGCAACCAACTGGAATGGTGCGTGTGACGAACTTGCGAAAATAGCCAAACCAACTTTGCTAATTACTGGAACCGATGATAATGATTACGTGCCGCATGGTAATTCTTTAATCCTTGCAGGAAAAATTCCAGGAGCCTGGCTTATACAGATCAAAGATGCTGGTCATGCAGTAATGGGACAGTATCCAGACAAAATCAATAGAGTATTACAAACATTTCTTTCGACCACAATAAACCTTGGTTGACGAATATGTTTTCTGGGGAGTAGTCAACGCCACGGTATGTCCATCCAGAGTTATGATATTTTTTCGTGCTCTGTCTATTTCATACCTAGTCAAGTTGTTGTTGCTCTCCAAGTCGTTTACCACCTAGGTAAGAAATCGTTCAACTACACGTGTCTTGCCTTCTCCAATAGATATATTGTTTCAGTTTATTGCACTGTCACGTAGAAATTGTGTACGAATAGTCCTTGCAATGACCACAAAGATAACGATAGATCAAATAACAGAGTCAAATTGTGCAGCGTTATGTCCAAATTGCCATGCAGTTAAAACACGAAAGAGTAGGTAGAAGTTTATTATATCTTAGATGTTCAACTCCTACATGAAGGGTATAGGAAATGACAGAGATAAACCATAACAAGCGCCTCTCAGAGGTATTATCTCATGCCAAGTGTCCTAGATGTAGTTCTAATGATAAGGAACCTACTGCATATGTTGGAGACAATTACAATCTCAGATGCAAACATTGTTGGTACGAATGGACTGAAAGCTGGCGTCCAAGTATGGCAAAAGATGATAAACCATCGCCCAAGTAGTATTGTGAAATAAAGCACAGAAGTACTAGCTAGCAGATAACACCGTAGAGTAGGAATAACTGAACAAAGGGTTCTGTTAAGTTAAGTGTATGTCTTGACATATGATTCAATGAATAGCACTAACTGAATTTCTATTTTCTTCACTTTCATTTTTCTAGGAGAATTGTCCTTCTTTCTTTGGTCATCAAGGCATAACAACTGCAAGTTATTCGTGTCATCTGTACCACCATCAGCCTTCCTTAACCTATGATCCACTGTAAGAAATGGATTGACCACATTACAACTAGCGCATTTGTAACCATTCCTAGCAGCGTGATTGAACAGCCTGTTTTGCTTATTTTGTTTGTTAGGACTGGGCATAGCCATAAGTCTATTGAGAATTATAGCATGTTTAGTCATTTATTATTCTCCTGGCTCCAACTCTTTGGGTTCTATTCATTGATTGCATGATTGCTTTGTTACTGTATTTCATAACAGAAACAATCCTCCTCCATACAGATTATAGAGTTTTGTTTAATAGCAGGTGTTTGATATTCCTTATGAATTATTTTGTCATGACCACATTTCTCACACATCATCGTACTTATCTGCTCCTTGTGACATATTCTCCTTTCTTTTCTATTCTTCTTCCTTGATAGAAGATAGGACCAGATTAATTGCATCATCCATGTTTGCTTTTAGCTCTTCGAATGTTTCTCCTTGACTTATTGCACCTGGTAACTCCAGACATCGACCACTCAAACCACCGTCTTCTTCCTCCTTTGTATAGCTATGGTGTATTTGGTCATTCTCGCTTTTCCTCTGTGATATCTTTATACCTTAACACAGATTTATTTACTACTGCATTACGTTATCTATAATAATCTTCTAGTGCTAAGAATCTGCTTCATTTTCTTCTCAAAAGAAGTTATTCTAGTTTGGCTTCCAACTCTCGAAGCTGGTCGGTCAATTCGCGAATTCGCCTAGGTCTGATTAGGGTCAGCGTGATGGGTTTCGATATGCTCTCGAATGTTTTCTATATATTCATTGCAATCAAGACAGAAGTCCTTTCCGTCACGGGATACTATTCTAGCCATATCTCATTCCTAGTCATTTCTCATTTAAATTCCCTGCGAAAATTAACCTTAGCGTATTTCCTATGCAAAGCCCTCTGATGTCTGTTTCTAGGTTTGACTCGTCTAGTCATTACACGTCGTAGCTTGGTGCTCACGAAGTAACTCTAACGTTACGAATTGCGCACCGCAACGATCACATTCGAAAATCATGGGAGTCATTTTAATATAGTTAGGCATGCCTGTCTAAGAATCTGATTCATTTCTTGACGCACTGGTTATAGTGATTTATCAACCGTCTTATAATTTTACTATAACTCTCGTTTTTTGCCCCTAATTTGGTCTTGCTCCTAAATCGCTAATCTTAGATCAATGAACAGTCGAGATAGTTTCAGATTAATTCTGAATCTAACAATTGAAGCTTTATTGCTTCTTGATCTATATCCTTCATGTTTACAAGATATAAGATAAATAACGTTGTATCTGCATGATATACGACAAGATGGATTTTTTTAATAACTCAATTATCATTATTATTCCCTTATTATTATTACTAATCTTGAATCCCTTTCATAAAACTATGGCGTTATCACCTTCTTTTGAACTTCAAGAATTGATTAATGAAAACCGTCATTGGGTTCAAACTTATGGCAATAATGATGCACATCTAAAGTCTAATTATACTGACATACTATCGGTTGATTATATTAGTAACGGGAAAACTCTAAATGCTACATTTTGGTTAGCTTCTGCTTTTAAAAATTCTTCTGCTGCTATCTACTATCAACCATTTAGAAAGATCAGTTATGGAATGCTTATTGATTCTGATTCCAATCCAAAGACAGGATATAATGGGGCTGATTATGATTTTTATGTGGAATCGGTGGCAGGCAAATTGAGCGCATATCTTTATCAGCTGTCATCGACAGGTGGCTACAGGCTGGTAGGTTCAAAAATAAATTACTCACAACCGTATGTTGACCCTAATGTGCTCCTAGGTTCTGTTAATTTACAATTGGATTTAGGATCTATTAATTATCCTAGGCATTATAATGTAATGTTCTATACTGCAGAGGCATTCAAGTCCAATGAAGTTAGACAATTTACTAGCTGGGTAAATATTCCTCCGCCTAGTCTACAAATAACTACATCACCAAGCAATATATTGATAAAGCAGGGAGAAGCGCAGACGATTCCAGCTAGGATAAAATCAACTTCTGGCTTTTCTAATGATGTTATTAACATGACAGTTGGTACTAATAATAACATGGGATCAGGTTTTAACTCTAGTGAGTTACATGTGACAATTCAGAGAATTCAACCACCTTTATTTAAGATAGCTATCCCTCAACAAACTCCGTTAGGTATTTACACAATACCGTTGATTGTAACAATACGTGAGCCCTCTGAAGCTACATTAACAAAACCAATATCTATCAACGCAAGAGGCGGAATAGTAGATCCTGAGTTTGAATTATCTAAAAAATATCCAACAGTTGGTTATTTAACTCGGCCACTAAACCTAACAGTGACGGTGATATCACCCAGTGCGATTAGCGAACAATTTAGAGATTTTTGGGGAGTCTATGGCGGATTCATAGGTATTTTCGCAGGTGGATTTGTAGGAGCTTTTGCTAAATTGATGTTTGATAGAAGGAAGAAGAGGAATGAAAATGAGTAAATGCTTGTTTCAGGAAAGCCCGTAACTGGTCGCGTATGACTAAGTTCACTTTACTCAGGCGTTAGATTTAGTCCAGTACTAGACTTTCGCTGTTCTCTTACTTCTATTGACAACAGAACAGATCTGAGGAAATGGACCGTAGTGAATAAAGGAGAAAATGAGGAAGGACGATTCTAACTAACATCTGCTACTATAATCTTTAAGTTCCAGCTTGAACGGCCTACCATACAAAACACTTTACGCTAATATTTATTAACTTTCTGACAGTATCTGAAGACATATTGATGCTTTTGTATAAGTCTGCATATTCTATTGGTTAGAATCTCATGAATTTATAATACAGCATTACCATCTAACCAGCTTCTACTTTCTCTGTGGACAATTTTTTTTGAAGGTGTTCAACCAGATATTATCTATAATAATTCGATCCAAACAAGAATAAGGATATCCTGGCCATCTTCGCAGATCATATGCATTACTTGAGTACAACTTAGAAGGCTGGCTTACCCTCCCGGGAGGAAGGCCACTAATTCATCATGCAAACCAATTCAAATTCCCTGGCCTGGAATACTATCGAGTCCGACAGAGCGTTCTTGAATTTATGCAAGCTAGACAGGATCATTCTTATTATGATTCAGATCGCGTCGGTCTAGTGGAGACATCCATCACGAGTGGTAATTCTTTACAGACTATCGAAATTATCGAAATTAGTATAATTCGATAAGTTACTATGAAGAATCGCCTTAATCATTACAAATATTACAATATTGAGTTCAATATCAATAGGAACTCGATTAAGGTGGAAGGAGACTAGATTACTGGCTAATTCGGTAGGTGTAGGGTGTAGTAGCTGTAAGCAGAGTAATTAGTGTAGAATAAAGCCTTACCCTTCAGTCCAATCAATCTAATCGATCTATTTAGATTATAATCGCTAATTTTATATAATTAGAACCCTAAAGATATATCGTCTTTGAAAGGACTTCCAGGAATAAAGCGAAAATCTCTAGGGTTCTAGAGTTCTTTATGCCCACCTTGGATTAAAAAGTTTATAATCTGAAATATCTAGGATTTATCCCTGCAAAGAATATCATTATATAGGAACAAAGAAACCTTCAGAATTTATTAATAGACATAAAAATCAAGATAGATAGATTAGATGAGCAAATTATAAAACCATGTAAAAAATAGAAATCTCTTCCCATGATTGCAATAGCTAGCTATCTGTGATATGGTTGCAATAAAAGGCCATGTTTGAAAGATAAACCTGGTTCTATCATAATTGTACATCATAGTGAAGACATGGCTCACAGTCAAGGTGTGAATAGCTTCGGTCAGTTAGAAAAAATAAGTAAGAACCGTCATGTTCAATCACAAATTTGCATCCGCTTCATCCTTATCTTTACATACTTTTTCGTAGAAATGATCCATGAATTCCGTTAGCATTGTGTGAGTTTCATGATCTTTTGTTCGCATGTAATAGTAAAGTTCTTCTTTAGCTGCGTGATGATCTACACCAACAGATTGTGCAAGCTGTAACGAAAGATATGTAATCAATAGTTTCCGCATTACTATGTCCTTCCCATAATTCACAAGGTCTACATCGAGCTCGTATAATCCATCCGATTTTTTGAATCACGGCTTTTGAGTGAGAATGATACACCCATCATTCTTTGTTTCATGTGGATCCTTTCTACCATATCGATAAAGATTTCGTTTAGATTCTGATCGTGAAATAGAATTTCTGTGAGTTGATCTGATGCCGCAGCCTCACTGATTCCCAATCTATCAACCAATGTAAATAATATGTGGCATGCTACACAGCCGTTTTCCTTGACTCTAGTGGGCGTCATGAGTATAGCGTTTATTTCTTGCTCAATTAGCTTCTTGGCTACATCATGTCTGTCATTAGTTACCATAATCAATCAATATTAAGGAACATACAGGATATCTAAATACCTAGTTTCAGAAACTATATATCACATATTCATAATCTGGAGCAATAAAATGACATGACCTGAACTTTACTACCTCGTCACCCTTTCAGCCTGAGCTCATAATTTCAACGATTCCCCTCGTAAATTATCATCATACCTTTCAATTCAATTCCTTTACATAGGGGATCGCTCAAACCCCCTACTTTTCACTCCTGTAATCAATTTTATTAGTATCAAGGTAGCTTCATGTATTATTGTTTTAGCTTATTTAAGCTGTAGAATATTTATTGAACTATAATACATTAATAGTGGTGGGTAGAACAGAGAAACATATTCTTGGTAAGGAGAATGCTTTTGTAATAGTTGATTTACTAAAGAAGGCTTATTGTGATGAGATGCAAATATTCCACTACTTTTGGTATATTGGGATAAACATGGAGGGAATAGGTCTTGTAACATATGCACCAACTCTTAAGATCCAAGCAACAGGTGAATTAACGCATGCGGAATTGCTTTCCAATAGAATTTCAGAATTAGGTGAGAAAGCTCCAAGTGATCCTGCTGTTTGGAAAACACAAGGTAATATTGGTCCATTAGACCCTGCTCAATTTCTAACACTCAGAGCTGCATTAGAAAAGGGATTAGAATTTGAGGGTGAGGCAGTAGAGAATTACAATAAGATCGCAAAAAAAGCATTAGAAGTTAATGATTTTGTAACATACAACCTTGCGACAACAATTCTTGCAGCTGAAGTAAAAGACGAACAACATACTGAAGATGTATTAAAGAATCTTGAAGTAAAATAACAATGATATGCTATAACAATAGATGATTAGTAAAATATATTATTTTTTTATTTTAGATGGCAGTATTACTAGTAATAGCAATAGTCAGTCACTAAACAATTTTTAACAAGAGGCAAATTAGCTAGCCACCATGATCCCATTTCTATTTGTAGCTGAAATCGAGTACCAAAATAGGGAGGAATTGGCAGAGCCGACTGAGGCTGACATCCAAGAAATCCAAGATGCAGCAAAGAAGGCTAAAGAGAAGAAAAAGGACATAGCTGGGAAGAGAAGCACTAGCACGACTATAATCAAATACATAGGAGTAGGTTTTGTGACAAATTGTTATTGGGGGTATATGAGCCCATGCCCCCAATGAAGTATTGAAGTCTTCTGCTCGAATATCTGAGGCTCATATAAAGACGGGCGCATGAGATGTATATTAGTTACGTATTCTGGTAATAAGCGTAAATATTGTCCATTTAACGTAACTGAACCCGAAAAACGAAATAATTTGACATGGTGAATTATGAGATTTAATATGGATTATTGTTACCGTACTCATATTCATTTAGCTTTATTCAAGGATGTGTTTTGTCAAATGCTGGGTCCAGTAAAAAGAAATAATTGCATGCACTCTCTTACTTTATTTGGTAAAGTGGTTTATGAAGCTCAAGAATTATTTGAAAACGCACCAAAACTATGTTTTAACTAGTTGACGTGCAAATAATTTACACCAAACCAAAATCATTCAAACTCATATTTTTTATAGTCAAATCTTCAAAGCATTTCCATAATTGAAGCTTGAATTATTAATATTGATCTCATTTTCTATCATGCTTTTGTTTACGACTTATGGGAACCCAGCTCATGCTCAGTTAACAAAAACTTTAGGTGTTGAATTCACCTTGGCAGCAGTCAACAATACCACAATAAGACAAGAGCAACACAGCAACGGCTCTACGCCGTTTGTCTTTGCGTCACCATCGTCTTCTTTAAAGAACCCCTCATCAGCACTATCAAAAACTTCGAGCTTTAATAATAACCATCAATCTTTACAACTTCCACCCATTGCTAACGCTGGGCCCAATCAAGTTGTTACTGCGGGGTCGACCGTAATTCTCAATGGGTCAAACAGCAGAGCACCTAATGGAATAATTCTATCATATTCCTGGATGCAGATTCCGACAAGCGCTCCTAGCACCTTAAGCGGAGTGAACACACCGGTATGGGAGTTTATTGCTCCTAATGTTACTGCAAATACACTCCTGCGATTTCAACTTAATGTTACGGATAACTTAGGACAGATGGACGCCGCCTTCGTAAATATCCTCGACAAGCCAGCTCCCATCTTTGTTGCTCCACCGCCAACTCAGATCATAAAGTCACCGTCCACAGCTGCAACTGTGCCTTCGAATAATCCGAATAGAGGTTTGAACTCTGTCAATATTCCTACTAACAACGCATCAATACCACCGCCTTTAATTCCACCGATGGGAAGATGACTAATGTTCAATGTTCAATGTTCAATGTTCAATGTTTATTGAACTTTCATTAAAAATACTTGAGGTTAGAGAGATTGCAAGAATAGATTCTGCAAAAATAATATTATTGTGCCAAAAACGAGGATAGTGCCGATGATATTGAATACATTTAAGAAAAGTGTTATTTCTGTTTTTAACAAGCACACTTTTCCAAATGCTTGGTTAGGTTAAAGATTTCCTCACTTAGAGAGCCCCTTAAGAGAGTAACAAAATTCACAATAATGTTTAATAGTGGAGACTATGCGTAAATTTAGCTTGCCGCTAGGCATGATTATGTCAATAATAGCCATGATTGCAATCCCAAACTCAAATGATCATATTACAAAAGCTTATAGCTGCATCAGTAGCTCGTCCGTCCACAGCAAACACCACAAGTCTTCACGGAGTGTTCAATAGACTTTGTGCCAGATAAAGGTGATGGAAAGATAACTGTAAGGGTTGAAAAGAATAATACCAACAACGTGAGTCTTACAGTAGAAGACAACGGTATTGGGATTAAACCAGAGAAAGCAGACAAACTTTTTCAAAAGTTTTACCAGATTGATGGGGCTACCAGAAGACATGGGGGCACAGGGCTTGGTTTGGTGATATGCAGAGGCATAGTCGGAGCTCACGGTGGGAAAGTATGGGTCGATAAAACTTATAAGAATGGTACTGCAATCAAATTCACTTTAGCAGATAAGGAAAAGGAGGATGAAGTAGGTAAGTAGCTACATGAAAGTATTGTTAATAGACGATAACAAGGACATCAATGATATGGTTTGCTTAT
>WNFX01014905.1_pt1 | contig 10919 bp, 10 predicted proteins | sample 5400111 | NCBI WGS metagenome assembly WNFX01 (sample SAMN13153363, study PRJNA577476) | soil metagenome | isolation source: 40 cm soil or saprolite under grassland replicate 1 | place: USA:California | collected 2016-06-15
ACCCAGCAGGCCGAGAGCTCCCCCGGCAACAGCGCCAATGGTAGCACCCTTGCCGCCTGCGCCAGGTTCGTGGACCTTGACGGAGCCGTCGGCCTCACGGACCACCACAGCCTCGGCCACGACCTTGTAACCACCCAGGTTCTGCCCGGACTTCAACTCCTCGACCACTTCACCGGCGGCTTGGGTGCCAGCAAAGCTGAAAACCAGGATGTCGTAAATTGTAGACCCTTTCTTGGAAGATCTTTTCTTGGATGAACCTTTCTTAGCCACTTCATAATCTCCTTCTGTAATAGTACATTTCCGGCTTTCTACACGGATGACCGCTCTTTCAGAGCTACTTGGACTCTTCGGACGCCGACTCGAGCTCCTTCTCGAAGTCCTTCATGTTTACGTTCGCCTTCTTCTCGATCTTCTTTTGCGCGCGGGCCGTGGCCTTCTCGATCTTTTCTGACAGCTTTTCGGCTGTGTTGCACAAACTCACGGGGGAGCACGATGAGCGTGAAGCCTCCCTTCTTGCTCAGCTTAGGTGGCCACTCCAAACAGGCTGGAGATGAACGCGATCTGACCCAGGATGTCCCCTTGTTCGACGCCTCGCATTTGCCCTTTCCTGACCCTGTTCATGACCCCGTATCCCTGCAGCGTGTTCCATGCCGTTTCCGGGGAGAAGAAGCCTCACCCAGATTTCACCCGTCGTTTGGTAGAGGAGGCCGCCAGCGAGGTACTTTCGCCCTTTTCTGTCGGCCCCTCCCGCGAACCGTGCTTGCACCGTTAAGCGCACACGGCTCTCCAGCCAATGAGCCTGAGACAAGATGTATTGAGAAGGACTTACGCATCTCACGGCCTCCTCACTTCTTATCTTGAAAACCCTTTCACCTTTGACTTTCACGTACGTCTCATCGACGCGCCAGGAGTCAGGGGTGGCTTTGAGATGCGGCTTGCATCGCTTTTCCAACTCGGGAGCATACCGGCTTCCCCCAGCGAGAGATCGTGGTATGGTCGACGTGCAGACCCCGCTCCCGCATCATCTCTTCCAGGTCGCGGGAGCTGAGCGAATACCGAAGGGACTAGCGCAGGCACAGTACAATGATCTCGGTCTCAAAATGACGCCATTTGAAGGGGTCCTGGTCGTCCATGGATGTCGCTCTCCTTGCTCGTGAAGTTCAAACACCGCTCACTCTATCAGATCACCGCACTTTTTGCAACAGAGCCGCAGGAAGAACCAACCGACGGTGGACAGTGCAGGAAGTGCTCTGTTCTCCTTTGCCGCTGGTGCCATGCAGAAAAATGTGAGCGTGAATGAAGCGAGAAGACGCCCTTCGAAACAGCAGTGGGCGCCTCAGTGAAGATGAAAGCAAAAGAGGAGCAGGAGCCTACAGAATGAAGTAGCCTGTTCGTGCAGTCGAATGAGGGGAAAACCAGCCGAAAATGCGTTTGCAGGGGTTGGTTGAATTCTCCACCATATCCAATGGCAGTACCGGCTGTTTCCTCCGAAGCCTCGCAGGCGTTGCACCTTGTGATACAGGATTCCTGTCGGGGCAAGGAAGAGGGAAAAATTGGTGACAGAGGAACCGAAACCCGTCGGTTCCGGTACGACTATTTATTCCATGTTTATAGTATTACTTTAACATTAATTCTTTCGCATCGACGTCTCCTCTCTGCGCTGGCTCTCTTGTCTCTGTCTGCTCACACTCACTGCTGGCTACTTGGCATATCCGTTCTAAGAAAACGACTTTTTTTTCGAACGGATGTGCCAAGTAGCCAGCACAAAGATCGGCTGGCGCTCTTCTGAGGACATTCCTCCCGCCGCGCGCTCTATTGGCTCGCCCTATGATGTCGAGGCGCATTCCAGCAAAAAGCGCTCTACCACCTGGGTGGGTGATATCCGTCCATCTGACAGAAACCTGTGAAAAAGGCAGTCCTCATCTGATCACCCATGTCGACACGACCTCCGCTCCGGTTTCTGATGATGCCCGAACAGCGCTCATCCATGAAGGACTCAAGTGCAAAGACCTGCTGCCAGAGCAGCATATTGTCGATACCGGGTAGGTGGATGCCAAATTGCTGGTCGAGAGCCAGCAGGACTACCAAATTGATCCCATCGGTCCCACACGAGCCAATTACCGAGGGCCTGCCCGCGACAAAACGGGCTTTGAGGCCAGCAAGTTCCTCATCGACTGGCAAGCAGAGCAAGCCACCTGTCCAGAGGGACACCTCAGTAGCAGTTGGACTGCAGCGATCGACAACCGCACCAATGAGGTCATGAAAATCAAATTCTCCACCAAAGACTGTCAGGCCTGCCCGAGCCTGAGGCTCTGCACCCAATCGGTGCGCCATGTGCGTCGCACAGTCACGATCCGACCCAAAGAACAGTACGATGCCTTACAGGCCAGACGACAGCAAGAAACCACGAAGGACTGGAAGCGCGCTTTATGCCACTCGTGCAGGCATCGAGGGGACCATTTCGCAAGGAGTGCGCACGATGGGATTACGCTGCTCGCGCTACATTGGGCAAGAGCGCACGCACCTGCAACATGTGGCCACCGCTGCCGCTATCAATATCGTTCGTCTGATGCGCTGGCTCAATGGCGAACCTCACGCCAAGACCAGGCAATCCCCTCTTGTCCAATTGCTTCGTCCCGCTGCTTGAGACGGGTGAGAGGGTTCGCCACCAGTATCACATTTGGGGAAACAAGCTCATCTATGATACAACAGAAAGAAGCTCACCCGCACCAGTGGCTATTTTCTGTCTATGCGGATACCTCTACAATTCCAAAATCCCCAAATTCGAGGGAGAGCCATAAAACTGAGCCAGGGGACTGAAAAATTGTAATCGAAAAGTTTACCAGGGCCGAGTCATCTGCTATCGTACAAGGAACCGGAGTGTCCCTGTATGTTAAGAGAACTGGAGATGATCACCTTGGAACAGTATGACCAGATTCGTCGGATGTTTTACTTGGAAGAGCAGTCGGGCAGGCAGATCGCGCAAGCATTGGGAGTGTCACGCCAAACGGTGACGCGCGCCCTGCGTGCAGATCAGCCGCCCGCCTACACGCTGCAGCAGCCACGCCAAGCTCCGTGCCTGGGACCCTACAAAGCGCGTCTCGAGGAACTCTTGAGCGAGAATCGCCGTCTGCCCAAGAAACAGCGCTACACCGCCCACAAGCTGTTTCAGTTCGTGCAAGCGGAGGGCTACGCTGGCTCAGAGGCGAGCGTACAAGCCTACGCGGTGCGCTGGCGCAAGGCGAACCGGCGCCCAGCCACCTTTCTGCCGCTGGAATTTGAGCCTGGGCAGGATGCGCAAGTGGACTGGGGAGAGGCACAAGTGATCCTGGCCGGGATGCAGCAGACGGTGCAGGTCTTCGTGATGCACCTGTCGTACTCCCGCCGCACCTTTGTGATGACCTTCCCGGCGCAGAAGCAAGAGGCGTTCTTCCTGGGGCATGTACACGCCTTCGCGTTTTTCGGCGGAGTGCCTCACCGGCTCAGTTACGACAATCTCTCCACTGCTGTCAAGCCGCTCATCGAGGGACGCATTCGCGAGGAACAGCGCGCTTTTGTGGCCTTTCGCAGCCACTACCTGTTCGAGTCGCATTTTTGTACCCCGGCTTTTAACCATACTACGACGAAGTAGAGTGAAAGCCCACAGGTAGCCACCTCTTCATACGAAATGGTAGTTTGTACCACTCTCAGCGAGAAGCATCTTTGGTAACTCCATGTGGCAGAGTTACCAAAGTGGAATCACACGACGTTTCCCTTCAAGACTCCGGCTCTTGTTGAGGGGGAACAGCATTGCTCTCATCTGTATCAGGTGTCGGTAGATTCCCTTGAGCAGGTGGAGTCGATGAGGTTGGCACGTCGTTGTTTGGTAGCGGGGAAGGTGCAGCGGTGGACTGGGATGAACTGGCCGTTGGATCCTCATCAATGATGGCACCTTTCGCTTTACAGGCTTCTAACTGCACTTTGGTCAATCCTTTGACTTCGCGTAAGTCGGTTTTTTTAAAGATAGCACCTTCAAGGTTGGCCCCACTGAGATCGGCTTCGATGAGAATAGTGCCACGGAGATCGGCATAACTGAGATTGGCCTCGCCGAGTTTGGTCCTAATGAGATAGGCCCTAGTGAGTTTGGCTTCACTGAGATCGGCCCCGTTGAGATCGGCCCCGTTAAGATCGACCTCGCCGAGATCGGCCTTGCTGAGACAAGCCCCACGGAGGTAAGCTCTAGTGAACTTGGCCCCCCTGAGATTGGCCTCACTGAGATTGGCCCCCCCAAGTTTGACCCCTGTCATTAAGGTTTTGTTGAGATGGATTCGAACGAGCTTTGACACCCTGAGAAAATCTTTGAGATCGGCGACCCTGTTCCCGCTGACGTTGGGATCAACATCGGTCCCACTGAGATAGGCTCCCCTGAAATTAGCCTCACTGAGATTGGCCCTTCTGAGATCGGCCCCAAAGAGTAAAGTCTTGCTGAGATCGACGCCAGTGAGATCGACGCCAGCGAGATCGACGCCAGTGAGATCGGCCCCGCTGAGCTTGGCACCCTGGAGCTTGGCCCCGCTGAGATCGGTATTGCTGAGATCGACTCCACTGAGATCAGCCCTGGTAAGATCGGCCCCGCTGAGCTTGGCACCCTTGAGCTTAGCCCCGCTGAGATCGGTATTGCTGAGATCGACTCCACTGAGATCGGCCCTGCGGAGATTGGCCCCGCTGAGCTTCGCTCTGCTGAGATCGACGTTTCTCAGGGATGCTTGTGGCATCCACACCTGTTTCAGATTAGATCCAAGAAGGTATGCACTGTCGAGTTGAACGCCTGTGGCATCAAGAGACTGAGGACCATCTTGATTCTGACTTCGGGCAAGTGGACAGGCTTTCTTGAAGACCACAATCAGGGCTTGGCTGAGTGTGGTGAGTGGCAGGGGAGCTTCTGGATCTTCTGCTTGGCTGGAGGTTCTTGGAAGCCGCAAATTGGCAACTGCAAGATCAAAGGTCTGGGTATAAAACTGCTCGTAGCCTGGACGCAGGAAGGTTCGAAGGAGAATGGCCGCATTGATCTTGGCACCTTCCTTTTCGTCTCCTAACCCCGTCACGGCAGATTGGAAGCGCGCTTCCGCTTGTTTGTCCCGTTCGCTGCGTCGATCTGCGAGCCAGCGAAAGAAGCCAATGAGACCACCGACGACGACAATGAGCGTCGAGAGGAGAAGGGAGACATTCAAACGAAGCCATCCGAAGAAGTCTGGCTCATTCTGTACCTTGAGTTGCTGAACTTCCTGCGCCAGCTTATCTTTGTTCAATGCGGCCACTGTCGCATCTTCTGTCGGCGTTGCCTGCATCGTGACCGAAGCTTTCGTAGCCAATCCCGATGTTCCCTCATATACGCTCGCTGCTGACAGTGGGACCCACACTAGGAGCAGGATCATACCTGCAAGGACGATACCGGCTTTCCACAGATCACACTTTCGCCAGATCATAGACGTCGCCTCCACATTGCGGTGATCGAACATCCCGAAAAGAGCGTTCACGTCCTTCATGATATCATAGAAAACAGAGCAACAGGAAGGAAATGACCTATCTTTGGTAACTCTGCTCGACGGAGTTACCAAAGATGCGGTTTCATGCGATGTGAGGAACCAGATGGGAGCTTCTCGGAAGCGTCAGAACTCAGAAGAGGACTTGCATGGAGATCGCTTGCGAGGTATGCTTGGGGAAAGCAATGATCTGTCTGAATGAGGAGCGACCCATGAACTGCCCGCACTGTGCTTCAACGACAACCAAAGAACAGACCAAGCAAACATGGCTTTGCTATCGAACGGCCCGCTGCTCAGTGTGCCATTGTACCTTCAACGAGCGTACCGGAACCCCGTTCAATTTTCTGCAGGACCCGACCGATATCGTTCTGCTTGTGGTTCTCTGGCGCCTGCGCTACAAGTTGAGCCTGCGTGATCTGGCCGAGATGGTTCTGGAGCGAGGCTTTGTGTTCACTCGTGAAGCGGTGCGAGACTGAGAAGCCCGCTTGGCTCCGCTTCTTGCCGATCACCTGCGAGCCAAGCGACGAGGGCAAGCAGGACGCTCATGGGACGTGGATGAAACCTACATCCAAGTCAAGGGAAAATGGGCCTATCTGTATCGGGCCATCGATCGGGATGGTAAACTGGTTGATTCGATGCCGAGTCGAGAAGCGAGATATGGAAGCGGCCAAGCGTTTTGATCTGCGCAAGCCGCCGATGTGGTTGGTCACGCCCCAGAACGGGTGACAACTCATGGACATGACTCCTACCCGCGTGCGATCCGAGAGACGCTGGGCAGTGACGTGCTCCACCGGACCAACCGCTCTCTCAACAATCGACTGCAGCAAGATCACCGGGGGATCAAACAGCGCTACTATCCTATGCGTGGGTTCGGAAGCGTCGCCTCAGCCTCCCGCTTCTGCCGCGCTTTCGATGAAGTGCGCCAGTTCTTCCGGGTCCGGACCACGATGAAGCAACAGGTTTCTCTGGTGCAACAACCTGATCTGTTCCGTCAACGACTCGACGCCTTGAAGGCCATGATGCTGGTGGCCTAACATATAGAGGATGGCGGGCGAGAAGTTGCCCAACACTTTTTCTTGATTCCTTTGTTCTCAGTTCTGACGCATCCACGCTGCCGAACCGCATCCTCCCGCAACTGGAGGATCTTCGCGATTTCGGAGATGGAGAACCGTCCGACGACGGAGAGGAGCAACGGGACGCGCGGGGTTTCCGGCACGCTGGCCAGGGCGCGACCGACGGCTTCCCGTTCGGGAATGACGTCTGCCGGATCAACTGGCATCCTCGCCCCATAGCCTGCCGGCTGCATGCGCACCACGTTGAGCGCGATCCGCATCAGCCATGTCCGAGCGTGAAACTGCGGGCCGGAGGCCTCGCGGGCTGCATCGATTGCTCTCAGGGCAGAGAGGAACGTCTCCTGGGTGAGGTCCTGACTCAGCTCCCAGTCGCCCGTCATTGCGTATATTGTATGAAACACGAGTTTTCCGTACTCGCGGATCAGGGACTCGACCGCTTCGGCTGCGGGTAGTGTCACCATGCGTTCCTCCCTCTGCGCGCGTTCAGGTTCCTTGTTGGACGGCATACCCGCTACCAGTAATAGGATGCACGAGCAGGACCACTGTGACAATCACGAAAAGAGCTAGCAGTCAGATGCTGGCGCCACAGGGCCCTGTGTGATGCATCGAACACTGCTGGCAAAAGAAGAAATAAACAAGAGGAAGAGGGGAAAGAGAGGCGCAACACAGACCTTCGATCACGCATCTTGATACTCCCTTCAAAAACAAATCTTCTTGATCTCTCCCTTGACCAGCAGTTGGAAGGCTTCGAGCGTCGCTGGTTCATCAGGAAACAAATAGAGTCTTCTGGTAGGGTCTTTCGCAATCTCAATAGTTGTGCTGGCTACTTGGGATATCTGTTCTAAAAATCAGGGCTTTTGTCAAAAATATCGGTGGTCAATAAGCTCTGAATTTGCTTTTTTCTAGAACAGATATCCCAAGTAGCCAGCACAGGTAGAAGTATGCGATGTAACGAAGGAAGTAGCCACGACAGGTACCGAACAGAATACCAGGTGCTTGCTGCAGAAGTTGCCAGGAGAGCATCGCCAGCCCATGATATAATGAAGGTGATGGTCTAATCCCGGTATGTGGATCAATGAGGTGCTCTATGGCAATGCAACCGGCGCGACAGTACATGGCATTTGAGCAGTACCTGCTGCTCGTCAACAACTCTGGCCGACGCTATGAATACTACGATGGTGAGGTACGCCTCATGGCGGGTGGCACATCCAATCATGCGACGATCGCACTCAACTGTGGTGTAGCGCTTGACCAGGCACTGGGCGATGACGCAGTCTGCCGCCCGTATGTCACTGACAAACTGGTACGGGTAGCCCAGACTAAGATACTGATACCCGATGTCGTTGTCTCCTGTGATACTGCTGATCATGGGGATTCCCAAATCATCGATTCGCCTGTGCTCGTCGTCGAGGTCCTCTCAAGATCAACGGAGATGACCGATCGCTTTGTGAAGTTGGCACTCTATCAGGCAAAAGAGAGCATCCAGGAAATCATCTTTATTAGCCAGATCATTCAGCGCGTCGAGGTCTTTTCTCGCTCTGCAACCGGCTGGATCTATCATCAATATGGGACGGGGCAAAGCTTTTTCCTGAAAAGCCTGGACATTGAGATCGAGGTACGCCAATTGTACCGGCGTTTATCTATTCCCGCGGCCGTTAAAGAGGTTGAGGAAGAGGATATATCGGAATCAGAGACTGGAAAGAATGAATGAGTACCTATCTTTCCAGAGCCATGTGTTCTCTCCTTCCGTTTATTGAGCAGGCTATGCCTATAAGAAAACAAACAAGTACTCTGATGTCGAGGACCGGACCGTAATGTCTGCCTGTCACGCTGGTCGTCTTGCGGATAATCCGACGCCCGTCGGTTCCGGTCTTGTCCCCTTCAAGCCAGGTGCCACCTGACTTCGTGCATGTCTCGCACCATCCCCCGACACCATCCCCTTTCTCTCGTGTTCGCGTGAGCCCGCCCGGCGAGGGAGCTCGTGGTGATCGCGGATCCGACCCCTTGGATTCCGCCATCGTTGCACAAGAGCAAAGTCTCTGCATTTCCGGGGTGAGATGCAGATGCATTCGCGCCCGCTGCCTGCGTCTGCGTGAGCAGCATGCTCACCTCCACTGCTGACCGCACTGTGCAGCAGGTACGTGTCTCATGTCCTCTACAAGGAAGTAGTGCGCGCTGCTTGTCGTGGAACGGATCTTCAAAGGAGCCAGCACACACTCAGCTCTCCTCTTTCTGCCTGAATCTATCCAATCGGAAGATCTCAAGGTTATATCGGCTTTTCCTGTGTTCAGCAAGATCGGCCATCATCTCCCCGACGACACTGACAAACTTGAACCCATGTCCAGAACAGGCCGATGCGAAGGAGATCTGGGGGTATTGGGGATGCAGATCGATAATAAAGTGACCATCCGGAGTGTTGGTAAACATACAGGTGGCAAGGCTCATCGTCGGACCGCTCCCAAGAGGAAAATAGCGGCTGGCAAAGGCATGCAACAGCTCTTCATCTTCGCGCGTTGGCTCGGTGAGCAAGGTATCTGGATCGCCCGTCTCCTGCAAGTGATGATATTTGCCCAGCTTGAACCCCGGGATCCCAAAGACCGGAAACCCATAAAAGCGCCCCTCTGGGACTATTACATTGAACACCGGGAAGCGTTCCACGGCAAAGTACTCTGGTCTTTGGGGTTGAAACCAAGCCAGCACTTGCCGTTCCGGCACAGCCAAGGGCTTGAGGAAGGGGAGCAGATGTGCGTTCCAGGCTCCTGCTGTCAGGATCAAACTCTCGGCTTCATACGTCGCTCGGTCGGTCGTCACCCGCACCCCACCCGATGGCGTGGAGGTATACGCGAGTACCTGCTCGCGCCCATGAATGTCAGCCCTGAGTGCCACGGCAGCGTTCACGTAGGACACAACACATCGCTCGGGCAGCAAAAAACCACCCTGCGGTTGGTACACACCCATCACATCGGATGGAAACTGATAGCCTGGAAACCGCTTCGTGATTTGCTCACTGCTGAGCACTTCATGCGGCAGGTGATGCTCAAGGGCTGCTTGGAGTGCCCCTTGAAACACCCAACTTTCGGCTCGTCCGGCATCAATGGAACCGGTCATGTAGAGCAGTTTTTCCTCGACCCGCTGTTCTAGCTCATGCCACAACTCATACGCTCTCTTGAGGAGAGGGACGTAGGAGGGGTGTTCGTAATACGGCAAGCGGATAATGCGGGTGACCCCATGCGAGGAGCCTTTTGCGTGCGGGATGTCAAAGCGTTCCAGCCCAAGAACGCGCTGCCCCCGGCGAGCAAGCTGATAACAGGTGGCACTTCCCATGCCTCCTACCCCCACCACAATCGTCTGGTAGCGGTTGGCATCTCTCATAGTTCTTTCTCTCGTTGATAGCCTTCTTTCGCAGTTTTTCCTCTGGTCTGCTGGCACAGCAAGGCACGTTTTCAGATCTCGTCAGCAATCTTGAAGCGAAGCTCTTAGTATTATACTCTTTGAAATCCCTTCTGGTTCTTAGGCCTCGGCACTTGAGATGAATAGCTGTGCTGGCTACCGGTAGTTTGTTGACAGGGGAGAAAGAGTGATAGAATGAGAGCAGAGGAGGGTAAGAAACAGATGACCAAGCGCATCGAAGTAGCCCAAGCGCCAGCACCATTGGAAGCCTATATCAAGCACTTTGATCCATTGTTTGGTAGGAGCAATCAACGCGAAGGGTTGAGGCAGTATCTGGAAGGGTTATTGTTGCCAAGTGAGCGACACAAGTCGTTGACGGGACTAGTCAATACGGAGCCAGTGGGAGGAGCCCACCTCCCGCGAGCCCAAAAGTTGCAATGGTTTCTCTCGGAGTCGGACTGGGATGAGCGAGCCGTGCAGCAGCAGCGTCTTCGTTTGCTCTTAGAAGACCCCTCGACGGCACCGACCAAGGAGGGGGTGCTAGTGATCGATGAGACAGGGGATCGCAAAGATGGGCACAAGACGGCCCATGTGGGCCGACAATACCTGGCGAATCTGGGCAAAATCGACAATGGAGTGGTCTCGGTGACGAGCTTGTGGGCCGATGAGCGAGTCTACTACCCAGTGGATATTGTGCCCTACACGCCCGCTCACCATTTCGAGAAAGGCAAGGACGATCCCAGCTTTCGGACCAAACTGAAACTGGCTGTGGAACTGGTGCGTCGGGCGGTGCAAGCCCAGATCCCGTTTCGCGCCGTGGTGGCCGACTCGTTCTATGGGGAAGACTATGGGGTCAAGCAGGGGCTGCGAGCGCTTGGTGTGGGCTATGTGTTAGCGCTTAAGCCTTCACATAGCTGGTGGCATCCGATACGAG